>Ga0070731_10005143_pt1 | contig 10924 bp, 12 predicted proteins | sample Coa_R1_2_FD_66448 | JGI IMG/M metagenome (GOLD analysis project Ga0070731, IMG submission 66448) | Surface soil microbial communities from Centralia Pennsylvania, which are recovering from an underground coalmine fire - Coalmine... | ecosystem: Environmental > Terrestrial > Soil > Unclassified ... | reverse complement strand
AGCGGTTCCTGCCGGAGAAGCACACACTCGCGGCGCTGCGCGAGGGCGTCCAGAGGTGCAAGGGTTGCCCGCTCTACGAGAACGCCACGCAGGCCGTGTTCGGCGAGGGACTGCTCTCAGCGGAGCTGATGCTGGTCGGCGAGCAGCCGGGCGACCAGGAGGACCGCGCCGGGGCGCCTTTTGTCGGACCGGCGGGCCGCCTCCTCGACCGGGCCCTCGACGAGGCCGGCATCGACCGGCGCAAGGCGTACGTCACCAACGCCGTCAAGCACTTCAAGTGGAAGGCGCGCGGCAAGCGGCGGATCCACGACAAGCCGACGTGGAGCGAGCAGAGCGCGTGCCGGCCGTGGCTCGAGGCCGAGCTCGAGCTCGTCAAGCCGCGGGTGCTCGTGCTGATGGGCGCAACCGCCGCCCAGAGCCTGCTGGGCCGCGACTTTCGCCTCACGCAGCACCGCGGCGAGCCGCTCGACTCCGACCTCGCGGAGCTCGTGACGGCCACGATCCACCCGAGCGCCGTGCTGCGCGGCGAGAACCGGGACGAGCTGTTCCAGGGACTGGTCGACGACCTCCGGGTCGCCGCGCCTTTCGTGGTCTGAATGGCGCATATACAGTCACGTCACCGTGTCGTTGCAGGAACGAAGCGCGACCGACGCAGTCCAGGAAGCGCGCGAGCAGTACGTCGCACGCGGCGTCTCGACGCCGCAGCTGGTCGTCGCGCGCGCCTCGGGCGCGACGATCTGGGACGTCGACGGGCGCGAATACGTCGACTTCGCCGGCGGCATCGCGTGCGCCAACCTCGGGCACTCGCCGGCCGCCGTCGTGGACGCGGTTCACGCCCAGGCCGACCGCTACCTCCACCAGTGCTTCATGGTCGGCATGTACGAGCCGTACGTCGAGGTCTGCCGGCGGCTCGCCGAGCTTTCACCCTGCCTCGGGGCGAACCAGAAGAGCCTGCTGCTGAACTCGGGCGCGGAGGCGATCGAGAACGCGGTGAAGATCGCGCGCTCCGCGACCGGCAGGCCCGCCGTGCTCGTCTTCGACAACGCGTTCCACGGTCGGACGCTGCTGACCATGACGATGACCGCCAAGGTCGTGCCCTACAAGCGCGGGTTCGGGCCGTTCGCGCCCGAGGTCTACCGCTCGCCGGCGCCGTACCCATACCGCGGGATCGGCGACGACGGCGCGATCGAGGCGCTCGAGCACCTGTTCAAGGGCGGCGTCGACCCCGAGTCGATCGCGTGCGCCGTGGTCGAGCCGGTCCAGGGCGAGGGCGGCTTCATACCGATGACGCAGGGCTTCCTCGAGCGGCTCCGAGCCCTGCTCGACCAGCACGGGATCCTGTTCGTCGCCGACGAGGTCCAGTCGGGGTGCGGCCGCACGGGCCCGGTCTGGGCGATCGAGCACTTCGGCATCCAGCCCGACCTCCTCGTCGCCGGCAAGACGATCGGCGGCGGGCTACCTCTGGCATCGGTCACCGGGCGCGCCGAGATCATCGATGCGGTCGGGCCCGGCGGGCTCGGCGGGACCTTCGGCGGCAATCCGCTTTCCTGTGCGGCCGCGGTCGCGGTGCTCGATGCACTGCCCGCGCTGCGACCTCGCGCCGAGCAGCTCGGCGTGCGCATCCGCGAACGGCTCGAGTCGATCGCGCCGGCCGGGAGCGACGTCCGCGGGCTCGGCCCGATGCTCGCGGTCGAGCTCCCCGAGCGCACCGGCGCGGAGACGACGCGAATCACCACCACCGCACGCGAACGAGGGCTCGTACTCCTTTCGTGCGGCATCTACGGCAACGTGATCAGGCTCCTGCCGCCGCTCACGATCTCCGACGAGGAGCTCGATCGCGGACTGGACATCCTGGAGTCCTGCCTTGCCGGCTGACGTCGCGCTGACCGGCGTTCGCAAGACGTACGGCGACGTGGTCGCCGTCGAGAACGTCGACCTGCAGGTCGGCGACGGCGAGTTCTTCACGTTGCTCGGCCCGTCGGGCTCGGGCAAGACGACGACACTGCGGATCATCGCCGGCTTCGAGCAACCGGATTCCGGCACGGTCGTGCTCGGCGGCGAGAACATCACCCGTTGGCCGCCTTATTCGCGTGACGTGAACACCGTCTTCCAGGACTACGCCCTCTTCCCCCACATGACGGTCGCCGAGAACGTCGGCTACGGGCTGAAGGTGAAGGGCGTGGATCGTACGGAGCGCAAGGCGCAGGTCGACGACGTGCTCAAGCGCGTGCGGCTCGCGGGTTACGGCGGTCGGAAGCCGATCCAGCTGTCAGGGGGCCAGCGGCAGCGGGTGGCGCTCGCGCGCGCGATCGTCAACCGCCCGCAGGTGCTCCTCCTCGACGAGCCGCTCGGCGCGCTCGACCTCAAGCTCCGGCAGGAGATGCAAATCTTCCTGAAGGCGCTGCAGCGGGAGCTCGGCATGACCTTCCTCTACGTCACGCACGACCAGGAGGAGGCGCTGACGATGAGCGATCACGTCGCCGTCTTCAACGAGGGGAAGATCGAGCAGGTCGGCACGCCGGCGGAGATCTACGAGCGGCCGGCGACGGAGTTCGTGGCCGGCTTCGTCGGCACGTCGAACATCCTCGAGCGAGGCGGGCGACGCTTCAGCATCCGGCCTGAGCGGATCACGATGAACGGATCCGGCGAGCCGGGAGTGGTCGCCGACGTCGTGTACGTCGGCTCGTTCATGCGGTACCTCGTCCAGACCGAGCAGGGCGAGCGACTCACCGTCGTGAGGGCGAACGACGGCAGTCGTCTTGCGCCGGGCACATCGGTGAGGCTCGGCTGGCGCGACGAGGACACGTACGAGATCCAGCCCTCACGACAGGAGGTCAGATGACGAAAGGCATGTGGGCCGTGATCGCGGCGCTCGCGGTCGGCCTGATGTTCCCCGCCGCAGGCGTTTCCAGGCAACAAGGCGGCACGCTGAACATGATCGCGTGGGAGGGATACCTCCAGCCTCAGTGGGTCAAGCCGTTCGTGAAGCAGACGGGTTGCCAGGTCCACGCGAAGTACGCCGGCTCCTCGGACGAGATGGTGACGCTCATGCGCTCCGGCGGAGGCAGCCAGTACGACATGGTCTCGGCCTCGGGCGACGCAAGCCTCCGGCTCGTCTTCGGGCACGACGTTCAGCCGATCGACGTGTCGAAGATCCCGTCCTTCAAGGACTTCGGCAAGGCGTTCCAGTCACCGCCGAACAACACCGTGAACGGCGTCCACTACGGCGTTTCGCTGCAGTGGGGACCGAACACGCTCATGTACAACACCAAGCTCGTCAAGCCTGCGCCCACGTCGTGGTCTGCGATCTACAGCCCGAAGTACAAGGGCAAGATCACGATCCCGGACAACCCGATCCAGATCGCCGACGCAGCGCTGTACCTGTCGAAGCACCAACCGTCGCTCGGCATCAAGGATCCGTACGAGCTCAACCAGGCTCAGTTCAACGCGACGATCTCACTGCTGAAGAAGCAGAAGCCGCTGATCAAGAAGTACTGGGCTCTGGCGTCTGACGAGATCGACCTGTTCAAGAACGGCGACGCCGTGATCGGTGCGTCGTGGCCGTATCAGCTCAGCCAGCTCAAGCTGTCCCACGCGCCCGTCACGGACACGATCCCGAAGGAGGGTGCGACGGGCTGGCTGGATACCTGGATGGTGTCCGCGCACACCCACAACCTCGCCTGCGCGTACAAGTGGCTCGCGTACATCTCGACGCCCAAGGTGCAGGCCGAGCAGGCCACGAACTACGGCGAGACGCCTGTGAACTCGAAGGCGTGTCCGTACATGGACAAGCTCGTCAAGGGCTCCTGCGCGCAGTACCACGCAAACGCGCCGCTCAAGTACTTCAAGCAGATTCACTTCTGGAAGACCCCCGTTGCCGATTGCGGCAACGGACAGAAGAACTGCATGGACTACACGAAGTGGCAACAGGCCTGGACGCAGCTCAAGGGCTGAGGCCGAACCGTGCCGGAGCGCGCCGCATCGGCGGCGTGCTCCGGCGGCACCCGTGGCTCAAGGCGATCGGGCTCCTCGGGACGCCGGTCGGCGCGTTCGTCGCGGTGTACGTCGCGGCCCTCGTCGCGCTGTTCGTGTCGGCGTTCTGGAGCGTCAACTCCTTCACCGGGGAACTGCAGCACGTCTGGACGTCGACCAACTTCTCGACGTTGTGGCACGGCTCCGTCTACCGAACGGTCGCACTGCGAACCGTCGGCATCGCCGCCGCCGTAACCGTGACGGACGCCGTGCTCGCATTTCCGTTCGCCTATTTCATGGCGCGAATCGCCTCGCCCCGGCTGCGTGCGCTGCTCTTCGTGCTGACACTCCTGCCGCTCTGGGCGAGCTATCTCGCGCGAATCTACTCGTGGCGTCTGATCCTCGACCACGACGGGCTGCTCAACTGGACGCTGAAGAAGATCGGACTGCCGGCCGCCAACATCGCGTATACGAACACCGCCGTCTGGATCGTCTTCTCCTACATCTGGTTGCCGTTCATGATCCTGCCGGTCTACGCGGCGCTGGAACGCATCCCCCACTCGTACATCGAGGCCTCCCGCGACCTCGGCGCCAAGGGCTTCCGCACGCTGCGATCCGTGATCGTTCCCCTCGCGCTGCCGGGCGTGGTCGCCGGGTCGATCTTCACCTTCTCGCTGACGCTCGGCGACTACATCACCCCGCTCCTCGTCGGGGGCAGTAACTCCCAGTTCATCGGCAACGTCGTCTACGACTCGGTCAACATCTCGAGCAACCTGCCGTTCGCCGCGGCCTACGCAACCGTGCCGCTCGCGGTGATGGGCATCTACCTGCTCGTCGCCCGGCGTCTCGGCGCATTCGAGGCTCTCTGATGGAAAGCCGGACCACACGGGTTGCGCTCGGCATCTTCACGACGATCGTCGTCGCGTTTCTCTTCGTCCCGATCGCGTTGATCTGCCTCTACGCCTTCAACCGCTCCAACATCCAGAGCTGGCCGATCACCAGCCTCACGACGAAGTGGTTCTCGCCGACGATCCACGACCCGGCGATGCAGCAGGCACTCTGGCTCTCGCTCAAGGCCGCCGGCTTGGCCACGGCCGTCGCGATCCTCCTCGGCTCGATGGCCGCGTTCGGCGTCCACCGCTTCCGCTTCTTCGGCCGCGAGGCAGTCTCGTTCGTGCTCGTGCTCCCGATCGCGCTCCCCGGCATCATCACCGGCATGGCGCTGAATTCGTATTTCACGTTCTGGAAGACGAGCTTCGGGCTGCTCACGATCGTCATCGGGCACGCGACGTTCTGCGTGGTGATCGTCTACAACAACGTGCTCGCGCGCCTGAGGCGAATCCCGGGTTCGCTCGCCGAGGCATCGATGGATCTCGGCGCCGACGGCATCCAGACCTTCCGCTACGTGACTCTGCCCACGATTTCGACGGCACTGGTCTCGGGTGCCCTGCTGGCGTTCGCCCTCTCGTTCGACGAGGTCATCGTGACCACGTTCACTGCCGGCGCGCAGAACACGTTGCCGCTGTGGATCCTCGGCAACATTCGCCTTGGACAGCAACTTCCCGAGGTCAACGTCGTCGTCCTGATCATCCTCGCGTTCACCGTCTTCCCCGTGCTCTTCGCGCAGCGCCTGACGCGCGAGAGTGGGATCCTTCGCACCGAATAGGAGGCTCGCACATGGCAACGACCACCGAATCCACCATCGCCGTCTTCAACCCGGCGACGGGCGAGACGATCGGCGAGGTCCCGAACATGTCCGTCGAGGAGGTCGACGCGGCGGTCGAGCGCGCGCAGACAGCCCTGACCGAGTGGTTCGACGCGACGCCGAAGGAACGCTCGGAGCTGCTGCACAAGCTCGCGGACGTGCTCGACGACAACACCGAGGAGCTCGCCCAGATCGAGTCGCGGAACGTCGGCAAGCCGATCGGGCTGGCGCGCGAGGAGATGCCGTTCTCCGCCGACAACCTCCGCTTCTTCGCCGGCGCCGCGCGGCTGCTCGAGGGCAAGTCGACCGGTGAGTACATCACGGGCTACACCTCGATGATCCGGCGCGAGCCGATCGGGATCGTCGCCGGCATCTGCCCGTGGAACTACCCGCTTATGATGGCCGTCTGGAAGATGGGGCCGGCGCTCGCGGCCGGCAACGTCCAGATCCTCAAGCCCGCCGAGCAGACACCCCTGTCCCTGCTCCGCTTTCTCGAGCTCGCGGCGGACGTCATCCCGGCCGGTGTGCTGCAGGCGGTCACCGGCGACGGCGTGCCGACGGGCGAGCGGCTCGTCACGCACCCCGACATCGGCCTCGTCTCGCTGACGGGCGACGTCGAGACCGGCAAGCTGATCGCGCGCAACGCGTCGAGCACGCTGAAGCGCGTACATCTCGAGCTCGGCGGCAAGGCACCCATGGTCGTCTTCGACGACGCCGATCCCGAGGCGGTCGCCGAGGGGATCAAGATCGCCGGCTACGCGAACTCCGGGCAGGACTGCACCGCCGGGTCGCGCGTCATCGCCGGTCCGAACATCTACGACGCGCTCCTCGAGGCGCTCGTCCCGGCCGTCGAGTCCCTGAAAGTCGGCGACCCGGCGGAGAGCGACGACATCGACATGGGCCCGCTGATCTCGTCCGACCAGCAGGAGCGCGTGCTCGGTTTCCTCGAGCGGGCGAAGGGCGCGACGGTGCTCACCGGCGGCGGCACGAACGGCTCGAAGGGCTGGTTCGTGAACCCCACGGTCGTTACCGGCGTCGGCCAGAAGGACGAGATCGTCCAGAACGAGGTCTTCGGCCCGGTCGTCACGGTCCAACAGTTCGCCGACGACGCGCAGGCGATCGAGTGGGCCAACGACGTCCGCTACGGGCTCGCGGCGTCGGTCTGGACTCGCGACATCGGCCGCGCGCTCGAGGCGTCACGGAAGCTGAAGTTCGGGACGGTGTGGATCAACGACCACCTCGTGCCGATCACGTCCGAGATGCCGCACGGCGGCTACAAGCAGTCCGGCTACGGCAAGGACATGTCCGCGTACTCGATGGAGGAGTACACCCAGATCAAGCACGTCGTCGCGAAGCTGTAACGCGAAAACTCGCGTCCTTAGGACGTCGCTCGGCGACGTCCTAAGGACGTACCGAAAGAAGGACGTCCAGCTGGGCGGCGGTGGGGGTCCATTCCCCGGCCGCCGCGTTCGCGCGCACCTGCTCCGGCTTCGTTGCGCCGGCGATCACGCTGACGACCGGTGCCACGGCGGCCAGGCCGCCGATGGCGACGTCGAGCAGCGAGACCCCGTTCGACTCCGCCCAGGTCGCCAGCCGCTCGACCAGCTCGAGCTCGGCGTCGTCGATCCTGCGACCGTGCAGCCGCGTGCCCGGCCCGGGTGGACGATCGCGGCGCACCTTCCCGGTCAGCAGCCCGCTCGCGAGCGGAAAGTACGGGATGAAGCCGAGGCCCAGCCGTTCGCAGGCCGGCAGCAGCTCGTTCTCCGCGCGGCGCTCGAGCCACGAGTACTCGCTCTGCTCGGACACGTAGCCGGGACCCGCGAGCGCCCTCGCCTTCTCGAGCGTCGCCGGCCGGTAGTTCGAGGTGCCGTACGCGCGGATCTTGCCTTCGGCGACCAGCTCGTCCAGGGCGCCGATCGTCTCCTCGAGCGGCGTGTCCGGATCCTCCTCGTGGTGCTGGTAGAGGTCGACAACGTCCGTCTGCAGGCGCTCGAGCGATGCTTCCAGCGCAGCCCGCATGTACGAGCGCGTCCCCCGGTGCGTCGCCCCGTCCCCCATCGGCTTGCCGAACTTCGTCGCCAGGACGACCCGGTCACGCCGGCCCGCGAGAGCCTTGCCGAGGAACGTCTCGCTGCCGCCGCGCCCGCCGTAGATGTCCGCCGTGTCGAAGAACGTGACACCCGCGTCGAGGGCGGCATCGACCACCGCGCGCGTTCCCGCCTCGTCGACCCGGCCGCCGAAGTTGTTGCAACCGAGGCCGACGACGCTCACTTCGAGCGGCCCGAGCGTCCTGACGCGCACTCTCGGACGCTACCGATAGCTTGCGCCCTCATGCGGTACTGGGAGGACTTCGCGGTCGACGACGTGACGGAGCTCGGGTCGGTGACCGTGAGCGCCGAGGAGATCGTCGAGTTCGCGCGCCGCTACGACCCGCAGCCGTTCCATGTCGACGAGGCCGCTGCGCAGAACGGCCCCTTCGGAGGCCTCGCCGCCAGCGGCTGGCACACGGCGGCGCTCTTCATGAGCCTGTTCGTGCGGACGATCCTTATCGACTCTGCATCGCTGGGTTCGCCGGGGGTCGAGGAGCTCCGCTGGCTCGCGCCCGTCCGGCCGGGAGACGTCCTGACTGCCCGCGTCACGGTGACCGACACGCAGCCTTCCTCACGGAACCCGAACCGCGGGACGGTCTTCACGTCCAGCGAGGTCTTCAACCAGGACGGGACGCTGGTCATGACGATGAAGGCGCGCGGCTTCTTCGCGCGTCGCGAGCCGGCTCAGTAACACCAGGTCTCGGCCAGCACGCGCAGCCAGTTGCCGTGCGACACCTTCGACACCGCCTTGTCGTCGAAGCCGGCATCCCGCAGCGCAGCCACGAGTGTCGGGAAGCCGGCGAGCCCGCCGAGGCCCTCCGGCACGACGGCGCCGTCGAAGTCCGAGCCGAACGCGACGTGGTCGATGCCGATGCGGCCGGCGATGTACTCGATATGCCTGACGATCTCCGTCAGGCGTGTGTCCGGTACCTGCGATCCGTCCTCGCGCAAGAACGTGACCGCGAAGTTCACGCCGACGACACCGCCGCGCCCGCCGATTTCGTCGAGCTGCGAATCCGTGAGGTTGCGCGACGACCGGCAGAGGGCGTGGGCGTTCGAGTGCGTGGCGACAAGCGGTGCTTGCGAGACCTCGGCAACGTCCCAGAAGCCGGCCTCGTTCAGATGGGAGAGATCGACGAGGATGCCGAGGCGGTTGCAGGCGCGGACGAGCTCCCGGCCGTCAGCGGTCAGACCCGGGCCCGTGTCCGGCGACGAGGGGAACCGGAACGGCACTCCTTCGGCGAACGCGTTCGGGCGCGACCAGACGATCCCGAGCGAGCGAAGACCGCGGTCGTACCAGTCTTCGAGATCCGAGAGATCCGGTGCCAACGGATCGGCTCCCTCGAGGTGCACGATCGCGGCGACCCGGCCGTCGCGGAAGTCACCGGTCGACGTCGCAACCTCCACCGGGAGCGTACGCAGCGTCGCGTACAACTCGGCGGCGACGCGGGCCGCGTCCTCCGTCGGGATCGGGTCGGCAAGCGGCAACGCGTACGGCGCCTCCGGCGGGTCGGGCGTGTCAGGGGACGGCACGAAGAGCGCGAAGAAGCCGCCCGCGAACTGCGCCTCGCCGGCCTCGTCCAGGTCGACGTGCCTGGGCGGATCGCCGCGCCATGTTCGCAGCACGAGGTCGTTGTGACCGTCGACGATCAACCTGCGCATCCTACGGACCGGTCTGTCAGGCTCCCCACCTCGTGACAGACGACACACCGTTGCGCATCCTCCTCGCCGAGGATGACGACCGGCTGGCCGCCGTCGTCGAAGAGGCGCTCCAGTCCGACGGGCGGTTCGCCGTCGTCGGGCGCGCCGCGACCGGCGACGAGGCCGTGCGCCTGGTCGAGCGGGAGCATCCCGACCTCGTGCTGATGGACATCGGCATGCCCGGTCTCGACGGGATCGCCGCGACGCGCCTCATCCGCGCGCACGACGCCCGGCAGCACATCGTGATCTACACCGGCTCGGACGAGTACGACGACGTCGCCCGTGCGGACGACGCCGGCGCCGCCGGCTACCTGCACAAGAGCGCGCTCACGTCGCCCGAGCTCGCGGACGCCTTGCTCGTGCTGCACGCCAATTACGTCCGCGGCGGCTACGAGCCGAACTGAAACTCGCGAACCCTGGTTCGCCTGCGGCGAACCAGGGTTCCTCAGGCAGACCGTCCTTGGTTCCGCACCGCGGAACCAAGGACGCGAGTTTCGCTCGACTCAGACCCGCGCGGGGAGACGCGCGGCGTACCAGTCCTCCCAGGCCTCGGCCGGCTGCTCCTCGACGTATTCGTGGTCGAGCGAGACGAGCGCGTGGACGAGGTGGCTGCGGACGGGCTTCGTGCCGAGTACCTGCGGCAGCTCGGACAGCTCTAACAGCCAATCCGCGTACCAGGAAGCCCAGTCGGGGTCGTCGCCGTCGACGATGCGATAGACGCGGTGATGCGTCTCGGCGGCCTCGTGGAGGAGGTCGCGAATCGTGGGCGTGCTCATGCGACTATCGACACGTCCGACGGCTGTCCGTTACGTGTCAGCGCGTGCGCGCGAACCGCTGGACGGCCTGCAGCAGCTCGTCCGTCTTCGTGCGCGCCTCGGCTTCGTCGCCCGACGCGAGGGCGTCGGCCACGCAGTGACGGATGTGGTCGTCGAGGATCCGCAACGCCAGCGCATCGAGCGCGGTCGTCGCAGCGGCGATCTGCGTGAGGATGTCGATGCAGTAGCGGTCGTCCTCGACCATCTTCTCGATGCCGCGGACCTGCCCCTCGATGCGGTGCAGCCGCTGCACAAGCGCCGGCTTCGCGGCCGCGTAACCGTAGGTCGCCATACCCCTACAGGGTATCAGCGGCGAAGGCTGTTTGAAGTCCGTGTCGCGGCGGTAGAGGCAGACGGACGGAGACAGACGCCGTCGTCGCCCAGGATGGACGTCGGGAAGCCGATCCGCATTCACGAGGTGGAGCCTCTCCACGACCCGGTGCCTCGCCGCCGGGATGCGCCGCCACGCCCACAGCCGGCGCCCAGGCCGACCAAGACGCCGACGAAGTGACCGACCGGGCGCCCGATTACGCCGAGCCCCTCCAGGGCTGGCGTGTCTGGCGGGTCGCACGGGCGGGAGACGCCGACGCCTACCGGCTGCTGAGCCTCGCCCAGGAGGTGGTCTGGCAGCCGCGCGAGGA
>Ga0070731_10005142_pt1 | contig 10924 bp, 10 predicted proteins | sample Coa_R1_2_FD_66448 | JGI IMG/M metagenome (GOLD analysis project Ga0070731, IMG submission 66448) | Surface soil microbial communities from Centralia Pennsylvania, which are recovering from an underground coalmine fire - Coalmine... | ecosystem: Environmental > Terrestrial > Soil > Unclassified ... | reverse complement strand
AGCGCAATTTGCCTGTTCATCGGCCGCTCGACTTTCAGCCGTAGAAGATTACTTGGGTTTCTGCGATGGCGAGTGGCGTGCGCAGGCAAGCGGCTGCACCACGGGGAGCCGTCACAGAACCTTTTTGCACGAAACCGCGTTCAGCTTGCCGCAGCTATAGCGATTGAGCAATCGTTTGCCGGCCAATGGCTTGCCGCTGGGCGGCCATCGAGAGGGAATGCGGCCTGATGTTCGATACTCGCGACGATGATCGCTTATTGGCACGCACGAAAGTGCTGTCCGCGATGGGGGACTAACATTCGAGACGCGTTCGTCGGCGCTCGCCGATGCGGGGCATTCGACGATCAGGCGCTCGCGGTCAACAGCTCCCTGGGACGGTAAGATGAGCGAGGGTGGCGCGCAGCACTCGTCGCCACAGTGCTCCGTCACCTTGTCGTCTAAGAATTTATGCGACCTGAGTAAGTGAGATAACGGTGCCAGTGCGGTTCGCGGCAATAAAATTGACTGTGTCGGCGGCGGCCATTGCGTGGGCATAAAGATAGCCCTGCGCCTGCTGACAACCTTGTTCCCGCAGTGCCGCCGCTTGTGCTGATTGCTCGACGCCTTCAGCCGTAACGGTCAACCCCAGCCCATGGCCAAGTCCCAGTAGCGCACGCACCAGCGCGGCCGCCTCGGGCTCGCGTTCCATGTTTTCCACGAGGCTGCGATCAATCTTGATCTTGTCGATCTTGAAGTTGCGTAAATGGTAGAGGCTCGAATAGCCGGTGCCAAAATCGTCCAGGGCTACGCGCACGCCCGCATCCCGCAGTGCTCCGAGCACCTGCTGCGCGCCCTCCATGTCCCGTACGAGGGCGGATTCCGTGAGCTCGATTTCGAGGCGATGTGTCGAAAGCCCTGATTCTCCGAGAATTGAAAGAATTCGAAGGCCCAGCGTCTCGTCCCTAAGCTGCGACGGCGAGATGTTAAACGAGAGAGTCAGAACGTCCGGCCATTGCGTAGCGGCGCGGGCAGCTTGTCGGAGCAGGCAATCGCTCAACTCATTCATCAGGCCGCAGCTTTCCGCAACCGGAATGAAGCGGTCAGGCGGGACGTCGCCGAGCGTCGGATGCGTCCACCGGGCTAGCGCTTCGAACCCGAGAACTTGCTTCGTGCAGAGATCGATCAGAGGTTGATAGTATGGTTGCACAGCCCCGCCTCTGATGGCACTGCGAAGTTCCCGTTCAATCAAGTCGCGTTCGCGGAGACGGACGTCCATTGAGGCTTCGAAGAAGCGTGAGGCGGAGCCGTGTTCTCCTTTCGCCCGGTAGAGGGCGATATCGGCCTTGCGCATGATTTCGGCACCGATCTGACCATCCTGCGGAATGAGGGCGATGCCGATCCCAACCCCGACTTGATGTTGAATCGAACCGATTTTGATCGGTTGGTCCAGTTCCTTGACCACGCGCAGGGCGATGCTCGTTGCCTCCTCCGCCCCAGCCAGTTGACGCGCGAGGATCGCAAATTCATCACCGCCGAAACGGGCGACCAGATCACTCTCGCGGACAGCCCTCTGCAACCGCCGTGCGACATTAATGAGGACTTCGTCGCCAATAGCATGGCCATATACGTCGTTGATGAGTTTGAAGTTATTGAGGTCCAACAACAGCACTGCGTGAGCGCCGCCGATGCGAGGCGGTGCTGCAATCGCGACCTTTAGCTCCTGATCGAATTGACGGCGGTTCGGCAGCCCGGTCAAAGAGTCCTGATGGGCAAGCTCGCGCGCCCGATGTTCGGATTCGGTTCGCCTTGCTACTTCGCGTCGCAGCGATAAGAGAAGGCGCAGAGATATTATGAGAAGACCGATGCAAAAAATCGCGGATAAAGCAACCGCTTCGTCGAATTCGATTGCATGCTCTTTTGGTGACGCGCCTTGCCAATTTGAAAAGATACTGTATTCGTATGCGATCCACGTTGCGACCGCCATGGCCGCAAGTAAGAGAAGACTTTCAAAAAAGATCTTCGGGTGACGCATGATTGCCCATCGTGAGCATTCTGCCGGATAAAACTGCATAAAGCGTGACTCACTAAAGCAGTCGTGAATGATATGCGGTTTAGCGACGCTTGGTGAACAAAGACTGAAGCTGTCGTTACCTAATTTAGTGTTACTCACTTGGTGGTGCAGAGATGTTCACATGCTGCACGCGGGCGCTCCGGTGCCACCGCAATGGGACGCAACAGCCGGTTAGGTCAGCTAGCTATTTCTCCGTGACGAGCGGTCAATCATTTCAGAACTGCATCATGCCACGCGAAATCTACGTTGTGCGAAGTAGCAAGAATAGCTGTAGTGTGGCGGTTCAGAAATCCGCATCATTCCTTTCGGTCAATCTCGTTTTGCGGATTTCCGAACCAAAGCCACACTAGATCAATAAGTTGCTAGCGTCCTTTCGCTTCCGAAGTTCGCCATCGAGTGTGCCGCCAAATGAAGCGAACTTCGGAATCGGGACGCTAGTGAGCCCTATTCCCCCCTCGGGCATTCACCGATCAAGAGCCGTGTTTCATGTATGCAGTCAAAGAAATCTTCCTAACGCTACAAGGCGAAGGCGCCCATACAGGTCGGGTGGCTGTATTCTGCCGCTTCGCAGGATGCAATCTTTGGTCCGGACGCGAGCAGGATCGTATATCTGCGCAATGTCGATTCTGTGATACCGATTTTGTCGGTGTCGATGGCACGAAGGGAGATCGTTATGCATCCTCAACAGAACTAGCCAGAACCATTGAGGACGAGTGGGGCAAGAGTAGAGGAAACAGGTTCGTCGTACTTACCGGTGGCGAACCAATGCTGCAGGTCGATAGCGACCTTATAGGAGCGCTGCACGCGCGAGGTTTCGCTGTCGCCGTAGAGACGAATGGAACCATCGAGCCGCCACCTGGCCTCGACTGGATTTGCGTAAGCCCGAAAGCGGGCACCGAGCTTCGTGTACGCTCCGGCAATGAGCTGAAGCTTGTTTTTCCTCAGCCCGGGGCCCCGCCTGAGGCATTTGCTAGACTCGCATTTGAACGGTTCACGCTGCAGCCGATGCATGGGCCGCAGCTCGATCAGAACACCGCCTTGGCAGTCGACTATTGCTTGCGCAACCCACAATGGCGTCTCAGCCTGCAAGTTCACAAGCTGGTCAACATAAGATGATGATAACTCAAGCTTTCAATTTTGAGGCGGCACACCGTCTCCCGAATGTTCCCGCGACACATCGCTGCCATCGAATGCACGGCCACTCCTACCGGGTGGAAGTGAGCCTCATGGGTTCGGTCGATCCGGTTACCGGGTTTGTTGTCGATTTTTTCGAAATCGAAGCCGCACTTGCGCCATTGATTGCGCAACTCGACCACCATTGCCTCAATGAAGTTGAGGGTCTGGAGAATCCAACTGCGGAAAACATTGCGATTTGGATTTGGCAACGGATTGTTGCGAGGCTTCCACAATTGTCGGCGATCAGGATTTATGAGACGAGCGATAGCTGGATTGAATATGACGGCACTTGATTGTTTTTTCGCCATCGTGCCTGTTTTGGCAACAACGTGTAATCGATTGACGTCACGTAAAGGCTGTTACCGACCCGTCATCGGCGTTTCACCGCCATCGACGATAGTCGAAGAAAAGCGAGGGATGGAATCGCCCGTGCGCCGAAGACTTACGGGAGATCACCGTGACCACGCACTCGATTACCTCTCACGCGCACTCGATTACCTCCGAGTCGCCCCGCGACAATGTCTTCAGCGCGCCGCAAAGCGTCGGCTTGCTGCTCAATCGGATCATTGAAACGCTTCGGGAATGGCGCCGGCGCAAAAACTCGCGCCGCGAACTGGCGCGGCTGACCGATCTCGACCTTAAGGATATCGGCTATCCGGATCGCGCCGAGGAGGAAAAAGCGAAACCGTTCTGGCGCGCGTGAGCGCATCGCAACTTCGAAGGGAACACCCCTGCTGCTCGCCGTCATCGCCGCACTGTGGCGCGCCAAGGACGATCAATCGTTCGAGTCAGGCGCCGGTTTTGAATCAGTCAGTGCAATCCTGTGTCGTCACTCTGCAGGAACGCATTTAGCGCAGCAATCTGAGCCGAGTAGGTCGGCAATTCGGCCGCGACTTCGGCGCTTGCTCGCGTATTGTGGCGGTTACTTGAAAAAAACAGAACGATGCCGTTGCGGTTCGAATGCAGCGCGTGGGCTAAGAGGAGCTTTGCCAGCGCAACCTTGTCATGCGGATCGATCTGCACCGCTGCCTGCCATTTTTTGGCAAGCGACGCATTGGACGACAATTCGGACGTGAAGGCGTGGAAGCGGCGGGTGAGGGTCGAATGCGTTACAGTGCGCCCCTGCGCCTGCAGGGGAAGGCGATTGACGTTCATATTCCAAATGCTGCTGGGAATTTGCGAGATCGGGTTCAGATGCGGCAGGTGCTCCGCAATTTGGAGTGTCGCATCTATTCCCGTGGCGACTCCATATGTTCGAATCTTGCCCTCCGTCTGCAAAGTCTGAAGAAGCAATTGCAATTCCGGATTTGCGATGTCCGCTGGCGTGCATTCGTGGAGCAGGAAACAGTCAAGATAGTCGGTGCGTAATTGTCGTAGGCTCCTCTCAAGACTTTTGCGCACGTCGGAAACGCCAAATACTCCAAATCTGGTTTGGCTTGCGGCCGGCTTCGGCACCACATGGGCGAGTTGAGGCGCTGTCCTGTGCAGCAGGCCGATGCCGCGATTGAGCACTCGTAACGGAAGTGAGCGGTTGGCGGGGAGAATTCCGGCTTTGCTGGCAATGATGAAGCGATCGCGCCGACCGGCCAGTAATTCGCCCAACAGCCCTTCTGCCTCGCCCCATCCGTACATGCGCGCCGTATCGAAATAGCCAATTCCGCAATCTATGGCGGTCTCAATGAGGCGCCGAGAGTTGGCGCGATCGACGGCAGTTATCAGCCCGCCACAACCGAAGCCGAGCCGATTGGCGCCTCGGGGCAGAATAGTTTCGAGCACATTGTTAGGAACGCAAGTCATCAAAGCGTGTCGACTTGTGACCGGCTGAAGCCGGTGTTAGATGTGACGAAATAACAAACTACCTCCGCAGCATAGCACGTCATAAGGCGACCCTGGTTCAGGTTGAGCGTCTTTTAGATTTTCCGGTTGATCGCGACATGACTATTCTTCGCGCTAGGACCTGGAGCAATTGATGCCGGTTGGACCGGCTCTTGCCTCGGTTTTGCAATCGACAACGATCGATTCTATTCGGGCGGCGCGTGATCACGATGCGATTGTCATTGGCGGAGGCGCCGCGGGAGGCTTTGCGGCGATGCTGCTGTGCGAGCACGATTTGCGCGTGCTGGTCCTTGATGCCGGCATTCCGTCGGGTCCATTGCCGGCGCCATTGCGATGTCTCACCGGTTGCTTGGCCAAGGGGCTTTCGGCGGCGCAAGGAATGCGCTGGGTGCCGCCAAAAATCATTGCCAAAACATGCGGGGCTCTCCGATTGCTCGGACGGTGGCGCCAACCGATCCAATCGCGTTGTTACGCCTGGATGCGCGCGCCGGATGCGTTCGTGGATGATCGCGATTGCCCCTATGTCAGCGCGCCGGACCATCCGTTTGTTTGGATACGGTCTCGGATGTTGGGTGGTCGCGTTGCCGTGCCGGGCCACGGTCGCCAGTATTACCGGTTTGCTCCGGACGATTTTAGGCCCCGTGACGGCCAAAGCCCTCACTGGCCTCTGCAAGTTGGCGAGTTGGATAAATGGTACGGCTTGATCGAGCGCCGACTTGGGCTCTCTGGGATGAATGACGGGCATCCGTGGTTGCCCGACAGCGTACTGTCACGAATCCTTGTGCCGACTCAAACCGAGGAGGTGATCCGAAAAAAAATCGTCGGCCGGTGGCCGAACGTGCGGCCGATTTTGAGCCGCCATGCACCGCCTTTGCAGACTCTTGAGATCGCCGCCCGGACCGGCCGCTTGCGGTGCAGACAAGGCGCGATCGCGAAGGCAATTCGCGTTGACGATGCCGGCAAGGTCTGTGGCGTGGCATGGATCGATCACGCGAGCGGACGCGAACACGTATCATATGCCCCGCTGGTGTTCCTCTGCGCATCGGCTTTGGAGTCGACCCGCTTGCTGATGCTCTCGCCCGCACCGAAATGTCCCGACGGACTGGGGGGTAATTCAGGTGTGCTCGGACGTTATCTCATGGATCATGTCGTAGTGGGCGCGGAAAGCGTTCCAGTGCGGACATTCGCCGAAGCCGAAACCGAAGGCGGGCGTTGCATCCATTTGCCGCGCTTTGATGCGCGCGGGTCAGCCGTGCCTTTGCCGTCGCGTGGTTTTAGCGTGCAGCTATATCCGTGCGCGACAGCCGGAGACCGCAGCTATCTCATAGCTGTCACGTTTGCAGAAATGCTCCCCCGGCATGAAAATCGGGTTTCGCTTGACCCCTCGATCAAGGATGCCTGGGGTATTCCGGTTTTGCGCATCGAGTGCAACCATGGCGAGGTGGAATTGGCGCGGGCGCGAGAGCAAAAGCTGGCGATACGCGAATTATTCGACCTTGCCGGTGCAAAGCTGGCCAGAATTGATGACGCTCCGGTTCCGCCCGGCAGCGCCGTCCATGAATGCGGTACCGCGCGGATGGGAACAAGTCCGGTGAATTCCGTGCTTGATCCGAATAATCAATGTTGGGATGCGCGAGGTCTCTATGTCACCGATGGCGCGTGTTTTCCATCTCAGGGAACTCAAAATCCAACATTGACCATTCTTGCGCTGACCGCTCGGGCCTGCGCTCACGCACTGGCCTCGATGCACGGCAAAGACAGCGCGCTCATCTCCGCGCTCACTTGAGCGAAAAGCGGATCGGCACGGTGAGCTCGAGCTTGGCTTCGGTCATGGTCGGCGGGAACGGCGGCAGCGGCTGGGCGCGCTCGATCATCGACATGACCTCGTCGTCAAGTGCGGGATAGCCGGAACTGCGCACCACATGATGCTCCAGCACGTGACCGGTGCGATCGACGCTGAAACTTAACAGCACTACGCCTTCCTCGCCGCGCGACTGTGCCGCGCCGGGATAGCGTTTGTATTGCTCCAGATGCCGCACCAGGCTGGTTTGCCACGCCGGCACGACGTGCGGCGCGCCGCCCTTGGTGCGCGCCGCCATCGCGGGCGTCGGGGGTTTCTGCTCTTCGACCTTCGGCGGCGGCGGTTTTTCTTCCGGCGGCGCGATGACCGCTTGCGGCTCGGGCGGCGGCGGAGGCGGCGGTTTCTCGATCTCTTTCGGCGGCTGCTCGGGGACCGGCGCCACTTCGGGCTGGTCGACGGTGTCCTGGGTCGGCGCAAAATCCACCGCGATCGGCGTCGTATCGTCGCCGATTTCGTCCGGCCTGTGCATGTAGACGTAACCGGCAATGGCGGCGAGATGGACGCCGAGCACCACGGCGGCGGCGATGGCCCAGCGCCGCAGATCGCGCGGATCGTCGTCGTCGAACCAAGTGAGCGCAGCGACGGTCATTTCGCCTCACGCGTCTCCATTCCGACCAGGGCGATTTTGAGGTAGCCCGTGTCGCGCAGAATGTTCATCAATTGCATGACGTCGCCGTACGGCACCGCGCGGTCGCCGCGCAGGAAGATACGCTCCTCCTTGTTGTTGCCGGTTGCGCTCGCGAGCGCGTCGGGCAGCGCATCGCGCGACACCGTATTGTCGCCGATGGCGAGGCTGCCGTCGGCCTTGAGCGTGATGTAGACCGGTTTCGGCGGCCGCTGCTGCTGCGGCGCCGTGGAGGACGGCAGATCCACCGCCACGTCGACGGTCGCCAGCGGGGCCGCCACCATGAAGATGATGAGCAGCACCAGCATCACGTCGATAAACGGCGTGACATTGATGTCGTGGACTTCGATGAGTTCGTCGGTGCCGTGATCGAGACGGATGGTCATTGGGTTGCGCTAGCGTCTACTCGGCGGCCTGGGTGAGCGGGAGCTTGGCGCGGTCGAGATCGCGGCTGACAAGCCGCATCACCTGCGCCGAGGCGTCGCCGAGATAGGCGCGATAATGCGCGGTCTGGCGCGCCAGCACGTTGTAGATCATCACCGCCGGGATCGCGGCGACGAGGCCGAAGGCGGTGGCCAACAGCGCTTGCGCAATGCCGGGCGCCACCACCGCGAGATTGGTGGTGTGGGCATTCGAAATGCCGATGAAGCTGTTCATGATGCCCCACACCGTGCCGAACAGTCCGACGAACGGCGCGGTCGAGCCGATGGTGGCGAGCACGCCGGTGCCGCGCGAGACCTTTCGGCTGACCGCCATTTCGATGCGCTCAAGCTGCAGCGCGATGCGTTCCTTTAAGCCTTCCGCGCGCAAATTGGCGGAAAGCCGGATTTCCTGGGCGGCGGACAGCATCAGTTGCGCGACCGGGCTCTCGCCATCGCGCAATTGCTCGTGCGCCTGAGCGAAAGTCGCCGCGCCGTTGAGGATGCGAATGTCGCGGCGGACTTCGTTACGCGCGCTGCGCAATTCGAAGGTTTTGGCGAGCCACACCGTCCAGGTCACGAGCGATGCGAAAGCAAGGCCGATGATGACCAGCTTCACGATGATGTCGGCGTTCTCGAACATGCCCCACGGCGAGAGATCCTCCGGCAAGTCGGCGCCGCTGATCATGTGTTCGCCCGGCGGCGGTGCAGCTGCGGCGGGCGCCATAGCATTGGACGCCGGCGCCGTTGCGCTCGACGGCGAGGGCAGTGCAAGCGGTGTCGCGGTCGGCGCCATTGCATTTGACGGCGCCGGCGTTGCAGCGGGCGCGCCCGCCGTCGGCGCAAGCGGCGCTGCGGGAGCGGCTGCGGCTGGCGTCCCGGGCGCGGCAGGAGCGGTCGGGGCGGTTGGGGCGGCCACGGGAGCGCCGGTCTCCGTGGTGGCTGACGGAGCCGATGTGGCATTGGGTGCAGCGCTCGGTGCAGCACTTGGAGTAACACTTGGCGCAGCACTTGGCGGAGCACTTGGCGCAACGGTCGGGGCCGGCATCGCGGCAGGATTTCCTTGCGCCCGCGCCGGCGGTGCGGGCGAGACCGCAAAAAGCAGCGCGGCAGCAAATGTCACACCGGCGCAGCTCGCGACGATGCGGATTGGATTTGAGCGCTGTGGGCGAACACTCTGCTTCATCGGCTAGGTTCCGTTTTCGCTTGATCCGGCTCGCCCATGGGGCATTCGCGGTGTCGGGGAAACATGACGTTATAATGTAACATTATGGCCAGCGGGGTCCAATCGAAGCGGCGGTCGGCAGCGCCTTGTTCTAGTTTGGAATAAAGAAAAACTGCTGCCTTTTCAGTATCTTCCGTCACCGCATATGGGGCGGTCAAGCGTTTGCCGCAAAGAAACTTGGAAGGCACCGGATTTGCCCCGAGACAAGGATGCCGCCCCCAAGCTCGGCCGCCGCCGGCCGTCGTCTAACATCACCCTTTAGCCGCCGTCCACGGCGAGTGGCACATTATTATGTCGCGATGCGGGCAAGATCGGTCCCGCGACACTCGGCCGCCTTCGGGAAACATGACCGCGGAGAACCGGGAGCGCGCGCACTTGGAGATCGAGTTTGGTGAGCGTCAATTCCCGCATTGCGGCAACGGGCCGTTTATTCGATCACCTCGTCGGCAATGGCACGCGACCGGCATAGACGCTCACCTGACGAAACGAGTCCGAAAAAGCTCGCGGCGTACTGCTCAGGCCTCCCGCCATGACGGACTTGCACTCGAAAACTATCGTCGAGTGACCGTTCGCTGCCGCACCATCATGGCCCAGCCGAAACCAGCGCCTGTATTCGCAGGCCGCGCCTGCGTGCCGCGCCTGACGCAGCCCGTCGGGCCGCGCTCTTTCGCGTGTCCAGGGCAAGCATTATAGTTCGTGCCATCAAGAGCTGGGAGGAAATCATGGAAACTCGATCATCACATCCGCTGCTGTCGTGCACCGACGGTATCGCGACAAGCATGGCCGACATATTGCTGTTGATCGGACGTCTGCTGATCGCGGCGGTATTTCTAATGACGGTCTCGACAGGCGGGCCGAGCGTCGACTATCTCAAGTCCATCAATTTTATCGCGCCCGATGTGATGAGCCCGTTCGCGCACGTCGTCGAATGGATTATTATCGTCACTCTGATCCTCGGCATCGCAACACGCTACGGCGCATTGCTCGCATTCCTTTTCGTCGTGATTGCCTTTGTGACGGCGCACCTTTACTGGGAATTTCCACAGGCGGCGCAAAACCTGCAATACGTGTTCCTCAGCAAGGATCTCGCCATTGCCGGGGGTGCACTCGTCCTGTTCGTGTCCGGCGGCGGCCGCTTCAGCGTCGACGAAAAGCTGAAAGGTTGATCCGCCCAACAGCGGGTATCTCAATGCAGCTTCACATGAGGCTCGGTCCTGCGGGTGATCAGGCGGGCCAGAGTGTCGAGCGTGATTTTGGTCGATCCGTGCAGCGCGTATTCATGCATTTTGTAGAGCGAAAGATACATCAGCCGCGCGAACAGGCCCTCGACCCATAGGTTCTCGCCCAAAAGTCCACCCATCAGGCTGCCGACCGTGGAATACTCGCCCAGCGAGACCAGCGAACCAAAGTCGCGATAGCGCCAAGGCTGTACAGGCTCTCCCGAAAGTCGACGCCTGATCTGCTTGACGAGATGCATCGCCTGCTGATGGGCCGCTTGGGCTCGTGGTGGGACCAGCCTGCCGGGATGTCCTTCCCATGGACATGCGGCGCAGTCGCCGATTGCGAAGATTGAATCGTCGCGCGTGGTCTGCAAGGTCGGCTTGACCACGAGTTGATTGACACGGTTCGTCTCGAGTCCGCCCAACCCCGCGAGCGAGTCCGGCGCCTTGACGCCCGCCGCCCACACCACAAGCTCGGCCGGGATGACAGCGCCGCTCGCAAGCTTCACGCC
>Ga0070731_10005139_pt1 | contig 10927 bp, 8 predicted proteins | sample Coa_R1_2_FD_66448 | JGI IMG/M metagenome (GOLD analysis project Ga0070731, IMG submission 66448) | Surface soil microbial communities from Centralia Pennsylvania, which are recovering from an underground coalmine fire - Coalmine... | ecosystem: Environmental > Terrestrial > Soil > Unclassified ... | reverse complement strand
GAGCTCGGCAACCGGCACGCCGTCGGGCAGGATCACCGAGCGGTAGCCAGGCAGGAAGACGTCGACCGGGTCCTCCAGCGCGCCGGTCCGGCCCAGGCTGCGGGCGAGGGCGTCGACCACGTCGCCCAGGCCGCCGGCCTTGGCCCACGGCTCGCATTCGGCTGCAACGGACACGATTCGCATCGGCCCATTGTCGGGGCCACGCCATCGCCCCGCTCGCTCGCCTATCATTCGCCGCGCATGGACCCCCTCGTTCGCGTGCCGACGATGCCCGGTGCGCCGTTCCGCCTGCCACCCCAGCTCGAGGGCCTGCGTCCCCTTGCCTACAACCTGTGGTGGAGCTGGCATCCCCAGGCCAAACGCCTCTTCAACCGGATCGACGCCGCGGCCTGGACCCGCTACCGGAACCCGGTGGCCGTGCTCGAAGGCGCGGTCGACTGGCGGACGCTGCTCGAGGACCAGGACTTCCTGGTCGAGTACCAGGCCGTGATCGGCGACTTCGAGGCGTATCTGGCCAACGGCCGGAATCACTGGTTCCACCGCCAGTACGCCAGCTCGCTCGAGGGTCCGATCGCCTACTTCTGCGCCGAGTACGGCTTCTACGAGAGCCTCGGGATCTACTCCGGCGGCCTGGGCGTGCTGGCCGGCGACCACCTCAAGACCGCCTCGGACATGGCCCTGCCGTTCATCGGCGTCGGGCTGATGTACCGCAAGGGCTATTTCCGCCAGACGATCGACGCGGACGGCCACCAGGAGCACGCCTACCCCGACTATGACCTGGCCCGCCTGCCGGTCCTGCGCGCGGCCGATCGCTATGGCGACCCACTGACGGTCACGATCGAGCTGCCCGGCCGGACGCTCCATGTGGCCGTCTGGGTGGCCCAGGTCGGACGGGTCCCGACCCTGCTGCTGGACACGGACATCAACGAGAACGACGAGGCGGACCGGCCGATCAGCCACATCCTGTACGTCCGGGGCCGCGAGATGCGCCTCCACCAGGAGCTGGTCCTGGGCGTGGCCGGCACCCGCGCGATCCGGTCCCTGGGCATCAACCCCGCCGCCTGGCACCTTAACGAGGGCCACAGTGCGTTCCTGCTGGCCGAGCGGGCCCGCGAGCTCGTCGCCGCCGGGAGCACCCTGGACGAGGCCTTCGAGCACGTCCGCTCGACCAGCGTGTTCACGATCCATACCCCGGTCTCGGCCGGCAATGAGCGCTTCGACGCGGACCTCGTGCGCAAGGTCGCCGGGCCGGTCCTCGGCGCCGGGCGCCCGGAGGCCGCCGGCCTGGTCGATATCGAGCACCTCCTGCTCCTCGGCCGGGGCGTCGACGACGATCCCCGCCAGTTCGACATGACCGCTCTCTCGCTGCGCCTGTCGTGCGCGGCCAACGCCGTCAGCCAGCTCCACGCCGCGACCGCCAATGCGACTTGGTCGCCGATGCTCGGCGAACGCAAGATCCTGGGCATCACCAACGGCGTCCACGCGCCGACCTGGGTCGGCACCGAGATGAACGGCTTGTACGCCAACATCCTGGGCGCCGACCTCGACGACCTCGATCCGCAGACGAAGAGCGGCCGGTTCTGGGAACGCCTGGGCCGGATCTCCGACCGTGACCTGTGGGCGGCCCACCAGCGCCAGAAGAGCGAGCTGGCGATGTTCGCCCGGAAGCGCCTGCGCAGCCAGTTCGCCCGGCACGGCGAGGCGCCGGTGGTCCTGGAGCAGCTCGAGGAAGCGCTTGATCCCGAGATCCTGACCATCGGCTTCGCCCGGCGCTTCGCGACCTACAAGCGGGCCGGCCTGCTGTTCACCGACGTGGAGCGGCTGGCGCGCCTGCTCTGGCATCCCGAGCGCCCGGTCCAGATCGTCTTTGCCGGCAAGGCCCATCCCGCCGACCGGCCCGGCCAGGGCGTGATCCAGCAGATCTTCGAGCGTTCGCGCTCAGCCGCCCTGCGCGGCCGGGTGTTCATCCTCGAGGACTATGACATGCGCATCGCCCGCTTCCTGGTCCAGGGCGTCGATGTCTGGCTGAACAACCCGCGCCGGCCGCTCGAGGCCTCGGGCACCAGCGGGATGAAGGCGGCCCAGAACGGCGTGGTCAACGCCTCGGTCCTCGACGGCTGGTGGGACGAGGGCTGGACCGGCGACAACGGCTGGGCGATCGGCGGCCGCGAGCAGAACCCCGACGAGGGCGCCCAGGACTGGGCCGACGCCCTCGACCTCTACCGGATCCTCGAGGACGAGATCGTGCCCCGCTACTACCAGCGCGGTCCGAGCGGCATCCCGGCCGGCTGGACGGAGCGGATGCGCAGCTCGATCGCCTCGACCCTGTGGCGCTTCAGCACGACCCGGATGCTCCACGAATACACCGAGCAGCTCTACCTGCCTGCAGCGGGCGTCCGGATCGCCGAACGCCAGGAGAAGGTCTCGGCCTAGACCCCGACCGGCTCCCGGACGAGGATCACCGTGGTCCGGCCCGCGGTCCACTCGCCGTAGGTGATCAGGACCTTCTCAAGGATCGTGTGCACCCCGAGGCGGGCCATGACCTGGGCATCCTCGTACGGGAAGACGACCTCGTTGATCCGGCGCAGGGCCGCCTCCAGGTTGGGCACGATCTTCTGGCTGCCGACGACCAGGATCAGCCGGCCGGCTCCCGCGGCGTAGGCAGCCAGCTGGCTGCCCGTGCCGCTGGCCGAGACCAGCGCGCCGTCCCTCGTCACTGCCGAGACACTGCCGACCATGAAGTTGGGCGCAGTGCCCAGCTTGCGGATCTCCATCCCCTGCGTGGCGCGATCCATCTTGAAGATCCGCGGGCGGATCGCCTCGTAGCGCCCGGATTCCATCAGCTCGGCGAACAGGCCGAGGTCCTCGATCGTCTTCGACTTGCCCGAGTGGACCTCCGAGCCCTCCGGGATCCGGGCCAGGACGGCCTCGCGCGCCTCATCCTTCGTGTCGACGACGACGACTTCGATGTTGTGGCCGCGGATCACCTCGGCCAGTCGCTCGAGCGGATCGAGCTCCACGCTGCTCGCGATGTCAACGTCCTCGGACAGGCTGGTCATCGCGGCAGGGCTGCGGCGATGACGGCGACCACGACGCCGACCGCCAGGCTGGCCAGCAGGATCTGGTTGGCCCGGCTGCGGTCGCGGGCATGCGCCTCGGGGTCGACGACCTCGTGGGTCTGGCCGAGCTGGCCGAAGTTGAAGACGCCCTTCGAGGCGAAGCCGGCGCAGAACTTGAGCGCCGCCTGGAGGTAGCCCGAGGCGGCGCCCGCGGCGGGCAGGCCGACGACCAGCCGGAGGACGGGTGGGACGTGGAGGGCGACCAGGACGAGGAAGACGACGACCGTCACGATCAGGCCGATGTGGCCCGAGCGCCGGCGCCGGGTGATCTCGGCCGGGCCGATGTTGCAGACTCCCGGTCGGTACTCATCCGGGGTTGAGCCGGTCAACGGGGCGGGAGTGGGAGCCGCGGAGCTCAAGGATGCGTGGGTCATGATCGTTGCCTCGCTCGGGGCCGGAACCGGCCCGCGTCCAGATTATTGCACGAGCAACGACTTCTGGCCGGCGACGCCCCGAGCCGTGGGCCGAAGCAGGTGACCCGGACGTGACGATGCCTCCAGCGGTCTCGCCCTCGCGGGCAGGCTGCCAGAGGCATCGTGGTCGGCCGTGGCCTGCGCGCCGCCGGCCGGCGGGGTTGGAGCTCGAAGCGCGGTGTTGGGCCGCGGGATCTCCGATGTGTTGGAGGGCTTAGCGCATTCCTGCCCGGTAGGTGTACGAGTCGACGTAGTCGGTCCGGGTATCAGCGCCCCAGCGCAGCGCCAGGGCTCCGAATAGTGCGAGGATGGCGGCGATGATCAGGATGCCGGCGATGAGTGCCATGGTTCGTCTCGATAGCGTTGGGCGCGGAGTTCGCGCCCGATGTTGATATAGTGTCCTAGGCCAAATCCTACTTGGACCATTCGACTATGTCAACCACCCATCGGGGCCTCGATGTCGAGCGCGATTCCGACGTCCCGATCAGCACCCAGATCTTCTGGCAGGTCGCCTACCAGATCGATTCCGGGCGGCTGCTGCCCGGCGCCCGGCTGGCCCCGGTGCGCGAGCTGGGCGCGGCCCTGCGGGTCAATCCGAACACGATCCGGGCGGTCTACAAGCGGCTGGCGGACGCCGGCTATGTGACCAGCCGCCACGGTGCCGGAACGCATGTCGCGGACCGGCCGCCGCAGCGCCGCGGCCAGGAGGCCCTGGCCGGGATCGTGGCCGAGATGCTCCGCCGGGCCAGCGCCGCGGGCTTCACCGCCGACGAGGTCGCCTCGGCGACCTTTGCCGCGGCAGCCGAGCGCAAGCGTCCCGGGCCCCTGGTCCGGATCCTGTTCGCCGAATGCACCAACGCCGACGCGGTCTACGACGCGGCCGCGATCGCCGAGGCGTTCCCGGCGGTGGAGGCCGACGCGACGCTCCTGCACGAGATCCCCGAGCGCCTCGAACGCTTCCACTACGACCTGATCGCCACCACCACGTTCCACGCCGATGAGGCCCAGGCCTATTCGGTCGGGTTGGGGATCCCGCTGATCGCGATGATCGTCGGGCCGGGTTACATGGAGCTGGTCCACGAGATCGCGGCCCTGGCGCCCGGGGCGGCGGTCGGCCTGGTGTGTGCTTCGGAGACCGGCACCGACAACATCGCCGAGACGCTCCGGCTGGCCGGCGCCACCGGGGTCGAGATCGTCACTGCCGTGATCGGCTCGGATGAGGGCCTCCAGCACATCGACGATGTCGCCGACCTGATCCTGCTGTCGCGCGAGGCAATCGCCCTCGGCCTTGACGACCGGTTCAGCCGGCCGGAACGGGTCCGGGCCTGGAAGTACGAGTTCGACCCGTCGGGTCTCGAGCTCCTCCGGCGGGCGATCGAGCACGTCCAGGACGAGCGCGGCGAGGCCGGCGGCCTGGAGGCCGAGCCACTGCTCCTGCCTACCTCGATCGGCGCCGTCCGCTGAGGTGGCGCCCCGCCGGCCAACGGAGCACGAGTTTCGCCTCGCCCGGCTGGCCCGCGAGCACTACGGCCTGGCCGACCTGACCCTCGAGCCCGAGCTCTCGACCGCTCGCACGATCGCCGCCCGGCTGGCCGCCGGCCGGATCTCCGGCGCCGATCCCGCCGGCGCGGCCGACGCCGCCGCGACCGAGGCTGGCGTCGCGACCGACGCGACCGCCGCGGCCCACCGGCCGGTCACCGCCGGCGAGCTGCATGCCGCCGGGATCCTGGTCTCGATCCTCGGCCGCCTGATCGACCGCTACGGCGAGACGGCCGAATCCGGGCTCGCCGCGGGGCAGCTGGCCGAGGTCGTCGGGCCGGACAGCCTCTCGGCGACGGTCGCGGCGTTTCCTGTGGAGTTCCCGCGCCACCTCGACGCGCCCGAGCCGGCCGATCCCGAGGTGGCCCTGGCCCAGCTCCTGCTGCTGGGCGTCCTGTCCGAGAACCCGGCCGTCGAGCCCTTCGGCGAGCTGATCGATCTGGCCCCGTTGCGCCAGAGGGCCGCCGCGGCGCCACGGGTCGAGGAGGCCCTCGAGGAAGCGCTCGAAGGCCGGCCGGCGTTCCCCAACGATCCGCGCTCGCTGCTCGAGCTGCTGCGCGAGCCGGCCCAGGCCGCCCCGGGCTCGCTGGCCGACCAGCTGCGCTACATCAAGCTGGCCTGGGGCGAGCGATTCGCCCCGCTCCTGGGCGATCTGCTCGACCAGCTCCTGATCGCCCTGGACGTCCTGGCCGAAGAGCACCATTCGGCCGAGCTGGCCTGGCTGGCCACTCGGCCCGATGCCGGGATGGGCGGGCCGTCCGAGGTCTACACGTTCGAGGGCGAGGGCCTCGAAGCGGAGCGCTTCAGCGCCGACACGGAGTGGATGCCCCGCCTGATCCTGGTCGCCAAGAGCACCTACGTCTGGTTGGACCAGCTCTCCCGCCAGTACGGCCGCGAGATCCGGACCCTCGACGCGATCCCCGACGACGAGCTGGCCACTCTCGCCCGGCGAGGGATCACCGGCCTGTGGCTGATCGGCCTGTGGCAGCGCAGCCGGGCGTCGGCCCGGATCAAGCAGCTCCGCGGCCAGCCCGACGCCGTCGCCTCGGCCTATTCCCTCGACGACTACCAGATCGCCGCCGACCTGGGCGGCCCGGGTGCCCTCGACGACCTGCGCGCCCGGGCGGGTCGCTTCGGGATCCGGCTGGCCAGCGACATGGTCCCCAACCACATGGGCATCGACTCGCGCTGGGTGATCGAGCACCCCGACTGGTTCCTGGCCCTGGCCGAGTCGCCGTTCCCGGCCTACTCGTTCAACGGGCCCGACCTGTCCGACGACGAGCGGGTCGGGATCCGGATCGAGGACCACTACTACGACGCGACGGACGCCGCGGTCGTCTTCCAGCGCAGCGATCGGGTGACCGGCGCGGTTCGCTACGTCTACCACGGCAACGACGGCACCACCTTCCCGTGGAACGACACCGCCCAGCTCGACTACTCGCAGGCCGAGATCCGCGAGCAGGTGATCCGGACGATCGTGGGCGTCGCCCGCCAGTTCCCCGTGATTCGCTTCGACGCCGCGATGGTCCTTGCCAAGCGCCATATCGAGCGCCTGTGGTTCCCCGAGCCGGGGGCCGGCGGGGCGATCCCGTCACGGGCCGGGCGGGGCATGAGCCGGCGCGCGTTCGAGGCCCTGATGCCCAACGAGTTCTGGCGCGAAGTGGTCGACCGGGTGGCCGACGAGGCACCCGGCACGCTCCTGCTGGCCGAGGCGTTCTGGCTCCTCGAGGGCTACTTCGTGCGGACCCTGGGGATGCACCGGGTCTACAACAGCGCGTTCATGAACATGCTCCGCGACGAGCAGAACGCGGAGTATCGCCAGGTCATGAAGAACACCGTCGAATTCGACCCGGCGATCCTCGGCCGGTTCGTCAACTTCATGAGCAACCCGGACGAGAAGACCGCCGTGGAGCAGTTCGGGACGGGTGACAAGTACTTCGGGGTGGCAGCCCTGCTCGCCACCCTGCCCGGCCTGCCGATGCTCGGCCACGGCCAGGTCGAAGGCTTCCACGAGCAGTACGGGATGGAGTTCCGGCGAGCCCGCCTGGACGAGAGCGTCGATGCCGGCCTGCTCGCCCACCACGAGCGGACGATCTTCCCGCTCCTCCACCGCCGGGCCGAGTTCGCCGGATCCGAGTCGTTCCGGCTGTACGACTTCGAGACAGCGCCCGGGACCGTCAACGAGGACGTCTTCGCCTACTCCAACCGCGGCCCGGACGGCGAGCGCTCGCTGGTCCTGTTCCACAATCGCTACGCCCAGGCGTCGGGCACGATCCGCCTGTCAGCCTCGTTCGCCGAGCGCGGCCCCGACGGCGAGAAGCGGCCGGCCCGGACGGCCATCGGTGCAGGTCTCGGCCTGACGCCGGGTCCCGGCCGCTGGCTGACGATGCGCAATGCGATGACCGGCCTCGAAGAGCTCCGCTCGATCGAGGCGATCGTCAGCGACGGCTTCTCGGCCGAGCTGGCGGCCTACGCCTGCCGGGTCTACGTCGACCTCCACGAAGTCGTCGACGGGCCGGGGCAGCCCTGGACGCGGCTCGCCGAGCAGCTCGCCGGCGCGGCCGTCCCCAGCCTCGATGCGGCCCTCGCCGACCTGATCCTCGCGCCCGAGCACGAGGCGGTCCGGACGGCGCTCAGCGCGGCGCTGGCCGATGCCGAGCGACCGGCGGCCCAGATCGTCGCGGCGGCTGGTGCGATCAGGGGACTCGACGTCGCTCAGCTCCGGCTCTGGCCGGTGATCCGTGCCGCGCTCGACGGCGCTGGCTGGCCGGCCGAGGACGTGGACCGCGCGGTGGGCCTGGTGGTGGCCCTCGCCGCCGGCGAGCCAGGCCGGATCGCCCTCGACCGTGCCGCCGTCCGGTCCTGGTTCGCCGATGGCCCGATCCGGCAGGGCCTGCGCCTGAACACCTGGGACGGCAGCGAGTTCGTCGAGCGCGAGGCGTGGCTGCTCTGGCTGGCGGTCGTCGCCGAAGCGGGGGCGCAGGCCTCGAGCGCCCAGCCGAGCGCCCAGCCGAGCGCCACCCAGGTCCGCCGGTTGAGCCAGCTGGCCGAGGCGGCCGGCTACCGGGTCGATCGGCTGCTTGACGCCCTGGCGACTACGCCTCGTCCAGGACCAGGCCGCGCAGGAGCGACGGGGCGAGCGTCCCGTGGCCCATCGTCGCCTCGAGATGGCGGCGCTGGCTGAAGCCCGGCGTCGGACCGAAACCGCCCGGGATCGGGCGCTCCACGACCTCAGCCGCCCGCTCGCCGGCGAGCTTCCGGCGGACGTCGCGTTCGAGCTCCCAGAGGGCCATCGAGCCCACGAAGTAGGTTGACAGCTGGGTCGACGACAGCCGGGCCCGGTTGTACTTGTTGCGGGCCTCGGCCTCCTCCTGGAAGCCGCCGGCCACCATCAGCTCGACCGCTTCGGCCTCGTTCATCGCGCCGCCGAGCGTCTCGCCGGCGTGGATCCGGACGTCGATGATCGCGTTGATCGCGGCTCGCAGGTAGAACTTCCAGTGGGTCAGCAGGAGGGCCGGGTCGTCGGCGCCGTAGCCCGCGTCGATCATCACCTGGGTCACGTAGACGGCCCAGCCCTCGGCATACACGCCACTCCAGAAGACGGCCCGGACGAGCGACGGGCAGAGGTTCGCGTAGGCGCCCTGGAGGTAGTGGCCGGGCACGGCCTCGTGGATCGTGAGGACCCGCAGCATCCGGTCGTTGTCCTCGCGCAGGTAGCTCTCGGCCTGCTCGGCGGTCCACTCGGTCGGGATTGGGGTGATCGCGAAGAAGGACTTCTGGCCGCGGTCGAGCGGGCCCGGCGAGTCGAGCATCGCCCCGCCGAAGGCCCGCAGGAAGACCGGTGTCCAGCGGATCTCGAGCGGCTCGTCGGTCAGCCCGACGAGATCCCGGGCCCGGCAGAACTCCTCGATCCGGCCGAGCTCCGCCCGGCAGAAGTCGAGCAGGTCGGCCGGTTGCTGGTGCTCCCCGGCGATCGCGTCGAGCACGCCTCGGACGAGCTCGCCCGCATCGGCGGGCTGGGGACGGTCGGGGCACCACGTCGGCCACATCACGGTGGCCAGGCGGACCATCTCGGCCCGGACGGCATCGGCCTCCTGGCTCGCCCGCTCCAGGATCCGGGCCGGGGTCAGCCGATCGTCGCGCAGGGTCCGGCGCATCTTCGCGGCGAACAGCTCCGGCCCCAGCCGGCCTTCACCGGCCGCCCGGGGCAGGATCTCGTCGCGCAGGATCGATTCGGCCCGGGTCACCGCCTCGGTCCCGCCTTGGGCGGCCGCCCGGAGCCGATCGAGAATCGCCGCCACGTCAGGTTCGGTCGGGGCGGCGGCCTCCGCCTCCTGGAGCGCATCGCCGATCAGCTCGTCAATCCCGGACAGCTGGCCGAGCGCCGTCTCCGTGTGGAACTTCGAGACGGGCCGGCCATCGGGCGTCCCGACCAGGCTCTGGCGGGCGGCATCGACGAGGGCCGGCAGGCCCTCGAGCCGACTGGCGATCGAGGTCAGCCGGTCGGCCAGCGGGCCGAACTCGCGGGCCAGCAGCGGAAAGATCCCGCCGCCCATCACGTACACCCATTCGAGCGGGTCCCAGGCCAGCTGGCGGAGCTCTTCGTCCTCGAAGCGCATCTCGTCGAGGACCAGCCGCAGCAGGGTCCGGTCGACCGCCTGGTCGCGATCGAGCTCGTCCGCCGGGATGGCCTCGAAGACGGTCGCCCAGCGGGCCGCGAACGCCAGCCGGGCATCGCGCCCGGCATCGCTCAGGTCCGGCCAGGCGCCGTCGTGATCATGCATCCCGGCCGCCGTCGCGGCGAGCGGGTTGAGGGCAAAGAACTCGGCGAAGAAGGCATCGACGTGATCGGAAAATGGCGCCACGGGGCAGCTCCTGCGGTCGGGCGATGAGCATTGGGCTCGGGACGTCGAGTCTACCGCTCCCGTACACTCGGGCGATGGTTGCCATCCCGCAGATCGAGCCGGTCGAGCTCGAGGGCGCCCACGTCCGCCTCGAGCCACTGGCGCCCGGACACCTGCCCGGGCTCGTCGCGGCCGGGCAGGACGAACGGATCTGGCGCTGGATGCCCCTCGATGGCTCGACACCCGCGGGAATGGCCGCGATCGTCGAAGGCGCGCTCGCGGCCGAGGCCGCCGGTAGTGAGCTGCCGTTCGTGACCGTCGAGCGGGCGACGGGACGGGTGGTCGGCAGCACCCGCTACCTCGCCCTGGCCCCGGCCCACCTTCGCCTCGAGATCGGCTGGACCTGGATCGATCCCAGGTTCCAGCGCAGCGCGGTCAACACCGAGGCCAAGCTGCTGGGCCTGGGTCATGCCTTCGACACCCTCGGCCTGCGCCGGGTGGAGTTCAAGACGGACGCCTTGAACGAGCAGTCGCGGGCGGCCATCCTGGGCATCGGCGCCCAGTACGAGGGCATCTTCCGCAAGCACATGGTCATGCCCGGTGGGCGCGCCCGCGATTCCGCCTACTACAGCGTGATCGACACCGAATGGCCCGATGTTCGAGCGCACCTCCAGGCCCGCCTGGCTCGTCACAGCACCAAGGAGGGATCGCAATGATCGGATTCGCAACCGAGACCATCGGCACCGCCATCGCCCTGTGGGTGACGACCCTGGTCTATTCGGACATCAGCTTCGGCAAGCACCCCGAGGTCTGGTCGGTGATCGTGGTCGCCGTCGTCATCGGCCTGGCCAACGCCCTGGTCAAGCCGGTCCTCAAGATCCTGACCTTCCCGATCTCGCTGCTCACCCTGGGCCTGTCCAGCCTGATCGTGAACGCCGTCGTCCTGCTCGGCGTCGCCTGGATCGCCGAGAAGCTCAAGATCACGTTCACGATCGGCGGCTTCCCGACGCAC
>Ga0070731_10005138_pt1 | contig 10928 bp, 9 predicted proteins | sample Coa_R1_2_FD_66448 | JGI IMG/M metagenome (GOLD analysis project Ga0070731, IMG submission 66448) | Surface soil microbial communities from Centralia Pennsylvania, which are recovering from an underground coalmine fire - Coalmine... | ecosystem: Environmental > Terrestrial > Soil > Unclassified ... | reverse complement strand
TTCCAAGTTCCTCGTTGTATTTGATATTATAATTGTGCAGAAGGACATTGATCAATTCGTCTGTCCTGGCATCTCCTGTCCAACCCAATGGGTTGACATTTAGATAATCAATACCACCCAGGCTTTTCGCTGTGAACCTGGCTCCTTTACCGATTAATACTTCGCCGAAATTATTGTTCACACCGGCAGACGTGTGATCTTTCAGCAATACCTGCAGTTTGCTTAACAGCACGTCAAGCAAATCCGCAACATTTTTTTCATGGATCTTTTCAATCTTATCGAGCGTAGTCTTTTCGCGCACCTTCGCATTCTTATCCTTTTTTGCACGTTGGAAAAGCTTCTTATTGATAACAACTCCCTCCGTTCCACTTGGAGCTTTAAGTGAAGCATCCTTGGCATCCCCAGCTTTATCACCGAAAATGGCCCGAAGCAGTTTTTCTTCGGGAGTCGGATCACTTTCACCTTTTGGCGTGATTTTGCCAATAAGGATGTCTCCTTCTTTAATCTGCGCGCCAATGCGGATTATTCCATTCTCATCGAGATCCTTGGTGGCTTCTTCGGACACATTTGGAATATCAGGTGTCAGTTCCTCCTCGCCCAGTTTGGTATCGCGCACCTCCAGTTCGTATTCTGAAATGTGAACTGAAGTGAAAAGATCTTCCCGAACCACTTTTTCGCTGATTACAATGGCGTCCTCGAAATTGTAACCCTTCCACGGCATAAAAGCCACTTTGAGGTTTCTTCCGAGCGCCATTTCTCCAGCCTGCACAGCATAACCCTCAGTTAGAAAATCACTTTCTTTGACATGCTGACCCTTTTTCACAGCTGGTTTCAAATTGATACAGGTTTCCTGGTTCGTCTTGATAAACTTCGTAAGTCTGTATATTTTAAGATCCTCTTCAAAGCTCACCAACTTTTGGGTCTCATTTCTGTCGTATCTGACATGAATCTCATTGGCGTCGACAAATTCAATGACGCCGTCCCCTTCAGCATGAATTTGTATTCGCGCATCCCGGGCTGCTTTTGCTTCCAATCCAGTCCCCACAATCGGCATCTCTGGACGAATCAGTGGAACTGCCTGACGTTGCATGTTCGAACCCATTAATGCACGGTTAGCATCGTCATGCTCTAAAAAGGGAATCAGTGAGGCGCTTAAGCCTACAATCTGATTTGGCGCGACGTCCATAAATTCGACTTCGTGCTTATCCAAAACCGGGAAATCGCCGGTCTGCCGGGATGAAATTTTTTCCTCCTTGAAATGACCTTTTTCATCCAGCGGCGCGTTAGCCTGGGCGATTTTGGCAATATCTTCTTCTTCTGCGCTGAGATACGTCAGCTTTTTCAAGTCCACCTTGCCATCATGCACCTTGTGGTAGGGCGTTTCTATAAATCCCATCTCGTTAATCTTTGCGTGTACGCAAAGCGTCGAGATCAGTCCAATATTTGGTCCTTCAGGAGTTTCGATCGTACAAAGTCTGCCGTAATGCGAATAGTGTACGTCCCTGACTTCAAAGCCAGCACGTTCCCTGCTCAAGCCACCAGGCCCGAGCGCCGAAATACGACGTTTGTGCGTAATCTCGCTCAAAGGATTTGTCTGGTCAAGAAATTGTGACAATTGAGAGGTCCCGAAGAAAGAGTTTATCACAGAAGAAAGCGTTCTTGCGTTAATCAGGTCAACTGGCGTAAATACTTCATTGTCGCGAACGTTCATCCTCTCACGAATAGTCCTTGCCATGCGGGCCAGCCCCACACCGAACTGTGCGTAAAGTTGTTCACCTACCGTTCTGACTCTACGATTGCTCAGATGGTCAATGTCATCAATTTCCGCTTTGGCATTGGTCAAACGAACCAGATACTTTATAATTTCGATAATATCTTCCTTGGTGAGCGTTTTTTGTTCTAGCGGTTGATTCAATCCGAGCTTTCGGTTGATTTTGTATCGGCCGACTTCCCCGAGATCATACCTCTTATCACTAAAAAACAGCTTGTCGATAATCCCTCTTGCCGTTTCATTATCAGGTGCATCCGCGCCGCGCAATTGCCTGTAAATATGCTGCACCGCTTCCAGTTCTGAATTCGAAGTATCCTTGTTGAGCGTATTGTAGATGATGGCATAATCACCACCAACATCTTCACGTTGGATAAAGATGCTCTTTATATCCATTTCAACAACCATGGCTATGGCTCCCTCATCCAGAATCGTATCTCGCTCAAGAACAATTTCATTTCTCTCAATTGAGACTACCTCGCCGGTATCTTCATCGACGAAATCCTCTACCCATGTCCTCAAAACGCGCGCGGCCAGCTTTCGACCTATATACTTCTGCAAAGTCTTTTTGTCAACTTTGACTTCATCTGCCATACCAAATAGTTCGAGTATATCCTTGTCGGTCTCGAATCCAATTGATCTTAAAAGTGTCGTTACCGGAAATTTCTTTTTGCGGTCGATATAGGCAAACATCACGTTATTGATATCTGTCGCAAATTCCATCCAGGCACCTTTAAAAGGAATAACCCTGGCAGAGTATATCTTGGTGCCATTGGGGTGTATGGATTGACCAAAAAATACTCCAGGAGATCTGTGCAACTGTGAAACAACTACGCGCTCAGCTCCGTTTATGACAAATGTCCCCCGCGGTGTCATATAAGGGATGTTCCCTAGAAAAACGTCTTGGACGATTGTTTGAAAATCCACATGCTCTTCATCATTGCAGCTCAGCCGCAATTTTGCCTTAAGAGGAACCGCATAAGTAAGACCGCGCTCCATACATTCTTCAATCGTATAGCGTGGAGGGTCGATAAAATAATCGAGAAACTCAAGCATGAAAATATTCCTCGTATCCGTAATCGGAAAATTTTCCTTAAACACCCTAAACAACCCTTCGATATTGCGTTTGTCAGGCGTTGTCTCCAATTGGAAAAATTCTTTGAAAGACTGGATTTGGACTTCAAGGAGGTCAGGAGTTTCGGCTAAGTGTTTGATCTTGCCAAAATTTACCCTGTTGTGCAATTTTGTTGAAGGCATATTTTAAAAACCGGTTTTTAGTAAATTCTGAAGCGATCACTGACAATAAAAAGCCCTGGGGACTTTCAGTACCCGTTTGTCCATCCAGTAATAATCAAGCTTTTTTAATCATTCAGTGATTGAAAATCTGTATAACGCGCTTGCAAAAAACGGATTGCAAAGTTAAGCAATATGGACGAATTAACAATAAATCTTATTATTGTCAGGACTAACTCCAAAAACCCCGGAAAACCGGGGTAATGGTCTAATAATAGCCTCGGTATATTTACTGAATTTCTACTTCAGCGCCAGCATCTTTAAGCTTGGTAAGAATCGCGTCCGCATCAGCCTTGCTGATTCCTTCCTTAATTGGCTTTGGCGCACCGTCGACCAGGTCCTTCGCTTCCTTCAAACCAAGGCCGGTAATATCCTTAACCATCTTGACGACATTGAGTTTGTTGGGTCCGCTATTTTTCAAAATTACATTGAAGGATGTTTTTTCTTCCACTGCGGGTGCAGCGCCACCAGCGGCGGGTCCTGCAGCAACGGCGACAGCTGCAGCTGCCGGCTCAATGCCATATTCTTCCTTGAGAATCTTAGCGAGTTCATTTACTTCTTTGACAGTCAGCCCAACCAACTGTTCTGCGAACGATTTTAAATCTGCCATATGTCTAAATTTTTTCCGCCTTCATCGTTTTGCACTCCGGCGGACGGTTTAAAAAAACTTTGCCTTTGATTAACCCCCAGGCCTGGGTTTTTTTTGACTATTTAATTTGCCGCTGCCCTATCCTCCAGCGCTTTGATGATGCCCGCCAACTTGCTTCCCGCATTCAGTCCGCTAATAACATTTTTTGCCGGGGATTGCAACAAGCCTATGATTTCTCCGATCAGATCATGTTTACTCTTTAACGAGGCCAGTGTCTTCAGTTGTTCGTCGCCTGCAAAAACATCGCCGTCAATAAACGCTGCTTTGAGGACGGGGTTTCCCAGATTGGTTTCTTTCCTGAATGAAGTCAGAATGAGCGCCGGGTCTTTGGGACTCTCAGAGAACAGAAGCGCCGTAACTCCATGAAGGGCATCATAGACATTCGCATACTTGTCTCCGTTGAGACTTTCGAGCGCCTTTTTTATCAGGGTATTTTTTGCCACCTTCATTTCAACCTTTTTGTTGAAGCAGATGCGGCGGAGCTTACCCACCTGTTCGACTGTGAGCGCTTCCGTATTCGTCACATAAAAATTGTTGTATTGCGAAAACTTGTCCTTCAACAATTCGATGACTTCATTTTTTTGATCCTTGTTCATATCCGGTTTTTTTCGCGATTCTGGTGCCAGAATCAAATGATTTAGTGCACAAAGGTTTTAGTATCGATGGAAATACCCGGACTCATGCTACTTGCCATAAATACACTTTTTAAGTATGTTCCTTTCGCCGTCGCAGGCTTTGCCTTGATAATTGCGTTGATCAATTCCTGACTATTTTCTGTAATCTTATCGGGAGTGAAACTGACCCTCCCAATAGAAGCATGGATAATGCCCGCCTTGTCTATCTTAAAAGCAATCTTACCTCCTTTAACCTCGCCAATAGCAGCCGATACATCGTTAGTTACCGTCCCCGTCTTGGGATTCGGCATAAGATTTCTCGGACCGAGGACTTTTCCGAGCTTACCGATCTTAGGCATCACGGACGGAGTCGCGATGATGACATCGATATCCACCCAACCACCTTCAATTTTTTGAATAAACTCATCGAGCCCCACTAAATCCGCGCCCGCTGACTTTGCTTCGTTTTCTTTATCCGGCGTGCAAAGCACCAAAACCCTCTTGGTTTTACCTGTGCCATGTGGTAAACTTACCGTCCCCCGAATTGACTGATCTGCTTTTTTAGGGTCAACTCCAAGGCGAACGTGTAAATCGATTGATGCATCGAATTTAGCAGTATTGACCTCTTTAACCAGGTTGGACGCTTCCCTGAGCGTGTAGGCCTTATTGTTGTCGACCTTGCCGGCCGCCGATTTTCTTTTTTTAGTTAGTGCCATTGCAAATGATTTTAGATTAAGGATTTAATTTGCCCAGGGAGCTTTGCCCTCGACGGTGATCCCCATACTGCGGGCTGTTCCCGCGACCATCCGCATAGCGCTTTCTACGGTAAAACAATTGAGATCCGGCATCTTGTCTTTTGCAATAGCCTCAACCTGCGTCCATGATACCTTTCCGACCTTATTGCGATTTGACTCTTTCGAACCACTTTGAACCTTTGCCGCTTCCAAAAGCTGGACAGCAGCCGGCGGCGTCTTAATAATAAACGTAAAGGATTTGTCATTGAAAACGGTAATGAGAACCGGCAGAACCTTGCCCATTTTGTCCTGCGTCCTTGCATTGAACTGCTTGCAGAATTCCATGATATTAATGCCTTTTGAACCCAGAGCCGGGCCAATTGGCGGTGCAGGATTGGCTTGGCCGCCCTTAACCTGCAGTTTAACGAAACCTGTGATTTCTTTTGCCATGATTAATCTTTTTTGGTATTAGCGCTTCTATTTTGGGAAGCTCCCAAATGCCTCATGAATAAGAACTTTACTTGGGGCTGCAAAGCTAACCGAATAATTTGGAATAATTATTTTGGCCTACGGTTTTTTTTAAAGCAACTTATCATGTTAAATTACACTCATAAATATTGAATAAGTCATTAATTTCCATTACTCAACCATCGCTGTGAGATTGATTACTGTCCGAAAATTCCTGGTTTTTTGCTTTTGTGCCCTATTTCAACAAAGCTTTTCACAACAAGTTGAGCTAAAAGGCCAAATCAATGATTTTGATACCCATGAGCCAGTCGCAGGGGCAACCATTTCTTTCAGAAATCATAATAGGGGAACCTCCACAGACGATTCCGGTCGTTTCTCTATCGCGATGCCAGTAGATACCTATGAACTTGTCTGCACCTCAGGCGGCTATCAAATTTATACGAGGACCATCTATTTGCAGGATGAACATTTTGTAACTGTACAACTAAAAAAAAGACCCCCAGCTGAACTTCCGGAAATAGTTATTGCTTCGCGCCGCACCGACGCAAACGTGTCCGAAGCGAGGATGGGTACCATCAGCATAAATGTCGCGCAGCTGAGAAAAACGCCCATGGTATTTGGCGAAGCGGACATCATCAAGGCCATTGCGCTTCAAAGCGGGGTCTCGACTGCGGGTGAAGGATCGAATGGATTCAATGTCAGGGGCGGAAATGTGGATCAGAACCTGATATTGCTCGACAATGCGCCATTGTTCAATTCAGCTCATTTACTCGGGTTTTATTCGGTGATAAGCGCCGATGCTATCCAGAATTTCACTCTCTTTAAGGGAACCATTCCAGCTTCTTTTGGAGGCCGGCTTTCTTCACTTGCAGCAATTAGCATCAAACCGGGGAATGAAGAGAAAGTCCGATATAATACGGGGCTTGGGCCGATCAGCGCTCACGTGTTTGCAGATGGACCGATGGGGAACAAATTCACATTTACTGCGGGCGCACGAATAGCCTTTCCGCGCGCCATGATGAGTTTTTTCCCAGGTTCTGTCGGCAACAGCAATGCCTTTTTTTATGACTTGACGGGAAAATTGACCTATAAAATAAACAACAAGAACCGCGTTTCCCTTTCTCTTTACAGGAGTTATGATTTTTTTAAGTTCCCAGGTGATACAACCTACAGCTGGCAAACTGACTTAGCCAGTGTTAACTGGAGATCTGAAATCTCAAAAAAACTGGTATTTAGCTTAAACTCAAATGCCAGCTACTATATTTCCGATATCAATGGCGTTCAGCCAAATTATCAATTCCGGTTGCGCAACACGATCCTACACCGTCAGGGAAAGGGCAATTTTTCCTATCAGGCCTCGGACAAGAACTATGTTGAAATGGGTGCAGACTTTATCAACTATATAGTTAGTCCTGGACAATTGAGCCCCGCCGGACCGGGATCAATTATTAACCACATTAACCTTCAGAACGAAAATGGAAACGAATTCGCCGAGTACTTACTTGACAGATTCGATATTGGCACCTTGCTCTCGGTGGAAGCCGGCATAAGGCATTCAACTTTCCAATACCGGGGCGCCCACACTATTTATAGTTACGCGCCTGGGGTCCCGGAATCGCAGGCGACCATCGTTGACAGCGTGCTTTACGGGAAAGGCGAACCCATTCAGACTTATCAGGGATGGGAACCCCGAGCTCTGCTTAAGATCGGAATCGATGAAGCCACGTCAATCAAGCTTAGCTATGATCGAACCTACCAATATCTGCAATTGATTTCAAATACAATATCGATAACCCCGGTGGACTATTGGAAATTGAGCGATCCTCAGGTAAAGCCTGCCGCTGGCACGCAATACGCCCTGGGGATATTTCGAAATTTTGGTAATAACTTAATTGAGTCTTCCGTAGAAGGCTTTTACAAGAGAAGCAGCAACACAATTGACTACAAAAATGGAGCGAATCTGTCCATGAATCCGTACCTGGATGCTTCACTTCTCGAAGCAAACGGTAAATCATACGGTCTGGAGTTAAACTTAAAAAAGACCAAAGGAAAATATACAGGCCAGTTAGCCTATACTTGGTCAAGAACTTTCATTCAGGACATTTCATCCTTTGCGAGCGAGGCCGTCGACGGTGGCGCCTATTACCCATCCAATTTTGACCGGCCGGTGAACCTGAATCTCTCGGGAGGCGTTAAGCTGGGTTCCGGTTGGGACTTCGGAGTCAATTTCATATACGTTAGCGGCAGGCCTGCGACTTACCCGGATGGGACCTATGTAATCAACAATACCGTCGTCACCAATTATTCCCTGCGAAATGAAGACAGGCTGCCGGTTTATGACCGGCTGGATATCTCCTTTTCCCACGATTCGCGAAGGTTCCCCGAACAAAAAAAATATACGGTAGTCAATTTTTCGATCTATAATGTTTATGCCCGAAAAAATCCTTATTCTGTTTATTTCCAGCGTGACCAGAGCGGTTTGAACTCTTATGAGCTTTCCGTTTTGGGAACGGTGATACCATCATTTACTATTTATTATTTCTTTTAAATTAATGCGCATTGAGCGCTGTTACATGATTTTATTACCTGCCGGCTTCCTGGTAATAATGTGTTGTGCCAGGCGAATCTTCGATCAAATTCGACGTTCAAGTTTCATTTTGAGCGCTAAGGGATTTGTTACGACCGATTCGACCCCTGATTCAATAAAACTGAGCTATGAAATTACTCCCAAATTATTGAGCTTCATCGAGGCATGATCCTGCCAGTTAAAAAGGAAGGTTTTATGGAATTATCAAACGAATAAATAGTAATTAATTTTAAAAGATATGGTTTTTAGACTGGCCCGTACTCAAATCGTTTTGATTTTTTTCGTCACCCTCCACTTCTCCTGCGTGCGCGGAATTCAGCCCGTCATCCGTGAAAGTGCGCCGACGCTGGTTGTTGAAGGTATGATTTCGACGGACTCGGCGCCTTACAATGTTAAACTGACCTTTACTGGGCAATTGTTAAATGCCAGCGCACATATTGATTCAAATCAGAATTATATCAATGATGCTTCGGTGCTCATTCGCGATGACCAGGGCGATTCGTGCCCTTTCCAATTGGTTTCGCCCGGGCTCTATCAATCCACAAATTCCAATTTTTTAGGGGCCGTCGGCCGAACCTACGTTCTGGAAATACATCTGGCAAACGGGGAAACCTATAAATCTTCTCCCGAGCAAATTCCTCCAGTTCCTCCTATTGACAGTTTTTCGGTGGTCTATGATAGTACCTATATTACTGACGTCCGTCCAACCCAGATTATCGTTTCTGCTAATGTCCATGACCCCGAGAAAACCACTAACTTTTACCGTTGGACAAGCTTCGGCTATGTTCCCCGCAAGTCATGGGGTGGTCCCTGCACGATCGGGAGCCCGCCCTGTACGGATCCATATATGTGTACCTGTTTTGCACTATGTGTCCAATATCACCCGGATAACGCGTTAAATATACTCTCAGACCAGTTTGTAAATGGGAGGGAGATAATTCAACCCGTCTACTATTCACCGGTTTATTGGTTTGGGAGGCATTTTGTAGAGGTAAAACAAATGTCCCTGAACAGAGATCTTTATATATTTTGGCAGCAATACCTGGAGCAAACAGCCAGGACAGGCAGCATTTTGGACCCCCTCCCCGCCTCGCTTACAGGCAATATCCGCAATGTTGCGGACAGCAACGATGTTGCACTGGGTTACTTTCAAGTTTCGGCTGTCACAACTCGGAAAATCATTATCGTGCCTTATTTCCTGCAAGAATATCTGCTCGCCAGTGTGGCGGGTTCCTATATTCCGCCAGGCGACTGCCATGCGGAAATTCCAAACTCGCTGGGCGACGACCAAGATCCGCCAGGATGGGAAGATGCTGAGATTATTCAGATGCATTAAATGGAGAGGTTCTTCGACAATGTAACAAAGGAAAAATAATTTCAAAAAAATATATAAGATTTCTATTTATTATTTTAAAATAGCTAAATTTCCATAATAAAATTCATATCGCTTCTCTTTACTAAAAGCAAACACTAATAACTATGGCAAAGTCAAAGAAAAAATCGGCTAAAAAAGCTGCACCAAAAAAAGCTGCGAAGAAAAAGGCAGCACCAAAAAAAGCTGCGAAGAAAAAAGCCCCCGCTAAAAAAGCAGCAAAGAAAAAAGCCCCTGCGAAGAAGGCAGCCCACAAAAAAGCAGCAGCAAAAAAAGCTCCCGCCAAAAAAGCAGCTCCAAAGAAAGTTGCACCCAAACCGACGCCAAAGCCTACACCTGCACCGATGGCACCTCCGCCAGCTGAAGCTCCGTCCGCATCAGCGAACACTATGCCGGAATCAGGTAGCGGCAGTTAAGAAGAAAGCGGTAAACAATTTTCAGAAACCCTTTGCGCGCAGAGGGTTTTTTATTGGTATGACCTGCTTTTGCGAGGCAGGAAATCGGATCACCGATGCGTGTTTTTCGATCGCCTTGTCCATCAGATCAAAGACGTCGAGATCCTTGTCGACGTCAAATTTCCGTGCCATATAGCAGGAGCTCTTCCGCAGCGAATTAGCATCTTCACACGTCAGTATCTTTGGGCTGCACCCGCCTGCAGTCCAATCCATGTACAAAAAATCATTGTCAATAACGACTGTCCGTTTGAATTTGGAGTTCATGATGACAGTTGGAAAGACAAACTCGTCTGCACCCCAAGTGTGGTAAAAAAATTTTCTGACCTGCGGATTTTGATGTAAAAAATCGATAACATATTTCGCGCAATCCGGCGTAAGCGTAAACCAGGCAGCACGTGGTCCTCCATAAAGCACAAATGGGAATGGGAACATTTTCCTCGGCATCAAAAAGTTGACAAGCCATTGCAGTCGGTATTTCCCCGGAAAAGAATAGTTGACCATATCATAGCGATTGATTCGCTTATTGGCTTCACTCCACCAGGGAGAAATGAGCGATTCAAGATAAAGGAAGTTTTTTCCCCGCCTTTTCTCAAAATAGGAATATATCTCACCTGCGGACCGCAAAGGGTAGTCCTGGCCGCTAATCAAGGAAATAAAATCATACTGGATATCTCCAGACATAATTTCTTTCATTGATGCAATAACTGAATCCGGAATACTAATTCCGCCCCAAGTCACCCTGATACGATTCGCTATGAATTTAACGCGACCATTCTCTGCGAGGTATTCGAAGGCGGCAAGGTTCGCCTTTTTGTCAAGGTGCAGATAAATGTCAAAATCTTCGTGGTCAAGCTGACGAACCAGCCTTTCAATTTGAGACGGATTTTTATGAGCCATGATGAGAAAGGCCATCCGCATAAAAATCATTTTGTGGTAAGAGATAAAAAAAGCCACCTGTGGGTAGCTTTGTTTCGGTTCATGAATTTAA
>Ga0070731_10005136_pt1 | contig 10930 bp, 7 predicted proteins | sample Coa_R1_2_FD_66448 | JGI IMG/M metagenome (GOLD analysis project Ga0070731, IMG submission 66448) | Surface soil microbial communities from Centralia Pennsylvania, which are recovering from an underground coalmine fire - Coalmine... | ecosystem: Environmental > Terrestrial > Soil > Unclassified ... | reverse complement strand
CTTTCCACGCCGCGAGTTTTTAAGTGGGGCTTCAGAAAATAATGGAAAAATTCCTCGCCGAGCAGATCGAGCCGGTCGCGGCTTTCGCCGCGCAACACCGCGTGCATTACTCGGGTGGCAAACACGCGATCGGCGGTGTACAGCAGCGGCCGCGTAACAGCCATCATGCCCATCAGCCCGCGCCGCGCCCACCGCTCAGTGAACGTCTGTGCGTTCCAAGTGAAGAAGGCTACCGGCCGGACGGCCGTTAAATTGAGGAGGCTGCCCTCGACGCGCCAAAAATACGGCTCGCACGCATCGTTCGGTCGATGCTTCGTAGCGGGCATATCCAGATTTGAGTTGATGGAATTCAAAGCGGACATGGTCGGCTGAAGAGTCAACAGCTGCCACGTGCCGAAATTATCATGCTTGCTGCGCTGCAAGCAAGTTCGCAGGGCACAGTCGGATGCTTTCAGCGGACCCGTGGCGGATGAACGAGCGCGTTTAGTGCGTTTGACTTCGGCACGGTCGTCTGTCAGAGTGGCCGCAAATTTCGGTTGAAAAGGAGGGGCCCTATGTCCCACTACCTGATACAAGCTGCGTACACTTCGGAAGCGTGGCAGGCAATGGTTAAAAATCCGCAGAGCCGCATCGAAGCAGTTCGTCCGGCAATTGAACGGCTGGGCGGAAAGCTGGTCGGAGGCTGGGCGGCTTTCGGCGACTTCGATACGATCCTGATTGCAGAGCTGCCCACCAGCGTGGACGCTGCGGCAATCGCTATCGCTGCCGCCGCTGGCGGGAGCTGCAGAGCCGTGAAGACCACGCCGCTGCTCACCGCCGAAGAAGCGGTGGAGGCGGCCAAGAAGGCGTCCACGACTGGGTATAAACCTGTTGCCGCGTCGGCGGCTGTGGCTAAACGATAGCCACCAGTCAGCACAACTCACACAGAGCCATTTTCGCCTCACATCGTCGCGCCGTTTTTGAGGTGATGCTCAATTGGGACTAGCGGAGAATGTGACGGGTAGAGTGTGCGCCCGGCCTTTATTTTCTAGGGGTTGCGTCAGATCCTACTCGCCTCAACTGTCGATTAGATGCGAGGCGCAACTGGACACACGCTGCGACATTTCGCGCCCGGGACGCCTACGGCTCCGCTGGCCACGAAGGCTTTGACTTCGCTTCACATCTACCCCTAACATTACGCAAGTTAGCTTGCGATCCACATGATCGGCGAGACGATCTCCCATTACCGGATCATAGAAAAGCTTGGCGGCGGCGGGATGGGCGTCGTCTATAAGGCCGAAGATACCCGGCTTCACCGTTTTGTCGCTCTGAAGTTCCTGCCAAAAGAGGTCGCCCGCGATTCCCAGGCGCTGGCGCGCTTTCTCCGCGAAGCGCAGGCCGCATCCGCGTTGAATCACCCGAATATCTGCACGATTTACGACATCGGCGAACAGGCGGAAGAAGCCTACATCGTGATGGAGTTTTTGGACGGCTTCACGTTGAAGCACTACATCGCCGGTCAGCCGCTGGAACTAGAAACGGTGCTTTCTCTGGGAACTCAAATCGCGGATGGGCTCGATGCCGCCCACGCCGAGGGCATCGTACATCGGGATATCAAGCCGGCGAACATCTTCGTCACCAAGCGCGGGCACGCCAAGATTCTCGATTTCGGCTTGGCCAAGGTGAAATACGGCGAGCGAGCGGCGCCGCCGGTGGGGGCATCGTCAACCGCGACGACTGCAATCACGGAAGACAATCTGACCAGCCCGGGAACCGCGCTGGGCACCGTGGCCTATATGTCGCCGGAGCAGGTGCGAGGCAAAGAGCTGGATTCGCGTACCGATCTCTTTTCGTTTGGGGTGGTGCTATATGAAATGGTGACTGGAGCGCTGCCGTATCGAGGCGAGACTTCAGGAGTGATTTTCGAGGCCATTTTGAATCGGGCGCCGCTTCCACCTATCAGGCTTAACCCCAGCCTGCCGCCCAAGTTTGAGGACATTCTCAATCGGGCGCTGGAGAAGGATCGTGATCTGCGCTACCAGCACGCTTCGGAGATGAAATCCGAGTTGATGCGGCTGAAACGCGATACGGATTCAGGTCGCGCGGTGGTGGCGCATGGCGAAGAACCGAGCGTCGCGCCGACTTTGGATAAGAAAGGCTCGTCAGAATCGCGTGCTGCTTCGGCAGAGGGTGTGGGGACGGGAGTGTCCGAACCACGCGATGCCGGCTCTGGCGGTATGCGGACGCCCGCGGCTTCGGCAAGTTCAGCAAAGGCTGTTCGCGAACCGGGAGGGCAGAGGTTCGGCCACGCCACCATTGCAATTGGCGCTCTGCTTCTACTTGTGGCCATCGCGAGCGGCTTTTTTTTCTTGCATTCACATGCGGCGAAACTCACCGACAAAGATACCGTGGTGCTCGCCGACTTCACCAACACCACCGGCGATTCTGTTTTCGACGGCACATTGAGGCAGGGGCTTTCCGCGCAACTAGGGCAATCTCCATTTTTGAGCCTGCTTTCCGACGAGCGAATTGCGCAGACGCTTTCACTGATGGCGCAGCCGAAAGATGCGCGGCTGACTGATGAACTGGCCCGCGACGTCTGCCAGCGAACCGGCGGCGCCGCGACCATCGAAGGTTCGATTTCGAGTCTGGGAAGTCAGTACGTGCTCGACCTGAAGGCGGTGAATTGCCGTAGCGGCGATTTGCTTGCGGAAGAGCAGGCGACGGCCGATGGCAAAGAGCAGGTGCTCACGGCCCTCGGCGGCGCCGCGACAGAGATGCGGCAGAGGCTGGGCGAGTCGCTGGGGTCCGTGCAGAAATACGATGCCCCGCCCGAGAGCGTTACGACGGGCTCGCTGGAGGCCTTGCAGGCTTATACGTTGGGTCTTCAGCGAACAAACGAAGAGGATGTCACAGGGGCGATCGAGCTGTTCAAGCGCGCGGTCAGTCTCGATCCTAACTTTGCCATGGCTTACGCGCGGATGGGGACAACATACAGCAACTCGGGCCAAGTTGCCCTGGCAGCCGAAAATACCCGAAAAGCCTACGAGCTTCGCGACAGGGTAAGCGAGTGGGAAAAGCTCTACATCACATCACACTACGAGAATTTCGTGAGTCTTGACCTGGAGGCCGCGCGCAAGACCTATGAATTGTGGGCCCAGACCTACCCGCGCGATTTCATCCCCCACGAAAATCTGGCCGTTGCTTATTTCGAGCTTGGAGATGATGACCAGGCATTGCGACACGCCCAGGAAGCCGTGAAGCTAGACTCTACAAATGGTCGTGGAATGCTGGCGGACGTATATTTGAACCTCAACCGTTTGGACGAGGCGAAAGCTGCTGAACAAGATGCCCGGGACCGTAACCTTGACTCCCCGGCAATTCACATCACTTTGTACGGGGTTGACTTCCTGCAACACGACATGGCCGCCGCCAACCGAGAACTGGCTGGACTAATGGGCAAGCCGTTTTACGGGGGAGTGGCGCTTGTTTTCCAAGCAGATACCGCCCGGTACAACGGCCAATTCGCGAAAGCACGCGAATTTTCGCGGCGCGCGGCAGATGCCCTGGGTGTTGACGCCAAGGAGACGGCCGCTGCCGTGGAAGCGGAAGGTTCAGTGCAAGAGGCGCTGGTGGGCAACATGAGTTTCGCGAAACAGGGAGCGAACGCGGCGCTGCACCTCTCCAACGGCCGAGACGCGTCTTGGCTCTCCGCAATCGCGCTAGCCCTGGCTGGCGATTCCGGGCAGGCCGCGCGAGTTGCGGGCGACTTGGCAAAGCGTTTTCCGGAAGACACGTTGATGCAAACCCAATATCTGCCGATGATCCGAGCGGCCTCCGCTCTGACCGCCGGCAGCCCTCAAAAGGCGATTGAGGTCCTTGCGCCAACTGCGCCGTACGAACTCGGAGGGAACCGAGCGAGTATGAGCTTAGGTCCGGTTTATTTTCGCGGGCAGGCGTATGTGGCAGAGAAGCAGGGTGCATCCGCCGCGGCGGAGTTCCGGAAAATTCTCGACCATCCCGGGATCGTTACAAACGAGCCAATCGGCGCACTGGCGCACCTCGGACTTGGCCGCGCCTACGCACTCTCAGGTGACAAGGCGAAGGCGGCAGGCGCCTACCAGGATTTTCTTGCGTTGTGGAAAGACGCCGATCCGGATATTCCCATCCTCAAGGAAGCTAAAGCCGAGTACGCGAAGCTTCAGTAATTCCGGCGGCGTGCATCTCCCCAGCAAAACGTTAAAGGGAATTGTAATCCGAGGAAACTCTTAGTCCGATGGGGCGGCAAGGCGTAGTACGACGATACAAACAGAATCTTTACACCGCGAGGCGAAATCGCGCAAGTGGTTGTTGGTGTAAAGAAAAATCATCCACGGTGACGGTGCAAATCGAGCTCTATTTTGCTCGCGCGAGGAGCACGCCCGGGCAAGCCCGGGCGGCAAACGGCGGGAGCAAGCTCCCGCACTCCACATGGCACCGAGGCGACCCCCAATATGCTTTCAATGTATAGTTCTAGGCGGGTCGATAGGGGTTTGCTATGGAACTTGGGCAGCTTCGCTACTTTTGTGCTGTGGTGGACGCGGGGGGCTTCAGCCGCGCGGCGCAGCGTATTCATGTTTCGCAGCCGTCGCTCTCGCAGGGAATTCGAAAGTTGGAGGACGAACTTGGCGCGCGGTTGTTCGATCGTCTGGGGCGGACGGTACGGCTCACCGAGCTTGGACGCGCATTCCTGCCGCGTGCCCGCGGTGTGTTGCGCGAAATCGAATCGGCACGCGGGGATGTTCAGGAACGCAAGGCTTCGGTTAGTGGCGCCATTTGCGTGGGCGTGATCCCGACCATCGCTCCTTATTTCCTTCCGCCGTGCCTGGCGGCTTTCTCGCGCAAGCATCCCGAGGCGCGGGTCACCGTAGTCGAGGAGATTACTCCGCTGCTGGTCGAGAGGCTTCGCGCCGGCGCCATGGACGTGGCGATCGTCGCGCTACCTCTGCCTGTGCGCAGCCACGAATTTGAAATCGTGTCTCTCCGCAAGGAGAGCCTATACGCCGTGCTTCCCGAACGGCATGCGTTGAGCCGCCGCAGCAAGATGTCAATCGAGGACCTTCGCGACGAACCCTTCCTGTTGCTGCGCGACGGACACTGCTTTCGCGAAACGGCGATTGCCGCGTGCAAACGCGCGCACTTGAATCCGCAGATTATTTTCGAGAGCGGCCAATTCAGCAGCATTCTGAGCATGGTAAGCGCCGGATTCGGAGTTTCCATCATTCCGGAGATGGCCCTGGAGAAACGTCCAGGCTGCCGGTTTGTGCCGCTGGCCGACGACCGGGCGGCCCGTACCATCGGTGCAGTCACGCTGAAGGGGAAGTCCACCACGCGGTTGCAACAAGCATTTCTCGACCACCTGCGAGCGCAGTCGTCACCGCCTGCGGTGCATGCAAGCTCTTCCGAATAAATTTACTGCGGGTTTTTGACGCGATCGGTTTCGGCGATGGAGCTACGAACGTCGGCGTGGATTTGAATTTCGTCCTGTAGCAGGCCGGAAGGCCAATGCAGTTTGACGACGTCGGCCAAACTATCGATCCCGAGTCCGGCAAGAACGTCTGACGGTCCCTGGCTAAGGTACCCCGTTGCTCCGGCAATCTGCCAGGTCTGGCGCCGCGCGCCGGAAAAGATTTCGATTGCGGCGCCAATTCCCATGGAATTGTCCGTGTCGCCGACAGCGTCGATCTTGACCCAGTTGTTCTTGTTGCCACCCACGTTCTTCAGCAGGATGGGCGGCAAATTATTTTGCGTAATCAGCAAATCGGGAGCGCCGTCGCCGTCATAGTCAAAGGCGATCACGCTGCGTGGATTGTGGAGCACGATTTTGTCCAGCCCAGTTTCATGCGTGACGTCGCGGAAGCCAGCCGCGCCTTCGTTGCGTAGCAGAACGATTCGTCCTTCGCCGGAGAAGGTTTCGCCGACGGCAACCAGGTCAACCCAGCCGTCATTGTCATAATCGAGCGCCGCAATTCCCCATCCGCGCATCCAGTCGGGGCCCACGAGCGGAAGGCGTTCGAACGAGTTGCCGCCAACGTTATGCCAAATGGTGAGGCCTGGAGGCGCCCAATGGGTGAAAGCCAAGTCCATCCGGCCATCACCGTCGAAGTCGAGGGCTACAACGCCGGCTGTAGGCCCCGGCATGCTGATAGCCCAGGGGCTTGTATCGTGAAATTTGCCGTCGAGCCCGCTTACGAGCACGGATGGGAATTTCTGCCAGGCAGTCAGTACGAGACTGGTCGTAGTGTGGTTGTGCAGATCAATTCCAAGTGCGTCAACTGATGCGGCGTTGCCGTTGAGTCCTAGGTCCTTTGTTGCATCGACAAAATGGCCGTCGCCTTGGTTGCGCCAAAGAACGTTTCCTGGCGGCATGGCATCTTCGGCAAACGAAAATGGCTGGGCGGGATGCGGAAGAGGGAAATTGTTGAATCGCGTGACGTAAAGATCGAGATCACCATCGCCGTCGTAGTCAACGAAGGACACACCGAGGGCGAGCGCGTTCGCGGGGTCACGCTGCCGGAGCCCCGCCTCTACGGTGACATCCTTAAACGAGCCATTTCCTTCATTGTGAAAGAGCAGCACTCCGTCGCCGGAGGTGACCGCGAGATCAGGATGGCCGTCATTGTCGTAGTCGCCCACGGCGCAGGCCATTCCTTCACCTTGAAAATCGAGCCCGGCTGTTTTCGTGACATTCTCGAATTTTCCTTTGCCGGTATTGCGATAGAGCGCCGGATGGCCCTTGCCGTCCGAGTCGAGTAGGAAGATATCTGGGCGACCGTCGCCGTCATAATCAAACACGCATGCGCCGCTGGCGAGGAAATTCGCGAGCGTTCCCGACGCTTCGTCGGTATCGTTTGTCGGGACGCCCGAGCGTCGGCCTTTCGTCGCTCGGCGCCTGACCTCGCGACCGGTTGCGGTTTCGAATGGCAGTCCAGCGATGGAAGTGACGTTGACGAAATGGACGGCGATGGCGGGCGGCACCCGTTCGGGCTCAATCATTTCCTGAGCCAGGGAATATTTTCCTTCTTCGCCGTATATGAGGCGAATCGGTTTGCCGAGGCGCTCCGAAACGATTTGCTGAAAGCGCTGGCGGTGCGTTTTCGCGCCATCTGTGTCACCCAACTGCTGCTCGGCATCAGCCAATCCCTCTTGCGCAGAGGCGTGAAAGGGATCGACGGCAATGGCACGCTGGAACGCGGTGGCGGCTACGTCGAACTGTTTCCCTTGGGAGGCTAAGTATCCGATGAAATACTGAGTATCGGGATCGTTGGGATCAATCGCCGCAACCTTTTCGAAATCTGGAGCGGCGCCTTGAGGGTTCCCCGTCGCGATTTCGAGTAAACCCAAATCGAACCAGGCGCGCGGACTTTGCGGGTCACGCTCGGCAGATTTGGCGAGGACGCGTTGGGCGTCTTCGAACTGTCGCATGTTCAAAAAAGCTATACCCATGTTCAGACAGCCGGTATCGGAGACCGGATTCATCACGCACGCCGTCTGGAATTTCCCAAGCGCCTCTGCAAACTGATGGCGATCCATCAACGCCATCCCTAAATTGTTCTGACGGATTGCATCGACGTGTTGAATGTTTTCGACGGAAGCGGGACGCGCGGGAGCAGCGGATTTGCGCTGCGAGCGGCGGGTGCGCGCTGCACGCTGACCTGCAGTGGATAGTCCACAAGCGATTATCAGAACTGGAGCTGCTAGTCGCAGGTATCGGTTCATCGGATTCGCGACGGCGTCCATGACGCCGGGCGGCTCATAAGAACGCCCGGCGCATTTTAGCGTATTCGCCGTCGCGGATTCGGGATCTTGGCATGCCGCAAATCGCTTCGCGATGTTCGCAACAAAGCGCCGGGGAAGTAAATCTCCGGTTCGGTGAAGGTTGCGTTGAGATATGATGCGGGCGAACCGCTAGGCGAAGAAAAAGGGAGAAGGAAAGCCTTGGGTGAGGCTGTGGCAGAAGGGAATTCGCGGTGACTTTTCGCACCAAGCTGTTCGTGCTTTTCATGGTGGCGCTCCTGCTTTCCGTAGGGGCGATGGCTGCAGGCGTGATCATTCTGACGCGCCGGACGCTGGACGAGTCAAACCGGCGCCATAGCGAAGCGCTGCTAGGGCAATTCCAGCGTGAGTTCGAACGGCGCGGACAAGACGTGGCTCACCAAGTGCAGGCGATCGCGGACGCGGAGGCCACCGTGCGCATGGCCATCGAGCTGAGCCGTCCGCAAGCGGACGTTTCGGTCTATGTGAATGATGCGCGTGGCGTTTCGCAGGCTCACCAACTCGATTTTCTCGATTTGGTCTCGAGCGACGGGTCGATTATTTCCTCCAACGAGTGGCCCTCGCATTTCGGCACGAAAATGGATTGGCTGGTCCAGCCGCAGGATTGGGCAGCTCGGGGCGCGTTCCTTGCGAGAGTGGACACGCAGGACGGTCCGGCTTTAGGCCTGATGTCGGTTTCGACAGTACGCGTGGGAGACAAGGATCTTTACATTTTTGGCGGCGTGCGCGTAGGAAAGGGTCTCTTGTCGGACTTGGTATTGCCCGCGGACACGCGCGCGCTGCTCTATCTGAACCTCGATACGGGCTTCGACGCAGCAAATTTGATAGGTGAATCGGGGCCCATACCCCAGGGCGAGCGGCTTGCGGTTGCGATCGAGCAAGAGCGGCAGCATCCGGGCAGACAGACCTTTCGCCTCGCCTGGACACCGGACGCCGCGAGCGCCGAAACTTTTCAGGCTGTGCCGCTGCTGGGACGACAGAGCGAAGTCCTCGGCGTGCTGCTGGTGGGGAGCTCGCAGCTCGAAGCCGCCTCGGTCGAGCGGCAGCTTCTTTTGCTGACAGCAGCGGTTGCGGCGGCAGGTTTGCTGCTCGGGCTGATCCTAAGCTGGTGGGGCGCGGCAGCGGTAACGAGTCCGGTGAAGAAGCTGGAGGCCTGTGCGCGCGACGTATCGGAAGGGAAGCTAAATACACGCGCGAGTGTTGGAGGGAGCTCCGAAATCGCTCAGCTGGCGCTCGCTTTTAACCGCATGACCGCACGGTTGGGCGAACAGCGCGATCTGCTGGTGCAGAGGGAGCGCAGTACCTCATGGCGGGAACTCGCGCGGCGACTCGCTGACGAGCTAAAGAATCCGCTGCTGGCTCTTCAAACCACCGCGGAAAACGTTCAGCGCAGCCAGGAACAGAGTCCCGATCAGTCGAACGAGGCATCTCGCGCTCAGGTGGCCGATCTGCTCTCGGAAATCGCAAAGCTCGAAGGAATCGTTGGGAAGTTCCGCGAATTTGCGTCGCTGCCTCAGGCCGAATTAGCGGCGGTGGATCTGAACGAGCTTGTGCGTGGAATCGCCAAAGGATACGAGGGGGAATTTGGGGCGGTTGGCAGGCCGCCAATCACGCCCGAGCTGCACTTGGAAGATAATCTACCTTCGATTCAGGCGGACGCAGGGCTCCTGCGCCGCGCGCTTGACAACTTGATACTGAATGCCATGGACGCAATGCCGGGCGGCGGCGTTCTGATGCTGCGCACAACCCACACAAACGACACTGTGGAACTGGAAGTTTCCGACACCGGAACTGGATTGACTCCGCAGGAATGCGAGCGTTTGTTCACGCCGTACTACACCACGAAGCAGCACGGCACCGGGCTGGGCCTGTCGATCGTGCAGGCGGTGATCAGCAATCACGGCGGGCGCATTTCGGTGGAAAGTGAAGCGGGCGTGGGTACGTCGTTTCACATCCGCCTGCCAGCAAAGTCTTCGCAACGCACAATTACGCAGCCAACTACTACCCTCGTGCGAGAGAGTATTGCGGCTGCGCCCGGTTCGTCCGACTAATACTCTCATCACGGGTTGCTTCAGACTCCAGCGCCGGTGCTGTGCGCCGCTGATTTACTCTGACGATCGCAATATTGCCTATCCTTGTTAGGGCGAGCCGCGCGAATCTATGCGTTTCGCTGTTCCGCCCAGGACTTGATGCTATCTGGAAGGGCCGGCAACAGGGTCGCTCTTGGTGGACGGGCGGAAGGCACGTTTCAGCAGCAAATGCACGGGGAGATAGGCTACGAACACCATGAATAACCAACTCAAGATAACGTGAACCGGCACGGGGCCAAGTTGCCTATGAAAAAACGGGTCGATGAAGGCGAAGTTGATGTTGTCAGCCGGGGAAGTGAATCGGGCGGCAACAAATGCCGGGAGCGCGATCGCCGATTGCAAGACCCAGCCGCGCCGGTCGTAGCCCAGGCGATGTACGGCCCAGAGCAGCAGTGGCGGCATCACCAGGTGATAAAGCGAAAGGAGTCGTGTCCATAACGCGTAATGGGGATCGAAAAAACTCTCGATTCCTGGAACCAGCGGACGCGTGAGAAATAATTTCGATCCCGCGACGATCGCCCATGCCGCATCCGTGAGAAGCGATGCCACCGCCTGGCTTGAAATCAATAGGGCGCTGTTAAACCATAAGCCCACGCAGGTCAGGATCACAGCGATATCGCACAGGTGCAGAAAATTCGATGCGCCCCATGTCCGCCAATACACTGGAATCCAGATCGCGAGCCACAACAGCGCGGCCCAGCGCAGCCAGTTAGGGAATTTTCGCTTCGGTGTGGAAGGAAGGGGCATTCGCGGCTCGGTGTTGCGCGAATGGTACCAAACGACGAGAGCGAATCCCATTCGGTAGCGTTTTGTGCGCGGCGGTGCGAAAATTCACAAGCGATGCACGAAATTCCTGCGTTAGCGGCTTGCGGCGGAGTTTGCGCGGCTGGCGGAATATTTTCTTGGGCCGCGGTTGTTCCCTCTTCGGAATTATTCGGCGCCACGATTCGCACGACTGGAAGCGATTCCACGATCGCGCTTACCTTTGACGATGGCCCGAATCCCGCAGTCACTCCGCGGCTGCTCGACCTGTTGGACCTTCACCG
>Ga0070731_10005135_pt1 | contig 10932 bp, 8 predicted proteins | sample Coa_R1_2_FD_66448 | JGI IMG/M metagenome (GOLD analysis project Ga0070731, IMG submission 66448) | Surface soil microbial communities from Centralia Pennsylvania, which are recovering from an underground coalmine fire - Coalmine... | ecosystem: Environmental > Terrestrial > Soil > Unclassified ... | reverse complement strand
CATCAATCCCATCCACGAGTAGACTCCCGCCAGTCACATCGAAGAAGCGGGGGATCAAGTGCACCAGCGTGCTCTTGCCGGCTCCGCTGGAACCAACGATCGCCAGCACTTCTCCACGCCGCACTTCGAGGTTGATATCGTGCAGAGCGTCGCGATTTCCGTTCCCCGTTTCTTCAGGTGGATAAGCAAAGACTACGTTCTCGAATCGGACACTCTGGCTGAAGCGCGGTAGCGTTTTGGCGCGAGGCTTTTCTTTCACGTCGTCTTCCAGGTCCATAAACTTGAAGATCTCCGACGATGCGCCCAGCGCCTGCTGAAAATTGTTGTTGAAAAGCGCGAACTTACGAACCGGGTTGTAGAGGCTGAAGACCGCGGTAATGAAAGCAACGAAAATACCCGGGGCCATCCGGCCGTCTTTGATTTCTTCCCGGCCAACCAGCAGCAAAAGAGCGACGCCGATCATGCCGAAAATGTCCATCAGCGGCGAACTGATCGCTGTTGCGGCAACCGAGCGGAGATTCGCCCGGAACAGCCGCCTGGCAGCGTTGCGAAAGCGGGAAATCTCCCAATTTTCCGTATTGAAGGCTTTGACGATGCGATTCCCGGTAATGGTCTCGTGAAGAATGTTCTGAATATCAGCCAGCTTGTCTTGCCCGTAGCGCGTCGTGTTGCGCACGCGAGATCCAATCTTGCGCGACGAATAAATGATGATGGGGACAAAGAGCAAGAGGATCCACGAAAGGTTCTTTCCCAAGATGATCACAACTCCTGCGACAAACAGGAACGTGAAAAACTGCTGGAGGGCCTCGGACAGCACCGTAGACATGGCGTACTGAACCCGCTCAATATCGTTGACAATTGTCGAAAGTAACGTTCCGGTCGCGTGTCGTGAGAAGAACGCCGCTGAGCGCCGCAGGATCGCGGTGTAAAGATGATCACGAAGATCAGTGATCATGCCGAATCCCGCATGATTCACCAGATAGGTTCCGGTGTAGTCGAAGATACCCTTGAGGATGGTGGAAGCCACCAGCGCGAAGGCGACAATCGTCCAAGCGTTCGTGAAATGAGAGGGAACGAACCACTGCAGATATACCGGATGATGAGTTCCCGGAATCTCAAAAAGCTTTATATCGTTAGAGCCGGTTTCCGGGTGGAGAACTCGGTCTAAAACGGGGCCGACTAGCAGGTACTTAAACGCATCCAGCGCGCCCACCGCAGCCATCAGAAGGACTGACGCAAGGATTTGCCACCAATAGGGCAAGGCATAGCGGACGAGCCGCATTAATTGCCGCATGGGGCTCCAGCGCGGCGGAGGCCGCATACCTGTCGTGCCGGTCGGATGAAGAGACGCTGCAAGACCTTATTTTACTTGAGTTCCTACGCCGGCGAGCTAACTGTTAGAAGTCCGACTCTCCGCTTCCGGGTTACCCGGGGCTGTCCCGGTGAACAACCTTCACGCGATAGTCCGACCGCCGCAACCGCTTGCCGACTTCTTCCGCTATCATCACGGACCGGTGTTGCCCTCCGGTGCACCCAAACGCGATCGTCAAGTAGCTCTTACCCTCGTGGATGTAGTGGGGAATGAGATAGACCAGCAAGTCGGAGATTCGCGAGATGAATTCCCTCGTTTGTGGAAACGATCGGATATATTTCGCAACCCTATGATCGCGTCCCGTTAATGGCCGGAATTCTGGAACAAAGTGGGGATTCGGCAAGAAGCGAACGTCGAATACCAGGTCCGCATCCTCCGGCACCCCTTGCCGGAATCCGAAGCTCACGCACGAAATAAGAATGCCCTTCTCGGCAGATTTCTCGTGGAAGCGTTCTTTGATATGGGCGCGCAGTTCGTGGACGTTGAACTTGGAGGTGTCAATAACCAAATCCGCAAGCCGCCGAATTGGCCCCAGATGATGCCGCTCTTCTTTCAGCGCGGCCCTGACAGAAGAGTCGCCCCCCAGAGGGTGCGGCCTGCGGGTCTCACTAAACCGCCGCTGGAGCACTTCGTCCGAGGCTTCGAGGAACACGACCTTAGTCGGGATCAGCCGGCGGACGAATTTCAAGATGCCCGGCAATTCTTCCAGTCTCGCTCCCTCGCGGACGTCGACGACTAACGCCGTGAGCCTGATTTCGCTGGACTGCACGGCTAATTCCGCAAACTGAGGGATGAGTTGAACGGGCAGGTTGTCGACGCAGTAGTAGCCGAGATCTTCGAAGGCCTTTAAGACGGACGCCTTCCCAGACCCGCTCATGCCGGTAATAATGACCAACTCGGCGGACCGGCGCCTCCGATCCTTTTTCGGGGCAACTTTCTTTGAAGGTTTCCGGCCAGACAGACGCCTCGGCTCCATACGGTGGATAGTAGCATCGAAGGCTTAATAGCGCTTACGGCTCCGGTGCTGATCAAGGTACCGGCCGGGAAATTAGGATTTTTGGCCAAGAATCGGCATCGCTCATTGTGCCGATCGCCTCAGACCTGTAATCTATCCCGTCATGAAAAAATTCGAAGAACTCACGGAACGCGAGGTGCTCGCACTGGCGATCGCGCTTGAAGAAGAAGATGAGCGCGTGTATGCCGATTTTGCCGAAGGTCTACGCCAGGATTATCCGGCTACGGCATCAATGTTTGATGGCATGCGTGAAGAGGAGTCTGGGCACCGGCGGCGTTTGCTGGAACTGTTTCAGAAGAAATTTGGTGAGCATATTCCGCTGATCCGCCGCCAGGACGTGCGCGGATTTGTGGAGCGTCCCGCGCTGTGGCTGGTACGGCCATTGCGGATTGAAGCGGTCCGCAAAGAAGCATCGACCATGGAAGTGGAGACGCGGCGTTTCTATGAAAAAGCTGCGAGCCGCACGCAGGATGCGAGCATCCGGCAACTGCTGGATGATCTGGCCAGAGAAGAGCGCGAGCACGAAGAGCGCGCGCAGGAACTCGACAAGCAGAAGCTTCCGGACAACGTGAAGGCCGATGAAGAGGTCGCGCAACGGCGGTTATTTGTGTTGCAGATCGTGCAGCCGGGGCTGGCTGGTTTAATGGACGGCTCCGTTTCGACGCTGGCGCCAGTCTTTGCTGCCGCATTTGCCACGCACAAGAGCTGGGACGCATTTCTGGTTGGATTGGCGGCATCGGCGGGCGCCGGCATCAGCATGGGATTTGCGGAAGCGCTCTCCGACGATGGAAGCCTTACCGGAAGGGGTCATCCTTGGGTTCGAGGATTGATTTGCGGCGCAATGACGGCACTCGGAGGCGTCGGGCATACGCTCCCGTTCTTGATCAAAGATTTCCGTCTCGCGCTGTGGGCCGCAGGGGCCGTGGTTATGGCAGAACTGGGTGTCATTACCTGGATTCGTCGCCGCTATATGGACACGCCATGGGTTACCGCAGCGCTACAAGTCGGATTGGGAGGCGTTCTCGTGTTTATTACCGGCGTGCTGATCGGCAGTTCATAAGACACAGTTCCGATTGAAGATTTCGATATCCAATTGCCCGCGTGTGATGTATTTGCCAATTTCCATTCGACGATCGTCAATCGACAATTCTTACGGCTGCGTATCCAGCGGATGCGTGCTCTTCTCGTAAAATTCTTTCTGCAACTTCGGACTGACGTCGTCCGCTTTCACTTCCTGTATCGCTTTCACGATTGAGTCGATCCACCACTTCATCTGATATTCGCCGAGTTCTTTTGTGGCGGCTGCACCCTCTCCCGAGTAGTGATTCGGAAATCGCGTATACCACCAGATCCCCGTGTATATATCCTCAGGAATTTTTTGGCGAGCCTGATCGGCGCCAGATTCACTTGTGGCGCGCTCTGGGTGAACTAACTCCGGATGCGAAACCATCATTTTTGAGGTCTCGCTCTCTCCGGCGTGCATATCGATTTTCGTTTTCTTGGCCGGACCACCCTTTTCCGGCGTGCGCTCATCGAACACATACACCACATAGTCGTGAGGTTTATCGAGTTGCGTCTGCGCAAAATACGGTAGCAGGCTGTCGTTGCCGCCATGCCCGTTGACGATTATTACTTTCTTGCAGCCGTTGCGCGCCATCTCGTCAGTAGTCTCCTGAAGAAGAGCGAGTTGCAGGCTGCGGCTGTAAGCCATGGTGCCGGGCTCATGCCGAGCTTCCGCGATCTGGCCGAAATAATATTGGGGAAACACAACCGCATATTCTTGTTCGGCCGCATGAAGCGCTGCGTAGCGTACGTCGAGTAGATCCGTGCCTAACGGAAGATGAGGCCCATGCTTCTCCAGGATGCCAAACGGCAGCAGGCACACTCCCTGGGAACGCTTGACTCCTTCGCGAAAATCCGCCGCCGTGAGTTCTTCCCAGTGAACCGAGAGCTTGACCGATGAGGCCGCACTTTGTGCTGGAGAAAACTGCGAGGTTGATAGAAGCAAACACACGAGAAGAAGGATTGCACGGGTAATCATGATGGCTGGCTCCCGCGCGAATTGTAGCACTCGAGTCAGACTATTAAAACGAATCAACAGCCGACTCTACTCGATCGCAGATGCAAACATGATGCGGTGCCCGTCTGCAGTGACTACTCCGAACTCGCGCATCCCCCAAGGTTCATCGCGGATGGTCTTGCAAATGGTCGCACCCTTCGCCTGGACAGATGTGTGGAAGGAATCAATGTCGACGATTTCAAGGTAGGCGAAATACGAGTGATCTCCTAGCTCAGCAGGCGAAAGCGAGTCGGGACACAGTCCAGCCCAGATCGTGCACTCGCCCGCTGTGTAGAAAAGAAAACCGGGATCGGGAATTGAATGAACAGCAAAACCGAGCACGTCGCGATAGAAAGCCGCGGATTTTTGCAGGTCGTGCACCGCGATAACGAATCGTGTTTTCAGAATTTTCGGCATACCACCCGAGATAATTTGCGTGAAACCGCTCATAAGATCAAAATCCCCACTCTGTCTCAAGAATCTCGATCAGAGTGGGGATCTTATCGACTTGATTTCTACGGCACTTCAATCAACTGCATCTTGCCGTCCTTAGCGCGGTGCAGGACCATTACCTTCCCCTTCGGATCGCGAAAGACAAAAACATCGCGGTCCTTGAAGTGAGCTTCCTTAATGGCCTCTTCGAGCGTCATCGGGCGCATTGCGACGGAATCGTCGGAGCGAACCAGATGGACCTCCGTTGTCCTGGCAACAGCAGGATATTTATGTACCATCACGGGAACTGCTGTCTTCTCCGAGAGGCCAACCGACGTTTGCAGGTCTTCCTGTGAAGAATGCCCGTTCCACTTCTTCTCCTCTTCGCTCTTGCGGGCCGAACGCTTCTTCGCCTGCCACCGCGTCTTGTGCTTGATCGCTTGCTTCTCGAGGTGCTCAAGGGCTTCGTTGACGGCGATCGTCATGTCCTTCGCCTGAGCCAGGCCAACCAGCGGGCCATTGCGCGGATTGATGGTGATTTCGGCTTTATGGCGGTGCTTCTCGACGGTGAGTATCACCTTGGTTTCGAATCTGTCGCCGAGGATTTTGCGGATCTTGGTGAGGCCGGATTCGACTTCTTTGCGAATGGCGTTGGTAACTTCGTACTGTCTTCCGGTGTATTCCACGTTCATGAGCGCCCCTCCTGGAAATTCCACCTTCGAGTTAAATCGGGCACTGCATTGGGACCATTTAGTGATTAGGCGATTTAGTGATTGTGCGATTTGTAAGGCCGGACAGTTGGCATCTTAATCGCCCAATGCCGCGATCACACAATCGCAAAATTATTTCTTGACCCGCCGCTGGTGCGTGCTTGGGATGCGCATGTCTTCGCGGTATTTGGCTACCGTGCGACGGGTCACCTGAATCCCTTGCGATTGCAGGATGCGGGTGATCTGCTCGTCGGTCAACGGACGACTGGGATCTTCTTCCTCGATGAGCTTCTTGACCCGCCGCTTCAGGATCAGCAGCGACGTTCCGCCGCCTTCGGGTCCCTGGACACTCTCGCTGAAGAAGTACCGCAGCTCGAATACCCCCTGTGGCGTATGGGCGTACTTGTTAGCCACAGCACGGCTTACCGTCGAAGGATGCACGCCGATTTCTTCGGCCACCTCCTTGATCATCATGGGTTTGAGGAAATCGATACCACGTTCGAGAAAATCCTGCTGGCGGGCGACGATGGAATAGCAGACCTTGGTGATGGTCTGTTTGCGCTGCTCAATATTCTTGATCAGCTGGATGGCGCTCTTGTAGCGCTCCTTGACGTAATCGCGTGTGTTCTTATCGTTGTTGCCGTCCCTGGTCACCAGTTTCTTGTATGCCGGGTTCAGGCGGAGCTGCGGCAGGTCTTCGTCATTCATCACAACCAGCCATTCATCGCCATGCTTTACAAAGGCCACGTCCGGTTCAATCAGCCGGGCCTGCACGATGTTATAGCGGAGTCCGGGGCGCGGGTCGAGGGTACGAATGTATTCCAAAGCGTGCTGCACTGCGTCCAGAGGACGACCAATGGCCTTAGCGATCTCTTTGTGCTGCTTATTCTGCAAGCCCTTCAAGTGTTGATCGACTACGGCAATGGCATCCTGCAGAACCTGGGCCGTCCCGTTCCCGTTCTTCTGGTGAGCCAACTGGGTCTGATGGAATCGAAGTTGAGCCAATAGGCACTCGCGCAAATCTCGACAACCGACGCCCGGAGGATCGAGTTGCTGGACAACCTGCAAGGCCTCCTGCAAATCGGCAGCGGTGAATCGAGGCTTGTAGATAGCCACTGGGGACGCTTTGGGTTCGGGCGCGGGAGCGACGGCCGCGGCTCCGTTTCCCGAGTTCGACACGAACGACGCCTCTGCCGGATGGTCGGGCGCTTGCCCGATAGCCGCCCCGGTGTAGAGAGAATCATCTGGAATTTCAGGTTCGATAGTGGAATCGGGTTCGACGTCGAGTGCCTCAGAGACCCCGCCGGGGGCAGGCGTCTTTTCCGTTATTGCTGCCGCCTCTGCCGCAGCATCGGTAAGGCCGAGCGCCTGCGCCTCGCTGACAATATTCTTCGCCGTCTCGGCGTCCGCCTCAGGCGTCGCGGGCGGCGCTACCCCAAGCAGTTCATCATCGCTCGCGATCAAGTAGCCGTCTTCGTTGAGGTTGCCAACGATAAGATCGGCCGCCTCGCGAACCTCCGGACGCAGGCTCAACGAACCCAGTTGCCAGGTCAGGTGATCAGTGAGGTTTGACGGCTTCGAGAGGAAGTTCTCGAACGAAGGACGTTCAATGTCTTCCATCTCGCTGTGCGTTCGGTAGCCGGGATCAAGATAATCTTGAAAGAACGATCCAAAATCGATTTCCTCGAACGGATCTTTCTTTTCAACCGCCGTGATGGGATTCTCTTCGGTGGTTGCGGCAGTGGCGCGGTCGCGGTCTTCTTCTTTCTTGCCAACCTCATCGAGCAGGGGAACCGAGTCTTCGAACTCTTCGAGAACCGGATTCTCTACCATCTCGGAATTGATCATGTCTTTGAGCTCAAGCTTGTTGAGCGCAAGGACAGACACCATCTGCACCAGCCCCGGAGTGAGAATCTGGCGCTGCGAGAGCTTGACGCTAAGTTTGTGTTGCAGCAACACCATAGTTTCAGAGTTTCAGGTTTCGAGCTTCAAGTTGCGCGAGTTCAGTCTTGAAACTCGAAACTTGAAGCCATGAACTACTTTCCTACACCAGAGAGAAACTTTCTCCCAAGTAAACCCTTCTGACCTCAGGATCGTCCGCTAACTGGCTCGGCGGTCCATGACGGAAAATTCTGCCGTCATCGATGATGTACGCCCGGTCAGTGACCGAAAGCGTTTCCCGGACGTTATGGTCCGTGATCAGCACTCCAATGCCACTGGCCCGCAAGCTGCTGATGATCTTCTGCAAATCCAGCACGGCAATCGGGTCGATCCCCGAAAACGGTTCATCCAGCAAAATAAATGTTGGATTGATGCACAGGCAGCGGGCAATTTCCACGCGCCGTCGTTCCCCACCCGAGAGGGCGTATCCACGATTCTGACGAATATGCTCCAACCCTAACTCATCAATAAACTTCTCCATTTTCTCGCGGCGCTCGTGCCAGGAGATTGGCTGCGCTTCCAGCACCGCCAAAATGTTCTCTTCGACGGTGAGCTTGCGAAAAACCGAAGCTTCTTGAGGGAGATAGCTGATGCCATACTGGCGGGCCCGCAGATACATGGGAACGTCAGTGATGTCTTGGGCGTCGTACAGCACACGCCCAGTATCGGGGGGAACCAAGCCTACGATGGCATAGAACGTGGTCGTCTTGCCTGCGCCGTTAGGGCCTAATAAACCAACAACTTCACCCTGCTCGACGCGAAGGCTGACCCCATTTACGACCCTCCGGCCTCGGTACGATTTGCCGATTTCTTCGGTGGCCAGAGTACGCATTTAACGTGCCACTCGTGTCTGCGTTACCACAGGATCTCTTGCTTCGCCTTCTACGAGCACCCTATCATCGCGCCTAAAGAAAGTCAACGAAACCCCGGTAATCTTGCCTTGTTCGGCATCAAAGATGCTAGGCGGACCTCCCGTAAGTACGAACTTGTCTTCCGCAGCCGTGTACACGAGCTTTTGCCCTTCGGCTCGCCGATGCGGTTGCTGGATGAGGACGCTTCCTTCAGCGACGATCCGATCCAGATGGCCTGGTCCTGTAACTGACTGATTCGAAGAGACTTGGCTCCGGGACAACAGGTAGGCGTCCATCGTTTTGGACGAAGCCGTAAACTCGGTTCCTCTTGCGACCACCCCGCCTTCGTAATGAGCCTTCCGTTCCAAGTCCGCGTAGGTCAGCCTCTCAGACGTAATCGTCACCAGGCTCGAACCAGCTGGGGCTGATGTTGGCTTTACATTTTTACCCTTCAACGATGCATTCGCCTTTTCAGCCTCGACCAGAATCGTCTGGACCGGATGCGCTCGCGTTCCCTGCGCGGTGACGAATCGGCGGTTGCGATCGAACTGGATCGAAGGCGCCTCAATGACATTCGCATCCTGCCAAAGCCGCGCGTTACCCGAGTAGATTGCAATTCCAGAGTCGTGCTGAGCCGTCATCGTGTGTGCAGTAACGTGAATCGGAGAGGATGATCCCAGCAGCGCGCCGTTGGGCTCTTCCTTCATGGCGCTGTAGCTGGTCTTGACGTCAGTCTCGGCCGTGGCTTCGCCGGTCGCACGATTGATGCGAATCGTTTTGGCGGTCGTCTCGATGCCGCCATTCTCGACCCGCGGATTTTCGGTAAGAACCAGTAACTGGTCGCTGGGAGTGTAGTTCGCCTGGCCCGCCCAGGCACGCATCTGCTTTCCGGGTCCCTCATCATCCGTGTACACAACTTTGCCCGTCTGCGTAATCGAATCGATGCCGCCCTGGGACATGAAGGCAGCGTCGATGGAGTCGCTCGTACTAACACGATCCGGGACGCCCTGACCGGAGTTCACCACGCGCGCATTTGGTGCACCATGAACGCTCGTCAAGTGATTCCGGCCCCCCGATTCGGAGAATCCGGCGTCGAATCTTCCCGCCGTCACCACAGTGCGCTGCGGAGAGGAACCCGTCGGCGTCGGTCGCGTCTGCGTAATGACGATCTGCGCAGCGCCCGACGTTACTGCACGCTTCAATACATTCCCCTGCTCGACGGTGAAGTCGATGATTGGAGCTGTGAGATCAAAATCCTGTGGAGCCGACGCGCCGGCGGCATCTGTCACCTTCTCAACAGTCGATCTTTGAACAATATGGGATCCGTCCATTGCATGAACTTTTTGAAGTTCGTTCTGGCCCGCAAAGTCGAGAATCACCCGCCCTGCATCCCCTTCAATCACTTGTGATCCGGACTGCTCCAAGTGAACGTGGCCCTTCAGCACAGCTGTGCGCAAAAGGTCCTCACCGGGGATGAAAAGGAACTCCGCGCCGTCCGAGTGCCCGTGCATCTCTGCAGCCTGGTCCAATGAAGGCTTCCTCTGACGTGCCGATCCGGACCTCTTCGACGGCTGCGTCCGCGTGTACGTCGTGACGTTTCCGTTCGCTAAAACGCGCTCGACGTGGTTTTCTGAATCCAGGTAAAAAATCGCTTGATCGGCCTGTACATTTCCGTACTGCCGGTCTAAGCGAGGATGATCAAGCACAATCTGTCGTGGATCGTTCGTGATGCTCCCGTGCTCGGCCTCGATCACTGAAGCTTCTGATCCGGTTAATTCCAGATGAATCTGGGACGAAAGAGTCAGAATATTCGTCTTCCCGGCGTACTTCACTCCTACAGCCCATCCTCTGGCCTGTGGAGTGCGAAAGTCGACCCGCGCCTCTGTCGAAGCGTTGCCCGTGTCCTTATTGAAGACCAGATCCCGCGTGTTCAGATGAATCGGGTTTTTTAGCTCCTTTGGCGTCGACTGATCGGGGCTCGTGAGTCCGGCTGGGTTGGCCACCAGATCGATCTGAACTTCCCCCTTTGCCGTTACGTTGCCGGTTTTCTGATCGTAAGCGAAGTCGTCGCCGTAGATCTGGTCGAAGCGTGATGAGTCGCGCCCGTAGAGCACAATGTTGACGTTGTGCAACTCGGCATTGCCATTCAGCTTGAACTGCTTTACATCGCTGGCCTCAACGGTGAACAGGGTTCGTTTGCCGTCGGACTTCGAAATCTGAAATCCCTTTGCGGTCTGCTTTATGTCGATGCCGATCTTTCCGGGAATCGATCGCAGCGCGTTATTCGCCCGCGAGCGCGCATAGAAATACATGCCAGCGACAACCATCGTCAGAAGGATGGCGGTCGCTGCCAGCAACCGCCGAAGACGGTAGACCGGAAGCGTCATCTGGGTTCAGTGTAAAGCACGGGATTGGGACAAGCAGTACGGTTTCTTGTTCCTGCTCTCCTCGTCTACACTTTGGATGCGATGAACGACGAAACCACTCCGCCTTTGCTCGATTTTCGAAATCTGCGCGTGATGCGGGGTCAGAAAACCGCGCTGGACGAGTTC
>Ga0070731_10005134_pt1 | contig 10933 bp, 8 predicted proteins | sample Coa_R1_2_FD_66448 | JGI IMG/M metagenome (GOLD analysis project Ga0070731, IMG submission 66448) | Surface soil microbial communities from Centralia Pennsylvania, which are recovering from an underground coalmine fire - Coalmine... | ecosystem: Environmental > Terrestrial > Soil > Unclassified ... | reverse complement strand
TCCTTTTTCCCGGCCCGGGCCCGGGCCCGCTCGAAGGCGTCGGCCGCCGACAGGGGCCGCGCGGCGCCCGAACGGATCAGCAGCGCCGCCGCGCGCAGCAGCATGAACTGGCCGAGGCGCGTGAGGTCCTGGATGTCGCGCAGGGAGCGTTCGCCGTCCAGGAGGGCGAACACGCGCCGGATGGTGGGCTCGGCCTCCTTCGGCATTCGCGCGGGATCGGGGACGAGGATCTCGTTCTGGGAGAGGATCGCCTTGCGGGTCTCTCCCCATTCATCGGCCCGGCGCACGGCCTCCATGATGGCGCCTTCGACGGCGAGCCGGGGCTCGAGGTCGAGCTGGTCGACGTCGAACTGGCGGTCGTCCGGCTCGCCTTCCTCGAATTCGAACGTGGCGTCGTTCCAGAGGAAGGCGTCGCTCAGATGCTCGCCCATCTGGTGCTCGCAGGCGGCGCGCAGATCGTCGCGGGTGACCCGGCCCTTCTTCATCATGCCTCGGATGAAGCCGCCTTCGCTGGTGTGCCGGCCCGTGACGGTGGGCGCCTCGTCGGCGCGGATCTTCTCGAGGGCCAGGAGGCCGTTCAGGAGCGAGGGGCCCTGGCTGTTCCCCAGGCCGACGAGCTTGAAGGCGCCTTTGTCGAACCAGAGGAAGAGCTGATGGCGGTCCTTCTTGTGCCGGATGGCCAGGGTGCCGGTCTGTTCGTTCGTGACCAGGTCCTGGAGGACGTTGGCCAGCGAGATCGAACGGACGTCGCCTTTGATTCCCATGAAGTTTCAGATTTCCGGAGAGGTCGGTCTTTCTAAGTCTAGCCTATCCGAGCGGAGCTTGCCAAGATTCCGGACGCCGGATGTATCGCGGGGGCTCCCCCGCGCTATAGGGTCCTGTTCGGTCGCAATCCCGGAGGAGAGCCGCATGAGCCGCGTCCTGCTGACCAGCCTGGTCCTTCTGTCCCCCCTTGCCGTCTTCGCGCAGGGATCGCCGCGGCTTCCGCTGGACGACTTCGAAAGGGCGCCGCAGGGCTGGAAGTACATCGGCGGCGAGGAGTTTCCGGGCGCCAAGGGCGGGCTGGCGCTGGACGGAACGGTCGCCCACGGCGGAACGAGCTCCTACCGCCTGGAGGCGGATTTCAGCGGCGGCGGCGCGTATGTCGGCACCTGGCGCGAGCTCGCCGATCTCAAGGGCCGCGACGTGAGCGAAATCCGGCTCTGGGGCAAGCAGACGGGCCTGACGCTGCTGGGGGTGAGGCTCCTGGACAGCAGCGACCAGATCCACCAGAGCTCCGTGACCCTGAAATCCACCGCAGACTGGCAGGAGATCGTCCTTCGGATTTCGGCGCTCGCCGGCGGCGAGCACTGGGGGGGCGCCAACGACGGCAAGTGGCACGGGCCCCTGAAGGGCTTCGGGATCAACGTCGGCAAGAACGGGATCGCCCCGGGCCAGACGAAGGGCACGCTGTGGATGGATGATGTCGAGGCGGTGGCCGGCTCGGTGATCGACGGAACGCCCACCATCCATGCCGCCGTCGTGAACCCGCCGTCCTGCCGTCCCGGCTGGGGCGCGCGCATCGCCTATCACTGGGATGCCGAACCCCTGGGACGGGACTATTCGGTGTTCGTGCACTACCAGGGCGCGACGGGGACCGTGATGCAGGGCGACCACGGCCCGTCGGTGCCGACCTCCGTGTGGAGCGGCAGGCTGGAGTACTCCAAGCTCGTCGTCATCCCCGAAGACCTTCCGGACGGGGACTATAAGATCGTGATGGGACTCTGGGAGAACGCCACGGGGACGCGGCATCCGCTGAAAACCACCGCCGGGGTGATCCCGCTCGAGGGCAATGCGTACCAGATCGGCGTCATCAAGGTGGATTCGAAGGCTCCGCTGCCCGTTCTGCCGAAGCCGACCCTGAAGCTCGACGACTTCAAGCTGACCTGGAGCGACGAGTTCAACGACCTGAGTGTGTCGGCGCACGGGCCCGGCACGCGATGGATCGCGCACACGCCGTACAACGGCGACTTCGGCGACGCCGGCTTTGCCGACCCCAAGGAGGGGTTCCCGTTCACCGTCGACAAGGGCATCCTCCGCATCGAGGCGTCGAAAGGACCGGACGGCCGCTGGCGGGGCGGCCTCCTGTCGTCGGTCGATTCGAAGGGCCAGGGCTTCTCGCAGAAGTTCGGGTACTTCGAGATGCGGGCGAAATTTCCGAAGAGCCTCGGGATGTGGCCGGCGTTCTGGCTGATGGGGGTGGAGGGGATCCGGAACAAGAGCCTCGCGAACCCCGAGGTCGACGTCGTCGAGCAGTACGGCTCGATGCCCAACACGCTGATGGCGACGCTGCATACCTGGGGCCCGGGCGACAAGCACTGGGGCGAGGGGGAGGGCTTCCTCGTCCCGGGAATGACCGAAGGCTTCCATACCTACGGCGCGATGGTCGAGGACAAGGACATCACGATCTACTTCGACGGCGTGGAATTGTGGCGACAGAAGACGGCGCCGGAGTTCAAGGTGCCCCTCTATCTGATGATCGATCTGGCCATGGGCGGCGGCTGGCCGATCGACAAGGCGGTCACCCCCTCGTACATGTACGTCGACTACGTCCGCGCCTACGCCCGGAAGAAGTGACGGGCCGACATTTCGCCGACGCGGAAGCGTCGTCCCTTGGGTAGACTCAGCGTCCTTCCATGCAGCCCCTGCTGAGCCCTGAGGAGCGAGCCGGCTTGCGCCGCGAGGTCGCGCGCCAGGCCTGGCCGGTCGTTCTCCAGATGCTCCTCAAGACGATGATGTTCTATGTCGACTCGTCGATGATCTCGCCGCTGGGATCCGAGGCGATGGCCGCCATGGGCGTCGTCGGACCCATTTCGCACACCCTGGTCGGGGTCCTCTCGGCCCTCTCCGTGGGGACCGTCGCGACCGTGGCGCGGGCCTGGGGAGAGGGGGACCGGCCGAAGCAGGCGCGGGAGGCGTCGACCTCGGTGGTGCTGTCGCTCGCCCTGGGGATCCCGCTGACGCTGGCCGGCGTCTTCCTGCTTCCGGAAATGGCGGAACTGTTCCGCGTCCCCGATTCGCCGGCGGTGACGGACATGGCGCGGCGGTTCCTGAGGATCGAGGCCTCGGTGTTCCTGTTCTTCTGCCTTGATGCGGCCGCCTCGGGGATCCTGCGCGCCGCGGGCAAGACGGTGTTCCCGATGATGGCGACCCTCGGGGCCAACGTCCTCAACATCGCGCTCAACTGGGTCTTCATCTTCGGGAATCTCGGCGCTCCGAAGCTGGGCGTGGCTGGAGCGGCGCTGGCGACCTCGATCTCGTTCGCGCTCCAGGGGGCGGTCACCTTCGGGTACCTGTGGACGTCGCGGTCGCCCGTCCGCCTGTCGATGGCGGCGCTCCGGGGCGTCTCGAGGGATTCGCTGCGGCGGCTCATCCGCGTCTCCGTGCCGGCGGCGGTGGAGCCCCTGCTCCTGCAGTCCGGCTTCCTGGTCTACAACAAGGCGATCACGATGCTGGGAACCATCCCGATGGCGGCGCACCGGGCGGCGATCACCGTGGAATCCCTGACCTTCATGCCCTCCTACGGATTCGCCGTGGCCGGCTCCGCCGTGGTGGGGCAGAATCTGGGCGCGGGTCGGCCGGACCGGGCGGACGCCGGATTCCGGGAGTGCGCGAGGCTCTCGATGTGGTTGATGAGCGCCATCGGCGTCCTCTTCTTCTTCCTGGCGGCCCCGCTCGTGCGTCTGTTCCTGAGACGACCCGACGCCGAACCGGTCGTGGCCATCGCGGCGATGTGCCTGATGATCTCGGCGTTCGAGCAGCCCTTCATGGCCCTGGCGATGGCCCTGGGCGGGGCGCTCCGGGGCGCCGGGGACACCCGGAGTCCGGTGCTCGTGGGCCTCCTCGGCGTCTGGGGGGTGCGGATTCCGCTCGCCTGGGCGCTCGCCTTTCCGGCGGGACTGGGCCTGAACGGGATCTGGATCACGATGATCGCCGACTGGGCGGTCCGCACCGCCGTCTTTTCGGTCCTGTATCGACGGGGATCCTGGAAGACCATCAAACTCTGAGACGTCCCGTATAATGAGATAGACATCACCGGAGGTTGCATGCGCCCGATCCGACCGTTGCTGCTCGCCCTCGCCCTGCTGGTTCCCCTTCCGGCCTCGGCCCGGCAGGACTCGGCGGACCGCGCGGCCGAGATCCTGAAGCGGATTGACGCCACCATCCAGGAGGAATCCGCGAAGTCGCGCCAGGCCATCCTGGAGCTCGTCCGGCAGGAACTTCGGGGATCCGAGACGCCGCCGCAGGCGGCCGCGAAGCCCCCCGCCGCAGCGCCCTCGACGGAGAAGGCGAAGGCGGTTCTCACGGTGGAGCTCCTGAAGAAGCACGCCTACTTCCTGGCGAGCGACGACCTCGAGGGACGCTGCGCCGGCTATCCGGGCTGCGACAAGGCGGCCGCCTACATCGCGGAGTCTTTCAAGAAGTCAGGTCTCAAGCCGGGGGGTGATGCCGGCGGCTGGTTCCAGAAGTTCCGGCTGATGGGGAAGGACACCCAGAACGTGATCGGGATGATCGACGGCAGCGATCCCGAGCTGAAGGGCGAAGTGGTCGTCATCGGAGCCCACTATGACCACGTCGGGACCCTGGAGACCCGCGATTTCGGTCGCATGGGCGGGAAGGGCGACGACACGATCTGGAACGGGGCCGACGACAACGCCTCTGGAACGACGTGCGTCATGGCCCTCGCGCAGGCCTTCGGCCAGGGCGGCCTGTCCGCGCGGCGGACGATCGTCTTCATCTGCTTCAGCGGCGAGGAGGCGGGCCTGGTCGGCTCGCGGTACTACACCAACCACCCCCTGGTCGGGATCGACAAGCATGCCTTCATGCTCAATCTCGACATGGTGGGCCGGAACCCGACCAAGCCGATGGAGATTCACGGCGTGGGATCGGGCGACGGCGGCGTCATCCGCAAGGCGGTGGAGCACGCGGCGGCGGCGTCGGGGCTGAAGGCCAAGCTGAACGAAGCGGTCACGCTGGTGGGCGGCGACAGCGACCATTCGTCGTTCGCCGACAAGCGGGTGCCCTACGCGTTCTTCTTTTCGGGCTTTCATGCGGACTATCACCGGCCGAGCGACCACGCGGACAAGCTGGCCTACGACAACATGGTGAAAGTGGCGGCGACCGCGATGGACATCCTGCTGGAGATCGGCAACCTCGATGAAAAGCCCAAGTTCACGGGTCGGAAGGGACCGTCCCTGAACCTGCCGGATCTCGAGTCCGCGACGCCTCCGCGGCGTCTGGGCGTCACCGTGCAGGAGTTGGATGACAATGACTGCGACGGGCTGAAGCTGCCGGCCGACCAGGGCGGGCTCCGAGTGGACGCGGTCCAGACGGGAAGTGCGGCCGAGGGCGCGGGACTCAAGGTCGGCGACGTGGTGCTCTCGCTCGCGGGCGCGACCCTCCCTCGGGGCGGAACCCGAGAGGAACTGCGCCGGCTGTTGACCGAGAAGGTCAGCCCCGGCAAGGAGGTGGTCCTCGTCGTGCTCCGCAAGAGCGAACGGATCACCTTGAAGGCGAAGTGGTCCGAATGAGCGATCGGGCGATGGCGCGACGGGACGGGAGTCCTCCCGCCGCTTCTGACGCGCTCCGCGTGGGGCGACGCTCCTCCCGGCCGTGGGGCCCAGGTCGCGCCTCCCTCGCGTCCGAGGGCGGCCCGGGATCCTGGAAACGCTTGCGTTGACGCCCGGTCGAACGCTCAATACTCCATAACCCCATGCGGTCGCTGCTCCGGATCCTTGACGCCAATCTGAATCGCGCGCGGGAAGCGCTGCGCGTGGTCGAGGACATCGCGAGGTTCCACCACGGGGATGCCGCCGGCGCGGCCCGGGTCAAGGAGGCGCGCCACGCGCTCGACCGGTTGGCCCGTCCGCACGCCCGCGAGTTGTTGCTGGCCCGCGACTCCGAACACGACGTGGGGCGGGAGGGGGACCTCCCGGTGGACGGAGGCCGTTCGATCCGGGACATCCTTACCGCAAACGTGAAGCGGGCGGGGGAGGCGCTGCGGTCGATCGAGGAGTTGGCCAAGGGGCGCTTTCCGGGCCTGTCCCGCGAGGCCCATGACCGCCGCTACGACCTCTACCTCCTCGAGAAGGACTTCTCCCATCCCCGAACGCGCCTGGAGGCCGCCCGTCTCTACGTCCTGCTGGACCCCTCGGTGACGGCCCGGCCGCTGGCGCGGATCGCGGCGGAAGCGGTGCGGGGAGGCGCGGACCTGCTCCAGCTGCGCCAGAAGCCGCACCCGGATCTCGGGCTTGCCAGGGCGATCCGGGCCGCCGTTCCGGACGCGATCTTCATCGTGAACGACCGCCCGGACATCGCGCTGGCGTCCGGGGCGGACGGCGTCCACCTGGGGCTCGGGGATATGCCGATCGCCGATGCCCACCGGCTCGGGGTCGGCATCGTCGGCGCCACCACCCACTCTCTGGCGGAGGCCCGACGGGCGAAGGCGGCGGGGGCGGACTACCTGTCCTGCGGTCCGATGTTCGCGACTCCGCTCAAGCCGGATCTCGAGCCCCGCGGATTCTCCTACCTGCCGGCGCTCCAGAAGCTCGGACTCCCGTACTTCTGCATCGGAGGGATCACGCGCGACACCGTCTCGCCGCGTCTGGTGAGGGCGGCGGTGTGCGCGGGGGTGATCGGCGCGCGGGACGTGGCGGCGGCGGCCCGGGCGATCCGGGCGCGTCTCACTTCTTCTTCTTCGAGTCGCGGACGGCGCGGTACTGCGGCGAGGTGAACCAGTCCCGCATCATGGCGATCTTCCGCTTCTCGGCCGCGGGCAGATCCGTGAACTCGACGCCGGCGTAGAAATCCCCCGAATTCTTTCCGGACTGGTAGCACCAGCGGACTTCTCCCGACGCGCTGATCTGGTCCTTGTAGCGGTCCATCTCGATGACCATGCGCACCTTGGTGCCGACCGGGATGCGCTCGTGGGTCAGGAAACGGACCCCGCCCTCCGACAGGTCGAGGGCGGCCCGGGCGCGGTTGCTTTTCCCGACCCCCAGCACGGTGAGGAGGCCGTCGCGGTGGAGGGTCGCCTGGCATTCGTCGATTTCAAAACGGCTGTGGCGGCGGCGGTCGCTGGGCTTTCCTGATTCCTTGGAACTTTCCGTCTGCTCGCGGACCGGCGTGGGGGACGAAGCAGGGTTGAGTTTCTTGAACTCGGCGAACCAGTCCGCCTGGGGGGAATTCTTGTCCGGCGTGGCGGCCATGCGCCTCCCTCTGATTCCTAACAGTACCCTCTCCCATTCGGGGAGTCAAGGCGGTGGGCCAGAAGGGACGCGCCCGCGACGGTCAAGGGCAGGAGGAGCGTCCCCAGCAGGGGAACCAGGAGGACGAGGAAGAGGACGGACCCGTAGCCCAAGGTGGCTCCCGGATGGCGCAGCAGCCAGCCGAAGCGGGCAGGGACGGGGATTCGTCGGGCATCGAGTGGGTAGTCGAGGGCGTCGAATCCGAGAAAGAGAATCCCGAGGAAGGTCGACAGCGGCGGATGGAGGAAGGCGAGCGGAGTGGCATAGAGCAGGAGGACGGCGGCCTGGATCGCCCCGAAGATCAGGATCTTGAGCGTCTGGTTGACGCAGCAGCGCCAGAGGGCATGACGGACCCCGCGGCCCGGAGGCAGCGACTCGCCCAGGTCCCGAAGGATCCGCTCCGTCAGGGCGTCGAGGATGGGAAGCGACAGCAGATTGCCCACGAGGAGGGCGCCGAAGAGGGCCGCGACGAGCAGCAGGATGCTGAAGAGCCACCCGGCCGCGGTCCGCAGCCAAGGCGGAAACCGACCGGGGGTGATGCTCTCCACGACGCCCGCCCGGAAGTGGATGTAGAGAATGACGATGGCCGCAAAAGCGAGGAGATGGATCGCGACGGCCGCGCCGGCGTACTTCCACAGCGACGGCCGCCGGAAAAAGTAGGCCACTCCGCGAAAGGGATAGGTCACGGCGTCGAAGTAGTCGGACATGCCGCTCAGGGTCTCGGTCCCCGTCGCGTTTCTCCGGGAGCGGCGCACCCAGGCCCGCTCTTCCCGGAGCCCTCGCGTCGCTTCGGTCGGCGAAGGATGGTTGGGCCGTCTGGATTCGAACCAGAACAGAGGGATCCAAAATCCCTCGTGCTACCGTTACACCACGGCCCAGTGAAGATCATTGAGGGTCCGACTGAGGGAAGGCCGACGGGGGCAGGGGAATCGCTAGGGTTGTCGACGAAGAAACAGTGAGACCGCTGCAGGACGGGTCTCCGGAGTCTTGCGCATGCCGGGATCGTACATCAAATCCGCCGGGCATTCAACTCGCAGGTTGGAAAGGGAAGGGTGTGGAAGAGGTCGCTCATGTCCAGGGTGGGAGCCGCCCCTCAAGGCCCCCGTCCACCTCCTTCCGCGGCGCAGCCCTCAGGGAGCGGAGCGGCGGTTCGCACCGCTCCTGTCGACATCGTTCTGAGTGAATCGGAGGCGGCCCGGCAGCGGGGAGCCTGAAGCGTTCATCAAACGTCTTGCGAGAAGTGGATCCTTGATCTGTCGGTCGTAAGACAGTATCTTACATGGCATGAAGACCACCGTTTCCACCAAAGGCCAGATCATCCTGCCCGCTGAATTCCGACGTCGGGACCATATCGAGGCCGGGCAGGAATTCGAGATCGAGCGGATCGATCAAGGAAGGTACCGGCTGACGCGTGCGTCGCGACCCCGGAATGAGGGCCTGGTGAACCTGCTTCTGGCTTGCCCGGTCAAGGGGTGGTTTAGGCCCGCGAAGCGGACTGAGACGACCGACGACGTCAAGATTCCGAAGCTCGGATGACGTACCTCGTTGATGCCAATATCCTTAGTGAGGCCACGAGACTCTCTCCGGACACCAGGGTCGTCGAGTGGTTGAGCGACCACGAGAGAGAAATCGTCGTGGACTCGATCATCCTAGGCGAACTGTACCTCGGGGTCCTGGCGCTTCCCGTCGGGAGCCGGAGGACACGGCTGGAACACTGGTTTGAGGCGGTCACGAAGACGATCGTGTGCCTGCCGTGGGACACCGCGGTGAGCCGACAGTGGGCGAAGCTGGTGGTGGCGCTGAAGAGAAGGGGTCGACCCGTCCCGCTTCTAGATGGAATGATCGCCGCGACTGCACTGGAGCACGGCCTGACCGTCGCGACCCGCAACGTCAGCGACTTCAAGAACACGGGCGTCAAGGTCGTTAACCCCTTCGACTGAGCCCGGCGCCCGCACCCGTGTTGCCCCGGCCCACCCGATCGCCGTCTCGCCGGCGGCGCCTGACAGCGGGGCCCGCACAGGGCGAGGGCCACGGCTCACCTTGGTGACGTCGACTTCGTTCCCAAGGAAGCGGAGGCGGTCCGAGGTCCCCTCACTTCTGGCGAAGGTAAATCCGACGGAGCCGGAGGGAGATCGCGATGGGCATACCGAAAGTCCAGACAAACCCCGTATAGGGCATCCAGGAGGGGCCATGGTGAACGTTGAAGATTCGCGCCATTCCCAGAACCCATAGTCCCAGACCGAGAAGCCAGATCCCAAGACCGGCGATTCCTGCCTTCGCGACGGTATTCCCCCGCATTGCCCCTCGGTCAGCGCAAAGTCCGTGCCATCGGGTGTCGTCTCGAGTAACGCCGCCGCCTGGGAAGGAATCTTCTCAGCCGGTAGCCATCCCCTCCTCGGCGCCGGAATCAGGAAGTACCGAGGTCGCTCGCGCAACCGTCGCCGCCGGCTCCGTGTAAGAAGGGAAGTGACCGCCCCGGCCGCCACCTTCCTCCCCGATTCCGCCCCCCATCTCGAGCGTCGACTCGGCTTCCTCCAGGCCACAGCCCTCAACATGATCAACATGATCGGGATCGGCCCGTTCATCACGATCCCGATCCTGATGGAGAAGCTCAACGGCGGCGGTCCCCAGGCGATGGTGGGCTGGCTGGTCGCGATCCTCATCACCATCCCCGACGGCATGGTCTGGAGCGAACTCGGCGCCGCGTATCCCGGGACCGGGGGAAGCTACGTCTATCTTCGTGAGGGATTCGGCCGAGAAACGTGGGGCCGTTTGATGGCGTTTCTGTTCATCTGGCAGTTCATCCTGAGCGGTCCGCTGGAGATCGCCTCGGGATACATCGGATTCAGCCAGTACCTGGCCTTCCTTTGGCCCGGGATGACGCCGATCCAGGGAAAACTGGTGATGGCGGCGCTGGGCGTGCTCACGATGGTCCTGCTCTACCGCCACATCTCGTCCGTCGGGATGCTTTCGGTGGCGCTCTGGATCGTCACGCTCGTGACGGTGGCGGCGGTGATCGTGACCGGCGTGTTCCAGTTCAGCCCGAAAGTCGCCTTCGCATTCCCTCCCGGAGCCTTCGGATTCTCGTGGGGCGCCCTGATGGGACTGGGCGCCGCCTCCCGAGTCGGGATCTACGACTATCTCGGCTACTATAACGTCTGCTATATCGGCGAGGAGGTGAAGGACCCCGGTCGCGTCATTCCGAAGTCCATTCTCCTGAGCCTTCTCGGCGTGGCTCTGATCTATCTCGCGATCAACTTCTCGATCATCGGGATCGTCCCGTGGAAGGAGTTCGTTCCGGCGACCGATCCCCCCGCGCCGGTCGCCTCGATGCTGATGGCCAAGGTCTACGGCAACTCCGTGGCGTCGATCTTCACGGGGCTCGTCCTCGCCACCGCCTTCGGATCGGTCTTCGCGCTTCTTCTGGGTTATTCGCGAATCCCCTACGCCGCGGCGCGCGACGGGTACTTCTTCAAGGTGTTCGAACGGCTCCACCCGACGAAGAAGTTCCCGCACATCTCCCTTCTTCTCCTGGGGGTCGTCTCGATGGTCTGCACGGTCATCCCTCTGGGAGACGTGATCGACGCGCTCCTGACGACCCGGATCCTCGTGCAGTTCGTCGGCCAGATCGGCGCAGTCATGCTCCT
>Ga0070731_10005132_pt1 | contig 10933 bp, 10 predicted proteins | sample Coa_R1_2_FD_66448 | JGI IMG/M metagenome (GOLD analysis project Ga0070731, IMG submission 66448) | Surface soil microbial communities from Centralia Pennsylvania, which are recovering from an underground coalmine fire - Coalmine... | ecosystem: Environmental > Terrestrial > Soil > Unclassified ... | reverse complement strand
AAGAGATTGCGGAGAAATGGGCAGGGCACGGGTGTTCTCCTCAATTCGCAGTATGTAAAATCGGCTTAGCAGTTATCTACACTGCGAAACTACTACCGTTACAAGAAGTGAAGTCTTACCGGAGCGGAAATAAACGCCGGCATTGCCACTCCGCTTAGATAGTAGTGTCCTTCTGGCTCATCTCGTTTCATTGCGGCAATCGCCGCGGCCCGCCCCGGGGCCGGCGCTCAATTTTTTGGGCCAATCTGCAACGATCGCATACCTTGTCTCACTATCACGATAAGCTGCCGAAAGGTCGGATTCATCCCGAGGTAACGAGTTTGAGCAAGGAGTCTTGCGGACGCGGCCTGGGCCAGATTTGCGCCCGGGTTGTTCGTCCCTGTGGAGCGAGAACGTGCATTCGTTAGCGGAACTGATGTATTGGGAAGTCCTGGCCTTCCTTATGGCGCTCTTTGGGGTGGTCTGTGTGCAGGTGCTGTCTGGGCAGATCAACACGCGGGGTCTGTTCACAGGCCACAAGGGAGACGGGACGGAATATTTTAGCCCAGAACGCGTGCAGCTGCTGCTGTTTACACTCGGAGCTGCCTTCCAGTTTCTATCGAGCGTCTTACAAGATCCGACCAAATTTCCAATCGTTTCTGACACCTGGATGGTGGTACTGGGCGGCAGTCATTTGTTGTATCTCGGTGGGAAGCTGGGTGCTTTTTTTGTAGGTAAATCCTAGGCGGTCTCGGTAGGAGGAAAAAATGTGGTACTCGCTTGAGTTGGTCATCGGATACCTGGTGTGTGGCGTGGTGGGACTGTTTGCCGTGGCGATTCTCTGGATGGTCTTACAAGGTAAGATCAACCTGGATCTTCTGATCAGCGAGAAAACCGGCGAGGCCAGCATGTCGCGGTTTCAACTGTTGATCTTCACCTTCGTCATCGGCCTCAGCTTTTTTCTCATCGTCGTTTCGAGCGCTGGTTTGCACGGGGGGACGGCAGCGCAGGCCGCGAAGCCGATGCTGCCGGACGTTCCCGGAGGCGTTCTCGCATTGTTGGGCATTAGCGCCAGCTCCTACACCGTAAGCAAGGCCATTCAAATGGCCAACAAGCCCGGGACGGACAATCCGCCTGCCCCGCCGAATCCGCTGGCGCCGCAAAATCAGCCTCGGCCCGCAGGCCAGGCTGAGTGAGGCTGCCATGCCCAAAAAGAATTCGCTCGCTCATGCAGCGGCCGTCCTACCCTTGGCCATCGGCCTGGCCATGAATGGCGTTGGCGCAAAGGATCACGCAACGCACAGCACGACGACAGCGGCAGCCGTCTGCACGCAATTCGACATCGACGGAACGGCTTCGGAGTCTCTCGCTGCAGAGGGCGCGACTCCACCCAGCACTTGCCAGACGCAAGTCAAGAATGGATTTCTTTTGCCCGATCCCGCTTGCACACCAGGCGCGGTGAATCCGACAATCACCACCGAGATACTGCAGGATCCCAGCTTTCGTACGGCTTGCGTCCGCGGTCATGCTTCCTCGCCAGCGGACAAGAATCAGACCTACGACCGATACGGAATTCACCATCCGAGTCAGAATAGCGGGCAGACCCAGACCTGCGAACTCGACCATCTGATCTCGCTCGAACTGGGCGGAGCCGATACGGTCGATAACATCTGGCCGCAGTGTGGCCCAGATGGTGTCGCGCTCTCCGAACGCTTCTTCAAACGCAAAGATGCTGTCGAAAACTTCCTAGCCAAACAAGTGCGGGACGGCAAGATATCGCTGGCGGACGCGCAGAAGGGTATCGCGACCGACTGGACGCAGTTTCTCGCGGCATCGGAGGGTTGCGAGGGAGCGGCTTGCGAATGATTCCCGCGCGAGGGAATACCCCAGTATCCTGTTCTACAACGTTTCCGTGTCGGTTTGACTTCGCTCCTTTCAAGGAGGCTCGGAAGCTTTAGATGGGATGGACGGCCGCTGGTTGGATGAGGTGAAATGGCGAAAAATATCGTCATCTGTTGTGACGGCACGGGAAACGAATTTGGCGCGAGCAATTCGAACGTCGTCAAACTCTATAAGACGTTGCTGCGATCGGATACGCAAGTTTGCTACTACCACCCGGGTGTTGGAACCATGGGCGCGCGCAACGCGCTGAGCGCGGTCGGGAAGTGGTGGACCAAACTCATTGGCCTCGCATTTGGCTACGGGATCTCCGACAACATCGCCGATGCCTACCAGTTCCTGATGAAAACTTTCGAACCGGGTGACCAGGTCTATGTGTTTGGCTTCAGCCGCGGAGCCTACACGGCGCGCGCCCTATGTGGAATGCTGCATATCGTCGGCTTGCTCGGACGGAACAACGAAGGGCTGATTCCGTTTGCGATCCGTATGATCAAGAAGAAAAACATCTACTTTGCGGTGGCAGCCGATTTCAAAAAAACCTTTTCCCGAGAATGCAAGCCGCACTTTGTGGGAGTCTGGGATACGGTCTGCTCGCTTGGATGGGTCTATGATCCTGTGCATTTTCCTTTCACCCGGCTTACGCAAAATCCGGACTTACACTTCGTTCGTCACGCGATGTCGATCGACGAGCGGAGAGCGTTCTTCCGGCAAAACCTGTTTGGTCCGCCGCACGACGCGAGCCAGGACGTAAAGGAGGTTTGGTTTGCGGGCGTGCATTCCGATGTCGGCGGGAGCTATCCGGAGCCAGAAAGCCAGCTGTCGAAGATTGCGTTGCAGTGGATGCTGGGCGAAGCGGAGGCAGCCAGTTTGCAAGTAGATCCCGGGCGAAAGGCGGAAATCCTAGGAGGCAAGGCGCCCTATGTGGCACCTGATCCGCGAGGTGTACAGCACGAATCCCTGCGAAAGGCATGGTGGATCGCCGAGTTTTGGCCGAAGATCGTGCACCGTCAAGACAGCGCCGGTCAGTGGGTCTCCTCGGTTTGGTTCAACCTTGGCCGGCACCGTTTTATTGCGCCCGGTTGTTTCGTGCATCCTTCGGTCGAGCAACGAATCAACGACGCGAGTCTTCGCTACAAACCGCGCAATCTTCCGGACAACCGGCAAGTACTGCCATAACAGATGGTAGTTGCATCGATAGTTTATTGCCCGGCCCAAGGTCGCTTGCATCTACTACCAGACTAACGACGGGAATTTCAAAGTCATCCACGCACTTGTGCCCGACACACCAAATCAAGCTCCAACAGAGGTCCCGTCTTTCGCGCGTTAGATCAAATCCGTCCAGACTCTTGAGGCATTTTTCGTTGGTTCGCCAGGCTTCCCATGTGCGCCGACGGTTAGTTTATGGCGTTTACCCGGGCCGGCGTCGCCCACATGGGATAGCGTCCGATGGAAGGAAACGACAGGAGCATCGCTCAAATCATCCCCATCTAAGTCGAACCCGTCGAGAACGTAATCTACGGACACGATTAATTCATCGCCCTCAGCATCAATCTGAACCTCGATATCGTTGCCAACAACGGCGCGCTGATAGGAAATATTGAACTTCATGTGAGGTTCACCGAGAATCGACAGATTCTGCGCCTGGACGATATCATAGCGAGCTCCTCGAGACCGCGATTTGTTCAACCGAGACCTTGGTTACTGAGGACGCGCTTCACGGTGGGCCTGGATGCAGATTGGCAAGAACTTGCTGCAAAGATCGTTTGAATCCACCCGCTAGTACAAGGACGGTCTGGTAGAACCTCCCAGCAGGCTGGTATTCACATTCGCAATGGTGTGTGTGCCTTCCTTGCCGCCCCAAGAGAAAAGCAGGAACACTTGGGGAAAGCCACCCGCGCGAAGCGTCAACCCGGCAGAGAAGCTATGCAGCCAGGGGCTCGAGCCCAAACCGCCTCGAGTCAACGCAACTTTGCCTTCATCTACCATGAAGGCCACTCCCAGAGGCAAGCTGCCGAGCGATTGCTCGAAGCTCTGGCGAATGAGCAGAACGTCTGGCGCACGGAAGCGATAGTCCTGATAGCTCGCTAGGGATGGATTGCCGTTAATGTCTGAACCACCTAGCGTGGGTTGGAAGTAGAAGGGAACGACGTTGCCGCCGGGAGTCATGGAAAGCGCCGAAAATACGCGCAACCCCAAACTGCCTTGCAGATCGCGGCTCAATTCCTTGCATTCTGGCGTGCTTGCGCCTTGCGCGGTTAAGCATTCATGGTGCTCAGAGAATTTGTCTACCGAACACTCGCCATTCTCGGTGTCTTGGTCTCTCGAGCACTCGTCGGGACCGTTGCTGTCCCGCGGCAAGACCATGCGCGTGGTCTTACGAAAAATTGCAAATTGGTGCGAGAGGTCGGTGGTCAGCCTTTGGAAGGAGAAATTCGAACTGCCGGGTGAAACGTACTGTTGGTAGGCGAGGTTGTAATCGAGGTGCAGAAAATCATCGAACCACACCGGACGCATTCGGATGCCTTCCCCGAGCTGTAAGGTTCCGGGATGAGTCGTAAGACCTGGCGCGGTCGATTCGTTGTAGAGTGCGCCGATGGTGGGACTTGGCTCGTTACGATTGGCGAAGATATCCACGAAACGGCCATTCATTTCTCCGTACAGCGCTGCGCTGACTCTGGCCGCGAAAGGCTTGATGGCGCTCGCTCCGACGATGGTTTGGCGCATGCCGAAAAAAGAACGGCCGGCTTCGGTTGAATTTGGCCCCAGGCCAAAATAGGTGACCTTGTTTAGAGTGATGGTTTGCGCGTAGAGATTGATGACCGGCCGCTCGGGCAGACCGGAGAGGTTGGGTTTCAGGTTGCGGCCCTTGGTACCGAAATCGACGGTGGGAGCTTCTTCGTACGTGTCGACGAGCTTCAGGTAAACACCGGCGCGCCAGGATCCATTGATCGACCCAACCGCATCCGCATTCCAGCTGGTCCGCCAATTCTCGGTGGTCTTGTGTCCTACGTAGGCAAGCCCAGCAGCGAAGCCGTTCTGCGGCGCAATGCTCCCGACGGCGACGTGCACGGGCTGGCCGGTGAACAGCTCTTCGGCGCAATCGGCGATGCCTTTGAAGTTAAAACAACTGTGCTCGAGCTTGTAGAGCTCCGAAGGATTGTCGGGCCCGGTATTCGCTGGAGGCGCCGGTTGCTGGGCCCGTGCCGCGGACGATAGCAGCAGAGTTAAGGCCAAAGCGAGAACAGTGCGGGGCATTGAGGCTCCTTGTCATTTCTTACCAGGCCGCGGCGCGTGGGTATGCAGCAGCGCTGTAGCCCGGTGGACATACGCGCTGACTTCGCCTTCGGTTTTTAGGGATTTCATGTCGATGCTCATCAGTGTAGTGAGCTCGTGCGCATGCTGAATTAACGCCTCGCGCATATGCACCGCTTGTGCCTTCAGCAGCGCTCCAGCCGGGCGGTTGGGGTTGTAGGCACCGGCGTCGGTTTTCGGCACATCGATTACCTTGGGCGGCATGGTTCTCCTCCGGTCTATTGAAGATGGTTAAAGACAACGCAATCGTCGTCGGGGCGCATGGTGTCGCCCAGCAAGGTCAAGAACGAATTGGCTTTCTGTTCGCGAACCGTGCGTTTGGCGTCGCCGCTTAGGAAAAAGTTCGTCACCGTCCCGGGAATCGACGCGTGCTCAAAGATCTGCGGATTGGCACTTTCGGTTCCAGGCACCACGGTACCGCGCGGAATCCAAGGGGAGACTAAAACCGCCGGTACGCGAATGCCCAGACGATCGAAGGCGAACGGCTCGCCGGTTTGCGTAGCGTCGGCAGACGCAACTTTTCCGTCAGGAGTGCAGGCCGGTGGCACGACGTGGTCGTAGATTCCCCCATGTTCGTCATATACGACGAGTAGCGCCGTGGTTTGCCAAAGCGTGAGATTTTCGCGGATGGCGTTGTACACGCGACCGATGAACCGCTCCCCTTCGCGGACGTTGTGGTCGGGGTGTTGGTCGGAGGCTAGGATTTGGCCGCCGTCCGGACCCGGATGATCGTTGTAAGAAGGCTCGATAAAACTGTATTCAGGAAGCATGTTGCCGGCGCAGTCGCCCAGAAATTGGTCGAAAGTAGCAAAGATCTGCGGTTGGTTCTTGAGCAGATTGACAATTTCCATCGTGGAGCTTTGCTGGTCATAGTAGTAAATCTTGGCGCTGTGACCGGCCTGAATCATCCGTTCGTAAATGCTGAGGATCGAAGTGTCCAGAATGTAAAAGATGTCCATCCCCACCTGACCAAAGGAGGTTCCGTAATGAGCGAAAGCTCGATTGCAGATGGTGGGACCTGGAATGGAGGAGAACCAACCGTTGAACACCGCATATTCCGTGGCGAGGGTAGTGAGGACCGGCAAATCGTCCGGACTGAAGTAATACATGATGTTGTGCGACCGGTTTACGTCTTTGGTTTGTGAAAAGTAGTCCTTCACGAAACCCTGCATATTCGCAATCCGGCCTGGCCCGGGCGGAGCGCCTCCAAACAGCTGCAGGTCGACGCCTGGAAAGTGGTGGTCCGGGTCAGGATCGAGCTGGCTCTGGAACTGAGCTTTCTGCTGGACTTTCACTATATTGCCGTTGCTGTCCGGATTCGATTCATTCCCCGTCAGACCGTTGATCTTGGGGTATTTTTTCATCAGACCGCCGAGCATGTGGTCGAAGGAACGGTTTTCCATCATTAACACCACAATGTGCTTCAGACTCTGCAAGCCAGCTGTCATAAGCTCATCCTCTCCATAAATCGAACGGCCCTGGCAAGGTACTGCCTTTTTCGGCCGTTTGCGTCCATCGCGTCCTGCTCTCCGCCTATGCTGCCACCGGAGATGCCGCGAGATTCGTCATCGGGTCTCCTGTTTTCAGCTTTTCCGGAAACTTGAACCCGACATAAGTCCCAGAGCTGATGCCCATGAGGGTCAGTAGGGAAGCATCGAACTCCGGCATCATCATGTTGCGGTAAACCGACCACGCGAAGATAACTCCCAGCACCAGGGTCCACACCACCATTTGGAAGCGATGAAAGCTGATGTTTTCCCCGTCGCTCAGGATGTCGTGGAGAAAGCCCTTGCTGGTCGCAGGAGTGTCAGGGGGAGCCTGGGCCAGGAGCGCTTCCACCAGTGCCAGACGAGTCTTTTTCTGGAGCAAATCAGCTTCTGCGGGGGAGCCCGCTGGCGCTTGAGCGGCGCCGAGTTCTTTGATTCGCGCGACAAGCGCGGCGCGTTCGGCTACCAGGGCTTCGGTGGCGGCACTCTTTTGTTTGTCGACGAACACAGCGGCTAAACCAGTCGTGGCGCTGATCCCCAGCAAACCCAGGACTGACCCCATCGGAACGTGCACTTGCTTTGTCATCAAGCAGATGTAGATATAAGCTCCGAGCGAAAGACAAAACCAAAAGGCCATTTGCACCAAGCCTAGGCTGAATGGGCTTCGCTGAGGGCGGACCGGCGGAGCCGACAGTGTGTAGCGCAACAAGTCGGTCGTGCCAGCGAGATAGAGCAAAATTGCGATCATCACCACGAAGAGCGACAAGATCCAGTACCAACTATCCGAGCCAGTAACCACTCTCGAGTAGGCCGTGCTGTCAAAGAATTGGTTGTCGGCGACAGTGGCGACCGTAATGAGGGCCTTGCCGCCGTCATCTTCATGGCGCGAGGCGTCAATGATGGCCGCCCACGCTTTCCAATCGTCGGCGTCCGAAGCGTCCAAATGAAGAACGAAATTCAAATACTCCTGCTCGGAGGGACCAATCCCGCTCGGAGGCACATTCTTCAGAACATGCCCTCCAATCGATAGGCGTAGTTCGCTCGGATGTTGATTTTGGACATAAATCCAGTCGTGCAGACCCAGGATGCAAACGGTGATCTGCTTGCCCATTCCCACATAGGTCGTGGTGTTGAGACGGAGCGTTTTGTTTCCAGGAACGACCAAGAGAGTCTGCCGGCTGGTCGGCGCACTGGACGGATCGGATCGCGCGTCGAGCTGTTTGTATTCCTGACTGGCACAACTCTGGGTCTTGTCGATGGGCGCGGGTGAAGTGGCAGAGACGGTGCTCGCGGCGAAGCTACCGGCGGCGCTCAAAGCGAGCAACGCGATTAGCCATGGACGTAGCGATGAAAGCCCCGCGTCGTCGCCTTTCGATCGCATCTCTTCTCCAGGTAGTGCCTGCCTTGATAAATAGTGCGAGTTATCGGCCGGGCGTTTCATCACTCTTCACGATTTTTAACCGCACAGGTTCTCCGCCCGGACTCTTGTGGGTCGAGAAATGCTGCGTTTCGTGGAGACAGCCACTAGGTTGGCTTGGTCCGGGGCTGCCAGCTGATTGCCGAAAGACCAGACCTCATTCGGCGCCGAGAGTGTACGTGCGGTTCCATCCAGGTATGTAATTAATTCGATTTACGGCGCTCGACGACCGATCTGAGCCGTGCAAAATTTCCTCGCTTACGGTCCAGGAGGCCCATTTGCCCGTCAGGCGAGCCACTCAGCGCCCTTAGCTCCGGCCACATAAATACAATTTAGCTCGCTCGAATCCCCGTCCGACCTACAATCCCGCTTGGCGCTTCGATGGCATCAGCCCATGGGGAATCGAGAAGGATCTCCATCGACGCTTTCAAGCGCCTCAAGAAAAAGTCTTGTCTCACACGTTTTGTCCGCGCCCCGCTCTAGGCGAAATGGCCGGTCTGCGAGCGCGCGGATCGACTCAGGATGGAAGTCTGTTCAGCATCGGGCGAAAAGCACATCGATCTGCGCGAGGACTCTCAATTGGATCGGCAAGCGATTTTCGCAAACGGGAACGATTTCTTGGATCGAGGACGAGTACGATGATGTCGTTAGGCGCGAGAAGAATCGTCGTGGTGAAGTTCGGTGGGTCGGTGCTGACAGATAGCGCCGCGTACCGTCCTGTAGCCCAGTTTCTCGCGAAAAGAATTGACGGAAGCTCCGAGGAGCAGATCGTAGCAGTTGTGTCGGCACAAGAGGGTCTAACCGATACCCTTGAACGGGTGGCACGAGACATCAAGCAAGAACCAAACGCGAGCACGTTGGACCTGCTTTGGCATACGGGCGAGCTTCGCTCCGTTGCGCTGTTGACTCTGCATCTTGAAGCGTTGGGAGTTCCGGCGGTTGGGCTGAATGTACACGAAACTGGACTACGGGCATGGCCAAAAGACGGCGTGCGACGGAATTTTCATGTCCTTTGCGAAAGCCTTCTCGAGACGCTGCGGCGGTGCTCTGTCGTGGTGGTTCCCGGCTTCTTCGCGGTTACACGCGAGGAGACGATCGTCTCGCTCGGTCGTGGCGGCTCGGACCTCGTGGCGGTGCTACTCGCGGAGGCTCTCGGTGCTTCGGCCTGCGAGCTCGTGAAGGACGTTTCCGGCTATTACACCGACGACCCGCACACCTATCGCAAAGCCCAGCCACTTCCATTTCTGAGCTACGCCCAAGCGATTGCGATGGCCAAGCGCGGTTGCGGCCTGGTGCAGAAAGAGGCGCTCGAAGCTGGCACGGCGGCCGGATTAGCGATCATCGTGCGGAATCTTGCCGACGATGCTCCGCGAACGATCGTGTCGGCGGCGCGAGACGTTAAGGGTTCTTCGGGAACGGAAGCGAGTGCGGACGCGGAGGGGAGCAGTGCATGCTTTGCCGAAGAGCTGGGGGAGTGAGAGCGCGTAGGAGACGGAGCGCGTTGTAAAACGAAGTCGGCGAGGGTGTCGTTTCCCCCAGCCAAACTTATCGCTACCGCCCTAAGCAAATAATTTTTCCTGCCGCTCGACGCGGACATGTCCGTTGATGCTCTCGAGCACAGCACGGGCAGGAATCTGCGCCAATTCTTTCGGCTCCACTTTGTGCAGGCCTCCGCCGTATACCCGACCTTCGGAGATAAACTGACCGGGTGTAACACGCTGGAGCGCCTCAAACACCTTGGCGGCAAGTTCGGGATGATTCTTAAGCGCCTCCTGCAAGCGGCTCTTGGGGTAAAGCATAAGGTACACATTATGGGCGGTGGCAGCTGAGCGATTCCAAATGAAACGGAAGGGATGCCGGCCGTTTCGAGAGCGGCCCATGTAGGTACACAGAAATGGGGCGGGCGGACGCTGCTCCTGGGAATACCACGGGGCGCGGTGGCTTGCGAGATAGGACGCGTGAATGTCTTCCGCGCGACCCTTCTCGAGGTACGCGTAGAGGCGGGGCCAGCTGGCCCTAATCTTTTCTTCCGGCTCGCTGCAATCCAGCAAATACAGCTGGGGCGATACTGCGGGCGCCCCATCGGGTCGCGACTCGATGATGTCAGCGGTCAGATAACGAGGTCCCGGTAATATCGGTTTCAGAAACCGCGGCGGAATGTGCCAAATCTTCGTGCCTTCCTCGCTCAAGATGAAGAAACGGTTGGAGCCGGTGGCAAGACCGCGCTTGATGACAAACAGATCGCCGAGAGTTGGCTCGTCCGCATTTACAAAGTTGGTGCGTGCAGGAAACTGGGTCCATTTGCGCGAATGGCGAAGCACGTCGAGAGGCACCAGCGCCTCGGTCCTCGGACTCTCGACTGCACCGGCAAAGGAGAAACGGACGCGGTGCCCCGGCGGCGGAGAAACCTTGCGAAACACTACGATGGCAGACGATACCAGCGCGTCTGTGAATTGCACGTCGGTCGGACAAAAGCGGTGGATATGCAGGAGCGTCACCCGCTCGGTGAGGTAGCGGCGTAGCGTTACGCCGTAATTCACATCCATGAATTCCGAAGGAACCAGCCAGATGGCCAGTCCCTGCTCCTCCATCCAGTCGTGGCAGAGCAACATAAAATAACAATACAACCCGGCGAGCCCGCTGATGTCCATTTGCAAGGAACGGGCGAGCTCAGTCTTTAGGCGATTCTTGTCGTGGGAGTCCAGGTGGTGATGTCGCACGTAAGGCGGGTTGGTGAGAACGAGGTTGAAGCGCTCGGCGGGAGGCTTCTGCTTGGTGAAATCTCCTTGCACCACCTGAAGGCCATTCTTGCCCCAGAGGTTCTCTGCGGTCTTCGCAA
>Ga0070731_10005131_pt1 | contig 10934 bp, 8 predicted proteins | sample Coa_R1_2_FD_66448 | JGI IMG/M metagenome (GOLD analysis project Ga0070731, IMG submission 66448) | Surface soil microbial communities from Centralia Pennsylvania, which are recovering from an underground coalmine fire - Coalmine... | ecosystem: Environmental > Terrestrial > Soil > Unclassified ... | reverse complement strand
GCCAGTGCCGGCGCGTCGTTCACGCCGTCGCCTGCCATCGCGACGGTCCGGCCCTCGGCGCGCAGACGCGCGACGATCTCGCCCTTGCGCTCGGGGAGGACGTCGGCGTGCGCCTCGTCGATCCCGAGCTGGCGCGCCACCGCCTCCGCCGTCGCGCGACCGTCACCGGTCACCATGACGATGCGGAGGCCGTCGGCGCGGAGCATGGCGATCGCCTCCGGCGTCGTCGCCTTGATCGGGTCGGCGACGCCGAGGAGCCCGGCGACCCGTCCGTCGTCGACGACGTACACGACCGTCTCGCCGCCGGCGCGCAACGCGTCCGCACGCGCGTCGAGCGGGCCGGGCTCGACGCCGAGCTCGGTCAGCAGGGCAGCGTTCCCGAGCGCGGCCGGGCGGCCCTCGATCGTGCCCGTCACGCCGCGACCCGGACGCGCGCGGAACCCCTCCACGCGCGCCGGCGTCACTCGACGCTCCCGCGCACCCGTGATGACGGCGGTCGCCAGCGGGTGCTCGCTCGCCTGCTCGAGCCCGGCGGCGACCGCGAGCACGCTCGCCTCGTCCGCATCGGCGGCGGCCACGACGCTCGCGAGCTGCGGCCGCCCCTCCGTCAACGTCCCCGTCTTGTCGACGACGAGCGTGTCGACCTGCTCGAGGAACTCGAGCGCCTCGGCATTCTTCATGAGTACGCCGGCCGTCGCGCCACGACCGACGCCGACCATCACGGCCATCGGCGTCGCGAGGCCGAGCGCGCACGGGCACGCGATGATGAGCACCGCGACCGCGTTCACGACCGCATGCGCGAGAGCCGGCGGCGGGCCGAGGACCAGCCACGCGAGGAACGTCAGCACCGCGACCACGATGACCGCGGGGACGAACCAGGCCGCGACCGCATCGGCCAGACGCTGGATCGGCGCCCGGCTGCGCTGCGCTGCGGAGACCATGCGGACGATGCGGGCGAGCAGCGTCTCGTTCCCGACCCGCTCCGCACGCATCACGAACGATCCGGTGCCGTTGACCGTCCCTCCCGTGACGCGCGCGCCGGGAGTCTTCTCGACCGGGATCGACTCGCCGGTGAGCATCGACTCGTCGACGGCGCTCGTGCCCTCGACGACGGCCCCGTCGACCGGCACCTTCTCGCCCGGCCGCACGCGCAAGAGGTCGCCGATGCGAACGTGCTCGAGCGGCACATCCCCCTCGCTGCCGTCCTCCGTCAGGCGACGCGCCGTCCGCGGGGCGAGCGCGAGCAGCGCGCGAATCGCGCTGCCGGTGCGGCTCCGGGCGGTCAGCTCGAGCACCTGCCCGACCAGCACGAGCGTCGTGATGACGGCGGCCGCCTCGAAGTAGCGCGCGACCTCGCCCGCGTGTCCGCGCACGGACGGCGGAAAGAGATCCGGCGCGATCGTCGCGGCGACGCTGTAGCCGTACGCGGCGCCGATCCCGATCGCGATCAGCGTGAACATGTTCGCGCTCCGGTGCCGGAGTGACTCCCACGCACGCGCGAAGAAGGGCCGCGCGCCCCACGCGACGACCGGGGTCGTCAGCGCGAACTCGAGCCAGCCGCCCGCGCGCGCGCCGAGCGCATGCGCGGCGCTGGCGCCGAACATGGCGGCCATCGTCAGGAGGAAGAGCGGTGCCGTGAGGATGGCGCTCACGACGAGCCGGCGGCGCATGCCGTCGAGCTCGGGATTCTCATCCCCGGCGCCGGCCGTCCGCGGCTCGAGCGCCATGCCGCAGATCGGGCACGTTCCAGGCGCCGGGCGGACGGCCTCCGGGTGCATCGGGCAGACGTACTCGGCGCCTGCCGGAGCCTCGACGTCGGGGGCCGGCTCACGCAGCCAGCGGTCCGGCTCCGCGCGGAAGCGATCGGCGCACCGCTCGCTGCAGAACCGGTACGTCCGCCCGCCGTGGACGACGACCCCGCGCGCCCGCTCCGGCGACACGGTCATGCCGCACACCGGGTCGATCGTGCCGGGCTCCGCGTGCGGCTGGGGCGCGTGCGCCATCGGGAAGTCAGGGACCCTTTCCCGGGGACGACGCGCTGTCAACGAGCGCGCTTTCCAGGCGACGCGGGCTCGCATATGACGCGGGCGTCCGCATGCAGCTCTTTCGCCGCATCCTCGTTCCGCACGATTTTTCCGCCCACGCGACCCGCGCGCTCGGCGTCGCGGCCGACCTCGCGCGCCTACATCGCGGCCGGCTGATCGTCCTTCACGTCGTGACCCCGTTTCATCCCGTGACCGGCTTCCCGGAGGACGGCACCGTCGTCGTACCCGAGCTCGACGTCCTCACCGGCGAGCGCGATCGGCTCGAGGCGCTGGTCCGCCGGACGCTCGGGCGGGTGAAGGTGCCGGTCGAATGCCGGGTGACGATCGGCGACCCCTTCCACCGCATCGTCGATGCCGCCCGCCACGCCGACGCCATCGTCATGGCGACCGCCGGGCGCACGGGGCTGTCGCGGCTCGTGATCGGGAGCGTCGCCGAGAAGGTCGTCCGGCACGCACGCGTCCCGGTCCTCACGGTCCGGCCCGCACCGGCACGCGCGGCGTCACGCCGCGCGCGCCGGTGAGCGCGCTACGCGCCGCTCGCGGCGCGGAACGGTACGGTCTCGTCGATGCCCTCGACGGCCGCGTCCTCCGCCACCGCGGCGCTCCGCGGCGCCTGCGGCTTGCGTGCCCGGAGCCCGCGGCGCAGGTAGTCCGCATCGAGATCGAGCACCGCGCAGACGTTCTCGAACGCGTAGAGCCGGTCCGCCCCGCGCTCCTCGAACCAGGTCTCCGTCTCGCGGAAGAGCTCGTTCCGCTCGCCCGGTCCGCCGGCGTGCTTCAGATAGATACGCACGGCGTCCTCCAGGACCGCGGCCATCAGCCGACGCTCGCCGTCGCCGGCGCGGGTGCGTTGGCGCACCCGATCGAAATACTGTGAAGGGAGCAGCGTGTCCGGCGCGAAGATCGAGCCTCCGCGCTCCTCGAGGTCATCTCGTTCCTTCAGCATGGCCGTCGCAATGTAACCACTCCGACGTCCCATGCTCAGGAACGGCGCCGGCCGGTGACCTTCCGCGCCGCACGCGCCGGCACGGTCAGCACCGGAACCTCGGCATGACGGACGACCTTCTCCGCGACGCTCCCGAGGAGGAGGTGGGGCAGACCCGTCCGTCCGAGCGTTCCCATCACGATCGCCGTCGCGCCGCCAGCGGCGTCGAGAATCGCCTGGAAGGGGTCCCCGACGACGACCCGCGAGGTCGCCTTCACGCGGCGCGGGACGGTGCGGCGGACGAGGGACTCGAGACGCTGGCGCTCGTGGCGGACCACGTCGGGCCCCGGGAACACGGGCATCCATTCCGCCGGCGCCACCGGCGAAACGCCGACGAACGGCTGCACGGGCGCGATCGCGTGCAGGACGAGGAGGCGTCCCTTCGCCGCCCGCGCGAGCGTGGCGGCCACCCGGAGCGCCGCGGTCGCCTGGGGCGAGAAGTCGTGCGGAACCAGGACGGTGCGAAAGAGGCGGCTCATCCCCGCCGCTGTAGCACATTCCGCGTCGCGCTCGTCCTCCTCGCCCTCGGCGTGCCGGCCGGCGCGGCGACCCGCGACCCGCGCGCGTTCGACGTCCACGCGGACGAGCGCCTGCTCATCGTCGCCCCGCATCCCGACGACGAGACGATCGGCGCCGGCGGCCTCGCGCAGCGCGTGCTCGCGCGCGGCGGGAGCGTCCGGGTCGCGCTCGTCACGGCCGGCGACGGCTACGTCGAGGCGGTCGTGCACGCGACTGGTCTCCCGCGCCCGCGCCCGGCCCAGTACATCGCGTACGGCGAGCGGCGGCTCGCGGAGGCGCGCGCCGCGATGCGCGAGCTCGGCGGACACCGCATCCGCCTCCAGCTGCTCGGCTTTCCCGACGGTGGGCTCGCCTATCTGCTGCATGCCTTCTGGCGCCGGAGCCACCCGGAGCTCTCGCCGACCACCGCCATGCGCGAGCCGCCCTACCCCGAGGCGCTCGGCCACGACGTCGCGTACGACGGCGCGGACCTGCGGCGCGAGCTGATCCACGTCCTGCGCGAGACGCAGCCGACGCTCGTCGCGTTCCCCGATCCGCTCGACCGCCATCCGGACCACCGCGCCAGCGGGTTCTTCACGCTGAGCGCGCTCGAGACGTGGACGCGCGAGGGCGCGCCGATGCCGCGCCTGCTCGCCTACGTCGTACACTGGCCCGGCTGGCCGCCGGGATGGGACCGGCCCCCGTCGCGCGACGCCGAGCACGAGGCGCTCGAGCTGCCCGCCGACCTCCCGACCCGCGGCCAGGAGCACGTCACGCTCGCGCTCGACGATGCCGAGGTGGCGGGCAAGCGGCGCGCGCTCGCGCGGTATGCGAGCCAGCAGGAGGAGATGGCGAGCCTGCTCGCTGCATTCGTGCGCCGCACGGAGCCGTTCTCCGTGTTCGAGCGCGACGACGTCGTGCACGTCGACCGCGCGATCGAGCGGCAGCTGATCCCCCACGGCGAGCACGACACCGCGCCGCCGCGCTGAGCCGCGTCAGCCGGCCGGGTGAGCCGCGTGCGCGGTGGTCTCGACGACCGCGGCGAGGTGCACCGGGTCGAACGGCTTCGCGACGTGAGCCTGGAAGCCAGCGTCGAGGAGTCGGCGGCGATCCGACTTGCTGCCGTGCGCGGTGAGCGCGATCGCCGGGACGTCGCCGATCGTCTCGCGCCGGGCGCGCAGCTCCCGGAGCAGCGCCAGCCCGTCCTCGCCCGGCATCGCGACGTCGCTCACGACGACGTCGGGGCGCCAGGTGACCGCTATGGAGAGCGCCTCGCCCGCCGATTGCGCGGTCCGGACCTCGGCCCCGCGCGCCGAGAGGAGCGCGCTCACAACGGCGTTCGAATCCGGGTCGTCGTCGACGACGAGCACGTGGAGTCCGCGCAGGACCGCGCGCGGGGTCGTGCGCGCGTCGTCGACCTCGCCCGCCGGCTCGGCGGCGACGATGCCGTTCGCGTCGAGCAACGGCAGCTCGACGGTGAACGTCGCGCCGTGCCCCTCGCCGGCGCTGTCCGCCCGGACGGTGCCGCCGTGCCGTTCGACCAGCGCGCGGACGATGGCGAGCCCGAGGCCGAGTCCGCCGTGGCGCCGCGTGGACGAGCCGTCGGCCTGGCGGAAGGGCTCGAACACGTACGGGACGAACTCGGGCGAGATGCCCTCGCCGGTGTCGTGCACCGTGATGCGGGCGGCCTGCCCGGACTCCGCGAGCGTCACGACGACCCGACCCCCGCGCGGAGTGAACTTGACGCCGTTGGAGACCAGGTTCCACACCACCTGCTGCAGGCGCTCCGGATCGGCGCGTACCATCACCGGGTCGGCTGGCAGCTCGCTGACGAGCGCGACGCCCTTCGCGTCCGCGACCGGGCGCACGACCTCGAGCGCCGCCGATACGACCGGCGCGACGGCGACCGGACGGAGCGCCACCCGCCATTCGCCTGAGACGATGCGCGAAACGTCCAGCAGGTCGTCGATCAACCGGGCCTGTGCGCGCGCGTTCCGCTTGATGGCGCGCAACGCGGTGACGGTCTGCTCTCCGCCGAGTGCCCCGTCGTGCAGCATGTCGGCCCAGGCGAGGATCGGCGTCAGCGGCGCGCGCAGCTCGTGCGACACGGTCGCGAGGAAGGCGTCCTTCGCGCGACTCGCCTCCTCGGCGTGGCGACGGGCCGCGTCCGTCATCGTCAGCGATCGCTCCCGCTCCAGCTCGGCGCGCCGGCGCTCGGTGATATCGTGGAGCAGGATCAGGGCATGGTCGATCGTGCCGCGCGCACCGGGGAGGCCGCGAACGGCGACGGTCGCGTAGATCGCGGTGCCGTCGCGGCGCATGCACTGCAAATCGAGGCGATCCGGCGCGCCAGCGAGGCCCTGCGCGAGAAGCGCGGTCGCGACCGCCCGCTCGTCCGGGTGCACGAGATCGGACCACGGCCGCCCGAGCAGCTCCGGGGCCGTGTAGCCGAACGTCGCACACAGCTCCGCATTGACCTCGCCGCACCGTCCCGCGGCATCGACGATCGCCGTGCCGACCAGGGACAGATCGAAGTAGCTCTGCAGGCGCGCTTCGCGCTCGGACAGGGTCGCGGTGAGCTGCAGGTCGGACCGGACGTAGTGCGCGAAGAGGCCGGCGCCGAACACGGCCAGCGACGCGACAGCGAGCAGGTACGTCCCACCCGCCGCCCACGTGAGCGGGTCCGCGACGCCGCTCTGCAGGTGAATCGGGTACACGACGAGCGTTCCGAGGCAGGCCAGCGCCTGACTCCGGCGGCCCCACGGCAGGATCACCGCGCTCGACGCGATGAGTCCGGTGAGAACCCAAATGCACATCGCGACCGACGCCCCCGCCAGCGCGTGGTAGACGTTGATCCCGGCACCGATCAGGTTCACCGTCGCGACCAGCACGAAGATGCTCCACTGCGGCCGCCGGCGGATGACTATCCAGGCGACGGCGACGATCGCGAGGAACCCCGCCGCGAACCCAGACATCAGGAGCCGGCGCTCGGGGAAGTGCACGATCTCGAAGAACGTGCTGATCCCGAGGCACGTGAGAAAGACTGCAAACCCGAGCGGCGCGCGCTGCGCGACGCGCCGGACCATCTCGTCGCGGTAGGGGTCGCCGTTGGTGGATGCTGGCGGGGTCATGGACGGCCCGAGCGTTTCGGCTACCACCGGCCGGCGCGCCTGTCCAGGAAAAAGGTAGCCCGCTCAGGACACTGCGACAGCGCGCCCGCCGCGCTCGGCGAGGTGGCGTCCGTATACCCACGCCAGCCAGCGCTCGACGCCGTGGATCACGAACAACGCGCGCAGCGAGCGGAATATCTCGAACGCGTGCTGCGCGCCGGAGATCTCGGCGTACACGATCGGGCTGCCCGCGACGCGCCGGAAGACGTCGACGAAGTGCCGTGCCTCGCCGATCGGCACCATCGTGTCGCGCGTGCCGTGGATGACGAAGAAGGGCGGCGCCCCGGGACGGATCCAGGCGATCGGCGACGCGCGCTCGAACGCTTCTGGCGCGCGCGCGAACGGCATCTTGATGACCCGGCGCTCGACCAGGCGAAGAAGCCCGTCGTGCTGCCAGACGTGGTTCCGGTCGGTGAAGTCGTAGACGCCGTAGAACGGGACGCACGCCTGCACGGACGTGTCGACGTGCTCGAAGCCCGGCTGGTACTCGGGCTCGTTCGCCGTGAGCGCGACGAGCGCCGCCAGATGCCCGCCGGCCGAGCCACCGGTCACGACGACGAAATCCGGGTCGGCGCCGTACTCGGGGCCGTGCTGCCGGATCCACGCGAGCGCGCGCTTCAGGTCGACCAGGTGATCGGGGAAGGTCGCGCGCGGGCTCAGCCGATAGTCGGCGCTGACGCACACCCAGCCGCGCGCCGCGAGGTGGACCATGAGGGGGACGCCCTGCTCGTTCTTGCTGCCGAGGATCCACGCGCCGCCGTGGATCTGCAGCAGGGTCGGACACCGCGCCGGCCGCGAGCGATGGCGGTACACGTCGAGCTTCAGGTCGACGTTCCCGGCGCGCGCGTAGACGACGTTCCGGATGCGCTCGACCTCGGGATGGCGGATGGGGAACGGGAGAAGCAGGTCCTGCCAGTCGACGCGCGGCGCGAACTTCTCGACGATCGCAGGCGGGATCGTGCTCCGGTACTCGGGGCCCAGCGTCGCGACGAGCGCCTGCTCGACGACGGCTTCCGCGCTGCGCGCGCTCGTGAACAGGCGGATCAGCCCGACCCACGAGACGAGCGTGATCGCGAGCCCGATGCGTCCCGGCCAGGCACCGAGCGCGCCGAGCCGTATGAAGGCCGCCGTCGCGAGTACCTGCCACGCGAGGTGATGGAGCGCGAGCTCGGTCGTTAGCCAACCCGCGAAGAAGCTGATCGCCGCCCGTCGTGACGGCCGCTCCACGGGCCGGAAGCCGTTGTAGGTGAAAAGAGCGCCCCAGGCGCTCGCGACGAGGAAAAGCCAGGAGACGCCGTCCCGGACCGGCACGCCGCGCATACTAGCTCAGGGCACGGGGAAGGCGGTAACGCCCTCGGGCTACGATACCGCCAGCCGGCGGAGGCGCGCGAGGAGTCCCGCGAGGTCCCTTTCCTCAGCCGCGAGGCGGTCGTAGAACTCGGGCGTGGCCGTCCGCCGGACCTCGACGCGCGTGTCGGACAGGGCGTGCTCCACGAGCCGGATCAGGAGCTCGCGCTCAGCGAGGGAGATGTCGAGCTGCATATGCGCATTATCCCAGCGCGGGGCGCGCGCGATATCCCGTTTCGGCTTTCGTCCCCGGGACCCCGCGGGTACCATCCAGCCCCGTGAGCTGCCGGCTTCTCACCCGTTCTCGCGTTCCTGGGCACCTCGCCGAGGTGACGAGCGCCGCGCCGGAGACCCCGCCACGCGACGTCGGGATCGAGCCCGGCGCCATCGCCGGGATATGGGACGCCGTCGAGCGGGTCTACCGGAGCGGCATCCATCCAGCCATCCAGCTCTGCGTGCGCCATCGCGGCCACGTGGTCCTCGACCGCGCGATCGGACACGCGGCCGGCAACGGCCCGGACGATCCGCCCGACGCGCCAAAGACGCTCGCCACCCCCGCCACCCCGTTCAACGTCTTCTCGGCATCCAAGGCCGTCACCGCAATGGTCGTCCACCTTCTCGACCAGCGCGATCTCATCCGGCTCGACGACCGCGTCTGCGAGTACCTGCCCGAGTTCGCGGTGCGGACGAAGCAGTGGATCACGATCCGCCACGTCCTCATCCATCGCGCCGGGCTCGCGAACGTGCCGCCGTCGCTCATGGACCTCGACCGGCTCGCGGATCCCGCCGGCATCGTCGAGCTGATCGCCGACCTCAAGCTCACCGGCCGCCCCGGGCGCCAGCTCGCGTACCACGCGATCACGGGCGGCTTCATCCTGGGGGAGATCGTGCGGCGCGTGACCGGGCGGACCATTCGGTCGGTACTCGATGACGAGATCCGCCGCCCGCTCGGCTTCCGCTGGCTCGGCTACGGGGTCCGGCCGTCCGAGGTCGGCGCCGTCGCGGTCAACTACTTCACCGGCCCGCCCGCGCTCCCGCCGCTGTCGTCCATCCTGCGCCGCGCGCTCGGCGTCGAGTTCGCGGCCGCGACCGCGATGGCGAACGACCCGCGCTTCCTCACCGCGATCGTACCGGCGGCGAACGTCATCACGACCGCGAACGAGCTGTCGCGCTTCTACCAGCTCCTCCTCGAGGGCGGGACGCTCGACGGCGTCCACATCTTCGACCCGCGCACCATCCAGCGCGCGACGTCCGAGCAGTCGTACCTCGAGCTCGACTTCACGCTCGGACTGCCGTTCCGCTACGGCATGGGATTCATGCTCGGCGCCGATTGGCTGAGCCCGTATGGCCCGGACACGCGCTACGCGTTCGGCCACCTCGGCTTCACGAACGTCCTCGCCTGGGCCGACCCGGAGCGCGACGTCGCCGCCGCGCTCATGACGAGCGGCAAGCCGCTCCTCTATCCCGAGCTCTACTGGATGTGGGAGACGCTGCGCCGGATCGGCGCAGCGTGCGGCAAGGGCCGCTCGCGCGCCGCAAGCGCGAACGGTCGCATCGCGGGCGCCGCGCTTTCCTAGCCCGATTTCTGGCTTCTCGCCGTCTTCCATGCTAGACGGCGGCGCGGAGGGGGCGGATGGTGCGGGGTAGCGGCAGACGACGTGCGACGCCGGCGCTCGGGCTCGTGCTCTCGGGCGGCGGCGCCCGGGGCGCCTTCCAGGTCGGCGTCTACGAGCGACTCCTCGAGGACGCGCGCTTCGCGGCCGGCCCGACCGTCCTCTCCGGGACGTCCGCAGGCGGCATCAACGCCGCGCTGATTGCGGCCGGCAAGTCGCCGCGCGAGATGCTCCAGTTCTGGAAGGCGATCGCCGACGACCCGCCGGTGCGCGCGAGCCATCTCTTCTTCGAGGATGCGCTGCGCTCGTTCCTGCGTCTCGGCGTCGAGGAGGGCCTGCGCTGGCTCGCGAGCGCACGGCCCGCGCGCGCGTTCCTGCAGCGCCTGCGCCATCACACCTCCGCGTGGCCGGGGGCAATCGTGGCGCTGTGGGTCGACTACTTCCTCACCGCCCGCTTCGAGCTCGTGAGCCGGCTCCTCGAGGGCATCCGCGAGCCGTTCATCGTCGACACGGCACCATTGCGTGCCCGACTCATCGACGTCTTCGGGGGCGACCGCGTGCCGAACCGCGGATTCCGGCTCGCGTTGAACACGGTCGATGCGCACACCGGGCAGATCATCCGCTACGTGACCGCGCCGGCGCCGGTCACGCGCTCGCCGGACTACGTCGTCGTCGACGCGATCACGGTCGACATGGTGCTCGCGAGCGCGAGCATCCCCCTCCTCTTCCCACCGATCCAGGTCGGCAGGCACCTCCTGTGGGACGGCGGGTTGCTCGTGAACACACCGCTCGCGCCGGTGGTCGCGCTCGGCGCGGACGAGATCGTGACCGTCCTCGTCACCGAGCCGGCCGACCCACGCGGCGGACAACTGCCGCACTTCGGCCGCGCCGTGGAGCGCACCGTCGATAGCTTCCTCGAGAACGCCTACAACGTCGACCGGAAGCTGCTCCTCGAGCGCAACCGCGTGACCCGGATGCGCGGCGGCCCGTATCGCGAGGTCACGCTCTACGAGGCCGTCCGTCCGATGCGCGACGGCTGCTTCAACGCGGGCTCGTACCTCTACTTTGAGCGGACGGTCCTGGACGCGATGTATCGCGCCGGCCGTGTGGCTGCGACCTCGTGGCTCGCCGCCGGCCCGCGCGTCGACGACCTGGACGAGCGGCTCGCGGGGCTCGCGGAGCCGGTCGCCTGACCCGCCCGATCGCCGTCCCGGCTTGCGACCGCGGCGGGGATGTCGGCAAGATGGCGCCCATGCCATCACGTGCCGCGCTCGCG
>Ga0070731_10005130_pt1 | contig 10935 bp, 3 predicted proteins | sample Coa_R1_2_FD_66448 | JGI IMG/M metagenome (GOLD analysis project Ga0070731, IMG submission 66448) | Surface soil microbial communities from Centralia Pennsylvania, which are recovering from an underground coalmine fire - Coalmine... | ecosystem: Environmental > Terrestrial > Soil > Unclassified ... | reverse complement strand
TTGGCCTGATCGGCAACCAAGTGGCCGTCGGGCATCCAGGTGAATCCGGTGAAGGCGTCCGCTGGAGCAACGGCCTTGGCCTCCGAGGCGGGCGCGTTGTTGGGCGCGACATAAAGATTCCAGCGCCCTTCGCCCAAAACCGCTCCCATTACTTGTCCGTTGGCGGTGACGCTCAGATCGGTGTAGTTGTTGGTGTCGTGCGTCACCCTTGAGACTTTTCCCTCCGGGTACGATACGTAGCCAATCTGCGATATGGCAAAGTTCGAACTCTGCTCGCGGATCAGGCCTACCAGCCCCCGGCCGTCGGGAAGCCAACGCGGCGATTCAAAGACCTGCGAACTGCTGCCTTGCACGATCGTCTGCTTTCCCGTAGCAACGTCGACCGCGACCAGCGCCTCCAGGAAGTTCCCGGCATGCGTTTGTACGCACACGATGGTCTGCCCGTCGGGAGACCATGCCGGCTGGTGAAAAGAGTGGCTGTCCAGACCTGAGGCCAGCACGCGGTCGTTGCCGCCATCGAGGGAATGGATGATGAGCTGGTACTTTCCCGCCTCTGGACTGTCGTAGCGCATGAACGCGAACTTCGAGCCATCGGGAGAAAACGAAACATTGGAATCGATGTCGCTCAGCAGCCTCTGCGGGGTTCCTCCCAGCAGTGGCGCGCGAAATAGAAATTTCAGTTCCGGATTCCCCGGGTCGCTGCGCACAAAATAAAAGTAATTGCCGTCATTCGAAAATGTCAGGCCGTTGTAGTAAACGTCCGCTGGAGGCTGCACCTGGGTATTGCTGTCGGTAGGCACGTTGCGCAGCCAAAGGCTGGCGAGGCCGTTGTCGCGCATCAAGCTCAGAAGGTATTTGCCATCTGGAGAAATTGCCGCCATGGCCGCGTTTCCGCTATCGGTTACCTTGTTGACCGAAATACTCTGAAACGGCATGGGGCGGGCCCGCGTAACCAACGTGTAGATGCCATACGCGGCAGCAGCCACCAGCACCAGCACGATCGCCAGCGTAAGGCCTGATCCGACTTTATTCGCGCGAACAGCAGCCACCACGGCGGAGCTGGATGCTGTTTGCACCGGCGCGACCGCTCCCCCGGAAACTGGAGTGGCGGCAGAGTTCACGGCTGCTGCGCTGGCCGTTTGCGCCGGCTTCCGCCCCGACTCCAGATCGCGCTTCAGGCGCTTCAGATCTCCGCGCAAATCCGCCGCCGATTGGTAACGCAGGTCGCGATCTTTCTCCAGAAGCTTTTCCAGAATCTCCTGCATCTTCGGCGGCAGCGTGGCATTCACTTGCAGCGCCGACACTGGGTCGCGTTCGAGAATGGCGTGGAAAACTACTGCCGAGGTTGCGCCCTCAAAGGGAAGCTTGCCCGTCGCCATCTGGTAGATCACGGTGCCCAGCGAGAACAAATCGGTCCGCGCATCCAGTTCTTCGCCACGCGCCTGCTCTGGCGACATATACGCAATCGTGCCAACCGTCGCGCCCGGACTGGTCAGGTGGGCCGGCAAATCCTGGGTCGCTCCGATCGTGGTCATCTGCATTTCGGGGCGCGTCAGCTTGGCCAATCCAAAATCGAGAACCTTCACCTGGCCGCGCGGCGTCAGGAAAATATTTGCCGGCTTGATGTCGCGATGGATGATCCCTTTGGCGTGCGCTGCGTCCAGCGCGTCGGCCAGTTGAATGGCAATGTCCAGCAGACGGTCGGCCGCCAACGGCCCGGAAATCAGTTTCTGCGCGAGGTTCTGTCCCTCGAGCAATTCCATCGCAATAAAGGACTGCGGCGGCCCGTTTTCGCCGGGTGCTGTTTCTACCGCATAGATGGTGCAGATGTTGGGATGGCTCAGCGCCGATGCCGTGCGCGCCTCCAGCAAGAAACGATCGAGCGCGTTCTGATCCGTGGCCAATTGTGGCGGCAAGAACTTGAGCGCCACTTTTCTGCCCAGGCTCAGGTCCTGTGCTTCATAGACCACGCCCATGCCGCCGCTGCCTAACTGGCCGGTGATGCGGTAGTGCGAAATCGTCTGACTCAGCATGCCTGGATTGCCCACGAGGAAGGAGCGGAGTGATTCATCTTACGGAGCGCTGGGCGGAGCCGTCAAACTGCGACAGCCAGTGAAGAAAATTCGGCGCAACCTTGTAAGTTGTTGAGCCTTCGTGGAAGTCATTGAAAGCTGGTGTAAGTCGTTGATGATTCGTGAAAGCACGTTTGCAGGCGAAATGAGGCACGATATTTTGCCGAAGCTGATTCCTCTGCCGGGCCGGCGATCGTCGCTGCCAGGGCCCTTGGCAGCGCGGCAAAGGGCATTCTGTGCGATGGCGAGATAACGATTTGCCCCTCCTTCAGAGTCCTCCGCGCCTCAAAAAGTACTTACTTGTACGTACGTTTTTGTACAACTCCTAAGGAGACGCCGCAAGTGGCTGATTCTGCGCCTTTTCCAGGCGCTCCACGAAGTCTTCCGGCAAGCCGTGCAGCAATTCGAGAAACGCAGCATTGGTCCAGCCGAATCCGACCACATTCATTTCGTAGCCAAGTTCGACGTGCGCTTCCGACGACCGGGTCACGACGTTGTATTTTTCCCGGATGTTGCCGTCACGCCGGAAGTTCTGCGCCACCGTTGACAGGAACTCGTACGATATGCGATCGGCGTCAGCGTTGAATCCATACCGCCGCAGGCCATCGATCACGACCATCTCGATGTTCCCCCAGCCATAGGGCAGATCCCATTGCGCGCCGGTTTCTTTGGTGCTCATCGGAATCCCGCCTGGGCGTTCAAAGATTTTCAGGTTCCCCGCCACCGCTTTCGCTTGCTGCGGCGTTGCCAGCCCGGCCCACAGAGGATAGAACGTGCTCGCGTACGGGTAGTACGACTGCCGTTTGGTCATGAAGTTGAAGTCGAAAAATTGCCCTTCCTGATCGTTCCAAAGATAGTGGGTAACAAGTTTCTTGCGCTCTTCCGCCCGCTTATTCCATTGCTTGGCGTTGTCGGTATTGCCCAGCCATAAACTAATCTGCTCGAGATCTTTCTCGTTCTTGTAAAGCAGGCTGTTCAGGCACACCGGAGCGTAATGGTGGGTGGCCGATCCGAACGCGCCAAACCGGAAGCTCACGTCAAATCCCGACTCCCGCATCGAGCGATCGCCCTTGTAGTAGTCGGCGCTAAGCTTGAACGGGTGCGCCGGTTCGCACGTGGGTTGCGCCATGCTCAAAGGGACGTCACAGACTTGCAGCGAGTACTCCGAGCCTGCGACCGCCTGCTTCCTGTCCGGCTTCAACCCGACGACATAGTCGTCAGCTTGTTCCGGATGCAGAAAAAAATATTCCCCCACCTTCCGGTAGAATCCGGTTTCATCCTTCACCGCCTCGGGAGGCGGTCCTTCACCGAAGTCGTAATAGCGCGAGAGCCCGGTCTGCCCCGCCAGGTGCGGATCGCGGGTCCACATACGATAATCTTTTTCGAGATCGTTATAGGCGCGCTCCAGCCACGCCCGATCGGCGTGAGCATCTTTCTGAGCGTTCTGCTTTTGCATCGCCTGGTACACATCCACGAACATCGAACTCAAAAATGGAGGCTGCGAGCGCGTCAGATAGTACGTGCGATTCGCGTTGAGCATGGCCCCGTAGTTCTCGACCTCAAAAAAGAAGTTGTCCACCATCCCGCGCGCCAGTTCCACTCGTCCGGCGCGCAATAGACCGCGGATGATGAAATAACTGTCCCAACCATACATCTCGTTGAACCGCCCGCCCGGCACCACGTACTTATTCGGCAGGTACAGCAGACCCGGAGGATCGATGTTGCTGGTATTGATTTCGCCGAGTTGATGAATCGGCACCGCCAGATGTTCCACGCGCACTTTGCAATCGCCGCTCAGGGTTTGTAATTCCGGAGGCTCGGCGAAGCCCGCGGGCAGATACATCACCGACGCCGCTGTGATTTTCGGATCGACAACGCTTTTGCACTCCGTCATGGAGCGCGTCAATGTATCCCATGCTGACGATATGTAATTGAGAATCGGCTTCAGTCCCTGGTCTTGCGGAACTGACGCCGGCGCTGACGGAGAGCGGTCCTGCGCCAAGCCAGATCCGAGCGCGATCAGCAGAACGAAACCAAGGGTGCAGGCAACAAGGCTACGAAGTTTCGGCGATTGCAGGGGGCTCATACGGGGCTCATAGAAATATCGGAAAAGCTCCGACATCATAAACGCGCTTCGGGAATGCCCCAAGCGAATTGTGGAAGAAATGAAAATCGATTGTCGGCTCGGCTACAATTGCGCGGCTTTTGATTTATTCTAGGTACCCGCGTCTTCCTTGAGGGAGCCTGATGAACCGATTCCCACTAGCTCTTCGTCTTTTTCTGTTCTCAATATGTCTTCTTCTGTGCGCAGCACTCAGCTGGGCACAGTTGCCCGAAAATACCTACCAGGAATTGCACTGGCGGATGATTGGGCCATTCCGCGGCGGACGCACGCGCGCCGCCGCCGGCGTCCCCAGCCAGCCCAACGTGTTCTACGTCGGCCAAGTGAACGGAGGCGTCTGGAAGTCTGACGACTACGGCCGCACCTGGAATCCCATCTTCGATCGGGAACCCACGCAGTCTATCGGCGCCATCGCCGTCGCTCCCTCCGATCCCAACATCATCTATGTAGCCAGCGGCGAAGGATTGCATCGTCCCGATCTCTCCGTCGGCAATGGCATCTACAAATCCACCGATGCCGGCAAGAGCTGGACGCATCTCGGCCTCGTCGATGGCCAGCAAATCCCGGCGCTCGCCGTCGATCCTCGCGATCCCAACAAAGTTTTCGCGGCGGTGCTCGGCCATCCCTACGGCCCCAGCCAGGAACGCGGCATCTACCGCTCGACGGATGGCGGGCAAAACTGGCAGAAGGTGATTTCGAAAGATGAAAACACCGGCGGCTTCGACGTCGAGATCGATCCTGCAAATCCGGATATCGTCTACGCCTCGATGTGGGAAGCTCGCGAAGGACCGTGGGAAGATGGCAACGAATTCAACGGCCCTGGCGGTGGACTCTTCAAATCTACCGACGGCGGTAGCACCTGGCATCCTCTGACCAACGGTTTGCCCAAAGATCTGTCGCAGATATATGTCGCCATCGCACCCAGCGATCCGCGCCGGCTTTATGCCACTTTGGCGACGGCATCGGGAAAGCTGAACGTCTACCGTTCCGATGACGCTGGCGACTCCTGGTCGCAGATCACCAACGATCCCCGTCCCTCGGGCCGCATTGGCGGCGGCGATCTTCCCATTCCCAAAGTCGATCCCAAAAATCCGGATCAGGTTTACGTCGCCAGCACCGTCACCATGCGCTCCGCCGATGGCGGCAAAACCTGGTCGGGTTTTCGCGGCGCTCCCGGTGGAGATGACTACCAGAATCTGTGGATCAATCCCAACGACGGCAACATCATTCTGCTGGTCAGCGATCAGGGCGCGCTCGTCACCGTCAACCGCGGCGAGACTTGGAGTTCCTGGTACAACCAGCCCACAGCACAGCTTTACCACGCCATCGCGAACAATACGTTCCCTTATCGCGTTTGCGCGGGCCAGCAGGAGAGCGGTTCGGTCTGCATCTCCACTCGCGGCAACGATGGCGCAATCACCTTTCGCGACTGGCATCCCGTCGGCGTTATCGAGTACGGCTACGTCGCTCCCGACCCGCTTGATCCTGACATCGTGTATGGCGGCGGTCGCACCGAAGTTTCGAAGTTCCACTGGTCCACGGGTGAAGTACAGAACGTCACGCCGATTCCTGTGCGCAATCCGAAATATCGTGCCGACCGCACCGAGCCGCTCATGTTCTCCCCGGTTGATCCGCACACGCTGTACTACGCAACCAACTTTTTGTTTAAAACGACCGACGGCGGCAATTCCTGGCAGACCATCAGCAACGATCTGACGCGCCAAAGTCCCGGCGCTCCGGCCAGTGTGGGATCGCTCATGAACAAGGGCGCCGACCGGCAGCGGGGCGTCATCTATGCGCTCGCACCCTCATTCAAGAACATTTCCACGCTCTGGGCCGGAACCGACGACGGCCTACTGTGGATCACCCACGATGGCGGGAAGAATTGGGCCGACATCACTCCGAAAGAACTCACTGCCTGGAGCAAGGTCACGCAAATTTCGGCTTCGCATTTCGATGAACAGACCGCATACGCCTCGGTGAGCCGCTTCCGAGTTAACGACATGCACCCGTACATCTACCGCACCCATGACGGCGGCAAGAGCTGGACGCTCATCACCGCAGGCCTCCCCGATTTCGGCCCAGTCGATACGGTGCGCGAAGATCCTGTGCGCAAAGGGCTGTTGTTCGCGGGCACAGAAAACGCCGTATGGGTCTCGTTCGACGACGGCGACCACTGGCAATCGTTGCAACTCAATCTGCCGCATACCTCCATGCGCGATCTGTGGATCCACGAGGACGATTTGATCGTCGCCACGCACGGCCGCGGGTTCTGGATTCTGGATGACATCGCACCCCTGCGCGAGGCCTCGGCTACGCAGGCGAATTCAGCTCATTTGTTCGCTCCCGCTCCCGCCTATCGCGTGCAGCGCGACACCAATTCGGACACGCCTCTTCCGCCTGATGAGCCGGCCGCTCCCAATCCTCCCGACGGGGCAATGATTGACTACTACCTGCCGGCGGCGGCGACAAACGTAACGCTCGAGATTCTCGACGCGCAAAATCATCTCGTTCGCCGCTATTCGAATACCGACAAACCTGACATCCCCGAAGATGAACTGCAAAAGCAGTTGATTCCGCTGTACTGGGTGCGAAGCCCGCGTCATCTTTCCACCGAAGCCGGAATGCACCGCTGGATTTGGGACCTGCATTATCCCGCGCCAACCTCCACTCGCCACGATTACCCGATCGCGGCAATTCCTCACGACACTCCGCGCTATCCTCTCGGCCCAACGGTCCTGGCCGGCACCTACACCGTCCGCCTCACGGTGGACGGAAAGACTTCCACCGCCTCTCTCACTGTCAAAATGGATCCACGCGTCAAGACGCCGGCCGCCGGCTTGCAGAAGAAGTTTCAGGCTGAAATGAGCCTGGCATCCATGGCCACTAGCTTGTCGGAAGCAGTCATTCAAGGCGGCTCGATCCGCACGCAATTGGAGAAGGTGAGCTCGCAATCCAACTCTCGAGCCAAAGAAGCTGTCGCAGAATTTCAGAAAAAACTTACGGCATTGCTCGGCGCCCCCGGTGGATTTTTCTCCCCGCCATCGCCCGAGCCCACGCTCACTCGGCTCAGCGGAGAGGCCAGCACTCTATATCAGCAAATCTGGCAATCGGATGCCGAGCCCAGTTCCGCACAAATGGAAGCATTGGCAACGGCGGGTCGCAGCAGTTCCGATCTGCTCAAGCGCTGGAATGAATTTAAGGGTGCCGATCTGCCTGCACTTAATCGTCAACTGCGGGACTCGCAAGCTCCCGAGGTTGAATTGCAGAAAGACATTCATCACGACGAAACAGAGACGGATGAAGAATAGTTTTTTCTGTGTGTGAGTCTTTCAGCCCTGAGCCTTTCCGCCTTGTTGAGACGCTGTACGGGCGCGGAGTTTGCAAGATCTTGCAGACCATTCGGCTTTGCGATTGCAATTTCTTGCAAACATTCTCTTGCACCAAAAAATTATTGTAATTTCTGGAAGACAAGTGCTTGAGACGTTGTCAATGCGGGGTATAATCCCCCGACTTTGGACTTCGAGTTGGACTCGTGGGGACTTCTTTCAGTTCTGTGGGGAGATCAATTGCAGTCCGTGTCCGAAGCCTCGTTCCGAAAACCTTAAGAAAACTTGCGAGGTCAATATTGTATGAAAGTGTTTCGAACACTGTGTATCTCCATTCTCGTGGTGGCTTGTTGTGGCATCGCGAACGCCCAGTTTTGGACACCCCTTAACAATCAGCCCGGCGCGAACGTCGGCGTCATGATCCAGTTGCGCGATGGCCGCATCCTGGTGCACGAAGAGCAGTCCGGCAATTCGCGGAACTGGCACATCTTGAAGCCCGACAGCACGGGCAGCTACATCAACGGAACCTGGAGTTCGGGTGGCAGCCTTCCTTCTGGCTACTCTCCGTGGTATTTCAGCTCGCAAGTGCTGTTCGGCAGCGGCAGGAATGTGCTGATCGAGGGCGGCGAATATAACCTCGGCAGCGCGGTGTGGACGACCTTGGGTGCGCTTGGAACCTGCACCCCGTTCGGATCCTGCACCTGGGCCTCGAACACACCGCCGTCGGGATGGGCCAACATCGGCGATGCCGAGAGCGTGATCTTGGCGAACGGCAAATACCTGCAGGCGAGCTGCTGCTCTTCACAGACCGCCGAATTTCAGGGGAAAAATAGTTGGGTATTGTCCACCAACACCACCAACTACAACGACGAACAGGGATTCACCCTGCTTCCCAGCGGAAAACTGTTGATGGTCGATGCCTGGCAGAATCCTGCTTGCGGCAACAGCACCATGGCCACCGAACTGCGTACCACCGACAACCTCGGGGGAACCTGGTCCTGCGGCCCGAACACCACGGCTCAGTTGTGGGATAACAGTGGCCACGAACTTGGCCCGGTGGTCCTGACCTACGATCGCATCAATAACGCAATCGCCTTCGGCGCGACGAATCATACCAGCATCTACCACATCTCTACCAACAGCTTCTCGGCTGGCCCCACTCCTGCCGGCGGCCTCACGGCCTACGATGCTCCCGCTTCATTGGAGCCAAACGGAAAGGTACTGGCAATGCTTGGCCCCTCCGGATTCGCTTCGGGTTGCCAGTTTGTCGAATACACTCCCGCCACTAACACCCTGGCCAACACGGCCAATCCAACGAATTGCCCCGGCGATCCATCATTTGTAGGGCACCTGATGATCCTGCCCACGGGCCAGACCATGTTCACGGACTTTAGTGGTCTTGTGGAGATCTACACTCCGGCAGCCGGAAACGTCTCAGGCACGGCGCCGATCATCACCACCTACCCCAGCACCGTGACGCACGGCGTTACCAACTATGTCGTGACTGGCAAGCAGCTCAATGGCCTGACGCAGAACAACGCCTATGGCGACGACTACCAGGGCGATACCAACTATCCGTTAATCTACATTACCAATGGAAACCAGACGTACTGGTTCTTCACGCACAACGACAGCACTCACTCCATCGCCAGGGGCGTGGTCATGACCACACACTTCGACGTGCCTTCCTCCGTTCCCCCCGGAAACTACACTCTGTATGTAGTGGCCAACGGGGTGAAGTCGACAGGCGTCGCGATCACCGTGATCTAGCGCTCGGAAGCCATCGGAAACTATTACGTGCCACCTCGAAAGGGGTGGCATTTTTTTGGGGCCAGCCAAAAACCTTTCGTTAGGATACGAAAACAGAATGGCTTCTTCCGCTCCGGAGTATGCAATTTCGAGCGTGCCTATAATTCTGTAACGGCCCTCTCCAGTTCCGTTGCAATGGAATGAGGATTGGTCCCTGCCGCGAATCGTCTCGGTTTGCCAATGCGGACCGTAATCGCTCCCGGGGCGGCGACCCTCCGGCCAGCTTGTTTCAACTCAAAGAGTCCATCGATTCGCATGGGCAAGACAGGAATCGCGAGATTTTCCGCCAGCAAACCGATGCCGGCGCGAAATGGATTCATCTTCCCATCCTTCGTATGCCGGCCCTCGGGGAACACCAGCACGCTGTATCCACGATCCACGGCGGCTCCCGCGTAGGCAAAACTCTGGCGGAAGCCGGCCTCGCGCGGCAGTGGAAACAGGTTCAACAATGACACCCCCAGAATCCACTGCACGCGGTCGTAGATGCGCAACAGGAAATTTCGATCCGGAGGAGGCGTACGCAATGCCTCCAGCGCCTCTCCCCCCGTAGCAGTTGCCAACCGGTGGCGTAACCGTGCCGGTAACGCTGTGAGGATAAACCCGGGATCCACATCGCCCACATGGTTCGACACCACCAGAAGCGGCCCTTGCACTCCGCGCAGATGCTCTCGTCCTACAACCCTGGGCCATCCCAGCAACAAAATTGCCGGACGCATCAGTAGATAATGTGCGGCTAAGCGCAGCCACGTTACCGGCCAGCGCAGCACCCAAGCCGGATAGTGGTAGGGTGCGCTCTGGGTTGTCTCTCCGCGCAGCATTCGCTCCAGATCACCGACCGTCTGCACTGCGCTGAAGCGCGCCTCGCTCAGATCCAGTTGATACCGGTCCTCCAGCGCTCCCATCAACTCGACGCGATCCAGCGAACTGAGCCCGAGATCGGAATCCAGTCGTGCATCTTCTCCAAGCGCAGGCAGGGCACGTCCTGAAACTCGCGCAATCAACTCGCCCAGCGGCCCACTCTGCTGTGTTTGCGTGGCCCATGTCTCGCGCGTCGTTTGCGCGATAGGTGTGGATTCCGGCAGCAGCCGCTCCCTTACTATTGCCGCGATCACGTTTCTGCGTGGTTTCTGGGTATTGGTGCGCGGAAAATCTTCCTGCGGCCATTCCATCCACATTCTCATCCGCTGATAGTCCGCCAGCGACTCATTTGCCCGCTGCACCACCGTCCCCAGATCGGCCTTGTCGCGCAGGATCACCACCGCGCACGGCTCCGCGTTTCCTCCGCGCTCGATTCCGACGACTACGCAATCCTTCAACTCCGGTTGCCGCCGCAGGGCCGCCTCCAGGTCCTCGGGATAAATGTTGGTGCCGCCCGGCGTCACGATCACGTCTTTCTTGCGGCCCCTGAAATATAAATTTCCTGCCGCGTCAAGCGCGCCAATGTCGCCGGTGCGATACCAGCCCTGCTCATCCGAAACCGCATGCGAACCCTGCGCGTCCCAGTAGCCGGAGGCCACGCCTCCGCCGCGCACCAGAATCTCGCCGTCTTCCGCCAGTTTCACCTCGCGTCCCGGCAGCACCTTGCCGATCGATCCCCTGCCCA
>Ga0070731_10005129_pt1 | contig 10935 bp, 10 predicted proteins | sample Coa_R1_2_FD_66448 | JGI IMG/M metagenome (GOLD analysis project Ga0070731, IMG submission 66448) | Surface soil microbial communities from Centralia Pennsylvania, which are recovering from an underground coalmine fire - Coalmine... | ecosystem: Environmental > Terrestrial > Soil > Unclassified ... | reverse complement strand
TGGTTGATGATCGCCTCGTCCATCTCGTCGCCGCCGACGCGCAGGCTCTGGCTGACGACGATGCCGCCGAGCGAGATCACGGCGACCTCGGTCGTGCCGCCGCCGATGTCGACGATCATGTTTCCGGTCGGCTCGGCGACGGGCAGGCCCGCACCGATCGCAGCGGCCATCGGCTCCTCGATCAGGTACGCCTGGCGCGCGCCGGCGGAGAGCGTCGCCTCCTCCACGGCGCGCTTCTCGACGCCCGTGACGCCGGACGGCACGCACACGACGACCCGCGGGTGCGCGAACCGGTGCTGGTGGACCTTCTGGATGAAATGCCGCAGCATCTGCTCGGTGACGTCGAAGTCCGCGATGACGCCGTCCTTGAGCGGACGGATCGCGCTGATCGTCCCCGGGGTGCGACCGAGCATCCGCTTCGCCTCGAGCCCGACGGCGTGCACGTCGCCGGTTGCCTGGTCGATCGCGACCACCGACGGCTCGGACAGCACGATGCCGCGGCCGCGCACGTACACCAATGTGTTCGCCGTGCCGAGGTCGACCGCCATGTCGCGCCCGCCGAATCCGGTGAGGTAGTTGAAGATGCCCATCTCGGTCTCGATCGACCTACGAGTCACTCTACAGTGCCTGCCGCCGCACTAGCGCTCGCGCTCGGCTCCGCCGTTCTGCACGCGGCCTGGAACCTCCTGCTCGCCCGCGCGCGCGACGTGCAGGCGGCGACCGCGGCGATGTTCCTGCTCTCGGTGGCGCTGGCGGCGCCCTTTGCCGCAGCGTGGTGGTCGGCGCGGCCGAGCGTATGGCCGTACGCGCTCGCCTCGACGCTGCTCGAGTCCGTGTACGTCGTCGCCCTCGCCGCCGCGTACCGGATGACCGAGCTCTCGATCGTCTACCCGCTGTCGCGCGGGCTCGCGCCGGTACTGACGCTCGCGGCCGCGGTCGCGATCCTCGGCCATTCTGCCTCGGGGGTCGAGGTCGCCGGGGTGCTGCTCGTCGGTCTCGGCGTGGTCCTCGTCCCGGGAGCCCGCGGCCGCGGCGACGTGCGCGCGCTGCTCGCGGTCGCCGCGATCGCGGCGTCGATCGCCGCGTACACGCTCGTCGACCGGGCCGGGATCCATCGCGCGGGTGCACTGACCTACTTCGTGCTGGTGCTCGTCGGGCCGAGCCTCGTCTACCCACCGCTCGTCGGCGCGAGGGCGATCCGGGTGGAGATCGTTCGTGCGGCCGTGTGGGTTGCCTCGGTTGCGAACATCGGCTCGTTCGCGCTCGGTCTGCTCGCGCTGCGCCGCGGCGCGGCGGCGCCGGTACTCGCGGTGCGCTCGACGTCGATCGTGATCGCGACGCTGCTCGCGCGTCGCCTCCTCGACGAGGACGTCGGCGTCGAGCGTGCGATCGGGTCGGTGCTCGTGTTCGCGGGTGTGGTGCTGCTCGCGTTCTGACCGTCGGGTGCGGGCGGCCGAGGACCGCGGCGCGGGCGGCGGCTGGTTGGCGCCGCGCTTGCCGCGAAGACTGGGAAGCAGCCGCGACGGGCCCTCCCCGGTGGATCAAGCGGCACGAGAAGTACCGAGGGCGAAAGCCTCGGGCGCCGCGACCCTTCGGAACCTAGCCGGTCTTCGTCCGCCCGCACCCGCCTTTCGACCGCCCGCGCGGACTTTTCCCACTTTTGACACCGACGAGTCACCGACGCGTGTGCAGGTCATCGATAGTGTCGGCCTCGAGGGCGGCGGGACGGCTTCCCCACCCTAGGGTGGGGGCTGCGCGCGCTGGGAACCTGCCACGCCGGGTTCGCCGCGTCCCTTCGTTGGGCGGGCTCGGCGCTAGCCGAACCCGTACGTGCCCGCGAAACGGTCCGCGAGGAGCCGCACCAGGAGGGCGCCGGGCAGACCGACCACGTTCAGGTAGTCGCCGTCGACCCGCTCGACGAGGCTCGCCCCGAGGCCCTGGATCGCGTAGGCGCCCGCGCGCCCCGCCCACTCGCCGTGCGCGAGGTAGTGCGCAAGGTCGCGTGGGGTCAGCGGGCGAAACGTGACCCGCGTCGTCTCGCTGTGAAGCTCCTCCCAGTGGGCGGTGCGCAGGCAGAGCCCCGAGACGACCTCGTGCGTGGTGCCTCCGAGCAGCTCGAGCATCCGTTCCGCTTCGCCCAGGTCGGCCGGCTTTCCGAGCACCTGGCCGCGACAGACGACGACGGTGTCGACGCCGAGCACGGGACGGTCACCGCCCTCGATCGAGCGGGCCTTGCCCGCTGCGTGCTCGAGCGGATCGCCGCCCGGCGTCTCCTCGTACGGTGGCGGAGCGGCGTCGTAGGGGATCGCGAGCTGGTCGAGGATCGCGCGGCGTTGCGGCGAGGTCGACGCGAGGAGAAGCCGCAGCAGGGGCGGGGCGCTCATCGCCGACGCGCACCCCAGATCTCCTCGGCCGGCCAGCGCCGGGCCCAGTCGACGCTGACGTAGTCGTAGTACTCGTGCGTCTCTGCCGCCGGCGGCGCACACAGCTCGACGAGCCGCTCGAGCTCGAAGCCGCTCGCACGAAGGAGCTCGATTCGCTCGCGGTGCGGCAGCGAGAACTCAACGGCGCCGTCGGGCCACACGAGCCGGTGTGGGCCGGCCTGCGCGCGCACGAGCTCGGTCCCGACGGGCGCCTCTCCCTCCGGCGAGCAGAGGAGGACGAACGGCGACGCGCACGCGAAGATGAGCCTGCCGCCCGGCCGAAGCAAGCGTGCAGCCTCGCGGACCCAGCGATACGGATCGACCCACCTCAACGCGCCGTACCCGGAGACGACCAGGTCGGCCGACGCGGCCGGCAGTCCCGTCGCGCCCGCATCCGCCTCGACGAGCGGAAACTCGATCCCCGTTGCATACATGCAGCGCCGAGCGGTCTCGAGCTGGGTCGGCGTGACGTCGACGGCGACCGGCCGCGCGCCTGCCCGCGCGAGCCAGGCCGAGAGGTACGCGGTGCTGCAGCCGAGCTCGACGACATCCTGGCCGGCAACGTCGCCGAGGACGCCGAGCTCGGCCTCTGGGATCCTCCAGAGACCCCGGCGCGGCTCCGCCTGCCACGACGAGGCGGTCGCGTCCGTGTGCGCGGCGTTCGACTTGGTCCAGAGGGCGCGGTTGGTCGCCGCGTCCTCAGACCAGCCCATCGGGAAACCAGAGTCCGATCTCGCGCTCGGCCGACTCGGGCGAGTCGGAGCCGTGGACGAGGTTGTTCGGCATCGCGAGCGCGAAGTCGCCGCGCAGCGACCCCGGCTCCGCGGCTGCCGGGTTCGTGGCGCCAATCGTCTTGCGCGCAGCGGCGATCGCTCCCTCGCCCTCCAGCACGAACGCGAGCGTGGCACCCGAGGTGATGAAGTCGACGAGCTCGCCGAAGAACGGCTTCTCGCGGTGCTCGGCATAGTGCGTCTCGCCGAGGTCGCGCGGGGCGACGATCAAGCGCGCCGCCCGCAGAACGAGGCCGCGCCGCTCGAAGCGCGCAAGGATCTCGCCGGCAAGGTTACGGGCGACAGCGTCCGGCTTCGCGAGGATCAAGGTCCGTTCGACCGACATCGGCGGCGGACTCTAGCCGGGGGCCCCGGGCTCCGCGCTCCGAGGCTCGCGAGGAAGCGCGGGCCGCGCCGCAGCGCGCTTCGGCCGTAGCGACCGCGGCTCCTCGCTGCTCGGCTTCGCCTCGCAGTAGGGGCAGACCGCCCACGCCGGCTCGAGTGGCCGGCCGCAGTTCGCGCATGCCTGGCGGAGCTTCGTCGTGCAGACCGGGCAGACGAGAAACTCCGGATCCGCCTCTGCGCCGCAGACCGGACACTGGCGACCCAGCAGTCGCTTCTCGATCGCGCGGATCTCGAGCTCGCGCTCCCGCACGTCGCTCAGGTACTCCGGCGGTCGGAACAGCATGTAGATCAACGGCCCGAGGAACGGCAGAACGGCGCCGAAGAAGGTCGCGAACCAGACGAGGACGGTCGACCCGATCCGCCGTCGAGCGTCCTTGCGCACCCAGAAGACCGTCGCGAGCCACAGAACGACGAGAAGCACCCCGCCGAGCGTCTTGAGCACGCTCCAGGTGGTCGACTGGAAGAACCCGTGGACGCCGCCGAAGAAGCTCCAGGTCACAGGAGTACCCTTCCTACGAGCCAGCCCGCGAGAAACGCGACCGCCACGAACAGGCCGACGAGCAGCGCAGCGAAGACGAAGACGCTGAATCGCTCACGGACGCGCGACATGGTACGGGTTCTATGTGGCGGTCGAGAGATCGGCAAGGAGATAGAGCGAACCGGTTACGAGCACTGCGCCCGCGGGACCGGCGAGCCGGCGGGCGACGGCGAGCGCCTCGGCCGGCGCCTGGACGACTTCGACGGTTGGGAAGTGGCGCCGCGCCAGCTCGGCCAGCTCCGGGGCAGGAAGGGCCCGCGGACTCGATGAACTCGTCGCGACGATCGCGTCGCCACATGCCGACAGCGCGGCGAGCATCGCCTCTGCCTCCTTGTCGGCGAGGATGGAGGCGACGATCGTGAAGCGCCGCGACGGAAGGCGTGGGAGCAGGTAGCCGACGCCCGCAAGGTTGTGCGCACCGTCCCAGAGCTCGAGCGGCTCGTCGCTACGGTGCTCGAGCCGGCCCGGAATCTGCAGCTCCTCGGCGGGATGCGGGTCGACCCGACGGCCGAGGAACGCCTCGGCCGCGGCAACTGCCAGCGCGAGGTTCGAGGCTGCGACGAGCTCCACACGCGCAGCACCGCGCGCACGCGCAGGCTCCTCCCACTCCGGCTCAGCGAGCACGACAGTCGCTCCGGGTGTCACGACGGCGAGCTTTTCCGCGGCGATCGCCTCGCGAGTCGTCCCAAGCACCTGAGTGTGCTCGAGCGCGATGTTCGTCAGCACGACGACGCCGGCGTCGACGACGTTCGTCGCGTCGAGGCGCCCGCCCAGTCCCGCCTCCACGACTGCGACGTCGATCCGCTGCGCGACGAACTCGGCGAACGCGGCGGCGGTCAGCACCTCGAACTGCGTCGCACCGGCGGCGAGCGGACGGACGCGGGCGAGCGCCCGCGCGAGGTCGGCCGACGCGCCGTCGACTTGGATCCGCTCGTCCCATCCGCGCACGTGCGGCGAGACATACGCTCCGACACGCGCTCGCTCGGCGTGCAGGAGCGCCGCGCACTGGAGCGCCGTGGAGGTCTTCCCGTTCGTGCCGACGACGTGGATCGCCGGGTAGCGGCGCTGCGGCTCGCCGAGCCCGGCGAGGAGCGCCCGCATGCGCTCCAGGCCGAACTCCTGCGGCCAGGGAGTCAGGGACTCGAGCCAGTCGATCAGCCGCCGATGGCCTCGAGCTCGCGCCGGTAGCGCTCGAGCTTCTCACGCTCGGCGTCGACGACGTGCGCCGGCGCCCCCTGGATGAAGCGCTCGTTCGCGAGCATTCCTTCCGCACGCGCGATCTCCCGGCGCAGTCGCGCACGCTCGGCGTCAGCGTCCCCATTTGTCCTCGAACGCTCGGGCTTGACGACCGTGGCGAAGATGCGTTCTGCGTCACCCTCGAGTGCGGGCGCGATGCCGGAACGCCGGAAGATGGCGGCGGCTTCCTGCGCGCGGCGCAGGACCTCGGTCGCCGAGGCGCCGTCCAGGTCGGGCAGCGGCTCGGGCCACGGGCTCACGATCAGGCGCGAGTCGTGGAACTGGGACCACACCTCCTCGGTCACGTGCGGCATCACGGGATGCAGCAGCGCGAGCAGCTGCTCGAGCGCGGCGAGCGCGGTGCTGATGGCCGCCTCGTCGCCGGCGTTCAGTCGCGGTTTGATCGCCTCGGCGTACCAGTCGCAGAAATCGTCGAAAACGAGGTGGTACAGCGCCTCGACGAGGTGCGCGAAGTCGAACCGAGGCAGGAGTGCTTCGATCTCCGCACGCGTCTCGTCGATGCGCCGCAGGATCCACGTCTCCTCGAGGGACCGCTGCTCGAGCTCCGGCGCGATCGAGCCGCGGTGCTGGAGGATCAGCCGCGCGACGTTCCAGAGCTTGTTCGCGAGCTTCTGTCCCTCTTCGAGCTTGTCCCATGCGAAACGCGGGTCCTGCTGCGACGACATCTTCAGGAGCCCGTAGCGTGTCGCGTCGGCACCGTGCTCGTCGACGGCCTCGAGCGGATCGATGCCGGTGCCGAGGCTCTTCGACATCCGCCGCCCGTCGACCGCCATCACGGTCGACGTGATGATCACGTCCGTGAACGGAATCTCGCCGAGCAGGAACAGCCCGGAGAAGATCATCCGGTTCTCCCAGAGGCGGATGATCTCGCGCGCAGTTACGCTGACGTCGCCCGGGTAGTAGCGCTCGAGCTCCGGCGTTTGCTGCGGCCAGCCGAGCGTCGCGAACGGCCAGAGCGCGGACGAGAACCAAGTATCGAGGACGTCCGGATCGCGCACGAGCTCACCCGACCCGCACTCGGTGCAGGCCGACGGGGGCGGCCAGGCCGACGTGAGGTGGCCGTCCGGACACGTCCAGATCGGGATCTGGTGGCCCCACCAGAGCTGTCGCGACACGCACCAGTCGGGCGCCGTCTCGAGCGACTCGATCGCGAACAGGTGCTGGCTCGGCGGATGGAAGTGGACGCGCTCCGCGCGCAGGGCCTCGATGGCCGGCAGCCCGAGCTCGTCCATCCGGCACCACCATTGCGGCGAGACGAGCGGCTCGATCCGCGAGTGGCAGCGCGCACACGTCCCCACCGAGTGGCGATAGCTCTCGCGCTTTTCGAGCTGGCCGTGCTCCCTGAGCCACGCCACGACTCGGTTGTCGACCTCACGCTGGTCGAGCCCTTCGAAGCCTTCCGCCGTGACGTGACCGTCGGGGCCGATGACGGTCAGCACCGGTAGGCCGTGGTCACGCCCGATCTCGAAATCGATGGGGTCGTGCCCCGGTGTGACCTTGAGTGCGCCGGTGCCGAAGGAAGGGTCGACTCGGATGTCGGCGATCACCGGCACCTGCCGCCCAACGACCGGCACGACGACCTGCTTGCCGACCGCGTCGGCGTAACGCGGATCGTCGGGATGGACGGCGATCGCGACGTCCGCGAGGATCGTCGCCGGCCTGACCGTCGCGACCGTGATCGATCCCGAGCCGTCCAGGAGGGGATACCGCGCGTACGTCAGCACGTCGTCCACCTCGACGTGCTCGACCTCGAGGTCGGAGATCGCAGTCTGGTGATAGGGACACCAGTTGACGATCCGGTTGGCGCGATAGATCCAGCCCTGCTCCCAGAGCCGGACGAAGAACGTCATCACGGCGTCGACGTATGCGTCGTCCATCGTGAACCGCTCGCGCGAGTAGTCGAGCGAGTAGCCGAGGCGCCGGAACTGGCCCATGATCGTCCGGCCGGTCTGCTCGAGCCACTCCCACGTGCGGGCCACGAAGGCCTCGCGGCCGATCTCCTGGCGCGAGGTTCCCTCGGCGAGGAGCTGGCGCTCGACCACGTTCTGGGTCGCAATGCCGGCGTGGTCGTACCCCGGCTGCCAGAGCGTGTCCAAGCCCCGCATCCGGTGCCAGCGGATGAGCGTGTCCTGAATCGCGCCGTTGAGTGCGTGGCCCATGTGGAGCTCGCCGGTCACGTTTGGGGGGGGAACGCAGATCACGTAGGTGTCGTCGCTGCGAGCCCCTGCCCCAGCCCGGTACAGGCCCTCCTCTTCCCAGGTGCGCTGCCAGCGTTCCTCGACGCCATGTGGGTCGTAGCGGGTGTCCATCGTCGAGCAGTCAGCCTAGCGAGGCCCTGTGGGTTCTTTGACGCCGTTTCCGCGCTCTCTTGTCACAGACACGTCGATTGCACATGGGTACACATGCACCATGAGCGTCCGCTTCCACCTCCTAATCAGCGATCGGCAGTACGCGTGCCTCGCCCGGGAGGCGAACCGGACCGGACTACCGATGGCCGAGCTGGCACGCCGCGCAATCGACCGCGTCTACCGGCCGGACGTGCGGCCGCGGGCGGCAGGCGTGGAGCTGAGCGTGGGTCTCTGGCGCCGCCCGGACGCTGCGATCGCCGGACGGCGGCCCGGCATCCGGCTCGTCGACTGAGAGCTAGGCCGATTCCTCGGCGAATGCCGCCGGCGGCTCGACGTCGTTGCCCGCCGAGGTGACGAGGGTCGGCTTGAGGCCCTTCTCGATCGTCTCTTTGGTGATCACGCACTTGGAGACGTCCTTGCGGGACGGAAGCTCGAACATGACGTCGAGCAGCGCGTTCTCGATGATCGAGCGCAACCCTCGCGCGCCCGTCTCACGGGCAAGAGCCCGATCCGCGATCGACCAGAGCGCATCCTCGGTGAACACGAGGTCGATGTGGTCGTAGGCGAAGAAGCGCTGGTACTGCTTGACGAGCGCGTTCTTCGGCTCGGTCAGGATTTGCACGAGGTCCTCGCGCTGCAGCTGATGCACCGCCGACACGACGGGCAACCGACCGATGAACTCCGGGATCAGCCCGAAGTTCAGCAGGTCTTCTGGCATCACCTGCGACAGCAGCTCGGCACTCTCGGCGTCCCGCTTCGACGAGATCTCACGCCCGAAGCCGACCGCGTTCTTGCCGATTCGCTTCCCGACGATCTTGTCGAGCCCGGCAAACGCGCCGCCGCAGATGAACAACACGTTCGTCGTGTCGATCGACAGGAACTCCTGGTGTGGGTGCTTGCGTCCACCCTGCGGGGGCACGGACGCGACCGTTCCTTCGAGGATCTTCAGTAGTGCCTGCTGCACACCTTCGCCGGACACGTCCCGCGTGATCGACGGGTTGTCCGCCTTCCGCGCGATCTTGTCGACCTCGTCGATGTAGATGATCCCCGTCTCGGCCTTCTTGATGTCGAAGTCGGCTGCCTGGATCAGCTTCAGGAGGATGTTCTCGACGTCCTCGCCGACGTAGCCGGCCTCGGTCAGCGCCGTCGCGTCCGCGATCGCAAACGGCACGTTCAGGATCCGGGCCAGCGTCTGCGCCAGATGGGTCTTGCCGCAGCCTGTCGGACCGAGCAGCAAGATGTTCGACTTCTGCAGCTCGACCTCACCGTCGTCGGTCCCCATCTGGACGCGCTTGTAGTGGTTGTACACGGCAACGGCGAGCGTCCGCTTCGACTCCTCCTGCGAGACGACATAGTCGTTGAGCGCGCTGTAGATCTCCTTCGGCCGTGGCAGATTGTCGAGGTCGAGCGTCGAGGGCGTGGTCAGCTCCTCGTCGATGATCTCGTTGCAGAGATCGATGCACTCGTCGCAGATGTAGACGCCCGGCCCGGCGATCAGCTTCTTGACCTGGCGCTGCGACTTCCCGCAGAAGCTGCAGAGAAGTTGCTCGTTGCCTTCGCTGGGGCGGGCCATGAGTCTCTCGTTCTACTCCAATTCGGCCGAACCTTCTAGGCCGCGACCTCTGCACGCGGTGCTTCGCGATGCGTGATCACGGTATCGATGATGCCGTAGTCCTTCGCTTCTTGCGGGCTCATGAAGAAGTCACGCTCCATGTCGCGGGAAATATCCTCGATCGCCTTGTCGGTGTGCTCGGAGTAGATCTCTTCCAGGCGCCGCTTGAGGCCGATCACCTCGCGGGCCTGGATCTCGATGTCGGTGCCCTGACCCTGGAACCCGCCTGACACCTGGTGGATCAGGATGCGGGAGTTCGGCAGCGCCATCCGCTTTCCTTTCGCGCCGCCCGCAAGCAGCAACGACCCCATGCTCATCGCGATCCCGACGCAGATCGTCTGCACGTCGGGCTTGATGAACTGCATCGTGTCGTAGATCGCAAGGCCGGAGTAGACCGAGCCGCCTGGGGAGTTGATGTAGAGGAAGATGTCCTTGTCCGGGTCGTCCGACTCGAGATGCAGGAGCTGGGCGATGATCAGGTTCGCGATCTGATCGTCGATCGGCGTGCCGAGGAAGACGATCCGCTCGGCGAGCAGACGCGAGTAGATGTCGAACGCTCGCTCACCGCGCGAGGTCTGCTCGACCACCATCGGGATCAACGGGCTCACTGGTTACTCCTTCCTGACGGGGTCCACAACGTCTGCTCGGCGCCCGGTCGATCCTGGCCGGGCGTCCAGATGCTCGCACGCGCGGCCTCCTGTTGCGCACGCTCCACAGCCTGCTCGGCGGAGATGGGCTTGACCTCGGCTGCGATCCGGTCGAGAGCCTTGCGCAGCCGGATGCTCTCGCGGACGCCGTCGGCGTGGCCCTCGGCGAAGAAGGCGTCGACCTCTGCCTCGTCCTCACCACCCTCGAGGAGCTCGGTGCGGATCTCATCGTCGCCGACCTCGAGGCCGAGCTTGTCGGCGACCGCCTCGAGCACGAGCTCGCGTGCGAGCGCATGGGCAGCCTCAGCACGCAGGCGCTGCTCGAGCGCCTCCGGCGCCTGGCCGGTCAGCCGGAGGTAGCTCGCCACGTCGATGCCGCGTGTCTGGAGCGAACGGACAAACGCGTTCAGGAGCTCGCGCGTGCGCGCCTCGACGACGAGCCGACCTGGGCGCACGTCGCTCGCCTTGACGAGCTCGTCGACGGCGGCGGCGCGGAAACGGCTCTCGATCTCGTCGTCGAGCTGCTCTCTGATCCGGCGCTCGACGTCGGCGCGCAGCTCGTCGAGCGTGTCGAACTCGCTCGCCGCACGGGCAAATTCGTCGTCGAGCGGCGGCAGGACCTTCTCGCGGAGCTCGGTGAGAGTGACCGTCAGTGAGCGCGTCGTTCCGTCGGCGAGCTCGTAGTCGAGCTCGCGGCTCGCTCCCGGCTCGAGGCCGGCGATGCCCGCCTCGATCTCCTCGAGCATTCGACCGGCGCCGATCTCGACGACCAGGTCGCGCTGAGCCTGGCTGTCCGAGCTCAGATCGACGATGGCGACGTCGCCTTCCCGCGCCGGCCGTCCGTCCGCCGGCACGACCTCCGCCACGCTGCGCTGCAGCTCCTCGAGCTGAGCCTGGACGGCTTCGCCTGGGACGTCGATCTCGAGCCGCGGCAC
>Ga0070731_10005128_pt1 | contig 10938 bp, 9 predicted proteins | sample Coa_R1_2_FD_66448 | JGI IMG/M metagenome (GOLD analysis project Ga0070731, IMG submission 66448) | Surface soil microbial communities from Centralia Pennsylvania, which are recovering from an underground coalmine fire - Coalmine... | ecosystem: Environmental > Terrestrial > Soil > Unclassified ... | reverse complement strand
ACGTTCTGCCCGGTCATTTCCAGATGTACGCCGCCCGCGACCGTGCTTTCAGCTTCGTGAACTTGAAAAAACGTGCGGACCTCTTTGAGGATCTGATCGAAGGGACGCGTCTTATAACCGGATTTGGACGTGATGGTGTTGCCATGCATCGGATCGCACGACCACACAACGTTGCGGCCCTCACGCTTGACCGCACGCACGAACGACGGCAGCAGTTCGGCGGCCTTGTCGGCGCCCACCCGGCAAATCAGCGTGAGCCGGCCCGGCTCGTTGTCAGGATTGAGGATGTCGATGAGTTTGAGCAGCTCGTCGACCTTTTGTGTCGGGCCGGTCTTGAGCCCGAGCGGGTTTTTGATGCCGCGGCAATATTCGACGTGCGCGTGATCGGACTGCCGCGTGCGATCGCCGATCCACACCATGTGGCCGCTGGTGCAGTACCAATCGCCGGTCGTTGAATCGACGCGGGTGAAGGCCTGCTCATAGCCGAGCAACAGCGCTTCGTGGCTGGTGAAGAAACTCGTAGTCCGCATTTCCGGATTTACCTCGGGATCGATGCCGCAAGCGCGCATGAAGTTGAGCGCCTCGGTGAGGTGACCGGCGAGTTCCTGGTAACGCTTCGATTGCGGACTGTCCTTGACGAACGACAGCATCCATTGATGCGCGTTCGACAGGTTGGCGTAGCCGCCAGTCGCGAACGCGCGCAGAAGGTTGAGCGTCGCCGCGGACTGCCGGTAGGCTTCGACCTGCCGGCGCGGATCGGGCGTGCGCGCCTCGGCGGTGAATTCGGTGCCGTTGATGATGTCGCCGCGATAGACCGGCAACTCGATGGAGCCGCGTTTTTCCATTGGCGATGTGCGCGGCTTGGCAAACTGGCCGGCGATACGGCCGACTTTGACCACCGGTGAGGCGGCCGCGTAGGTCAGCACCACCGCCATCTGCAAAAACAGCCGGAAAAAGTCGCGGATATTATTCGCGCCGTGCTCGGCAAAGCTCTCGGCGCAGTCGCCGCCTTGCAGCAGGAAAGCGTCGCCGGCGGCCACCTGCGCCAGCGCCTGTTTGAGGTTACGGGCCTCGCCGGCAAAAACCAGCGGCGGAAAAGTCGCAAGCTGCGCCTCGACCTCACCAAGCGCCTTGGCGTCGGGATAATCCGGCATCTGCATTCTCGGCTTCGAACGCCAAGAATCCGGGCTCCATCTGATCGCGTTGGACCCCATGGACATGACGCAATCTCCACATAATGAACCCGACATCCAACCAGCCGGGCCTCAAAGGGACGCAACGGTCCACCCCGCCAGCCTTCGCGGCGCGGCGCTTCGGGTTACGGTAAACGGCGCTCTTATACACGTCGAGGCGCAGAGGCGACAGCCCGGCGTTGCGCGGCTTTCGCTTACTCCGCCGCGGCGCGGGCGTAGCTTGCGCTCCTGGTGCGCATGGTGACCAGTTCTTCCGCCGCAGTCGGATGCAGCGCAACCGTAGCGTCGAAATCGGCCTTCGTGGCACCCATCTGCACTGCGACGGCCGCAAGCTGGGTCATTTCCCCCGCGCCTTCGCCAACCACGTGGCAGCCGACCACGCGCCCGCTCAACCCATCCACAACCAGTTTCAGCAGCACGGCCGTATCGCGGCCAGAGAGCGTCGCCTTGAGCGGCCTGAACATCGCCTTGTAGATGTCGGTTTGCGCCAATCGTTCCCGCGCTTGCGCTTCGGTAAGGCCGACCGCTCCGACTTCAGGTTCGGAAAACACCGCCGTGGGCACGTTGGTGTGATCAACCGCAGTCGGTTTACCGCCGAACACCGTGTCGGCAAACGCATGCCCCTCCCGAATGGCCACCGGAGTGAGATTGATGCGGTTGGTCACGTCGCCGACCGCATAGATATTCTCAGCGCTCGTGCGCGAGTATTCATCGACTGCGACGCCGCCATTCTTGGCGAGCTTCACGCCTGCTGCTTGCAAGCCGATTTTGGCGACGTTCGGCGTACGCCCGATTGCGAACATGACACAGTCTGCGGAAACCTGGTCGCCGCCACTGAGATGCGCAGAAAGATGGGCATGCCCGCGCTCGACCGCCGTCACCTTGCAACCGGTAACAACCCTGATGCCGCGCTTCTCCAGCTCGGCCCGCAGATGTGCGCGTACGTCATCGTCAAACCCGCGAAGAATATTTTCGCCGCGATAAACGATCGTCACCTGCGAGCCGAGGCCAGCAAAGATGCCAGCAAATTCAATTGCGGTATAACCGCCGCCCTGAACCAGCACGCGATGGGGCAGCTTCGGTAAATGAAAAGCTTCGTTGGAGGAGATGGCGTGCTCGATTCCCGGTATCTGCTCGCCGTAGCTCGGGGCCCCGCCTGTTGCGATCAGGACGTAAGCCGCGCGGACTCGCTCGCCGTTGGCCAATTGAACCGTGTGGGCGTCGGCGAGCGTCGCCCTTGTCTTCACGATCTTAACGCCGGCGCGATCAAGAGTGGCCGTATAGGCCGCCTCCAGCCGCGCAATCTCTTTGTCCTTGTTGGCGATGAGCGTCGGCCAATCGAACGACGCATGCGAAAGGGTCCAGCCATAGCCTCCAGCATCCTCGAACTCGCCACGAAAGCGCGCGGCATAGACCAAAAGCTTTTTCGGCACGCAGCCGCGGATGACGCAAGTACCGCCCATGCGGTACTCCTCCGCTACCATGACGCGGGCGCCATGCTGGGCGGCGATGCGCGCAGCACGCACGCCACCCGACCCACCTCCAATGACGAAGAGATCGACGTCGTAATCCGACATGCTAGATGTCGTGCCCGCGTTTTTTCATTTCATCGCGCATCCTGGCGATGACCTCCCTGGACAAGCCGTCACCGAACTCCCCGGCGTAGGCCAGACTTTCGTCCAGCGCCTTCGCCTCCTCCACAATGGCCTTACGACCAACTGGCGACTGGTAAAACGTGAGAAGTTCCTTGAGTTCCAGCTCAGTGAAATGGCTGGCATAAATGCGCGCGCTCATATCCACTATTTCGTTCACCTTCGGGGCAAAGTCCTTTTCCAGTTTAGCCGCGACCTCATTGAGGTCTTTCGCATACATAAAATTGGTTTGCATGAATTGATTTTTAGCCCTCTCGATGACTCCGCGCACAAGCGGCTGAAACATCCCATCGACTCCCTTGATTTCAAGGATCTGCTTGGCGATCAAGATAGCAGCGGGTGAAGGGCCCGGACGCTGCGCCGGCACTTGAGCGAAAGCAGGCTGCGCGATGGCAATCAACACAAGCGCGACAACCGCAGCCAACGTATGACGCATGGAGAGACGGGCGATCATAGACGCACTCCCTTTTTGAGGCTTGAGATCAAGGCCGCTCGACGATACGCACCCCGGCCGGCCCCCCGATAATAGCAGTCCGCGCGAGGCCAATGAACAAGCCGTGTTCCATAACGCCGGGGACAGCGGACAGCCGTGCCGCAAGAGCTTGCGGATCCGCTATGCGCTGCAATTTGGCGTCGACGAGCCAGTGCCCGCTATCCGTGACGAAAGCATGACCGTTGGAGGCCTTCCGTAGCGGAGCAGGTCCTGGGCAGCCCATTTCCGCCGCAACAGCCTCGACCGCCAGCCGAGTTACGGTCGCGCCAAACGGCACGATCTCTATCGGCAACGGGAAATGTCCAAGAACACGGACCCATTTTGACTCATCGGCGATCACAAGCATTTTTGCCGATGCCGCCGCCACCACCTTCTCGCGCAGCAGCGCACCGCCTCCGCCCTTGATCAGAGTCAAATCCGGCGCGATCTCGTCAGCCCCATCGACGGTTAAGTCGAGCTCCAGTGTCGCGTCTAGCGTACTGAGCGCAATGCCCAGCCGCTCCGCCTGCACCCGCGTGGCTTCTGAGGTCGGCACGGCCACTACATCGAGCCCCGCGCGGACGCGTTCGCCCAACAACTCGACAAAATGGGCGGCGGTCGTGCCAGTGCCTAGTCCAAGCCGCATGCCCGGACGCACAAATTCGAGCGCTCGGGCAGAGGCTGCCCGCTTTTGCTCTTCCACGTTCATAACTATCCTGCCGGCCTCGGAGGCACGATCGGGCTCCACCGTATCTAGCGCCGTTCCGCCGGTGAGCATAGCGCTTCGCTTGCGCGGTTCTCCGTCACCCGCTAGGGCGAACGACATGCTCACCCTTGTCTTTGATCTCGACGGCACTCTGATCGATACCGCTCCCGACCTCATCGACACGCTCAACCTCATTCTCGGGCAAGAAGGACTGCCCATCGTTCCTTTCGCTGCTGCAAGAAACATGATTGGAGGTGGGGCCAAAGGTATGATCGAGCGGGCTCTTGCCGCCGAAGGGCGCAGTTGTTCGACAAGGGAAGTCGAACACCTCTACAAGGCCTTCATCGCCCATTATGCGGTGCACATTGCCGATCGCTCGCGTCCTTTTCCCAACCTTGAGGCAACCCTCGAAGGCTTGGCGGCCGCCGGTCACCAACTCGCGGTGTGCACGAACAAGCTCGAATGGCTGTCAATCAGGCTGTTGCAAACACTCAAGCTGGCGCAACGCTTTGCCGCGATCTGCGGTCAAGACACGTTCGGAATGCAAAAACCCGATCCAGAAATATTTCGGCGAACTGTTCGGCGCGCGGGCGGAGACCCAGCCCGGGCCATCATGATCGGCGATTCAAAAACCGATATTGCGACCGCCCGCGCCGCCGGGGCTCCGGTCATCGCCGTAGACTTCGGCTACAGCGATGTCCCCATCGGAACGCTGGGTCCAGACCGGGTCATCAGTTCCTACGCCGACTTGCCCGCGGCCATCGAGGAACTGGCTGAACGGCCGTAGGGCATCCCCGAGTCGTTGGCTTCGTTTGGTTACCAAAAGGCCCCGTACGATCCGATCATCGTTAACAAACTCGTAGTGACGCCTATTTCCGGAGCAAATCTGATCGAATACGGCCGCGCTGGTAAGATCCTCTAGTCACTGGCTTTTTTGACCTGTCCAGGGTCAAACGAGAGCGACCGGCAGCGCGCGATTGACCGCTCGAAGCCTACGGTAACCGTCTGTTAGCGTTTACAGGGTTTACCGGAGTCCCTAGGCGGGCCTACGGTTTCAGCGTTCGGGACGGAGAGGGTCATGTCACGCGTCAAACTCATCGTCGCCGCCACCGCGGCAGTTATGGGCATAGCACTTGGGGGTTGTTCCGGTGCGATGCCGGAATGGATGTCTTCCCAACCCCCGGGCCCACAGATGCAATCGCTGCGTTTTGAGTCGGATCCGCCGGGCGCCGACGTGCGAACCGCCAAGGGCGGGACCTGTCAGACCCCGTGCACACTACCTGTTCCGACGGAGAACCAAGCCGTCTCGTTCGAAAAGCCGGGCTTCGAACCCCAGACGGTTCAGGTCATTTCCCGGGAGTCCGGCGACCAATCCACCTTTTCCGGCATGTTCGGCGGCACCCCGCCGCACACCTTGGCTCCCAACCCAGTGCAGGTGGTCATGATATCGGAGCCGCCACCTCCGCCGCCACCGAGGCCCAAGCATCACAAATCCGTTTCCAGGGCCCGCACTGCAACAAGGGTAACGCCACCGCCGGCACCGCCGACCATCACTCCGAAGCAGCCCATGGCGCAGCCGGCCTCGGCACCATACCCGCCGCCTGACCCACAACCGGCGTCGTCGCCGTTCCCACCCCCTCCGCCGACGCAACAACAACCGGCATCGTCGCCATTCCCGCCGCCTCCACCGACCCATTAGCAGCGCTCGCTGCGGCAACGAACCCAAAATAAGGGGGGAAAGCGCGGCCGTCGGGGGCGGCCGCGCTTACTATTTTGGCGGCTCGCGACGAGACGTTCTGGACCGCCAGGGCTGCATCCGGCACAATTGTTGACTATTTAAACGTCAGGCCCATTCGGCCGAGCGTAAGTGCGCGGGCTGCGGCCAAACGGGACGGACACAGGCGGAACATGCCGATCGATCAAGAAGCTATGGCCGAACTCGACAGAGCCGACGGGCGTCCGGCTCTCGTCGATCCGTTTGGCCGGGCCATCACCTACTTGCGGGTCTCGGTGACCGATCGCTGCGATTTCCGCTGCGTCTATTGCATGGCGGAAAACATGGCCTTCCTCCCCAAGGCTGACGTCCTGTCACTTGAGGAACTCGACAGGCTGTGCTCGGCCTTCATTGCCCGCGGCGTACGCAAACTGCGCCTGACGGGCGGCGAGCCACTCGTCCGGCGCGGCATTATGACTCTCTTTTCCTCGCTGTCCCGCCATCTGCGTTCCGGTCTTCTTGATGAGCTTACGGTTACGACCAACGGCTCGCAGCTCACCAAATATGCCAAGGAAATAAAGTCGTACGGCGTACAGCGCATCAATGTTTCGCTCGACACACTCAACGCCGAAAAGTTCCGCGCCATCACTCGTTGGGGTTCATTGGATCAGGTGCTCGCCGGCATCGACGCGGCGCAGGACGCCGGCCTGAAGGTCAAGATCAACGCGGTCGCACTGAAGGGCGTAAACGAGGATGAATTCCCGCAACTGATCGAGTGGGCCCACGGCCGCGGCATGGATCTGACACTGATCGAGGTAATGCCGCTCGGCGAGATCGGGGAAGGACGTCTCGATCAATATTTGCCTTTGTCGATCGTGCGCGCCCGGCTCGCCGAACGCTATCAACTTCAAGACCTCGACTACCGCAGTGGCGGCCCGGCGCGCTATATGCGTGTGGCCGAGACGGGCGGTCTTCTCGGATTCATCACGCCGCTGACCCATAATTTCTGCGAGTCGTGCAACCGCGTGCGCGTGACCTGCACGGGCACGCTCTACATGTGCCTTGGCCAGGAGGATGCCGCCGATTTGCGCAAGCCGCTCCGCGCATCCGAAAGCAACGCGCAGCTTTTCGCCGCAATCGACGAGGCGATTTCGCGAAAACCGAAAGGCCACGATTTCATTATCGACCGCCGCCACAAAAGGCCGGCTCTGGCACGGCATATGAGCGTCACGGGCGGCTAGTCCAGACTATCGCTTCCCGGTGGTTTGGGCCTTACTTGTCTTGTCCCCCGGAAGCGGATGCGGCTCCGACCCGCTCATGTCAGCGGGATCGGCCAGCCATGGGGCCATCCGGGCGCACGGCGGAGATAAACGCGTCCACGAGCGATTTGTTCTGCTTCAGATCAAAACCTTCCTTGTGATAAACGCCCGCGCGCAACTCAGGAAGCCGGGGCAAAATTGGCTCATGTGCGACAACCAAGGAACTCGACATGTCGGACTTTACGCGATCGAGCGTCACCATGACGCCCACGCCGGCCTCGGCAGCAGCAGAGAGGTTCCACAGATCGACGGCACTAAAAACAATTCTGTAAGGCACGTCGCCGTCCTCAAACATATCCAAGACCTTCCGATCGATGAAACCCGCCTCCCGACTAATGTAGGGGATCGGCTCGTCGTCCCGCAAAGGAGTATGTTGCGCGCGCATCCAAACGAGCCTTTCCGGCCACTCGGTAATAAGGTTGCGACGGGAGTCTGACTGAACAAACATGAGGACCAGATCCACGAAGCCGGATTTGAGCTTCTCCGCCAGATACGGCGCATTGCCGCAAATAAACCGGTAACCGGCGATACCCGTCTTCGGTAATTTCCCGACAACGTTCGTCAAAACTCCTCGCACGAACAAGCTTTGGATACCAATGTACATCGTTTCGCCCTTGGGCACTCGACCGGCGATGGCGATGACTTGGTCATTCAGCGCCAAAACCCGTCGAGCGTAGCTCTCGACCATTGAGCCAAGCGTCGTAGCACCCACGCCTTGGCCTTTTTTGAGAAACAGGGTGCCGCCAAGCATGCTCTGGAGGCGTTTCATTTGGGCACTGATGGCCGGCTGGGTGAGTTTTAGATCGTGGGCCGCCCTCGTGAAGCTGCCGTGGTCGCAAATCGCGACGAAAGAGCGAAAGAGTTCAGTCGGGATGTTGGGGTTCATAATCGAATCGCAAAATGATCTTGGGTTTATCGCCCGCCCCTGGGGATCGCGTCACTATAAACGCGCGTTATACAGCCCGGCGTTGCATCGCCTCAACCGTACATGACGTACGTTGTCCTTCAAAAGGACACGCGCTATTTCTCCACAGTTACGATGAAGCCGCTGCTACCCTGCAAGCGCAGCGATCTCGATGATCAGAAGGGAAATGAAATAAGCAATGCGGGTCCTTTTTGCATTCCTCGTTCTTGCGTTATCCGCTGTCGCCGCCCAAGCGGAAGCGTATCCCAGCAGGGCCATCCGGGTGATCGTCCCCCAACCTCCGGGCGGCGTCGTGGACGTTTCGGCGCGTATCGTAGGGGAGAAGCTCGGCAGCATTTTTGGCCGGCAGGTCGTCATAGAAAGCCGGCCAGGCGGGTACGGCATGCTCGCGGCCAGTGTCGTCGCAAAGGCCCCCGCTGACGGCTACACGCTTTTGTTCTGCTCAGGCGATGTCATCACGCTTGCGTCGCTCAAGCCGCACGCGGACCTCGACTTTGGAGCACGGCTGCTGCCGGTCGCGATGGTCAACGGCAATCCGTTGGTCGTCGCCGCGAATGCCAACGCGCCATTCAGCGACATGAAACAAATGGTGGAGGCGGCGAAAGCAAGCGCCCATCCGCTTGCATACGGCACCCCGGGGCGCGGCAGCCTCAATGACGTTTTGGGGCGATGGATTGCTATCGAAGCCCACATACAACTGCAGCACATCCCGTATCAGGGAGGCGCACAAGCAGCGGTCGGAGTTGCGGCGGGCGAAATTCCGCTCGGGATATTCTCGCCGCCTGCGGTCTACCCAGCCCTCGTCGAGGCCGGAAAAGTCAAAATCCTCGCGATCTCGAGCAAGATTCGGCCACGCTATCTGCCGTCAAGCTGGCCGACACTCATCGAAAGCGGACTCCCGATCGATATGTTGGGCTGGCAGGGCCTGTTCGCTCCCGCCGGCACGCCTGGCCCTATCGTATCGCGGCTCGACCAAGCGGTGCGGCAGGCGCTGCAAGACGAGACAATTGCTAAGCGCATGCAGGCTTTCGGCACCGCTCCTCAATACGTGCCGCCCACAGCATTCGCCCAACGCGTCCGGGCTGATGCAGAGCGTTATGCTCAGATCATTCGGCAGTCTGGTATCGAGATCGAGCAATGAGATCCTACCCGGCCACGCAACGGAGCACCGTCGCTGCCGCTCCCAGCTCGGCGAAACGGGATGCGCGCCGCTCAAGCGCAAGGTCGTCGCGTCCCCATTGTTCCATATTCCAATCCTCATCCACGTTGGCGGCCTCCCACGTCTCATCGGCAGATAGCCGTCCGCGGGCAAGTGCGAGCGCAAGCAGCGCCGAACCGGTCAGCGTCGTCACTGAATGCACAGCGCCAAGCCGCCATGCATCGTCGGGGATCGCTGCGCCCGCGGCTCTGAGGGTTTGCTCAGCCTGAGCAAGATGGGTGACGCCAACGGTTGTCTCGAAGTGAGCACCGAGCGTCTCGGCGGCCCAAGCCAGGACCGGGTCCCATTGCAGCCGCTGACGCTCAACCAGAGCTGCCGGGCTGGCGGCACGATAAAGCGTCAGGTCAGACGCCAAATATTTGACGATCTCCGCAGCAACCAGAGCCCGCCGCTCAGCGACGCCGTCGATGATCACGTTGACCAGACGGGTCAGCGGCATTTTTGCTGGATCGATCGACTCGTGCTGAGCGTCCCATTCCGCGGCGATGGCAGCAGCCAGTGCTGGCGTTGGTACCGCGAGCGCGCGCCGCGCGGGCGTCAATACCGGTTTGTCATCGAGCCGCACCGCATGGCCTTCGGGGACCGCAACCGTCGACGCGTTGACGTAGAACCGTTGCCGCAGCACGGGCCGTGCGCCACGCCGCGGCGCATCTATCGGGTTCTTCATGAGACGTGCTTCCGAGCTTCTCGCGGCAGACTCAGCACCGTTACCAAGATGTAACCTTCACTGCAGAGCCAGCCTATTCCCGTGGTGCTCCAGGCTGAGAACAATTGCCAATGGTATTCAATAGGTTACGACTGGAGAACAGGCCTATGCCCGAAAATCGACCTGCGACAAGGTGGCCGCCGTCAATCGCGCTCTTGTTAACGAGGCCAAGCGACAAAACCTTGTTATAACAAGTAGAAGCGGTGGAAATCGACCACCCGCTCGATTACTATGTCGGTCCGGATTCGGCGACGGAGCCAAACCGTGGGGCAGCCGGTCCGCGCAGCAGCGTGTGAACCGCTCGAGCGAAGGCGGCGGCTGTGCGCAAGAGGAGTCGATGAAACCTACCGACATTTCTGCCCCGGACTATTTTCATAAGGTCGTGGATTGTCAGTGGGCCTGTCCGGCGCATACGCCGGTGCCCGAATACATCCGATTGATCGCCGCAGGCCGCTACGGCGACGCCTACATGATCAATTGGGAATCCAACGTTTTTCCCGGCATTCTGGGACGCACTTGCGATCGACCATGCGAGCCGGCGTGCCGCCGCGGCCGCGTTGAAAAGGAACCCGTGGCGATCTGCCGGCTCAAACGAGTAGCCGCCGACTTCAAAGAGGATATCCGCGGGCGCCTGCCGAAACGCGCCTTGACCAAGAATGGCAAGCGGATAGCGCTCGTAGGCGGCGGCCCGGCCTCGCTTGCGGTCGCGCGGGACCTCGCCCCGATGGGCTACGAGTGCGTCGTGTTCGATCAGGACCCGCTGGCCGGCGGCATGATGCGTACGCAGATTCCGAAATTCCGGCTGCCGGAAAGCGTGCTCGACGAGGAATGTGGATACATTCTCGATCTCGGCATCGAATTTGTCGGCGGCAAGCGCATCGATAGCATGAAGGCGCTGCTCGCCGAGAATTTCGATGCGATCTTCGTCGGCTGCGGCGCGCCGCGCGGCCGCGACCTCGATATTCCCGGCCGCACAGAGGCGGCCAAGAACATCCATATCGGCATCGACTGGCTGTCCAGCGTCTCCTTCGG
>Ga0070731_10005127_pt1 | contig 10938 bp, 8 predicted proteins | sample Coa_R1_2_FD_66448 | JGI IMG/M metagenome (GOLD analysis project Ga0070731, IMG submission 66448) | Surface soil microbial communities from Centralia Pennsylvania, which are recovering from an underground coalmine fire - Coalmine... | ecosystem: Environmental > Terrestrial > Soil > Unclassified ... | reverse complement strand
CGAGCACGAGTCCGGCATAACTGGCGTCCTGCAAGGCCGTGATGCCGCCTGAATGCAAACGGCCGAGTGAGTTCAGCACTGACGGGAGATCTGCGGTCATGGCCGCGTCGAGCTCAACTTCGCTGCCGAAGCTGATCAGACCCGCACGATCGCCCTTCTTCAGCGCACCGACCAGCGCGCGGCTTGCCGACCGCAAGTGATCGAGCCGGTCGCCGGCGACACTGCCGCTCACGTCGAGCGCCATGACGGCATCGATTGGCAGATCTTCGAAGCTCATGACTTCGTCCAAATTCTGAGCCACGCCGTTGTCGAGCACGGCGAAATCCGCGGCCTTGAGATCGCGGACGGGATGTCCGTGATCGGCGACGAGCACGTCGAGGCGCACGACATCGAGTCGCGCGCGGAACGTCGGCGTCTGTTGCGCCGAGGCGACCACGGCGCCGAGCGCGGCGAACCCGATCGCGAGACCGGCGCAGCGATGGGTCGTCATCGAGCCACCACCGGCGACACCGTCAGCCGCATCGATGACATCAATGCCTCCGCGTCGCGCACATCCGACTCGTCGTACTGCAGCCACGGATCGTCCGGCCGGCTGTTCATGGGATGCGAGAGCAGCGCGTCGAGCGATGCGCGCGCGCCGGCCAGATCTCCGGTACTGCGCGCCAGATGGCTTTGCGCCATCAGCAAGGACGAGACGCCAGGATACAGGGCGGCAGCGGCATCCAGACTCGACCGCGCTGCTGCGACATCTTCCGTCGCCGATTGTTCGAGAGCGAGAAACAGCGCGTCGTAGTACTGCAACAGACGATCGGCAGTCAAACTTTTCGCGGCGACCAGTTCGCGAATGGCCTCTACGTGGCGGCCCTCCAATCCGAGTACGCGGCCGAGCCTGAGATGCGCCTCGCCCAATCGATTGTCCGCCTGAACCGCGCGCCGCATCAGCGATTCGGCCAGCGTCAGCTCAGACCGCTTGATGACGACGCCCTCGAAGACGCCGGCGCGGACGAGATCCTGCGCGCTGCTCTGGATGTCGTCGGTCGCGAACGTTTCGTGCATCACGCCGGCATACAGCAACAACTGTGGATCGGCCGGGAACAAACGCAGCGCGCTGGCAAGATTCGGCTGCGCATCAGCAAAATGCCGCCCGCTCGCCTGATGCGCGGTCGTCGCGCGATACCAGGCGCGCGCGAACTCGGACTGCGACGGACGCGGCGCCAATGCCTCGATCAGAAATCTCGCGCAGCGCCAGTGATCGGCATTGCTGTGCGAATCGACCACCTGCCCGTCGGCTTGGTGGATCTGTGTCTGCTGGCCGATTCCACCTCTCGATCCGGTCTTGACCGGCACGAGCATGGCGATGTCGGTGTGCAGCAGCGCTCCGCGTTCGAGAATTGGATTGGCGGCCAGCGGATCACATTCGTCCGATCGGAGACCGAAGATGGCATTGATTGAGTTGATTGAGAACTTGGATCGCCGAAATGGCCGCTCGATGAAGATACGTTTGTCGCAGAGCTCGCGCCTGAGGTCGAGCAACCCCGTCACGTCGCTCAGCGTGACCGCGAGCGTCCCGCTGTTCCAATCGGCAATCGACGACGCCTCGTCATCCGCCTCGCCAGGATGGTGCCGGCCCGCCGCCGAGATCCACTGCCCGATACGTACGGGATTGATCGGGTCGTAGTCGAGCTCGCGCGACGAGATGAGCGGTCCCGGCTTGTCGGGCACTTGCTGCGCGGTGAGCCTCGGCATGGCGAGCAACGCGAGGAGGACGACTGCGGACCAGTGCTTCATTGGTTCATTGATTCATCGGGCCGCCGACCCATCCACCCATCCAGCCATTCGCCCCTCCAGCCATCAGTCTCTGTCGCGCGTCCCGATCAAATATCCGGGCCTAGCTTTGATTGTGAGGCCGCTGCGATTGCGGACCCGCACTTCGAGACGGTGCCAGCCGCCGGGCGGGACGTCGCTCGGGGAATAGCTGAGCAGATACCGGTGACGGAATTCCTCGAGCACGCGCAGAAACACCGCACCCAGATTCCTGGTCGACTGGACCTCGACGACCGATCCGCCGGTCTCATTCACGAGATCCTTCAGAAAATCCGTCTTCGCGCCGGCGGTCGTGACGGCATACACGACGGTACCGGCTCGCTGCGCGGCGTCGTGCGCGGCCTCAGCCGTCAACCAACTCGAGGTGTCGACGCCATCGCTGAAGATGATGACGAGGCTCCGGCCTGTGTCAGTTTGCCCGAGAATGACGCCGGTGTAGGCGGCATCGAACAACGCGGTGCCTCCTTCGCCGGCGGGCTGATCGAGCGCCCCGAGCAGACCAGATCGATCCGTGCCGAGCGGCGCGTGAAGACGCACGGCATGACTGAAGCCGATCAGCGCAGCCTTGTCATCCGGCTTCAGGACGCCGACGATGGAGCGATTGGCCTGCCGCAGTTGCTCGAGCCGATCGCCGGCGACGCTTTGACTGAGATCGAGGGCCAGAATCGCGTTGATGGGCGTTTCGTCAGCGAGCGCGAGATCCACCTTCTGCAGCACGCCGTTGTCGCGCACGTCGAAATCTTCGGGCGAAAGACCGGTGACCGGCTTGCCGTGATCGGTGACGAGCGCATCGACGCGAACGACCTCGCGCCTGGCGACAAACTTCGCCGTCTGCTGCGCTGAAGGCGCGGCGACAGCGGCTATGATGCCGACGATCGCGACGCCGGGCCAGAGGCGGCGAGTCACTGCGGTCCTCTGAGAACCAGCGAGCGGCGGACGTCGTCCATGAGCACGCCGGCATCCCGCACATGCGCCCGCATGTAATCCCACCACGGATCGTCGTCCGGCCGCCCGTCTATCGGCAGCGCCAGCAGGCGATCGAGCGCCGCTTTCGCAGCAGGAACGTCGTCGAATCGGCGCGCGATTTGGCTCATGCCGAGGAACGGCGATTGCGCCATCGGATACGCCTGCGCCGCTTGCTCGAACTCGGAAGTCGCGCCGTCATGATCGCCGAGCATGCCGAGCTCGTATCCAAGAAACAGACGCGCGTAGTAGTTCTGCTCGCGATCCGCCAGCTCGACAGACGCCTGCCTCAACTCACGAGCGGCGTCGTCGTGGTGGCCCAATCCACCGAGCACGCGACCAAGGTGCAGATGGCCCTGGCCGAAAGCCGGATCGAGATCGGCACCCGTGCGAAGCCAGATGGCCGCCTGCTCGAGCTCTTTCGACTCGCCGTTGATGCGAAAGAACATGCCGAGCTTCGCGGAAGCGTCCATCGCGGTTTGAATCACCGGCCCCGCCATCACCTCGTGCACGACGCCGCTGTAGAACCACATTCGGCCGTCGTCAGGAAACAACTGCCGCGCGCGAGTAAGGTGCTGGTCGGCGACCGACCAGCGCATCTCGTTCATCTGCCACGCGCTCGTCGCGCGATACCACTGCTCGACCCAGGGATGATTGTCACTGGAGGTGTCACGCAAAACCGTGTCGAGCAGCAAGCGAGCAGAGCCCCAATGCCAGAAATTGTCCTGAGTCGGCTGCACGACGCCGTCGCTCGTCAGGATACTCATCGTGGTCCGGCGCTGAACATCGAGCCGGCCGGCCTCGACCAGCGGCGGCGCCGGCGCGTCAATCAACATCGCGATGTCGGCATGCAGCATCGCGCCGCGCTCGAGCAATTCTGCTGGATGTGCCGCGAATGGATCGCCGGCCGGAAGATTCAGAAATCGCAGGAACTGCGCGCGCGTGAAGCTCCGATGACCACAGATCACCATCGGGCAAATGAACGCCTGCTCGTGACCTGCCTTCTGGTCGCGGGCATTGGTATTCATCAACACCACCGCGATCTCATTCACATTCATCAGCGCGGCGGTGACCAGCGTCCTCGGCCAGGCGGCGATCTGGAGCGCGGATGGATCGGCCGTGCCAAACTGATGGGCACGCGCGGCCGCCATCCATTCGTGAACGAGATCAAGCGGAGGACGTGACTGGATCCCAGGCTGGCGGCTTCCGACAGACTGGCGCGCGGCCAGATCGAGGCCCGACAGGGCCAATCCGACGCCGAGAATCAGCGCCAGCGATCTCATTTGGTGACAGGGATACTACTGCCGCGGCGACCAAGCCGCAACGAATTGTTCCATTGCTCCATTTTTCCATTGCTCCATTGCTCCATTGCTCCATTGCTCCATTGCTCCATTGCCGCACTGCCCAGTAAGCGTCTCCACCCAGCGCGACCAACTCAGCGCACGTATCCAGGCCTTGCCTTGACTGTCGCGCCGGGGTGACTGTGCACGCGAACCTCGATCTTGTGCGAGCCCTCGGGTGGGACGTCCTGCGGGGAGTAGCTCAGCAGATACCGTTGGCGAAATTCATTCAGCACGCGCACGAAGAGCGCGTCCAGGTCGTTCGTCGAATCCACCTCGAAGAGCGTGCCGCCGGTGGCGGTCGTCAGGTCGCGCAGGAAGCTCGCGCGCGGCAATTCGGCGGTCGAGACGGCGTAGACGACGGTGTTGGTGCGGCGAGCGGTGTCGAGCACGGCGGCCGCGCTGAGCCAGCTCGCCGAATCGAGGCCGTCGCTGAAGACGATCACCACACCGCGGCCCGAATCCGATTCGCCGAGCACGAGCGCGGCGTAGCTCGCGTCGATGAGCGCGGTATCGCCGGAGGATTGCACCGAGTCGAGCGCATCTCGCACGCGTTGGCGATCGTGCGTCAACGCCGACTCGAGAAGGATCGATCGACTGAACGTAATCAGCGCCGCTTGCTCTCGATCCGTGAGCGCGCTGAGCACGGCGTTCCCTGCGCGCTTCAGCCGGCCGAGCAAATCGCCCGCGACGCTGCCGCTCAGATCGAAGGTGAGAATGGCATCGACCGGCGTCGATTCAGCGCTCATCAACTCAACCCGCTGCCGAATGCCGTTGTCGAAGACGTCGAAATCGGTGACGGCCAATCCGCGCACCGGCTGGCCCGCCTCGGCGACCAGCACGTCGACCCGCACGATGTCCTTGCGCGCCGTAAACGTGAGACGCTGCGCCGCCAACGGCGCCGCGGCGACGACCGCGGCAAGCAGGACGAACAGCCAGCGCGCCCTCATGGACGCCTCGCCCCTCCAAGCGCCGCCAGCGCCTGCGTCATCAGCAAATCCGCGTCGCGAGAAGACGACGTGTCGTACGTCCACCAAGGATCGTCGGGACGATTCTCGGGCAGGTTCAACAGCCGCTCGAGCGCCGCGATCGCGGCAGGACCGTCGCCGGCGTGGCGCGCCAGCTCGCTGAGAGCCAGCAGCGGCGTCTCGGCGAGCGGAAACGCGGCGGCCGCGCGGTCATAGCTCGCCCGCGCTTCTGCGCGATCGCCCATGGCGGCCTGCGATCGACCGAGGCAGAGCTGCAGGTCGTACCGCAGCTCTGGATTCGTGAGTGTGTCGCTCGCACGCGACAACTCCGCCACGGCTTCATCGTCATGGCCCAGCGCGCCGAGCACATGGCCGAAGTGCAGCCGCGCCTCGGCCCAATCCGGCGACAAGCGCACCGTCGCTCGAAAGGCTTCTTCCGCGTGCCGCAGTTCATCGAGCTCAGGTTCGACGGCGATGCGAATCGACGACGACGATGACAAGGTCTGGCGCGCGGCCTGCGCCTGCGGCCCGGCGAGGAATTCGTGGACCACGCCGAGGCGAAAGACAAGATCAGGATCGGTGGGCCGCATCTTGCGCCCCTGCTCGTCGTGCGCGGCGGCAAGACCCCACTGCCGGGTTTGTTCGAGAAGCGCGGCCACCGCGTGATACCAGAGCGCGATCTCGGCATCTCGCTGCGGCGACACTTCGTCGGCCAGGACGCGCGCAAATCCCCACAGCACCGCGCGATCGGCGCCGCTTCCATCGGACAGACTCGCGCGGCCGTCATCGAGGATCAGCGGGATCCGCGGCGGCCCGCCGATGCGCGAACCTCTCGATGCGCGCGGCACGATCGCCTCGAATGTCGCGAGATCCGTGTAAAAGACAACGGCGCGCTCGAGCGGCCGGTTGACGTCGCTCTGGCGGGCCTCCGTCTCGGTCAGGCCGAAGAGCTCGTTGAGCTGTGCGATCGAATATCGTGTGCCGCCGAGCGATATGTCGGATGCGCGTCCGGTCTTCGCGAATTTTGCCTGAGCGTCGCGGCGTCCGCGGACGAGCGCGACGAAGTCATTGATCGTCGCGAAGGCCTGGTCGACGGGCCAGGATCCGACATCGATGAGCGGCGCGTCGGCGGCTCCAGCCGCGTGCTGATTGACGGCTGAGAGCCACACGCGAAGTGTCGCGGCTGCGGAATCTTTTTGGACGGCGTCAAGGCGCTCGCCCAACTGACACACGACGAGGCACGACAGCGCGAGGCTGCATGCCCGGCGGGTCATGACGCCTTGGCGCGCGGCTTCGCGCGTTTGTTCTTGCGGCTTCTGGCGCGGCCAGCCACGGGTTCGAGCGGCAATCCGTCGCCGGTGACGAGCGGCTGCGTCGGGTCAGCGAGCAGATCGAAGAAATGTCCCTGTCGCGTTCTGAGAAACAGTCCGCGGCCATCGGTCAGCAGCCGCAGCTCACCGGCATCATCGAGCGTCTCGGACAACCGGCGCCGAAAATAATCCCGGAGCGCGTCCATCAGTTGGCGCAGCACGGCAGGCGCAAAGCCGCGGCGGCGCAAGTCGGCGAGGGCGACCAGCTCGAGCACGTCCACGGGCGAGTACCGGCGCTCGGTGAATCCGCCCAGGCTCGTCGGCCTGGACGCGATCGCGGGCAAGAAGACCCGGGTCGCGTCCCATCCCTGCAACTGACGCGCTGACAACCCCGTGAGTTTCGCGACTTCGCGCGCCGAATACGACGTCTTGAGTCTCATCACCTCAGAGGCCGAACGTCTTCGCGATCGCGTCAGTCTGGCTAGCGCCCGCGAAGTCCTTTTCGGTCACGCCGCCGGAGTCATGCGTGCTCCACGTCACCGTCACCTTGCGGTAACTGACGAGCAGGTCGGGATGATGATCGGCCGCCTGGGCGTCGAACGCGAGCCTGGTGACAAAAGCAATCGCATCAGGAAACGATTTGAACGCGAGTGTTTTCGTGATGGCGTCGCCGGATCTCGTCCAGCCGGGATGACTGGCGAGGCGCGCGTCGACATCGTGCGTGTTGAGTTTGGGTGGGCGGTCCATACTTCAGATCTTAGACCCGAAGGGGCCTGGCGGCTCCCGCCAGGACGATCCTCACGCGCCGCCAAGGACGCCAAGCGGGAACTCCAGGAATTCCTGGAATGGAGGTTCTTCCTCGCGCGCCGAGCCCCTATCGAATGAACACCGGAATATCGGTCGAGGTGCCCAGCGTGGGCAGCACGACGGGCTGATAACTCGTCTTGGACCCCGCGACGATCCACGCGCCGGTGGATGGCCGATAGACGGCAAAGTCGGCCCGGCCGTCGCCGTCGAAATCGCCGACGATCGGGATGTCGCCTGGCGCGCCCCAGCCCAACCCTATCCACGTCGTGAAGTTCGTCGTCGATTTCAGCACGAACCACGCGCCGTCCGACGGCCGGTACACCGCGATGTCCGACTTGCCGTCGCCGTCGAAATCGCCGACGAGCGGGATGTCGGCGCCGGCGCCCCAACTGGCATTGAACCCGCTCGTGTAGTTGCTGCTCGACTTCAGAACGAACCACATGCCAATCGACGGCGAATACACAGTCGGGTCGGCCTTGCCGTCGCCGTCGAAATCGCCGGGCATCGGCACGCCGTCGGCCGTGCCCCACGTGAATGTGAGCGACGTCGTGAAGTTCGTGCTCGACTTCAGAATCAACCACGTCTGGGTCGACGGGCGGTACACGGCGATGTCAGTTTTCTTGTCGCCGTCGTAGTCGGCTGGCACCGGCACATCGCCATGCGTGCCGAACTGCATCACGATCGACGTCGAGAAGTTGGAACTCGACGTCTCGATCATCCACTGCCCTGTCGACGGACGGTAGATCGCGATGTCGGTTTTGCCGTCGCCGTCGTAGTCGCCCGGCACCGGAATGTCGCCGCTCACACCGAGAAAAAATGTCGTCGTCGCGCCGCTGGCTGAATTGGTCACGATCCAACTGCCGGCTGACGGCCGGAATACGGCGATGTCGGATTTCCCGTCGCCGTCGAAGTCGGCGCCGTGCTTGGCGCCGGGCGTCGGGGTCGGTGACGGCGTTGGCGTTGGCGTCGGTGTGGGCGTCGGGGTCGGTGATGGCGTCGTCGCGGCGGCGGCAATCGAGAGCGTGAAATCGCGTTCGGCGAAGCCTGAGTCGGCGCCGGTAACGCGCAGACGGAACGCGAAGTCGCCGACCGAGGTCGGCGTGCCTGAGAGCGACGCGCCCGACAGCGCGATTCCCTGCGGCAGAGTGCCGGAGACTTTGCTCCACACCAGCGGCGCGGCGCCGCCGCTCGCGACGAGCGTCAGCGAATAGACCGTGCCCGCCACGCCTGACGGAAGCGACGCCGCCGTCGTGATGGCCGGCGTCGTCACGATGGGCGCTCCTCCGGCCGGCGTGCCTTGAATCAACACGCCGACACCGCCGGACCCGAGATTCGCCGTCGCCAGCCATCGCGCACTGTCGGCGTCGGACGTCACCGATGGATAAAAGTCCGGTACCTGCCCGTCCCACGGCGTGACGACCACCGTGTTGGTCGGCCTGACAGGCTGGCCGTCGTCGCCCAGTTCCATCGCGGTGAGCACACCTCCGGGCAACTTCGTCAGCAGCAGCGCGGTTTTCGTCGTGGCGTTGTACGAAATCGCGTTCGTCCCGGCCTCCTGACCGATGCCCTTCGTCAGATCGAGCGCGCTCATCGTGCCGTCGAGATTGACGAAGCGCGTGTCGATCACGTTCGCTCCGCCGCGAAACCATTCGGCGAGAAACCGGCCGCTGTGCGATTCGTAGACGACGCCCTGATCCTCGTTGGGATTGTTCGTTTCGAGCGAAAACAGACTGCCCCGCGGCTGAAGCGTGGCCGAGTCGAACAGGCGCGCGTACGAGCCGCCGCTATATCCCGTGGGAATGCCTGCTTCGAATCCAGCGGCGACGCAGACGCCGTTGGGGACGCAGGCGAGCGCAGGCGATCCCTCATAGTCGAGGTTGTCGCCGAGGTTGACGGGCGCCGACACGTTGCCGGCGAGATCGAAATGATTGACCTGCGGCACCGGCGAGGCATTGCCCGGCGGCAGCACGCGCGTGCCGACGATGAACTGCTGGCCGTCCCAGAAATTCTGCGCTTTTTCCGACTCGAGCCACTCGCCGTTCACGTCGGCGATCTTGCTGCGGGCGCTGACGGTCGCGCCCACGCCGGCGCGATAGCGCACGAGCCGGCCGTACTTCGGATTGGTATTCAAATCCGCCACCGTGTACGTCACGAGAAACGCCGGATCGCTCGACGTGCCGCCGGATGCGACGCTCACCCAGCCGACAAACGGAGGATTGGGATCGTTCGACTCGAGCGAGATCGTGAAATCCGCGCCGATCTGAACGCCGTTCTTGTCGAGAAACCGCCCGACCACGGGCGGCCGCTCCACGATGACGAGATACACCTGGCTGATCGCGTCATACGCGATGCTGTTTCTCGCCAGCACTGAGTTGGGAAGGGTGACAGGCGTGCCGGAAATCTGCGCAGACGCCGGAGATCCGGCGGCAAGCAGCGCAGCAAACCCGAGGGGGAGCACACAGGTGCGCGCGATTGAGATCATCGAGGGGTCCTAGCGACAGTAGTCGCGAAGACCCTATCGGATCAAGCGCCGATCGACTTTAGTCTCGAAAAATTTCGACGGAATCTTTACGCCATGAGTGCGACGCGCGCAGCAATCGCGGCAATCAGCGCGATCACATCGCGCGCCGCGACAGGCGCATGCGAAGACGCATCGATCTGGAGTTGATCGATCTGCCATTCGTCATAGCCGTCGATCGGATCATCGGGCGCCACGCCGTTGAAGACGAACTCGACGTAAACGACTTGTCCAGCGAAGGCACTCAGATCCACATCGACGCCGGTCCAGCTCGACGACGGATCCACTTGAGCGACCGGCACCCAGGTGACGCCGCCGTCGGCGCTCACTTGGACTTCAGCGGTCGACGCGTTCGACCACAAGAGCGACTGGAACGTGAGATGCGGATTCGAGGCGCCGCTCAGATCGATCGAGCGATCCCAGAGCAGCACTTTCGTGTCCGTCGTGGTCGCGACGGCGCGCCAGCCGACGCCGGTGCCTGTCGCTGAGGCGAAAGACGCGAGAGCGAAGCCATCGGCCGACCAACCCGATGCATCGCTGGGGATCACCGCACCGCCGCTGGATGCAATTGGCGACGTCGTGGACGGCGGTGTGCGCGCGGCCGGCGGCAACACCACACCCGGCTCGACCGCTGCGCCTTGCAGCGTGATGCCGCTCGACGGCTCGAAGCACTGCGTGCCCTCGACCGCCGCCGTTGTGCGCTTGAGACTCACGTTGTCGAGCAGCAGCCACTCGTTCGTCGGCGACGTGCCCGGCGACGCGGGATAGATCGAGATCGTGGCGTTGGTCCACGCTCGAGTCGCATACGTCGTGATGCCATAGTCGGCGAGCGCCTGGTTCGGCGCCAGCCAGAAGGTACACGCTTGCACATCCGCGAAACTGTTGTCGTTCAGGAGGACGACCACGCGCTGGCGGATGCCGCTCGAGTTGCCGAGCTGGAACGTCGAGGACATGCGCTGGTTGGCAGCCATCGCCTGATTGGTCGCTTGCAGCACGACGCCGGACGGCGAGCCGGCGACCTTGTAGAACTGGAACACGCCGCCCGAGAGCTGCGACGTGATGTTGCCGAACGTGCCCCATGGCGACAGGCCCGAGCTGAATCCGCCGTTCGTGATCAGCTCGCCGCTGGTGGTGCCGCCGCTGGTGGGCGCGGTTGGATCGACGCAATCGGTTTCGGACGCCGACCCGTTCGCCTGATAACTCATCAC
>Ga0070731_10005126_pt1 | contig 10938 bp, 7 predicted proteins | sample Coa_R1_2_FD_66448 | JGI IMG/M metagenome (GOLD analysis project Ga0070731, IMG submission 66448) | Surface soil microbial communities from Centralia Pennsylvania, which are recovering from an underground coalmine fire - Coalmine... | ecosystem: Environmental > Terrestrial > Soil > Unclassified ... | reverse complement strand
TCGATCGCGTGGAGGAGGTGCTCCTGCTGCCCGTGCGTGAGTTCGGGCTCTCGCGCCTCGGACCGGAAGCGGCACGCCGGGTCGACGAGCGCGCGGCGGAGCTCGGCCTGGCGCGCCAGGAGCGCCGCGATCTCGTCGAGGCGGTCCGCACCGGGCTCGTCCTGCCTGGCTTCGAGCAGCTCCTGCCGTATCTCTACGACCAGCCCGCAACGCTCGCCGATTATCTGCCGCCGGGCGTGCTCCTCTGGATGCAGGAGGCGGGCGCCGTCGATGGGGCGCTCGAGACGACGTGGACGCAAGTCGAGTCGCACGCGAGCGACGCGGCGCGCGAGGGGCGCTTCCATCCACCGGCGGATCAGCTGTACGTGCGACCTGCGGCCTGGCGCCGGGCGATCGAGACGGGACCGCGCGTCGAGGCCGAGACGCTCGAGGTCCTCGACGCCGACGCGGTCGTGGCGAGCACGCACGCCACGGAGGGGCTCGCGCTCCGGACGTCGCCGGGCGCCGACGGACCGCTCGCTTCCGTGGCGGCGCGACTGCGGGAGTGGCAGGAGGGCGGCGTGCGCCTCGTCCTGGTCGGTGCGACGGAATCGCAGCGCGACCGCATGGTCGCTCTGCTCGCGGGCCACCGCATCGGCGTGACGCCGACGCGCGCGCCGTTCCCGCAGGCGCTCGCGGCCGGCGGCCGCGGCGCGCTCGCGCTCGCCGGCGAGCTGACGCGTGGCGCCTGGCTGCCCGCGGATCGCCTGAGCGTCGTCACCGAGACCGAGATCTTCGGCGAGCGCCGCCAGGTCCGGCGCGGGCGGCGCGCGCAGGCGAAGGACTTCTTCGCCACGGTCGCGGAGCTCAAGCCGAACGACTACGTCGTCCACGTCGACCACGGCATCGCCGCCTACCGCGGGCTGCGTCACATGCAGGTCGCCGACACGGAGGGCGACTACCTCCACCTCGAGTACGCGGGTGGCGATCGGCTCTACCTGCCCGTCGATCGCATCAACCTCGTGCAGCGCTACGTCAGCGGCGACGGCGCGGCGCCGCCGCTCGACAAGCTCGGTGGTACGTCGTGGGAGCGCGTGAAGGCGAAGACGCGCGAGTCGCTCCTCGCGATGGCGCACGACCTGATCCAGCTCTACGCCGCGCGCGAGGCGCACGGCCGCCCGGGCTACGGCGAGGCCGACGGCTTGCAGGCGGAGTTCGCGGCCCGCTTCGCGTTCGAGGAGACCCCCGACCAGCTGCGCGCGATCGACGACGTGCTGTCGGACCTCGGACGCGAGAAGCCGATGGACCGCCTGATCTGCGGCGACGTCGGCTACGGCAAGACCGAGGTCGCGATGCGGGCGGCGTGGAGCGTCGTGCTCGCCGGCAAGCAGGTCGCCGTCCTCGTCCCGACGACGATCCTCGCGCAGCAGCACCTGGAGACCTTCCGCGCGCGCTTCGCGGGCTACCCCGTCACCGTCGAGATGCTGTCCCGCTTCCGCTCCACGGCGGAGAACCGCGAGACGCTCACTCAGGTGGCCGCCGGACGAGTCGACGTCGTCGTCGGCACGCACCGGCTGCTGCAGAAGGACGTCGAGTTCCGGAACCTCGGGTTGCTCATCGTCGACGAGGAGCACCGCTTCGGGGTGAAGGCGAAGGAGCGCATCCGGGCGCTGCGCCCGACCGTCGACGTGCTGACTCTCACCGCGACCCCGATCCCGCGCACGCTCAACATGGCGCTCTCCGGCATCCGCGATCTGTCCGTCATCGAGACCCCGCCCGTCGACCGGCTCGCGATCCGGACCTACGTCACGCGCTACGACGAGGCCGTCATCCGCGACGCGATCCTGCGCGAGCTCGGGCGCGGCGGCCAGGTGTTCTTCGTGCACAACCGCGTCGAAAACATCGATCGTATTGCCCGGCGGTTGTCGGAGGTCGTCCCCGAAGCGCGGCTCGCCGTCGCGCACGGGCAGATGGCCGAGCGCGAGCTCGAGCAGACCATGCTCGGGTTCATGCACGGGAAGATGAACGTGCTCGTCAGCTCGGCGATCATCGAGTCCGGGCTCGACATCCCGACCGCGAACACGATGATCGTGAACCGCGCCGACACGTTCGGCCTGGCGCAGCTCTACCAGCTGCGCGGCCGCATCGGCCGCTCGCACCATCGCGCGTACGCCTACCTGCTCATCCCCGGCGAGCACCTGATCACGCCGGACGCGCAGAAGCGGCTCCGTGTCCTGCAGGAGCTCGACGACCTGGGCGGCGGCTTCCGGCTCGCCGCGCACGACCTCGAGATCCGTGGCGCCGGCAACCTGCTCGGGAAGCAGCAGTCGGGGCACATCACCGCGGTCGGCCTCGAGCTCTACACGCACATGCTCGAACAGGCGGTGCGCGAGCTGCGCGGCGAGCCTGCGGCGGAGGAGATCGAGCCCGAGATCCAGCTCGGCATCCCTGCCTACGTACCGGAGACGTACGTCGCCGACGTGAGCCAGCGCCTCGCCGTCTACAAGCGGCTCGCCGGCATGCGCGGGGTGCCCGACCTTGAGGAGATCTCGGCCGAGCTCGTCGACCGCTACGGGCCGTTGCCGCCGCTCGTCGACACGCTGCTGCGCGTGATGGAGCTGCGACGCTGGTTGAAGGATCTGCGCATCGTCCGCGCGCGTCGGCGTGGCGAGGCCGTCGTCCTCGAGTTCGATCCGAGCACGCCAGTGCGTACCGAGGCGCTGCACGAGCTCATGCGCGGGAGCAAGGGACGCATCCGCATGGCGGGCGGCACGGCGCTCGAGATCCGGCTCGCGGCGAGCGACCACGACGGCGTGATCGCGGAGCTGCGCGCGCATTTGCAGAAGCTCGCGGCCGCGTGATACGCGCTCGCGCGATGTCACGCGCCCTCGGCGCGGCCCTTTTACTCCTCACGGTCGCGGGCGTGGCGCGCACGGAGATCGCGGATCGCATCGTCGCGACGATCGACGGCGAGCCGATCACCGCGCACGAGGTCCGCCAGTGGGGGAAGGAGCGCGGTCTGCAGCAGGAGCCCGAGGGCCACGTGCTCGATCTGCTCATCACGGAGAAGCTGCTCCAGACGGAGATCAAGTCGCAGGGCATCAACGCGAAGGACGACGAGATCGATCGCTACATCGAGGAGATCCAGGCGCGCAACGGCGTCGACAAGGAGCACTTCCAGAAGCTCCTCGCCGACCAGGGCATGACGACCGAGGCGTACCGCGCCAAGGTGAAGAACGAGATCGAGAAGGCGCAGCTCGTGAACCGCGAGATCCGACAGCGCGTGAACGTCTCGCCGGAGGAGATCCAACGCTGGTACGACGCCCACGCCGAGGACTACGCCATCGCCGAGCGCATCCGCGTGCGCGACATCTTCTTCGCGCTCGACGATGCGGCGACCGAAGAGGAAGTCGCCCACGCGCGCGCAAAGGCGCTGGAGGTCCGCGAGCTCGCCGCCCACGGCAAGGACTTCGCGGCGCTCGCGCAGCAGTACTCGGAGGGCCCGGGCGCGGACAAGGGCGGCGAGCTCGGGACGTTCAAGCGCGGTGAGCTCGACCACGAGCTCGAAGAGGCCGCGTTCGCCCTCGAGCCGAAGAAGGTGAGCGAGCCCATCCGCTCCGGCGGCGGGTTCCATCTGCTGCGCGTCGACGAGCGCATCGCCGCCGGCCGGCGCCCCCTGGAAGAGGTGAAGGACGACATCCGCGAGAGCCTGTACAACAATGCTCTGGAGGAGCGCTTCCAGAACTGGCTCTCGCGCGACCTGCGCGAGCGGCACCACGTGGAGGTCCTGAACTGAACCCGGCCATCTTCCGGGAATACGATATCCGGGGCGTCGCCGAGACCGATTTCGACACCGAGTTCGCCCGCCGGCTGGGACAGGCGTTCGGCACGCTCGCCGCCGACGAGGGACGACGCGTCGTCAGCGTCGGGCGCGACTGCCGGCTCACCTCCGACCGCTACGCGGCAGCCGTGCGCGACGGCCTCGCGTCCACGGGGCTCGAGGTGCTCGACATCGGCGTCTGCCCGACGCCGCTCATGTACTTCTCGCTCTTCCACTGGGATCTGGACGGCGGCATCCAGGTGACCGGGAGCCATAATCCCGCCGACTACAACGGCTTCAAGCTGTGCCTGGGGAAGGACGCCCTGCACGGCGATCAGATCCAGGCGTTGCGCCGCCGTCTCGAGCAGGGCCGGTTCCGCCGCGGCGAGGGGAATATCGCCGCCCGACCCGTCGCGCCCATCTACGAGGACGACGTCGTCGCGCGCATCGGCCGTCTGGGTCGTTCCCTCCACGTCATCGTCGACGCCGGAAACGGGACGGCCGGCCCCGTCGCGCCGGCCATCTACCGCCATCTCGGCGCGCACGTGGACGAGCTCTACTGCACGATGGACGGGCGCTTCCCGAACCACCACCCGGACCCGACGGTCGAGGAGAACATGCGTGACCTCATCCGGGCCGTCGGCAGCTCGGGCGCGGAGCTCGGCGTCGCGTTCGACGGCGACGCCGACCGGATCGGCGTCGTCGACCGCCGCGGCCGCATCGTGTGGGGTGACGAGCTGCTCGTGCTCTTCGGGCGCGACGTGCTGTCCCGCAACCCGGGCGCGACGATCGTCTCGGAGGTGAAGTGCTCGCAGCGCCTCTACGACGACATCGCGCGCCGCGGCGGGCGGGCGATCATGTGGAAGGCCGGCCACTCGCTGCTCAAGGCGAAGATGCGCGAGACCGGCGCGCTACTCGGCGGCGAGATGAGCGGCCACATCTTCTTCAAGGAGCGCTACTTCGGCTACGACGACGGCATCTACGCCGGCGCACGGCTGCTCGAGATCCTCGCCCGCAGCGGCCGCACGGTCGACGAGCTGCTCGCCGACCTGCCGCCGGCGTACGCGACCCCCGAGATCCGGATCGACTGCGCTGACGCGGTCAAGTTCCGGGTCGCCGAGCTGGTGCGCGAGAGGTTCCGCGAGCTCGGCCACGAGATCGTCGACATCGACGGAATGCGCGTCCGCTTCGCGCACGGCTGGGGCCTCGTGCGTGCGTCGAACACCCAGCCCGTCCTCGTGCTGCGCTTCGAGGCGGACAGCCCGGCAGCGCTGGCGCAGTACCGGGACGCCGTCGAGAGCGCCGTCGCGACCGTGCGCGCGGAGCTGGGGAGCGGGTAGCAGCGGTGGCGGGCAGCATCGTCGTTCGCGGGGCCCGCGAGCACAACCTCAAGAACGTCGACGTCGAGATTCCGCGCGACCGGCTGGTGGTGATCACCGGCCTCTCGGGCTCGGGAAAGTCCTCGCTCGCGTTCGACACGCTCTACGCCGAGGGCCAGCGGCGCTACGTCGAGTCGCTGTCGGCGTACGCGCGCCAGTTCCTCGACCAGATCCAGAAGCCGGATTGCGACCGCATCGACGGCCTCTCCCCCGCGATCGCCATCGAGCAGAAGGGCGTCGGCCGGAACCCGCGCTCGACGGTCGGGACGGTCACGGAGATCGCCGATCACCTGCGCCTCCTCTGGGCGCGCATCGGCCATCCGGTGTGCTGGCAGTGCGGGCGCGAGATCGCCGCGCAGACGGTGCAGCAGGTGGTCGACCGGCTCATCGCGCTGCCTCCCGACACCCGGCTCTTCCTCTACGCGCCCGTCGTCCGCGATCGGAAGGGCGAACACCGCAAGGAGCTGGACGAGCTCCGTCGCGGCGGCTTCGTCCGGGTGCGTGTCGACGGGGTCCTGCGCGAGCTCGCCGAGGACATCGCGCTCGCGCGCGGCACCCGGCACACGATCGAGGTGCTGGTCGATCGCCTCGTCGTCCGTCCCGGGATGGAGACGCGGCTCGCCGACTCGCTCGCGGTCGCGTTCGCGCACGGCGGCGGGACCGTCCTGGTCGAGGCGCTCGAGCCGGGGGCGAAGGAGCCGCGCGAGCTCTTCTTCAGCGAGCGGCACGCGTGCCCGGTCTGTGGCGTGTCCTATCCGGAGCTCGCTCCGCGCTTCTTCTCCTTCAACAGCCCGCACGGCGCCTGCCCGGCGTGCAATGGCCTGGGCGTTCAGCGCCGGTTCGATCCGGGGCTCATCGTGCCGCGCCCGGAGGCGCCGCTGCCCGACGCGCTCTCGTCGATCGTGCTGCGCGCGCTGCCGCGGCTCGAGTCGGTGCTCGAGGCGCTCGCGCGCCAGTATCGCTTCCGCCTGGAGACCCCGTTCCGCGACCTCCCACCGGTCGTGCGGACCGTCCTCCTCGAGGGCTCCGGCGAGCAGGAGGTGGAGGTCGAGCGCGACGGGCGGACGATGCGGCGTCCCTTCGCGGGCCTGCTCGCGCTCCTGAAGCGCCGCCAGCAGGAGACGCGCTCGAGCTGGCTGCGCGACGAGCTCGAGGGCCTGGTGAGCGACCGTCGCTGCGAGGTCTGCGAGGGGACGCGTCTCCGCCGCGAGGCGCGCTTCGTCCGCGTCGGCGGCCGGAGCATCGTCGAGGCGAGCGCGCTCGCGATCGGCGACGCGCTCGCGTTCTTCGCGAGCCTCGCCCCCTCGCCGGGCGAGGCCGAGATCGCGCGGCCGATCCTGAAGGAGATCACGGCCCGGCTGCGCTTCCTGATCGACGTCGGCCTCGACTACCTGACGCTCGACCGCGCCGCGGCGACGCTCTCCGGCGGCGAGGGCCAGCGCATCCGGCTCGCGACGCAGATCGGATCGCGCCTGGTCGGCGTGCTCTACATCCTGGACGAGCCGTCGATCGGACTCCACCAGCGCGACAACGCGCGTCTGCTCGCGACGCTGCGCGAGTTGCGCGATCTCGGCAATACGGTGGTCGTCGTCGAGCACGACCGCGACACGATCCTCGCCGCGGATTACGTGATCGACATGGGGCCGGGCGCGGGTGTGCACGGCGGCGAGGTCGTCGCGACTGGCCCGCCGGCGGCCATCATGGCGAACCCGGCCTCGCTCACCGGCCGCTATCTCGCGGGGGCGGAAGAGGTCCCCGTCCCCGCCGTCCGCCGCCGCGGCACCGGGTGGGCGATCGGCGTTCGCGGCGCGCGCGCCAACAACCTGCGCGCGATCGACGTCGACATCCCGCTCGGCACGATGACGTGCATCACGGGTGTGTCGGGGTCGGGCAAGTCGAGCCTGATCGTCGACACGATCTACCCCGCGCTCGCGAAGCACCTGGGCGGGAGCCGCGTCGAGCCGGGCCCACACGAAGCGCTCACGGGCTGGCAGATGCTCGACAAGGTGATCGAGATCGACCAGGCGCCGATCGGCCGCAGCCCGCGCTCCAACCCGGCGACCTACACGGGCGCGTTCGGTCCGATCCGCGAGCTCTTCGCGCAGCTCCCCGAGGCGCGCACCCGTGGGTACGGGCCGGGTCGGTTCTCGTTCAACGTGAAGGGCGGGCGCTGCGAGGCGTGCGCCGGCGACGGGCTCATCGCGATCGAGATGCACTTCCTGCCCGACGTGTTCGTCACCTGCGAGGTGTGCGGCGGCCGGCGCTACAACCGCGAGACGCTCGAGGTCCGCTTCAAGGGGCGGAACATCGCGGACGTCCTCGACCTCACCGTCGGCGAGGGAATCGAGTTCCTCGGCAGCGTGCCGGCCGTTCGCCAGCGGCTCGAGGCGTTGCGTGAGGTCGGTCTCGACTACATCCGCCTCGGCCAGGCCGCGACGACGCTTTCCGGCGGCGAGGCGCAGCGCGTGAAGCTCGCCCGGGAGCTCGCGCGTCGCGCGACCGGCCGGACCCTGTACGTGCTCGACGAGCCGACCACCGGTCTGCACTTCGCCGACGTCCGCCGCCTGCTCGAGGTCCTCGGCCGGCTCGTCGACGCGGGGAACACGGTGCTCCTCATCGAGCACAACCTCGACGTCGTGAAGTCCGCCGACTACGTGATCGATCTGGGCCCGGAAGGCGGGCGCGCAGGCGGACGCGTGGTGGCGACCGGCACCCCGGAAGAGATCGCGTCGAGTGCCGAATCGCACACGGGACAATGGCTCCGCGGAGTCCTCGCCGGTGACGTCCCCGCGCTACCCATAAAACGTCGTTCGTGAGCTTCCGGCCCCGAGAAAACGGTTGACATGAGAAGTCACGACCATATAGTGGACTCAGCAGGTCCGGATTATCCACAGCCTGGAGGGCACGATCTACATGAACGGCAAGGGCGTCTACATGGACAACCACGCCACGACCCCGGTCGATCCCCGGGTGTTCGAGGCGATGCGGCCATTCTTCACCGACGTCTTCGGCAACGCCGCCAGCCGGAGCCACCCCTTCGGCTGGGAAGCGGAGAAGGCCGTCGAGACCGCGCGTGACGAGATCGCAAAGCTCATCAACGCCAAGGGCAAGGACATCGTCTTCACGAGCGGCGCGACCGAGTCCGACAATCTCGCCATCAAGGGCGTCGTCGAGTTCTACCGCGAGAAGGGGAACCACGTCGTCACGGCGGTGACCGAGCACAAGGCCGTGCTCGACACGTGTCGCGCGCTCGAGCGGAAGGGCGTCGCCACGGTGACCTACCTCCCGGTCGACAAGTACGGCCTCGTCGACCCGGACGCGGTGCGCCGCGCGATCACCGACAAGACCGTGCTCGTCTCGATCATGTACGCCAACAACGAGATCGGCACGGTGCACCCGATCGGTGAGATCGGAAAGATCACGCGCGAGAAGGGGGTGCTCTTTCACACCGACGCCGTCCAGGGCGTCGGCAAGCTGCCCATCGACGTCGAGGCGATGAACATCGATCTCCTCTCGATGACGGCACACAAGATCTACGGACCGAAGGGCGTGGGCGCCCTCTACGTGCGCTCGAAGGCGCCGCGCGTCCGGCTCGTCCCGAACATCGACGGCGGCGGACACGAGCGCGGCTTTCGGTCCGGGACGCTCAACGTCCCCGGCATCGTCGGGTTCGGGAAGGCGTGCGAGCTCTGCCGGGTCGGGATGGCCGACGAGTCGCAGCGCGTCCTCGGGCTGCGGGAGCGGCTGCACGAGAAGCTCTTCTCCGAGCTCGACGACATCTATTTGAACGGTCACCCGGTGCACCGGTTGCCCGGCAATCTCAACGTCTCCTTCTCGTACGTCGAAGGGGAATCGCTCCTCATGGGCCTCAACGGCTCGGTCAGCCCGATCGCCGTGGGGCAAACGGTGCAGCCGATCGCGGTCTCGTCGGGCTCGGCCTGCACGTCCGCGACGCTCGAGCCGTCGTACGTGCTGAAGGCGCTCGGCGTGGGTGACGAGCTCGCTCACACCTCGATCCGCTTCGGCCTCGGCCGCTTCAACACCGAGGAGGAGGTCGACTACGTCGCGGAGCGGGTGATCCACGAGGTACGGCGGCTGCGCGAGCTGTCGCCGCTCTACGAGATGGCGAAGGAAGGCATCGACCTCAAGTCCGTCGAGTGGCAGCGCGAGTAAAGGAACGGAGGAAGAGATGGCGTACAGCGACAAGGTGATCGATCACTACGCGAACCCGCGGAACGTCGGCTCGTTCGCGAAGGACGAGGAGAACGTCGGCACGGGCATCGTCGGCGCGCCGGAGTGCGGCGACGTCATGAAGCTGCAGCTCAAGATCAGCGAAGAGGGGATCGTCGAGGACGCGCGCTTCAAGACGTTCGGCTGCGGCAGCGCGATCGCGAGCTCGAGCTACGTGACCGAGCTCGTGAAGGGCAAGACGATCGACGAGGTGATGGAGATCAAGAACACGCACATCGTCCAGGAGCTGTCGCTGCCGCCGGTCAAGATCCACTGCTCCGTGCTCGCCGAGGACGGCATCAAGGCCGCGATCGCCGACTGGAAGAAGAAGCGCGGGGGCGCGCAGCCGAAGCCGGAGGCGGCGAAGGCGGGATGACACCGGCGATCGGCATGACTGAGCAGGCGGCGCGGAAGATCCACGCGCTGCTCGCCGAGAAGGGGATGCCCGACGGCGGGCTGCGCGTGAAGGTCGTCGGCGGCGGCTGCTCCGGCCTCACCTACAAGATGGACGTCGACCGTGCGCGCGACGGCGACAAGGTCTTCGAGCTCGACGGCGCCCGGCTCGTCGTCGACCGGAAGAGCTTCCTCTACCTCAAGGGAACCGAGCTCGACTATCGCGAGGAGCTGATGTCGTCGGGCTTCAGCCTGCGCAACCCGAACGTCAAGCGGACGTGCGGGTGCGGCTCGTCTTTCGTCGTGTGACCGGGCGATGGGCGGAAGCGATGGACGCGGTGTCGACGGCGGGATGCTGGCAGTGCGGCGCCGAGACGGCGGGCGCGCTCGCCTGTCCGCAGTGCGGAACGGTCCAGCGGCTCGCCGGGGACGCTGACCTGTTCGCGGTGCTCGGGCTGCCGCGGCGACTGACGGTCGACGCGGCGGACCTCGAGCGGCGGTACGTCGAGGCGGCGCGCGCCGTCCATCCGGACCGGCACCAGACGTCCGGCGGCGCAGCGCGCGAGGCGAGCCTCGCGGCGAGCACGGCCGTGAACCGTGCGTACCGGACGCTCCGCGATCCGGTCGCGCGGGCCCGCTACTGGCTCGAGCTGCACGGGACGCGGCTCGCCGAGAACGGCGCGCAGGTCCCGCCGGAGATCGCCGCGGAGGTCTTCGAAACGCAGGAGAAGCTGGCGGAGCTGCGGGCGGGCGCCCCGGTGCGCGAGGAGCTCGCGACGCTGCGCGCCGCCCTCGGGGATCGCCTCGGGGATCTCCGGAAAGCGCTCGCGGCGCGCTTCGACGACGCGCCGTCGCTCGACGAGCTCCGTCGCCGTCTCGCCGAGATCGCGTACCTACAGACGCTGCACGGCGACGTGGACGAGACCCTCGGAGACTGACGTGACCCGCATCGTCGGCATCGATCTCGGAACGACGAACAGCCTCGTGGCCGTGCTCGAGGACGGTGGTCCGCGCGTGCTGCCGTCGCCGGAGACCGGCGCACGCCTCCTGTCGTCGGCGGTCGCGTTCCTGCCCGATGGCGAGGTCGTCGTCGGCGAGCGGGCGAAGCAGCTCGCTGGCGACCGGCCGTTCGACACG
>Ga0070731_10005125_pt1 | contig 10940 bp, 10 predicted proteins | sample Coa_R1_2_FD_66448 | JGI IMG/M metagenome (GOLD analysis project Ga0070731, IMG submission 66448) | Surface soil microbial communities from Centralia Pennsylvania, which are recovering from an underground coalmine fire - Coalmine... | ecosystem: Environmental > Terrestrial > Soil > Unclassified ... | reverse complement strand
GGCGCGCCGCTTGGCCATGATTTCTGCGCACTTTCACTCTCTGACAATCTCAAACCATGGGAGTTGATCGAGCGCCGGCTCGATGCCGCGGCAAGCGCGGGATTTGTGATTGCCCTCTACAATCCGGTGTCGCGGGCGCGGCCCTGGCAGTTTGGAAACGCGCTCGCATTGTTGAGCCGGCATCTGCCGCCATCGACGCCGGTGGTGTTCGGCCGCTCCGCCGGACGTCCAGACGAGCGCGTGGACGTGACGACGCTCGACGCGGCCGATGGCAAACACGCCGACATGGCAACGCTCGTCATCGTCGGTTCGCGCGAGACCCGGGTCGTCGCACGCCCTGGAAAATCGCCGCTCGTCTATACGCCGCGCGCCGCCGTCGAGGTGAGCGCATGATCGAGCCAGGCGAGTACATCCTCAACTGTGTTCACGCTGCTTGCGTCGGGAGCCGGCGGCCTGCGCAGCATGATCACCTTAATACCGAGCGTGCGCGCCGCCGCTATCTTGCTGTATGCCGCACTGCCGCCGCTGTTCTTCGAAATGACGACCTCGATCTTGTGCCGCGTCATCAGCGCTCGATCATCCGCTTCGCTGAAGGGCCCGCGTGCCGTGATGTAGGTCACATGCGGGAGCGGCAGCGGTGGGGACACGGCATCGACGCTGCGGATCAGATAACGGTGCTGAGGCGCGGCGGCAAAAGGCCCGAGTTCGTTGCGGCCGATGGTGACAAACACGCCGCAGCTATCGTGTCCGATGGCATCCGCTGCCCCGCGCGCGTCGCTGACCTCGATCCAGCGATCACCCGCGACGGCACTCCAGGGCGGCCGGCGCAAGGCCACGAAGGGCACTGCAGTCCGACGCGCCGCGGCGGCCGCGTTTTCCGAAATGATGTTCGCGTATGGATGTGTGGCGTCGATCAGCGCATCAACGCGCTCGGCGGCGAGATGATCGGCCAAACCCTCGGCCCCGCCAAATCCGCCCACGCGGATCGGTACAGCGTGTGCAACCGGCGAGGCCGTGCGGCCAGCGAGCGACAGCATCACGTCAAGGCCGGCCCGCTGAGCGAGACGTTCCGCCAATTGCCGCGCTTCCGTCGTGCCGCCGAGGATGAGAACTTTAGCCATGCCGTTTCCTGACGCGATCGAGCGAGAGACTGCCGCATCGCCGCGCTGGCTGTCCATCGTCGGCATCGGCGAGGACGGCGTCGACGGCTTGACCGCGACGGCGCGCGGACTCGTCGGCGCGGCCGAGATCGTCTTCGGCGGGCGGCGCCATCTGGCGCTTGCCGCGTCGCTCATTCGCGGCGCGACGCGGCCCTGGCCGAGCCCCTTCGATGGCGTCGCTGATGAGGTGCTGCAGCATCGCGAGAGGCAAGTCTGCGTGCTCGCCTCGGGCGATCCATTTCATTTTGGCGTCGGCGCAGTGCTCGCGCAAAAAATCGACGCGCGCGAGATGAATGTGATCCCCGCCCCCTCGGCGTTCAGCCTAGCCGCCGCGCGGCTCGGCTGGTCGCTGCCGCACACGCCGCTGCTGTCGGTACACGGCCGCACGCTCGATCTCGTTCGCCCGCATCTGCAGCCTGGTACGCGCATCCTGGCGTTGACGTCGGACGGCGAAGGCCCCGCCGCGTTGGCGAAACTGCTGGCTGATATTGGCTTTGGCGCGTCGCGACTGACCGTACTCGAAGCGCTCGGCGGTCCGCGCGAACGCGTCCGCACGACGCGGGCAGGCGACTACGCCCTTGGCACCGTGGATGCGCTGAACACCGTCGCAATCGAGGTTGAGGTTTCGCCAGGCGCGCGGGTGCTGGCGCGTACGTCCGGCCTCGTTGATAGTTTGTTCGAACATGACGGCCAGATCACCAAACGCGAAGTGCGCGCGCTCACGCTCTCGTCGTTGGCGCCCTGCCGCGGCGAATTGCTCTGGGATATTGGCGCCGGATCGGGCTCGGTTGCCATTGAATGGATGCTGGCCGATCCGTCCATGCGTGCCATTGCGATCGAACGTCGCGCAGACCGAGCCGCGCGCATCCACCGCAACGCTGCTGCGTTCGGCGTGCCGGGTCTTGAAGTGGTGGAAGGCGCAGCGCAGACCGTGCTCTCAAGTTTGGCAACGCCCGACGCCGTGTTTGTCGGTGGCGGCGCCACTGACACTGGCGTGCTCGACGCCGCCGCGCGAGCCTTGCGTCCCGGCGGCCGGCTGGTGGTGAATGCGGTCACCCTCGAAACCGAAGCGCTGCTGCTGGCGCGGCACGCGGCGTTGGGTGGCGAGTTGATCCGCATTGCGATCTCGCGTGCGGACGCGGTTGGGCAAATGAGCGGTTGGCGCGCCGCGATGCCCGTCACTCAATGGCTGTGGGCCAAGCCATGACCGTGCATTTCATCGGCGCCGGACCGGGAGCCGCGGACCTCATTACCGTGCGCGGACGCGATCTGATCGCACGCTGCCCGGTTTGCCTCTATGCGGGTTCGATCGTGCCGCGCGAATTGCTTGGCTACTGCCCCTCGGGAGCACGCATCATCGACACCGCGCCACTGTCGCTCGATGAGATCGAAGCCGAGTTTGTTGCCGCCCACGCCGCGGGTCACGATGTGGCGCGCTTACAGTCCGGCGATCTGTCGATCTACAGCGCGCTAGCCGAACAACTGCGCCGACTGGAGCGCCACAGCATTCCCTACACTCTTACGCCCGGCGTGCCCGCGTTTGCAGCCGCTGCCGCGGCACTGGAGTGCGAGCTCACGGTGCCCGAGATCGCGCAAAGCGTGGTGCTGACACGCGTCGGCGGGCGCGCCTCGCGCATGCCTGAGAAAGAAAAGCTCTCGATCTTCGCGGCGAGCGGCGCGACACTCGTCATCCATCTCGCCATCCACGCCATTGAGACAATCGTGCAGGAACTTAGACCGTTTTACGGCGCCGATTGCCCCGCGGCGGTCGTGTTTCAGGCAAGCTTCCCCGCCCAACGCGTCCTGCGCGGCACGCTCGCGGACATCGGCGCGCGGGTTGCGGAGGCTCGGATCGAGCGCACCGCGCTCATTCTTGTCGGACGCGCGCTCGCCGCGGAAGACTTTCGCGAGAGCTCACTCTACAACGCCGACTATCATCGCCGTTTCCGCGGACGAAAAACATCATGATGGCACGCGGACTCATCATCGCCGCGCCGCAATCCGGCGCCGGCAAGACGACGGCGACGCTCGCGTTGCTCGCGGCGCTGCGGCGAAGCGGCATCGCCGTACGCGCGGCGAAAGCCGGGCCTGATTACATCGATCCCGCCTTCCACGCCGTCGCAACAGGCGCGCCGAGCATCAACCTCGACTCCTGGGCCATGCCGGCAAGTCTTCTCGATGCGCTTGCGGCTCAGGCTGCCCGGAGCGCAGATGTTTTTATCATCGAAGGAGTCATGGGCCTTTTTGACGGCGCGCCTGGTGAGCCCGGCCGGCGCGGCGCGACCGCCGATCTCGCCGCGCGGTTCGGATTGCCGGTCGTGCTCGTCGTCGACGTTGCCCGCCAGGCGCAATCGGCCGCGGCTGTGGTCCGCGGTTTCGCCAACCACGATCCCGCCGTGCGCATCGCCGGTGTCATTCTCAACCGCGTTGCCAGTGAGCGGCACCGCATGATGGTCGCCGAAGCTATTTCCGCGCTCGGTGTTGAAGTCTTCGGCGCCGTGCCGCGCGATGCGGCGCTGGCTCTGCCCGAACGCCATCTTGGCCTTGTTCAAGCCGACGAGCACGCCGATCTAGAAGCGCTGATCGATCGCCTTGCCGACTCGGCCGAACGCCATTTCAACATCGATGCGATCATCGCCAAGGCGACATCGCTCAGAGCAGTGACCTCCGCAAGCGCGGCGAGCTTGCCGCCGCCGGGTCAGCGCATCGCGCTCGCGCGCGATCAAGCTTTCAGCTTTATCTACCCGCATGTCGTCGAATCGTGGCGGCGCTCCGGCGCCGAGATCATTTCGTTCTCGCCGGTCGCCAACGAACCGCCACCCGAGCGATCCGATTGCTGCTGGCTGCCGGGCGGTTATCCCGAACTGCACGCTGAGGCGCTCGCCGCGGCACGACGGTTTACTGATGGACTGCGGCGGTTTGCGCAGACACGCCCGGTGCATGGCGAATGCGGCGGCTACATGGTTTTGGGTCAAAGTCTCGAAGACGCTGCCGGGCGCACACACGCAATGACGGGCTTGCTCGGCCACACGACAAGTTTCGCCAAGCCCAAGCTGCATCTTGGTTACCGCAGCGCGCGGCTCCTATCGGACTCGGTGCTTGGCAGCGGCGGCACGCGCCTGCGTGGCCACGAATTTCATTATGCGACGCTGACCTCCGCCGGCGGCGATGAGCCGCTGGCGGAGGTCACTGACAGCGTCGGCTGCGCGCCAGTAAGGGACGGCGGCCGGCGTGGCCACGTTACCGGGACGTTCTTTCACGCCATCGCCGTGTCGAACCAATAGCAGCGGCGAACAAGCTCAAGGCGTCAGATCGAGCGCTTCGACGACCCGCGTGTAAGGAAGCTTCGCCTCATCGTTCAGCCGCTTGACGTCTTCAGCACTCTTCGCCTCGAAAAGGCACATGCAGCGGCCATCTTCCGGTGCGAATGTCGAACGGATATAGCGCATGGACGTGCCCTTGGCGGTGTAGGCGTGAGCGGTGCTGATGGCCGCCTTCTGCGCTGCTGCCAAGTCGCCCATTGCAATGCCCTTAAGATTGCGTTCAACCATATAGACCGTCATGTCAGTGCTCCTGGGTTGAGCACGGCAGTGAGCCACGGGTCGGCCCTCGGAAGAAGTATTGTTTGCTTATGGATTGATAATCCCCGCTTAGCGGCGGTCGAGGTATGGTGTGACGCCGATCTCGGCAGGGAGGCGCTGATGGAAATGCATCAAGTGCGGTATTTCCTGGCGGCGGCAAAGGCACTGAGCTTCACACGAGCCGCCGAGGCTTGCCACGTTTCCCAGCCGGCTCTCACGACGGCAATCAAAAAACTCGAGGGGCAACTCGGCGGCCCGCTTTTTCATCGCGACGGGCGGCAGGTTACGCTGACTGACTTCGGCCGCCGAATGGAACCGCATCTCAGTCAAATCCTGGAACAGGCGAAAGCCGCCGAGACGGTCGCCAAGGACTTCCGGCTTCTCGACCAAGTACCGGTTCGCCTTGGCGTCATGTCAACTATCGGACCAATGCGCCTCAACGGTTTGTTCGCGGCTTTCGAGCAGCAAACTCCCGGCATCGACACCACGGTGCGCGATGGCGCTCCCGAGGCGCTCGCCGCGCAGCTCGATGCCGACGAACTCGACATGGCGATCCTCAACCCGCTTGATGGTCTGGGCGAGAACTATCGGGCCGAACCGCTTTACACCGAGCGCTACGTGGTGCTGTTGCCGCCGGAGCATCCGCTGCGCGCGCGTAATGCACTGGCGCTGCGCGAACTCTCAGGTGAACCTTACGTCGACCGGCTGTCTTGCGAGATGCGCGAGATGGTCATGGGCGTCTGCGAGGACATGGGGGTAAAGCTTTACGCGCGCTTTCGCTCCGAGCGCGAAGATTGGGTCCAGGCCATGGTCATGGCCAATATCGGTTTCGCCTTCATGCCGGAATTTTCCGTCACTCATCCGGATAGTGTTCGGCGGCCTTTGGTCGAGCCCGAAGTCAAGCGGACCATCAGCCTCATCACCGTGCGTGGCCGCAAGCACTCGCCGGCCGTTGCGGCCTTCGTTCGCACCGTGCGGACTCATAAGTGGGACTGATTGGAGCCGCCGTCTGTCACCCGGCGGCTTTTGGCTCCTGCGCCGCGTCGTCGGCTGGTTTGTCAGAAACGCCCGCCTCGGCGAACGTTGCCATGCCGATATGGCAAGCGAGCGCCGCACGCACAACGAGCACCGCGAGCGCGGCGCCCGACGCCTCGCCAAGCCGCATGTCGAGATCGATGATCGGCTTCAGCTTTAGCTCTTCGAGCAGCATGCGGTGCCCTGCCTCGGCAGACACGTGGCCGGCGAGCGCATGCGCCAAAGCGTCCTGGCGAAGTTTGGCCAGGGGCGCGACGGCGGCCGTGCACACGAAACCGTCGAGCAGGACCGGAACGCGCAGGCGCCGCGCCGCCAAGACCGCACCGAGAATGGCGGCAAGCTCACGGCCGCCGACCGCCGCCGCAACGTGCAGCGGTTCCTGGATCACGCCGCGATGGCGACGGAGTGCGCGATCGATCACGTCGCGTTTGCGTGCCAAACCTTCGTCGTCGACGCCAGTGCCCCGGCCGGCCCAGCGCGCGCCGCCGCCACCGAACAACGCTGCCGCGATAGTAGCGGCCGCGGTGGTATTGCCGATGCCCATCTCGCCAACGCACAGAAGATCGCATTCTGGCATGACCGCCTGATAGCCAGTCGACACCGCGCTGAGGAACTCCTCCTGGCTCATCGCCGGCTTAGTTGTGAAATCAGCGGTGGGCTTATCGAGAGCGAGAGGAATGACGCGCAAATTGGCACCGGCCGTGCGCGCGAGTTGGTTGATGGCTGCCCCGCCCGCGGCAAAATTCGCCACCATCTGCACCGTGACTTCGGCCGGATAGGCAGACACGCCCTGCCCCGTCACGCCATGATTGCCGGCGAATACGAGAATCTCAACGCGCTGCAAACGCGGCGGCGAGCAGCCCTGCCAGTGCGCGAGCCAAGCGGAAAGGTCTTCCAAGCGCCCAAGGCTGCGCGGCGGTTTCGTCAGCACGGCTTCGCGCGCCGCCACTAGTGCGCTCGCCGCATGATTGCCGGGCGGCAGGTCCAGGCAGAACTCGCGTAGCTGCGAATAAGAGGTAAAATCTGTCATGATCGAGGCGCCTTCTGCGACAGTGAGTTTCGTTTACGTCTAGCAAATGCGCGGCATTGCCGCCATAAAATGCCAGGCGACAGAAGAGAAACACAATGACCCTCGACGAGGCTTGGCTCAAACAGCGCGCCGCCGATTTGCGGACAAGCATTCTGTTTTTGACCCGGCTGCGGTACGGCCCCGCGCTGCCGGTCGAGGGTGCGGCAATTGCGCAAGGGGCTTGGGCGTTTCCGATCGCTGGCGTTGTCGTCGGTCTGATTGGCGCCGTGGTCTATTTGCTCGTGCATCGGATGGGCCTACCGTCTTGGCCCGCCGCAGCGCTGAGCGTTGCCGCAACCATGGCGGCGACCGGCTGCCTGCATGAGGACGGGCTTGCCGATACGACGGACGGCTTCGGCGGTGGCCAAACGCGGGAACTAAAACTCGACATCATGCGTGACAGCCGGATCGGCACCTACGGGGTTTGCGCGCTGGTGCTTTCGATCCTGTTGCGCATAAGCGCGCTCGCGAGCCTCGCCGACACGGCACTGGTGGTGCCGGCGCTGATCGCGTCGCACAGCGCGGCACGCTCCGCGTTGCCGGTGTTCATGTATTTCGTTCCGCCCGCGCGCCGCGAAGGGCTTTCCGCATCCGCGGGCCAGCCGCCCCGCGAAGGCGTTATCGCGGCCGCGGCGTTGGGTGTTTTGATTGTCGCGCTCTGCCTGGGGCCTGTTCTTGCAATTGCGGCGCTTATTGTGCTCGTGGCGGTCATTGCGCTCATGGCGTGGCTGAGTTTGGCGCAGATCGACGGTCAAACGGGGGACGTCCTCGGCGCGGTGGAACAAGTCTGTGAAATCGCCATCCTGCTCGTGGCTTTGCGCTGAGAACTGTGTGGTTTGTACTGCGCAAATTTTGCGCAGGTTGCGCTGGTGGCGAGCACCACGGGCCCTTCCCCTAATCTAAGTATATATTCTCATTGTATTATTTACCCGACGGCATTGGCACGAAGCTTGAATTTACAAGCGATGCCGGAGCCATGACCCACAACCCGCCGCCACCGAAGCTGTCGCTGCTGCCGGAGACCGCGCCGTTCACGCCCGAACAACGCGCGTGGCTCGACGGATTCTTTGTCGCCGCGCTCGGCCTGACCGACAGCGGCATCACCGCGCTTCCACCACAAGACGCCGCGGCGCTGATGGCGGGTGTCGCCGCCCCAGCGGAGGAAGACGACGGCGCGCCCTGGCATGACCAGGCAATGCCGCTTGCCGAGCGTTTGCAGCTTGCCGAAGGCCGGCCGTTGCGCCGGCGCATGATGGCCGCCATGGGCCAGCAGGATTGCGGCCAGTGCGGCTACAATTGCCAGGACTACGCCGACGCGATCTTTTCCAAAAATGAAACAAAGCTAAATTTATGTGTGCCGGGCGGCAAGGAAACACTGCGCACGCTCAAGGTGCTGTACGGCGAAATGGGCGCGGCCGCTGCTCCGGCTGCGGCCCCAACTTTGGCGCCAGCAGCGGCAGAGCCCGTAACAGAGAAACCGCAAACCGGCGTCGCCGCCGGCCGCTCGCGCGACAATCCGATCGAAGCCGCGTTTGTCTCGCGCACGCTGCTTAACAAGCCCGGTTCGAACAAAGAAACGTGGCACATCGAGTTCGATCTTTCATCGAGCGGCCTTGATTACGTCGTCGGCGACTGCTTCGGCATCTTTCCGACTAACGATCAATCCTTGGTCACGGCCGTCATTAAAGCGCTCGATGCGCCAGCCGACTTTCCCATTGGCGGCCGTACGTTCCGCGAAGTGCTCACCGACGGCGTTTCGCTGGGTGCGGCGCCCGACGCGCTGTTTCAGCTTTACTCCTACATTACTGGTGGCGAACGGCGGCAGAAGGCAAAGACGCTGGCCTCCGGCGAGGACCCGGACGGCGATGCAGCGAGCCTTGACGTGCTTGCGGCGATCGAAAAATTTTCCGGTGTTCGGCCCGATCCCGAAGCATTCATCGAGTCGCTCGAGCCGCTGCAGCCGCGCCTGTTCTCAATCTCATCGTCGCTCAAGGGCAATCCCGGCCGCGTATCGCTGACAGTGGACACGGTTCGCTACAGGATCGGCAAGCGCACACGGCTTGGCGTCGCTTCCACGTTCCTCGGCGAGCGCGCGGCACCCGGTCAGCGCGTGAAAGTTTACGTGCAGCGCGCGCAGCATTTCGGCCTGCCGGCGGACCCGGCGACGCCGGTCATCATGATCGGGCCAGGCACCGGCGTCGCGCCGTTTCGCGCCTTCCTGCATGAGCGCATGGCGACCAAGGCGCCCGGCCGCAATTGGCTGTTCTTCGGCCATCAACACCGCGACTACGACTTCTTCTACGAAGACGAATTCGCCGGCATGCGGGCCGCGAAGGTGCTGAGCCGCCTGTCGCTCGCCTGGTCGCGCGATGGCACCGAAAAATTCTACGTCCAGGACCGCATGCGCGAAGTGGGCCGCGACCTTTGGGCCTGGCTCGCCGACGGGGCCTACATTTACGTCTGCGGCGACGCCAAGCACATGGCGAAGGACGTCGAGCGGGCCCTGGTCGACGTCGTGGCGCAGTTCGGCGTCCGTTCGACCGACGAAGCGATTGCCTTCGTCAACGACCTGAAAAAGCGCGGCCGCTATCAGCAGGACGTTTACTGAACCCTCGTCATGGCCGCGCATGACGGCCTGTCACGCGGCTAATGCCGCCGGCTCCAGCGGCAGCTTCACCGGCTGCTTGAGCTTCGCCGAAAGATCGAGCGCCTTGGTCAGCATCAGCCGGTTGTGCGCCTCGGCGGCGGTGGCGGCCTGCGTCGGCAGGCCGAGCGACACGCGGTTGAGCCATGACACGGTTTCGTCCGCCATCGGGCCGCGCAACTCACCGAGCGCCATGTCGCCGGGCGGATAGGAGCCCATGAAATCGACCAGGCGACTGGCGTCCGGAGCGTAGCCCTCACTCTGCGGCTTCGACACCGCGAGCACCATGTCGCGATGAGTGTCGTCGATGGTTAGCACGCCGTCGGTGCCGTTGATGCCGACTTCGAGGCTGTAAACGGCGCCCGGCCACGTCACCGGCAACGCCCACGAAATGGAGAGCGTGTGCACCGCGCCATCGGAAAACATGATCATTCCGGCGGTGGCGTCGATGCCGTGATAGAGCGGGCCCAAAACCTTATCGACCGAACGCGCATAGCATTCCACCGCAGTTTTCTTTTCCATGTACCACATGACGATATCGAGCGCGTGGGTGCCCGAGATCACCATGGGCGAAATCGTCGTGGGATCATTGGTGCGCTTGTAATTGTCGATGGCGACCAGGCGATTCATGAACGCGCGCGAGGAGACCAGCGTTACGTCGCCGAGCGCGCCGGTGCGCACCTTTTCCTTGGCGCCGAGCCATTTGCGGCGAAAGCGCTGGGTGTAGCCGACCACGGCGTCGAGCTTGGCGTCGGTGATCGCCTTGAGCACACGCTCGGATTGGGCAAGGTCGGTGGCGAGCGGCTTCTCGATCAGCATCGGCACGCCGCGTTCCACGGCCGCCATCACCGGCTCGACGTGCAGGTGCTCGTCGGTCGCGACGATCGCGCAGGTCACTTCCGGCCGCGCCAGCAGCTCGCGATGGCTGGTGGTGATGAAATCGGCACCGATGCGCGCGCCGACATCGCCACCGCGATTGTGGTTAAGCTCGGCGATGCCGATCCATTCCACCGCCGGATGGCGCATGGCCACCTCGCCGCGAAACAGACCGACGCGCCCCGCGCCGACGATGGCTAGCCCGATGCCTTTGGCCGATTTTTTCATACGTTCAATCCCGCGCGGTTCTTCGCTTTCAATTCGGCTATCCCGGAAATCGTCTCATTGCTCAGCGGCAAATCAATCGGCTCATTGCGGTCGGCGGAAAGATCGGCGGCGCTGTAGGTTTCCATAACGCGCCGCGCGCTTTCCGGGGTCACCATCACGGGCGTGTCGCGGATGCACGCTTCGAGGAAATGGATGGTCTCCGGCGCCATGCCGCCGGCGAATACGTTGTCGACCCACTCTCCCGGCATGGTGGACATGGGAAATTCCTGGCCGCGCTTGACGGTGTTGAGCCAGTTGTCGCGCTGGGTGTCGTCGAGGATCAGCGCGCCTTCGGTGCCGGTGATCTC
>Ga0070731_10005124_pt1 | contig 10941 bp, 6 predicted proteins | sample Coa_R1_2_FD_66448 | JGI IMG/M metagenome (GOLD analysis project Ga0070731, IMG submission 66448) | Surface soil microbial communities from Centralia Pennsylvania, which are recovering from an underground coalmine fire - Coalmine... | ecosystem: Environmental > Terrestrial > Soil > Unclassified ... | reverse complement strand
TGACGACGGCCGCGACACCGAGTGCGAGCCCGATGAAGGCCGCGACGATGAGCGTGGCGGCGGCGATACGACGGCGCCGGATCACCGGACTACGCGCTCGGGACGCCGGCGACCTCCCGAGCAACGTTCGGACGCCGAAGTACGACCACGAGGGCCGGAAGATAGTAGAACGCGTTGATCAGCCGGCCGTACAGCAATGCCGACTCGACCATCGAGGTGGTGTGCGGGGCGAGCCAGAGCGACACGAGAAACGAGACGTCCGAGAGAAGGACGAGACCGACCAGCTCTCCGACTCCACTCGCCACGAGGAGCACGGGCAGCGCCTCGTAAAACGCCGGAGTCTGGGGGACACATGAGAGTGCAGCTAGAAGGCGGGCCTCGGGGCGACGCCAGCGCAGCAAGGCGAGCAGGAGGAGTGGACCGCCGATGCGCGTCACGGGTGCCGTGACGTGCGGCGCCCGACGGATCGTATCCAGCCAATCCAGAACCCATCCCGGGAATACGACCAAGCTCACGGCGAGGAGAAGCGTCCCACCCGCGACGGCGCCTGCGATCGAACTCCGCGACGGCGAAGCGGCGAGCATCGCGAGCCCGATGTTCGGCTTGACGACGACAAGCCAGCCGAGAGGGGGCAGGAAGTACATCGCCGCCAGCAATGGCGACCACTGCGCGACCTGGACGGCGTGGAGGAAGGGCACGCTCGCGAGGATCAGCAGGCGCGCGAAGCCATCCGGCGTAATGGCATAGACGAGAACGGCGACGCCCGCGCCAGCGAAGACCGTCCGCGCGGCGTGCACGGGGAGCGCCGCGAGCGGGCTCACGGTGAGCATCGCGGGTAGGGGGTAATAGAGTGGCCATCCCCAGTAGATGCTCCCCTCCGGTCCGATCGTTCGGTATGGGTTGCCGCCCTCGTGAAGGACGGTGGCGCCGTACCACACCTGATCGAAATCGGACGTAGCGCCGGGGCGGCCGGTCTTCAGCCACACCGCCGTGGCGGCCAGAAGCCCGAATGTCAACGCGAGCACGCAGCGAATCCGGATGCTCGGGTGCGTCGGGATCGAACCAGCCGTCACGCCGTCACATCGCGCTCGTCGCGACGGGGGTCGGCCCTGGAGCCCGCTGGATATTCGCATCGCTGATGCGCACGAACAGGACGTTCTTGTCGTCCTCGAACACGACCTTCCAGTCCGCCGAGGCGCGCAGCAACGTGGTACACGGGCGATCGGCACTGACCGCCGCGGCAGTCAACTCGTAACGATCGAGCACGTCCTGCCACCCCGCCTTGCCGTACAGCACCGTGAAGTAATCCTTCGTGATGAAGTCGTCGCCGTACACGGAGATCCGGTCGTCGACGAAGATGTGCAGGTCGGGCCAGAAGCGGTAGATCAGTGAGCCGCCGAGATCGTCGGTATTGAACGCGCGCGTGAAATCCGCGCGGTGCGCCCCGATGAACTCGGCGGCATCGCGCGAGAGCTGCAGGCCATCGAGCGTCACCGGAAAGGGGACGACGCGGATCGCCGACAAGGCCACGAAGATCGCGGCAAACGCGGGCAAGTAGACGGCCGCCGAGCGCAGCCTCGATTGCTCGGTCACGATCTCGCGGCAGCGTGCGGCGAGGCGGGGGAGCAACGCATCGAACGGCGCGCTGAGCTCGCGGGCGACGATCGGTGCCGCGACGATCGCGAAGAGGTTCATGTGCCGGACCGACTCGAGACCCTCGTGAATGAAGAAGACGCAAAGCACGACGTCGATCCACGCTACCCGGCCACGAGCGACCGCGACGATCACGAAAAGGATCATCAGCTCGAACGAGAACATCGAAATGTGGCCGAAGTAGAAGTCGGGGCTCTGGAACTCGCTGAAGTAGCGCGTCGCCAGCATGCCGAGATGGTGCACGATCTCGACGTGGAGCCACGGGCCGCTCGGGTTCAGTAGCGTAGCCGCACCCATCGCGACCATGGTCGCCGCGAACGCAACGCCCCGACGCCATTCGCCGTCGTCCGCGAGCATCCAACCGCGGAAGAGCGCTACGGCGGCGTACAGCCCCGCCAGCGTCAGCGCGACGACGAATCCCGAATGGATGTTGCACCAGATCGCCGCGAGGAGGGGGAGCCACCGCAACGAGCGGATGGGACGTCTTCCGTCCTGGACGTCACCGAAGACCTCGAGCGTAATCGCGAAGAACAGGTACGTGAAGATGTGCGGGCGAGCGAGCGCATGCGACGTCAGCACCAGATACGCGAGCGTCGTAAAGAGGAACGCCGGGACGAGGCTCGCTCCGAGCCGCAAACAGCGCCGGAAGACGAGCACCGGGATGAACGAATAGACGGCAGCGCAGGCGCCGGCGAACAGCGGCAACCCGCCGATCTTCGCGAGGGCCGCGGCAGCCGCTTCGAAGAGCCATGCGTAGCTGATCCAGGGATGGCCGGCGGCCGTGAACGAGAAGGCGTCCTGGCGCGGGATCGATGCAGTCTCGAGAATCCACCGCCCAGTGGCGAGATGCCATCCCGTGCCTGGATCGTTGAAGATCGCCGATGGACGAGACAGCGTCACGCCGAAATGAATGAGGAACACGAACGCGGTGAACGGGGGCGCAAGCCAAGAACGAAACGAGGACGGCACGGTCGGAGTCGTCCGCGGGGCGCCCGGAGAGTCATCCACTACGGAGTGGGCGTCATCATCACGCCGCCCGTACATGTCATGCGGTGTGCCGACCATCCGTCTGAGTGCTACCTCGGCCTAGTATCAGACGACTGTGAAGAATGCGAAAACGTCAGCCGCCATCGATTTTGCGCGCGACGTGCCGTGGGGTACAACCGACGCGCCCGTTCCCACATGGGGATTCCCTCGAAGGCGCATCGCGTCTCCCATCTCCCCAGATGAAGTCACGTTCCGCCTCCCGCGGCGTGTCGCTCTTCGTTTTTTGGGGTGTCTGGATCATCCTCAACTGCGCGCCGCTCATCATCATCACGCCGCCCAAGAACTTCTACGTCGGCGCTTCGTCCATCGACGTCTTGCTCGCCCTCGTCTTCGAGCTCTCGCTCCTGTCGGTCGAAGTCGCCGTGATCGTTATGGCAGCATTGATGATGAAGCAGCTCCTTCGCCATCCGACTTCCGTTGTCCGATGGGCCGCCCTCCCGCCGTTCATTTGCCTGACTGCGACGCTGTGGGGATGGTGCCTGCTGCTCGTGGCGAGCTGGTACCTCTACGGCACGACACAGACTTTCGTGGACCGGGTGCATGTCAGGATGTTGCTCGCTCCCTTCGGTGGCGAGCACACCCTCGTAATTGAACAGGACTGGAAAAAGCTCTGGATCTGCTGCTCCGTCGCCGCCGTCTTGACTGCTGCGATTGTCGTGCTCCTCTCGCGACCGTCGTTCAGACCGCGATTCGCGACGGCCGGCCTGCTCCTCGCGACGGGACTTGCGGGTACTTTTGCAAGTCGGGGACCGCTGGCGGCGGTCGCCTTGCCCAGTGAACGTCGAGAGGGCTTCCAGTCGTTCGTCAGCCATTTCACCGCGGCCGACGCCACGCTACTGCTCAGCTATTTCGGCCACCGACGGACGGTGTCCATCCCGGTCGACGTGGGAGCGCTTCGTGTTCGTTTCGATCCGCAGTCGCTGTCTCCCGCGCAACGACGGCGCTCGGCGCCGAACATAATCTTGCTGGTGGTCGAAGCGTTACGAGCTGACGTTCTGGACAATCCCGATGCGTCGCAAATGTATCCGAACATTGCTCGAGTCATGAACCGAGGGTGCCTGTTCTCACGCGTCTTCGCTCAAAGCAATGAGAGCAACTACAGCTTCGTAGCACTCCTCTCGGGGACTTACGCCCTCACCGAGGAGTTTCGTGACGACTTCACGCATGGTCATCATCGCGTCCTGCTCGGCGATCTGCTCTCACGTCTCGGCTACCAGACCGCCGTCTTCATGGGAGGCGACGACCACTGGCAAAATCTCAGAGACGTTCTCTCTTCTCCACTCCTCGATCTGTACTTCGTGGGCGAAACCGGTGACCCCGACGAGCGGCGGGCGCTCCTCGCCGCACGGGATCGTCCATTGCGCTCACTCGACGCACGGGATGTCGCATGGATCGAGCGCTTTCGCCGCTGGGTCGCGCAACGTGACCGAACGCGCCCCTTCTTCGCGTTCGGTGCGTTCATCGAGAGTCATTTTCCGTACAACGCCTCGCACGGCGGCGCGAAGCCATTCCCCGAGACGGAATTGAGCCGAGAAGAAGCCGCTTCGCTGTCGTTTCTGGGATACCCGCCAGAACTTCGTGCGCGGATGAAGCTGCGATACCTGACCACCCTGATGGACGTGGACGAGATGATCGGCGAGCTATGGGACACGCTCGCGCGCGCGGGCCTTGCCGACTCGACCGTCCTGCTCATCACCGGGGATCATGGCGAGCTCTTCGGCGAGCACGATCAAGTGAACCATGCCGGCGAGCTCTGGGATCCATCGCTCCGCGTCCCGCTCGTAATTTCCGATCGTCGGTGGTGTCAGATCCCCCGGGATACGCCGCTGCAGCTCATCGACGTCGCACCGACGATTCTCGACGCGGCCACGGAAGAACCGGTCCCAGGTTTCCAGGGGGACTCCATACTTTCGAGTGCACGGGTTCCAGCGACCCGTCCGCTGTTCAGCACCGTCCAGTCGGTCGCGGACCAAGATGCAGTGATCGCCTGGCCCTGGAAGATCATCGATGATCACCGCACCGGACGAATGCGCTTCTTCGATCTCGCGAACGATCCCGACGAACTACGGGCGGTCGCGCAGACGGCGCATCCCGAATTGCAGTGCCTCGGCGACATGCTGCGCCGCTATCGGTCCTGGCAAATCGGGTATTACGACGACCCTTCTCTGACCGAAAAGTTCTCTCCGCCTCATTACGACTTCGACGCGGCCTGCGCCGCAATACTGTCGGATTCGCGCCACCCGTAGCCCGCTAGTACCCGAGTCGCGCCAGGACGCCTGCGATCCGTTCGGCCGCCTCCCGGTGCCCATCAGCCGTCCAGTGGTTGCCGCTCGTCGCGAACTCGTGGGTGCTCGCGAGATCAACATAGGGAAGGGACTGCGCCCGGGCGAGCTGCGCCACGTCATCGTCCGCCTGCGTCGTCCCGATGATGAGCGCCGTTCCGCGCTCGGCGAGAAACCGGCTCATCTCCTCGAGGATCGACACGGTCGGATCGGGCACGCTGACGCTGCCGGGCCTGACCGTATCGTAGAAGACCCGGAATGCGAGCTGTAGCGTGAGGACGTGTTGCAGCACGCCATGCTTGAGCACGCGAAACGCGAGCGAATACGGCACCGGGATTCCCGTCAGGATGGCCGGAACGGCGACATCGTCGGTTCGGCGGAAATATGGCTTGTAGTAGGGGCCGTAGCGGAGGTTCGTGCTGTTGTCCGCGTGATCATTGCGCGGGTTGAAGACCAGCACGACGATCTTCGGCGAGAAGTGGGGACCGACGTCCTGTAGCAACAGGAATTCCTGATCCGTTCCAAATCCAGAGACGCCGAGGTTGACGATGTCCAAGTCCGGCCGCAGCTCGGCGAGCCGCTCGCTCAGTCGGCTCTCCTGGTCGACCTCGTAGCCCCAGACGAAGGAGTCGCCGAGGAGAAGAAGCTTTGGCCGGGGGTCCCCATCGTGATCGCGATCGCGAAATCCGAGCGCGTTGTTGTGGAACGAAATCCGGCGTGACCCGGTCTGGATCGAGCCGGACAGCCCCGGTGTAGGGAGCCAGCCGTACCGTGGGTGGTAGACGTAGTTATCGGCGCGATCCGGGGTAAGAGCGGGAAAAAACGTACGTAGACCGATTTCGAGGAGAAGCGCGAGCACGCAAAAGTTGACGAGGATCAGCTGGCAGATTCTCTTTGGGCGGATCTTCACGGAGGCAAGATGGGTCTGCGGCTTCCGCCGACGTTACCGCAGGCGAGAACGGGGTCAACATCGTTCGCCACCCCGTCCTCGGCGCTAGTTCGCATCCGTTGGCCGAATTGTCGGCCGGGAGCGGCCTCCCCTCGGCGAGTCGGACGCTCTCGAAGAAGGTCCGCTGCGGCTGCTCGGCCATCCAGACATCGTTGCGTCCGTCCGCGAAAGAATCGGCAGACCGATTAGGTAGTTGCTGCGATCCCTGCTCGTGCCGGTTCCGATCGCGATGCGGCGGATTGCACCGTCGCATGATTCGCGCGGACGCAATCTCTCCTTCCTACGATGGACACTGGTCTCCACCGCGAAGCGTACGGCAAATGCGCGGTCAGGAGCGCCCCGGACTGCGGGTCGGCTGGTCAGCTTGCTGCGGCAAGTGCAACAGCCAAGCGACAAGCATCTCAGCGGAATCGCTTTCAATTTCAGCGGCTATTCGGAGAAGCCACGCGCGATGCCCGGGCGTTTTCCAACGCACTCGACACGCCACGACGCGCGCATGTGCCATACCCGGCACAACTCTTGGACTGCGGGTCGTCCGAGATGACACCCGCGACGATTGCGTCGCGGGAGACCAACGAAGGAAGGGACCCGATGCGATCACTTCTCAGTCTCCTCGCTCGCGCAGGCGCGTTCGCCGTTTTCGTCGGCCTGCTGGGCACACCCGCCGCACAGGCGACCGCGAACCCGGACTTCGACTCCGTCACCTGGACGCCGCTCGGCTGCCAGGCAGCGGATCCGATCACCCACACCAGCCCGAACAACTTCGACTTCGTCGGCGACGCGACGTACCCCTCCGCGTACTTCGCGCACGACGGAGCGTATCTCTACTTCCGCTACCGCATGGACGGCGACCCGGCTGGCTCCGGCGGCTTCGCGCAGGGCGCGTGGGTCGCGCTGATGCAGGTCCCGTCGGGTGATCCCTTCCAGTACCAGTACGAGCTCGCGCTCAACGGCAAAACCGACACGATCGAGATCTGGCAGAACACCACCGCCATGGACATCTCGTTCAACCCGCTGTTCCACGACACGCCCGAGTCGAAGATCTTCTCGCAGAAGTACAACCTCGCGAACGGGACGACGTTCAACACGACGCCCCTCGCCCGCCGGCTGCCGACCGGCGACGGCTCGAACTTCGACGGCACCCCGGACTACTTCGTCGACTTCGCGTTCCCGGTGTCCGTGATGGTCGCCAATGGCCTCATCACGAGCGACGCCGACCTCGACGACGCGGTCTTCTTCCCGGCCACGTCCACCGACCCGAACAACTACAACAAGGGCCACCTGAACTGCCCCTTCCTCCCGCTCGCGCACGTGACGGTCTCCAAGTCCGTCGACCCGACGAGCCTGCCGGCGAACACGACGACGCCCGTCACGTACACGATCGTGGTCGGGAACGACGGCCCGGGGATCGCGAAGGGCATCGAGCTCACCGACCCCGCGCTGCCGGCGTTCTTCTCGAACGTGGCCGTCGACGTGTCCTCCGATGACCCGAGCGTCACGTGGATGGTCGTCGGCGAGAACCCGCTCGACCTGAAGATCATGACCCTGCCCGCCGGCTCGACCGTGACGGTCCACATCACCGCCGACGCGCATCCGACGTGCAGTGACCCGGATTACACGAACACGGCGAGCGTAGACGGCGTGAACTCGACGGAGACGACGGGTAGCGCGCTGCTCAGCGTCGCCCCGGGTGGCGCGGAGATCTGCGACGGCATCGACAACGACTGCAACGGCGTGGTCGACGACGGCGGCAACGCACTGTGCGACGACGGCAACCCCTGCACGACCGACGTGTGCAACGGCGCCGCCGGCTGCTCACACGACCCCATCCCCGGCTGCGTCCCGTGCTCCGAGCCCTCGGACTGCGACGACGGGAACGCCTGCACCACCGAGACCTGCGTCGGCGGCGTCTGCGGCCACGAGCCGATCGAGGGCTGCGTCCCGTGCTCCGTCCCATCGGACTGCGACGACGGGAACGCCTGCACCACCGAGACCTGCATCGGCGGCGTCTGCGGCCACGAGCCGGTCGACGGGTGCGTGCCGTGTTCCACGCCGTCCGATTGCAACGACGGCAACGCGTGCACCACCGAAACGTGCAACGGCGGCGTCTGCGGTCACGACCCGATCCCAGGCTGCGTCCCGTGCGCCAGCCCGGCGGACTGCAACGACAACAACGCCTGCACCACCGAAACCTGCAACGGCGGCGTCTGCGGCCACGACCCGATCCCGGGCTGCACGCCGTGCTCCACCCCGTCCGACTGCAACGACAACAACGCCTGCACCACTGAGACCTGCAACGGCGGCGTCTGCGGCCACACTCCGATCGCCGGCTGCACGCCCTGCTCCACCCCGTCCGACTGCAACGACAACAACGCCTGCACCACTGAGACCTGCAACGGCGGCGTCTGCGGCCACACTCCGATCGCCGGCTGCACGCCCTGCTCGACGCCGTCGGACTGCAACGACGGCAACGCCTGCACCACCGAAACCTGCAACGGCGGCGTCTGCGGCCACGACCCGGTCCCGGGCTGTACGCCGTGCTCCACCCCGTCCGACTGCAACGACAACAACGCCTGCACCACCGAGACCTGCAACGGCGGCGTCTGCGGCCACACTCCGATCGCCGGCTGCACGCCCTGCTCCACCCCGTCCGACTGCAACGACAACAACGCCTGCACCACCGAGACCTGCATCGGCGGCGTCTGCGGCCACACTCCGATCGCCGGCTGCACGCCCTGCTCCACCCCGTCCGACTGCAACGACAACAACGCCTGCACCAGCGAAACCTGCAACGGCGGCGTGTGCGGACACGACCCGATCGCGGGCTGCACGCCGTGCGCGACCCCGTCGGACTGCGACGACCACAACGCCTGCACTACCGAGACCTGCATCGGCGGCATGTGCGGACACGACCCGATCGCGGGCTGCACGCCGTGCGCGACCCCGTCGGACTGCGACGACCACAACGCCTGCACCACCGAGACCTGCGTCGGCGGCGTCTGCGGGCACATGACGCCCGATCCGACCTGCGTCCCGTGCACCACGGCCGCGCAGTGCGACGACCACAACGGCTGCACCACCGACGCCTGCACTGCCGGCGTCTGCACGCACATGACGCCCGATCCGACCTGCGTTCCGTGCACGACGGCCAACGACTGCAACGACCACAACGGCTGCACCACCGACACCTGCAATGCGAGCGGCGTCTGCCAGCACACCGCACCGCCGGGGTGCATCCCCTGCACGACCGCCGCGCAGTGCAACGACAACAACCCGTGCACGAACGATGCGTGCGGCGAGGACGGCAGCTGCCGCATCACCGCCATCCCCGGCTGCCAGCGCTGCACCACGGCCGCCGACTGCGACGATCACGTCGAGTGCACTATCGACACGTGCGCGGGCGGCGTCTGCCAGCACGACCGCACGCCGGCGTGCGAGCTGACTTGCCCCGAGCCTGTCGATTGCACGAACCCGAACTGCGCCAACAACCCCGCGTGCCAGCCGAAGGAGATCTGCGGTAACTGCATAGACGACGATGGGAACGGTCTCGTCGACGGCGAGGACCCGGCGTGCTGCGGCGGCAACGCGGCCTGGATGGACATCAAGCGCTTCATGATGAAGCCGGGATCGGCGAGCGTCGTCGGCAGCCACATCCACGGCAATCGCCTGCGGCTCAGGACCCGCTACAAGATGGCGACCGCGAACCTGTTCGATCCGTCGACCGAGGACACCGAGATCCAGGTCGCCGACGAGCAGGGACAGATCTTCTGCCAGGTCATCCCGGCAAAGTACTGGAAGCACCCGCACCGCCGCGTCTTCCGGTTCAAGGACAAGACTGGTGCGTTCGCGGGCGGCCTGAAGAACGGCCGCTTCAAGATGAAGCGCAACGGCAAGATCGTGTTCAATACGCGTGGGAAGAAGATGGACCTGCGCAGCACGGACGGCCACAACGTCAAGATCACGGTCCGCGTCGGCAACGTCTGCGCCCAGGAGACGAAGCAGCTCCGCAGCACGAGGAAGAAGGCGCTCGTCTGGCCCTGATCCCCTGATCCGATCCGTTCCTCGCGGGCGCGGGGCGCTCCCTCCTGGGCGTCCCGCGCCCGCGCGTTTCATGGCGGGGGCAGATTCTCGAGCGCTTCCCGCACGACCACCGCGCTGTTCCGTTCCGTGTCCCGCGCCGCGTAGACGAGCGTCACGTTGCGGCGGCGGGCCGCGTCGGCGAGCGTCTCGAGCAGCCGTCGGCGCTCCGGGCTGCGCAGCTCGGCCCGGTAGCGACGCTTGAACCCGACCCATCGCGCCGGGTCGTGACCGTACCAGCGGCGAAGCTCCGGGCTCGGCGCGACGTCGCGCAGCCACTCGCCGACGCGGCGGTCCTCCTTGCGCAGCCCACGCGGCCAGAGGCGCTCGACGAGGACGCGCCGCCCGTCACCGCGCGCGACGGTCTCGTACACGCGCTTCAGCTTGATCATCGTCGCTTGCGCTCGAGGACGTCGCGTGCGCGCTCGGCGACGAGGGCCACGAGCGGTCCCATCTTCGGCGGCGTCGCTTCGAGATCCACCGGCACGCCGTGCGCTTCCAACGCCTCCGAGCACACGGGGCCCACCGACGCGACCACGGTGCGAGCGAACCCGGCCCGCAGCGCCTCGGTGTCTGGCGCGATCTGGAACACGTGCTCGACCTGCGCCGAGTTCGTGAACACGGCGACGTCCGCGCGCCCGCCTGCGATCGCCTCTGCACCTGCACGGAGCGCGCCCGGGTCCTCGGGCAACGCCCAGCGGTAGACCGAGACGCGGAGCGTCCGGAGACCGCGCTCCGCGAGCCCGTCGACCAGCGCCGTCGCCGGCGCACCGTACTCCTGCACCGCGACGAGCGCGCCGCGCCGGAGCCCGAGTCCGTCGACGACGTCCAGGACCTGCCGCCACGTGAACGGCGCCGGGACCGGAATGCCGCCCGCGATCTTCAGCTCGCGGAGCGCGGCGACCGGCTTCGGCCCGCGCGCGACGACTCGCG
>Ga0070731_10005122_pt1 | contig 10947 bp, 11 predicted proteins | sample Coa_R1_2_FD_66448 | JGI IMG/M metagenome (GOLD analysis project Ga0070731, IMG submission 66448) | Surface soil microbial communities from Centralia Pennsylvania, which are recovering from an underground coalmine fire - Coalmine... | ecosystem: Environmental > Terrestrial > Soil > Unclassified ... | reverse complement strand
GGAACCAAACGATGCCCTTCGTCGCCGCCAATGGCATTCGCACCTACTACGAGATGGTCGGAGAGGGCGCGCCGCTGCTCCTGATCGCTGGCAATGGCATGGATCACACGGCGTTTCGCGACCAGGTGTCCGTCTTCTCGCCGCATTTTCGCTGCGTCACGTACGATCTGCGCGGTATCGGACGCTCGGACGTTCCCGACGCCGGTTATACGGTGCCCGACATGGCATGCGATGCGCTCACGCTGCTCGACGCGCTCGGAATGCCGCAGGCGCACGTCGCGGGCTATTCGCTCGGCGGGGCGATCGCGCTGCAGATGGCGATCGACGCGCCGAATCATGTCGGATCGTTATCGCTGTACTCGACGTTCTCGCACGTCGAGCCGTATCTGCGCCGACGCTACGAGATTCTGCTCGAGATTCTGGTCGGGACCACGCCGGCGCTTTGGGCGATGTTCACGACATTCAGCGCGTTCGGCGAGGCCTACATCAATGCGCACGACGACGAGATCGGGAAGGAGATCGCGCTGCGCATTTCGCGATGGAAGGGCCCCGATGCACCGTCGAAGGTCGGGCTCGTCGGGCACTATCGCGCGATCCTCGGCCATGAAGTGCGCTCGCGGCTTGCCGAGATCCGCTGTCCGACCTGGATCGCGGTCGGTAGCTCGGATCCGGTAACACCACCCTCGTACGCGCGCTATCTGCACGAGCACATTGCCGGCTCGCGGATTTCGATCTACGAAGGCGCGCCGCATCGGTTGCTGAACTTCACGCCGCGATTCAATGCCGACGCGCTCGAGTTCCTGCTCGACGCGCGCCATGCAGCAAAGCTCGGTGTATAGTCGTCGGGCGATTCGGAGGTCATTCGCGCGATGAACGTTCATCCCAACGGCGCGCCGATCATTTCGGCCGACTCGCACGTGCTCGAGCCGGGCGATCTGTGGACGCGTACGCTCGGCAGTCGCTTCGGCGATGCGCTGCCGCGCATCGTCAACGGTTTCGAGGGGCACGACGGCACGTTTTTCTATCTGGGCCGTCCGGGCGAAGCGGCGAGGATCGATGAGCTCGTCAACGCCGTCGGCGACGACGAGCGCGTGCGCGAGCTTGTGAGGGCCGGCGCCGATCCCATGTTCCGGCTGCAATTGATGAAGAAGGACGGCGTCTCCGCCGAGGTGCTGAACCCGACGTTCGCGCTGTGGGTGCCGCGCATTCCCGATCCTGCGATGCGTCGCGCATGCGCGCAGCTCTTCAACGACTGGATCGTCGAGTATTCGCAAGCCGACCGCACGCGCCTGCTCGGCGTCGGCATCGTGCCGATCGACGATCCGCGGTGGGCCGCCGAGGAAGCGACGCGGATCGTTCACCGCGGCGCGCGCGGCATCATGTTGCCGACCCAACCGATCGAAGGTGCGCCGCCTTACCGCGGCGACGTCTACGATCCGTTCTGGGCGGTCGCGCAGGAAGCGGGCGTGCCGATCACATTGCACATCGTCACCGGGCGCGTGCGCGATCCGTTCACCTATCACGGCGCCGACGAGCGCGGGGAAGTGCCGCGCTCATTCCTCGAGCTGTTTGGCGAAGCGGCGCCGGTGCTCGCGAACGAGTTCATCTTCGGCGGCGTTTTCGATCGCTTCCCGAAGCTTTCGCTCTTCCTCTCCGAATACGACGCGTCGTGGCTGCCGATCCTCAAGTATCGCGTCGATCGAATCGAGACGTTTCCCGGCCTCACGCCGCTTCGCAAGCGCGCACGCGAATACATTGAGCAGAACGTTTACGCCGGCATCATCAACGACCCGCTCGCCGCGAAGCTTCGTCACGAAATCGGCGTCGGTCGAATTCTCTGGGGATCCGACTTCCCGCATCCACCGTGTCCATATCCACATACGCGCAAGCGGATCGGCGAAATCCTCGCCGGCATTCCGGATGACGAGCGCGAAGCGATGACATCGGGCAACGTCTGCCGGCTGTACCGTATCGACGCGTCCGCACTGGTCGAATGAAGGGCACACTCGACATCGTCGGCGGACGGCTGATCGACGCGATCGGCGACCGGCCGAAGGCGAATGCTTCGCTCCGCGTCAAGGATGGTCGCATCGTGGCGATCTGGGAAGGATCGCGCGCGCCTTCCGAAGCCGCCGATCGTGTGATCGATGCGCACGGGAAGACAGTGATGCCCGGCCTGATCGACGCACATTGCCATATCAGCTACGGCGAGGGCCGCAGCGCGGAGGAAGTCGACGTCTACGGCGGTGCCGAATGGGCGGCGGTTCGCGCGGTGTGGAATTGCGCGAAGGTGCTGCGCGCCGGCGTGACGAGTTTCTGCGATCCTGGCTCGACATGGCTCGTCGCCGTCACCGCGCGCGATGCGATCGCGAGCGGCATGTTTCCGGGTCCGCGCATGTTCGCCGCGGGCCGGCACATTGTCGCCGACGGTGGTTTCGCCGATTATTTTCCAACGTGGCTCGGCATGCCGGTGTCGGCCGAGGGTGTGCTGTGCCACTCGCGTGACGAGATGCTGCGCGAGGTTCGCCAGCAGGTGAAGAATCGCGTCGATCTCGTCAAGATGAGCGGCGATAGCCACGCGCAAGAGCGCATGCTCGATGCCGGCCCATGCCTGTCGGACGACGAGATGCAGGCAATCGTGTCCACGGCGCATTCGCTCGGTCGCAAGACGACGATCCACGCACGCTATCCGAAAACGGTGCTCGCGGCGGTGCGCGCCGGTGTCGACTGGGTGATCCACGCGTCGTATCTTCGCGACGAGGACGTGGGAATCGTCCGCGACGCGCGAACACCGATCTGCGCGACGCTCACGTTCACCGCGAACATCGTTGAATGGGGACGCGACGTCGGCGTCGATCCCAACTACATCGACGTCAAGAAGCGTGAGCTCGACGCGCTGGTGCACATCCAGCGCCGCGCATACGAGGCGGACATCCCGATGCTCGCCGGATCGGAGGCCGGCTTTTCGGTCACGCCGTACGGAGAGTTTCATGCGCGCGAGATCGAGCTTCTCGTGAAGCTCGTCGGCATGAGCCCGATGGATGCGATCAAGGCGGCGACGGCGAACAACGCGGCGGCGTTCGGATGGAAAGGCGACGTCGGCACGCTGGAGCGCGGTGCGCGCGCCGACGTGCTGATCGTCGACGGCGATCCGCTGGCCGACATTGCGATCCTCGGCGATCCGGAGCGGATCGCGACGATCCTGCACGACGGGGATGAAGTGGATCGACGCGCGCCGATCCCCGAGCGCAAGCGGATGGCGCACGAACGCGGATTCGGCGTATCGCAGCGGAGCCTGAGCCGCGCGGACACGCAAACTAGGAGGGGGCAATCATGAGCACTTTCACTCGCCGTAGTTTTGTCGCCAGCACCGCTGCACTCGTCGCGGGCGCCAGCCTGCCAAGCCGTGCGCAATCAGCGGTAGCGCTCACCGGCATCGACTGGGGCGGCCCGCTGATCGAGGCGACGCGCAAGATCACCGAGGGCGACAAGAACGTGAACATCACGTGGGAGCTGCATTCGGGCGGCGCTGGAACGGTGTTGCCGAAGATCAAGTCGGCATGGCCGAATCCCAAATACGACATCGTCGCTGCCTGGAATCCGGTCTACGTGACGATGATCAACGAGGGCTGGCTCGAGCCGCTCACGTTCGACGAGATGCCGAACCTGCGCGACATTCCGCCGGACTACTTCTTCAAGGACAAGAGTGGCGCGATCGTCAACGTGCCGCGCAGCCTCGCGGGCATGTTCTGGGGCTATCGCGACGACAAGGCGCCGGTGAAAGTCGCGCACATCGAGCAGCTGTTCGATCCGAAGCTCAAGGGGCAGATCTGCTGGCCGGGCCCGAGCATCAACTCGAACCTGCAGCTCCTGTCGCTCGCGCTTTCGCAAGGTGGGAATGAGAAGAACATGGAGCCCGGCTGGGAACTTTTGAAGAAGCTCGCGAAGTCGGGCAACATCGGCCGCGTCGCGCAGACGGAGACCGACTTCCTGAACTCGATGTCGACGGGCGAAACATCGGTCGCGTTCTGGAACATGTCGCCGTGGAAGAAGCTATCGACGAACTTCCCGATCAAAGTCCTGACGCGCGTGCCGAACGAGAAGGGCATGAAGGCGTTCATGTACCAGGACGGCTGGGTCGTGCTGAAGTCGTCGAAGGAGAAGAAGGCCGCCAAGGACTACCTGAACTTCTTCGTGAGCCCCGAGAACAACCAGAAGTTCAACGAGATGCTCGGGCAGGGAACGACGAACCGGAAGGCGAAGCCGAGCGGGTTCGCGGAGAACATCGCGTTCAACGGCGACGAGCTGCATCAGTACGCGTACTTTCCCGATTTCACCGGGCTCGCCGCGCAATTGAACGACACCGTGAAGCGATTCGAGACGGAGATCGTGCCGCTGCTGTAGCGGGAGCGCCGTTTGATGGCGGGAACGCGGCGCGGCGCCGGGCTGGTCATCCCGGCGCTCGTCGTGATCGCGGTGCTGCTCGTCGCACCGCTTCTGATGGTCGGCAACGAGAGCCTGCGCGTCTTCGTGCCAGGCCGCGTCGGGTCGATGCACGACGCGCCGCTCACGTTTGGCAACTACGCCGAGCTCGCGCAGGTCGCGTACGTGCGCTACTTCGGCGACACGTTTGGCTTGAGCTTTGTCGCGACGATGCTTGCGCTCGTGCTGGCTTATCCGATCGGATATCGGGTTGCGCGCGAGATGCGGCCGCGTGTGCGCCGCGCGTGGATCGCGTTCCTCGTCGTGATGCTGTTCCTGAGCATCCTGATCCGCGTCTATTCGGTCTCACTCGCCGTGGGTCCGGCGGGATTCGGCCGTGCTCTATCGTCGTTCTTCGGGCTTTCGCTCAACAGTCGTGGTTACGCTGAGATTTCGGTCGTGCTCGGACTTCTGCACTGCCTCATTCCGATGGCGGCGATCGTGCTGCTTGCGCCGTTGCAGGCTTTGAATCCGCGGCTCGTCGAGGCCGCGCAGGCGCTCGGCGCTCCGCGATGGAAGGCGCACGCGACGGTCACGCTGCCGCTCTCTGCCCGCGGCCTGCTCGCCGCATTCATGCTGTGCTTCACGTTCTCGATCAGCGCGTTCGTGATTCCCATGGTGCTCGGCAAGGGTCGCGTGCTGTTCGTCTCGAACCTGATTTACGCGCGCTTCGGCGAAGTGGGCAACTATCCGAGCGGCGCGGCACTTTCGATCACGCTGCTCGTGCTGTCGCTCTTCGTCGTGTACGCGATCGGTCGTGCGACCGGTGCCCGACGGGAGCGATGAACGCGGCGTAACTTCGAGGAGCAGGACATGAACGACTCGCACGCGCCATCGGACATCGCGCTAGAACGCGAGCGGCTCTCGAAGCTGTCATGGTTCGAGTCGGGAAAGCCGTGCCGCACCGAGATTTTTCACGAGCGCGATTTCGCGCACGAGCAGGAGGCGATCTGGGGCAAATGGGGTGCGCAGGGGATCGGTCGCCTGCGCACGGTGATGCTGACGCCGCCTTCGGAATGCGAGGTTCGGCCGGTGTTCGCCGAAGAGCCCGCCTACTATCGGCTGTATCGGCGGCGCCTGCTCGACCTGCACATTTCTCCAGCGGCAATTCGAGCAATACGTCGCGACGCTGAAGGGCGAAGGCGTCGAAGTGCTGATCCTCGAACCGCCATCGCTCGATGAGGCCATCCGGCCGTACGGCTTTCAACGCATTTTCACGACGCCTTCCGAAGTGCTCGTCACCAACGCGGGCGCGATCATTCCGCGGATGGCGGCATCAGGCTATCTGACAGGCCGCGAGAAGCGATGGGCACAATACCTGATGTCGATCGGCTGTCCGATCCTGTTCTCGATTCACGGCAAAGGTTTCCGGCCGGCGGTGTATCCCATCCCGACATGATGCTCGGTGTCGCGGACTTGGGCCTCGCGCTTGCCTATCCGGCGATGCTCGTGCCTCGAGGATCTGTAGCGGCTACAACGCGGCCGTTGCCTGGAACTCGATCAGCAGGCCCGGATCCGCAAGATGGTTCACCTCGACAATCGTGCTGGTCGGCAGGTGGTCCTTGAAGAACTCCATTCGCGCCGCGACGATCTCATTGAACTGGCGGATGTCGGTCGTGTAGACGACGATCGAAACGATGTTCGCCAGGCTGCCGCCCGCAGTTTCGAGCACCGTCTGCATGTTGCGGATCGCCTGTCGCGTTTGCTCCGCCATGTCGCCGGGACCGACGAGGTTTCCGTTCGCATCGCGCGAGAGCTGGCCTGACAGGAAGATCAGCGTCGTCGGGTTGTCGACGCGAATGTAGTGGTGGTAGATCGTCGAGCGAACGTTCCTGAGGTTCGGCGGATCGCCCCGCGTGATTTTCGTCATGTGCGTTGCTCTTCGACGATGTGAGTGCGAAGCGGGGCAAACCCTTCGATCGCGACGTCGATGACATCACCCGGTTTGAGATAAAGCTCGTCCGCGTTGGGTTGGCCGACAGCAACGCCGGCCGGTGCGCCCATCGCAATCAGATCGCCTGGCTCGAACGGCATCCAGCGCGAGAAGTGCTCGAGCACGTCGCCGAGCTTGAAGATCATGTCACCGGTATGGACGCGCATCCGCTGCTGGCCGTTGACGACGCACGTGATCCAAAGATCGTGCGGATCGCGGATCTCGTCGAGTGTGATGACATACGGTCCGACCGGGCCAAAGCCCGGCATGTTCTTCGCGGTCCAGAACCGAGTGCCGGACGAGACTTCCTGCTTCTGGATTTGCCGGGCGGTGAGGTCGTTCGTTACCGTGATGCCTGCGATGTACGACATCGCCTCGTCGCGCTTGACCCGAAGCGCGCGCTTGCCTATTACGAACGTGAGCTCGGGCTCGTAATCGAGGGTGGTGATGCCGGCCGGTCGCACGACGCGCGCGTCGTCACCGACGATCACCGAATTGAGCTTGACGAATCCAGTGGGCTCCTTCGGAATCTCCTTGATGAGCTGATTGCGGACGAGCTCGTCGAGATGCGACTTGTTGTTCTTGCCGACGCAAAAGAAGACGTTCGGATCGAGGATCGGCGACAGTATGCGCACGTCGTCGCGCCGAAGGCGGGTGTGGCGCGCGTCACCCGAACTGGCAGCTTCGAGCGCGCGCTTCGCGTTGTCCAGGCCAGCACGTCCTGCAGCGAAAAACTCGCGGAGCGAGCGCGGGAAATCAGCCGACGGATTCGCCGCATGTGATGCGGCGGCGAGATCGACGATTTCGCCGTCGATCCATGCACCGATTCGCGATGTCGGGTTGTCGCTCGTTGCAAAGGTCAGAAGCTTCATGGTTCGTCGCCGGCGGGGAACGACGCATTGTAGAGAAATATCAGGTGGCAATCGCGTTGAGCTTCACGTCGATGCCCTCTTCGAGGTCAGCGCCGACGATCGTCGTGGCAGGAAGCGTTTCGTCAAAAATCTCCGTCAGCGTTTCACGCGCCGCGTCCGCGAAGCCGGTGTCGCGAAGGAACAGATCGAGTCGAACTGTTCGCGAGAGCCCCGAGCCGCAGCGATTTAGCTTCCGATCCAGCAGCTCCAGGGAGTCGCGCAACTGCGCTTCGGGATCGATTCCAGCGGGTCGGCCAGTGCTTGGGGCCATGCACTCGCCGACGAAAACGAAGCCGCCGGCCGAGATGGTCGTGGGCGCCGGCGCTTCGCTATCGAAGACGATGTCCTTCGCGACACCCGGCACGGCGGCGAGGACCGTCGCTTCGATGTCACCATTTCCGGACAGCGGCAATGCAACACGCGTCGACGCGCACGGCGTCGCGCGCAGGACTTCGCGACATATCCTTTCGTCATCCGCAGCACGCGCCTGATCGCGCAGATACGTGTCGATGCGCAGGATCGCGCCCACGTCCAGGCCGCAATCGTTCAGGATCGAACGGATCACCTCGTAGATGATTCGCGCTTGCGCCGCGAACGCGGCGGGCGTTTCGTCGCTCAGCCGCACACCCGTGCGCGGATCGACGGTGCCGCGAATACCGGACAGGAATACGAAGGGCCCGCCGCGCACGGCCGCCGAGATGTTGTTCATGCCGTATCGAGAACCGTCGACGAGGACATGCTTGTCTGCGGGGTCGGCGAGCGCGATTGCGCACGTCGTCACCATGTTGGTTCCGGCCATCTTCGCCGCGACGCCGGTGCTGGCGAGCGGCGCCGGCTTGCCGAAGTAGCGCTCGCGCACCGACTGCCGGACCGGCAACCAGTCCTGGCTGCTGGTGAAATGATCGAGGCGAACGACATGGCTGCAGTCCACGCCAATGGCATCCAGCAATTGCGCGATCCTGCCGTACGAGTTCTCGCACTGCGCGCGAGCCTTGCTGGTGGGCGCTGGAAGGACCTTGCCGGAGTCCGGAGCACGATCGCCATCGCAGCCGGGAACAAACAGCAAAGGACCCGCGCGAACGGCACCTACTCTGCTCGATGCGATCAAATTCACTCCACCACGGATCGAAGTGGCCTTCGCGGTTGGTACGTCACACTATACGGGTGAGCGCATACGAAGTGTCGCAGAGAATAGAATGAACGCTCAATCCCGAGGCTACCAGCGATGCAGAGCGGCTACGAACAATACGCACACGAAGTTCTGGAGCGCATTCGCTCGGATGGCTTCTACAAGACCGAGCGCGTGATCGGCAGTCCACAGGTAACCGAAATCCGGCTGGTGGACGGCGAGAAGGTTCTTAACTTCTGCGCCAACAACTATCTCGGCCTCGCGGACGACGAGCGACTGATTGCCGCCGCCAAGAGAGGACTGGACAAGTTCGGCTTCGGCATGGCGTCCGTGCGTTTCATCTGCGGCACCCAGAGCTCGCACAAGGCGCTCGAAGACGCGATCACGAAGTTGCTGCACACGGATGACACTATTCTCTATTCGAGCTGCTTCGACGCGAACGGGGGATTGTTCGAGACGCTGCTTGGCGAGGAAGATGCGGTCATCAGCGACGAGCTCAATCATGCGAGCATCGTCGATGGCATTCGCCTCTGCAGGGCAAAGCGCTTCCGCTACCGCAACAACGACATGGCCGATCTGGAGGCGCGTCTCGCGGAAGCCGACGCGGCCGGTGCGCGCTTCAAGTTGATCGCGACGGACGGCGTCTTCTCGATGGACGGTATCGTCGCGAATCTGCGCGCGATCTGCGATCTCGCCGAACGTTACCGCGCTCTCGTCATGGTGGATGATTCGCACGCGGTCGGTATAGTCGGCGAAGGAGGTCGCGGGACGCCGGAACTCTGCGGTGTCGAGGGTCGCGTCGACATCCTGACCGGGACGTTGGGCAAGGCGCTCGGCGGTGCTTCCGGCGGTTACACGTCGGGACGCAAGGCGATCATCGAGCTTTTGCGCCAGCGCTCGCGTCCCTATCTCTTTTCGAATTCGGTCCCGCCGCCGATCGTGGCGGCGACGCTCGCCGTGCTCGAATTGTTGAGCAGCGTCGATGGCGCGGAACTGCGGCGTCGGCTTCACGCCAACGGCGCGCGCTTTCGCCGTGGAATGGCAGATGCAGGCTTCGATCTCGTGGCTGGCAGTCATCCGATCATCCCCGTGATGCTCGGCGATGCGACGCTCGCGACGCGAATTGCCGATGCGCTGCTCGCGAAGGGTATCTATGTCATCGGCTTTTCATACCCCGTCGTGCCGAAGGGCAAGGCGCGTATCCGAACGCAGATGAGCGCAGCGCACTCGAAGGATCAAATCGATCGCGCGGTGACCGCATTCGAGGAAGTGGGTCGCACGCTCGGTGCGATTCGATGAATTGCGAAAAGGCGGATAGCCAATGAAGGCACTCGCGAAGCTCGACCCAGTACCCGGATTGACCCTGACGCAGGTCAAACGGCCCGAAGTCGGACACAACGACGTGCTGATCCGTATCCGCAAGACGGCGATCTGCGGCACGGACGTTCATATCTGGAAATGGGACGAGTGGGCGGCGAAGACGATCCCCGTGCCCATGCATGTCGGTCACGAATACGTCGGCGAGATCGTCGATATGGGGCAGGAGGTGCGCGGCTTTCGAATCGGCGACCGCGTTTCGGGCGAAGGACACATCACCTGCGGCTTCTGTCGCAACTGCCGCGCAGGTCGTCGCCACTTGTGCCGCAACACGGTAGGCGTCGGTGTCAATCGCGAAGGTGCCTTCGCGGAGTACCTCGCGATTCCTGCGTTCAACGCATTCAAGATTCCCGACGACATTTCCGACGACCTGGCGGCTATCTTCGATCCGTTCGGCAATGCGACGCATACCGCGCTGACATTCAACCTCGTCGGCGAGGACGTGCTGATCACCGGCGCTGGTCCGATCGGCATCATGGCCGCGGCAATCGCTAGGCACGTCGGCGCCCGTCACGTGGTGATCACCGACGTCAATGATTATCGGCTCGCCCTCGCTCGAAAGATGGGTGCGACGCGCGCGATCAACGTCGAGCGCGATAATTTGCGCGAAGTGATGAACGACCTCGGCATGACGGAGGGCTTCGACGTCGGGATGGAGATGTCGGGTGTGCCGAGCGCTTTCGAGAGCCTGCTGGTGCACATGAACCATGGCGGCAAGGTCGCGTTGCTCGGCATCCCGCCCGAGCACATGGCGATCGACTGGAACCAGGTGATTTTCAAAGGGCTCGAGATCCGCGGCATCTATGGCCGTGAAATGTTCGAGACCTGGTACAAGATGGTCGCGATGCTGCAAAGCGGCCTCGATCTCTCGCCGATCATCACGCATCACTATGAGCTCGAACGCTACGAGGACGCCTTCGCGACGATGATGTCAGGCAAGAGCGGTAAGGTGATCATCGATTGGAGGGAGGCGGCGTAATTGCGTTACGGCCGCGTCGGGCTGTCGCGTAAAATCGCGGCTACGGAGAGGTGGATGAGTGGTTTAAGTCGCACGCCTGGAAAGCGTGTTTAGGGTAATGCCCTAACGCGGGTTCGAATCCCGCCCTCTCCGCCAA
>Ga0070731_10005121_pt1 | contig 10948 bp, 4 predicted proteins | sample Coa_R1_2_FD_66448 | JGI IMG/M metagenome (GOLD analysis project Ga0070731, IMG submission 66448) | Surface soil microbial communities from Centralia Pennsylvania, which are recovering from an underground coalmine fire - Coalmine... | ecosystem: Environmental > Terrestrial > Soil > Unclassified ... | reverse complement strand
TCCAGCGCTTGCGCAAAATGTTTCAAAAGCAGGATCGAGCTCTCGCCCAGGTTTCCATCGCCGAGCAAACCTATCGGCCCGAGCATAATGCGGTCGACTTCACCTTCCAGATCGATCCCGGGCCTGTGGTCATCATCTCGGCCCAGGGATTTCACATCAGCCAAGGTGTGCTTCGCCGCGAGATTCCGGTTTTCGAAGAAAATGCCGTCGACGACGATCTGCTCAATGAGGGCAAGCGCAACCTGTTGGATTATCTGCAGACCCGCGGCCGTTTTGATGCCAAGGTCGACATTCGCAAAGAGTCCGAGGACAAGACCCTCCGCGTGATCTATCAGATCGATGCCGGTCCGCTTCACAAACTGGCTCTGGTTGATATTTCCGGCAACAAAAATTTTCTGGATACTGCGAAGCTGCGCTCCTATCTGCAGATCCAGCCTGCCCGCCGCTTCCTGAGCCATGGCCGCTACAGCGAGGCCCTTCTCAAAAGCGATGTCGCCACCCTGGAAGGTCTCTACCGTTCCAACGGATTCCGTCAAGTGCAGATTACGACCAAGGTCGACGACAACTATCAGGGCGTGCAGAACCGGCTTGCGGTCCGCATTCTCATCGAGGAGGGTGTGCGGACCCGGGTCGGCGAAGTACATATCGTCGGCAACGCGATCGTAAAGACTGCGGACCTGCCGGAATTGACTACTCAGCCCGGACAGCCCTACTCCGAACAGGATCTGGCCAACGATCGGGAAAGAATTCTCGGATACTACTTCGACCACGGATTTCCCAATGCCTCGCTGGAACTGACAACGGCTCCGTCGGGCCACGAACCGAATCGCGAAGACGTGACCCTCACCCTTAAAGAGGGCGAGCGCTTCACCGTGAATCAGGTCATGGTCGCCGGCACCGAACATACTCGCGACTATGTGGTGCAGCGCGAACTGGAGGTCCGTTCCGGCGATCCCGTCAGCCAACGGGATCTCCTCAACACGCAAACCCGCCTCTACGATCTCGGCATTTTCAGCCAGGTGGACACGGCGGTTCAGAATCCCGAGGGCACTGATCCGCAGAAGAACGTTCTGGTGCAGGTCCAGGAAGCCAAACGCTATACCTTTACTTACGGTCTCGGGCTCGAATTCCAGACCGGTCAGCCCGCCGGGTCCACCTCGCCGACCGGTGTGACTGGGGTGAGCCCTCGCGTGGAATTGGATGTGACTCGCCTGAATTTCGGCGGCCGCGACCAGACGCTCGCCTTTCAGTCCCACGTCGGCAGCCTGCAGCAACGGGGATTGGTCAGCTACACCGTGCCGAAGCTGTTCGATAGCGACCGATTCAAGCTCATCTATACGATCTTCTACGACAACAGTCTCGACGTCGCCACCTTCACTTCTCAGCGCTTGGAGGGAAAAATCGACCTGCGGCAGCAGTTCGGCAGCACCGGCAGGGAACCCGGCACTCGTCCCGGCCCCGATGCCATCACCTACCGCTTCGATTTCCGCACCGTCAAGGCGAGCCACTTTGCCAACGACTTCTCGCCCGGTGAAATCGCCCTCTTATCGCTTCCCGCTCGCGTCGGCGGCCCCGGATTCACCTTCATACACGATAAGCGCGACAACCCGCTCGAGAGCACCAAGGGTGACTACTACACCCTCGACGCCTTCGTCGCTACCAGCTTCTTCGGTTCCCGGTCGGAGACGCCGACCTCGACGCTGCCCACCAACTACGGCCGAGCTCTCGCCCAATACTCGACCTACCATGCCTTTGGGGGAAAAGGAAGGGCCGATCGGCAATTCGTATTCGCCCGCTCCACCACTTTCGGACTCGAGCAGCCTTTCCGTGGAACGCGGGTCTTGCCTCCGGGATCCTGCCCTCTGAACTCAGCGGGCGAGCCAACCTGCACCGACATCGCCACCATCCCCCTGCCGGAACAATTCTTTTCCGGCGGCGGCAACTCTCATCGAGGTTTTGGGTTAAATCAGGCAGGACCTCGCGACCCAAGTTCCGGTTTTCCCGTCGGCGGTACCGCTCTGTTTGTCAATAACCTGGAACTCCGCTTCCCCGAGACTTCACTGCCGTACCTCGGAGAGGGGTTTGGTTTTGCCATTTTTCACGATATGGGCAACGTCTTCACCGCGCCGCACGACATGATCCGGGGGTTCCTGCGCTGGCACCAGCCAAGTACCCAATCGTGCTTGTCCAGTGGTACACCGACCTCCCAGGACTGTACCGTATTCAGCAACAACGGATATGATTACACTTCCCATGCAGTTGGTTTAGGATTGCGTTACAAGACACCGATAGGTCCCTTGCGGTTCGACTTCGGGTATAACCTGAATCCGACCCGGTTTTTCGAGATTTATCAATACCGAATTCCGAATAGCAACCCGGCGGTAATAGTTCCCATATTCGCGACGCAGCAGTTGCGCCACTTCAATATTTATTTCAGCATAGGTCAGCCGTTCTAATGTCAAGAGTTTTTGCGAAATCGCTCGCCGTTCTCGCGCTGTTATTCAGCGCCTTTGCGCTTCCGTCGGCCCATGCCGGAGAAGTCATCGATCGCATCGTCGCCACCGTCAACGGTCACATCATCCTGCAGAGCGATTGGGACGAAGCGCTCCGCTACCAGGCTCTACTGAGCGGACGTGCCGCCGGCAGCTTTTCTGATGAAGAACGCCGCGCCGCCCTCGACCAATTGATCGATCAGGAACTCCTCGATGAGCAAATGAAATCGGCATCCTTCCGCCATGCCTCGGAAGCCGAAGCCCAAGCGCAGATCGCCGAAGCTCGCAAACTGTATCCCGAGGCCAACACACCCGAAGGCTGGCAGGCTGTTCTCACTCGATTTGGCTTGAGCGATCAGGGCGTCGTAGCCCACGTCCAGCAGCAGATCGACCTGATGCGCCTGGTCGACGCTCATCTGCGCCCCGCGGTGCAAATCGACTCCAAAACGGTCGAGGCGTACTATCGCGACAAGTTTGTCCCGCAGTTGAAAGAATCCGGCGCCGGCGACGTGCCACTCTCCGATGTGTCCGGCAAAATTCGCGAATTGCTGACCCAAGAGAAAGTCAGCGAACTCATGGTTTCCTGGCTGCAGTCGCTGCGAGCGGAAAGTAAAGTCAGCATGCCCGGCAGTTTCGACTCTCCGCCCGGAGACGGAGTGCAGTCGCGGTGACCGAACCTTCCGCCAGACCGTGGCGCTGGTGGAAATATCTGCTTCTCGCCGCCGCGCTTTTCGTGGTCGCCGTCGCGGCCGCCCTCTGGTACACGACGACCAACTCCTTTCAGGCATACGTCCGCCGCCGCATGATCGAAGAGGTCGAGCGCATCACCGGAGGCCGCGCCGAAATCGGCAGCTTTCACGTCGTTCCTTTCCACCTGCAAGTGGAAGTTCGCGACATCACCGTGCACGGCAAGGAAGCGCCCGCTGATCTTCCCCTCGCTCACGCCGACAGCCTGCTTGCGCAGATGAAAGTCGTTTCCTTCCTGCGCACTGAATTCGGATTTACCTCGCTCCAACTCGACCATCCTGTCATCCATATTGCAATCGGACCCGACGGCGCCACCACCAACATCCCGGCCCTGCGAGTTCTTCCCGAGACGGTCCCTCTCGATCAGCGCATCCGGCAACTGTTCGCGCTCTCCATCGATCATCTTTCCCTTCATAACGGCGAACTGCTCTGGGCCGACCAGAAGATTCCTCTCGACTTCGCGGTCAACGGCGCCAACCTCCAGATGAATTACTCTTTCCTCCACGGCCGCTACGAAACTCATCTCACCCTGGGAAAGGTTGACACCACCTTTCAGGATTTCCGCCCCTTTACCTGGATGGTCACCGCCAACTTCAGTCTGGCTTCCAACTTCATCGACATCTCCTCCTTGCAGTGGAACTCCGGCCGCTCCAGCATCAGGCTCAGCGGGCGCGTCGCGGATTTTCGCAATCCCCGCGCCGACGGCAGCTACGAAGCCCAACTGAATCTTCAGGAGGCCGCCGCAATTCTCCGTCGCCGCGAGGTTCGCGAGGGCGTCGCCCAGTTCAAGGGAAACGGACATTGGTCCCCGAGTGATTTCAATACATCGGGCGAATTGCTGCTCAAGGATCTCGGATATCAGGACGATCAGTTCGTGGTGAAAAAAGCCAACGCCGGCGCCGACTACGCGATCACCGATCAGGAGATCAAGCTCTCGAAGTTGCAGGGCAAGCTCTTAGGCGGCAACTTCACCGGCGACGCGCAGGTTGAGAACTGGCTGCACAGCATTCCGCCGGCGCCCCCCATGAAAGGCAAACGTGAAGATATGGCGGTGATCTCTGCCGCCCGGCCCGCGCCGAAAAAAGGCGAGAGGCCCCGGCAGCCCGGCGTGCAGACCGGTGCGATCCGACTTCGCCTCCGCGATGTCTCCATCGCAGAAGTCGCCGCCGCACTCGATGTTCCCGCGCATCCTCTGGGACGCTTTCATCCCACCGGAACCGCCACCGGCAGCGTCGATACCTCTTGGCGAGGCGCACCCAAAGATGCGGAAGTCGCCTTTAACTTCGACGTTGCTCCGCCCGCCCGCGTCGCTGCGCACGAATTGCCCATCACCGCGCGCCTGCAAGGCAAGTATCGCGGCGCCACCGACTCGCTGGAGCTCGCTCAGTTCAATCTCGCCACGCCTGCATCACGCATTCAGGCCTCCGGCACTCTGTCGTCATCCTCGACGCTGCATTTAACCGTCTCCACGACCAATCTCGAAGAATGGCGGCCGCTCGTGACCGCCTGGGGAGGGCCGACCGATCTCCCGTTTCGCATCGATGGCAACGCCGCATTTAACGGCGTCGCCGGAGGAACCTTCTCCGCGCCAACTCTCAATGGCACTATCGTCGCCAATGATTTCGAATTCACCGTGCCGGCCACCTCGCGCACCGCTCAGCAATCCGTCCATTGGGATTCCTTCGCCGCCAATCTCCAGTTCAACCGCCAGAACCTTTCATTGCGCGGCGGAAGCCTGCGCCGCGGCGACACCAGCGCCGACTTCGAACTCAACGCCACGCTCCAGAAGGGACAATTCACCGAGAACGCTCCCTACACCGCGCGCGTCAATCTGCACAACGTCGACGTCGCCTCCACCTCCGCTCTCGCCGGATTCGATTACCCCGTCACCGGAACCGCCGATCTCTCGTTGCAGATCTTCGGCACGCGCGCCCATCCGCAGGCTCAGGGACATATCCACGCCGCCAACGCTTCCGCCTATGGCGAAGCCATCGAGCAACTGGACGCCGACCTTCATGTCAGCCCCGACGAAACCGCGCTCCACGACATTCACCTTACTCATCTGGGAGCCGAAGTCACCGGCGATGCCGCCTACGTGCCGTCGACGCAAAGCATCCGTGTTGACCTCGCTGGAAAGAATTTTGATCTGGCCCGCGTCCCCGAAATCCAGCTTAAGCCGCTGCTCATTGAAGGCCGCGCCGACTTCACACTTCAGGCTTCCGGCTCGGTGCATGAGCCTGCCATCAACTTGCACTTCCAAGGTCGCGACCTGACTTTCGATCACGAACTCTCCGGCGGCCTCGACGTCGTCGCCACCACCAGCAATGGGGAACTTCACCTCAACGGTCGCACCGAATTCATTCGCGGCGGCGTGCTGATCGACGGCACCGTCGGCATGCATGGCGATTATCCCGCCACCATCACCGCGCACATGGACCACCTTGACGCCGACGCCCTCTGGCGCGCTTACCTGGGACACGAGTTAACCGGCCATTCCTCTGCCGGCGGATCCGTGACCATGCGCGGCCCCTTGCGCTATCCGCGCCGATGGACGCTCGACGGATCGGTCACCGATCTTGCCCTCGACGTCGAAACCGCCAAGCTCCACAACCAGGACCCGATTCACTTCACCTTCGACCACCAAACTGTCCACATTGCGCCCGCCCATCTCGTCGGCGAGGGGACCGATATCACCGGACAGGGTTCCATTCAATTTACCGGCCCCCAGGAACTCGATCTCTCCGCCGACGGACAAGCCGATCTCCGCCTGCTCGGCGGACTCGATTCGAACCTCACCGCTTCCGGAATCGCCGCTATTCACATGAACCTTGCCGGTTCTCTGGACGATCCGCTGCCGCAAGGCACCATTCTGATCAAGAACGGTTCGGCATTCTACGCCGGGCTGCCCAGCGGCCTCAGCGAGATGAACGGTCAGCTGACCTTTACCCGCGATCGGGTCCATATCGACACGCTTACGGCGCGCACCGGCGGCGGCACGCTCGACTTCAAAGGCGATGTCACCAATTACTATCGCGACCTCAGCTTCAACCTGACGGCCGTCAGCAAGGACGTGCGCTTGCGCTATCCGCCCGGCGTCAGTTCCACCGCGACCGCGGAACTCCATTGGATCGGCAATCGCTCGTCGTCGACTGTCTCCGGCGACGTTCTCGTGACCAAGCTCGCAGTCACTCCCGGATTCGATTTTGGATCGTACCTCGAGCGCACGCGTCAGTCCGCCGCCATCACGCCTGCCAATTCCGCGCTCTACAATGTGAAGCTCAACGTCGCCGTTCGCACCGCCCCTGAATTGCAGATGAAAACCGCCGTGGCCCGCCTCTCCGGAGATGCCGACCTCCGTCTGCGAGGCTCGGCGGCCCGCCCCAGCGTGCTCGGACGCGCCGACATCCTCGAGGGGGATGCCACCTTCAACGGCATCAAGTTCCGCCTCGAGCGCGGCGACATCACCTTTGCCAATCCTGTCGCCATCGAGCCCCAAGTCAACCTGCAGGCCACCACTCACGTCCGCAATTACGATCTCGACGTTACTGTCACCGGTACTCCCGAGCGCCTCAACATCAACTACCGCTCCGAGCCGCCGTTGCCCAAATCCGACATCATCGCGCTGCTCGCTCTCGGCCGCACCAATGAAGAATCCGAACAACTGCAGGAGCAATCCGGACAGGCGCTCTTCACCGACCAGGCCAGCAGTCTCATCATCAATCAGGCCATCAATTCGACCGTCACCAGCCGCATGCAAAAGCTGTTCGGCGTCAGCCGCATCAAGATCGATCCTCAGGGGCTCACTACCGAAACCAACCCTACCGCGCGCGGTCCTCAAGTCACGATCGAGCAGCAGTTCGCCAACAACCTCTCCCTGACTTACAGCACGAGTGTTTCGCAGAGCGCGGAACAGATCATCGAAGGCGAGTACTACATCAATCGCAACCTTTCTGTGGTGGGCACGCGCGATCAGAACGGCGTGGTCAGCTTCGATGTGCGCATCCGTCGCCGCAGGAAATAGAATAGTTGCAGCAAATCCTTTCGAACGGCGAATGACCTCTCCCGGCGATCCCTCCCCCGAACCCGCTCTGCGCGATCGCATGGTCGAAACTCAGCTGCGCGCCCGCGGCATTCGGGACGAGCGCGTGCTCGACGCCATGCAGCGTGTTCCTCGCCATCGCTTCGCGCCCGAGCGTTATCGCGATCAGGCCTATGAGGATCATCCGCTGCCCATCGGGGAAGGGCAGACCATTTCCCAGCCGTATATCGTCGCGCTCATGTTGGAGGCGCTGGCGCTTGGTCCGAAAGACAAAGTGCTAGAGATCGGCACCGGCTCCGGCTACGTGACGGCCCTGCTCGCCGAACTCGCCGCGAACGTGATTTCGATCGAGCGTCACGCCAGCCTCGCCGGCGCGGCCCGCCGGCTGCTTTCGGATATGGGATATCAGAATGTCCGCGTGATTGCTGGCGATGGGAGCCGCGGATTTCCCGAGTCCGCGCCCTACGACGCGATCATTGTCTCCGCAGCCGCTGCCCAGTTGCCGCCTGAACTGGTCGACCAGCTTGCCGACGGCGGGCGCATGATTATCCCCGTGGGAGCCGAAGATACCCAACAATTGCAATTCATCGAGAAGCGTGACGGGCAGCTGCAGACAACCTGGCGAGAGCTCTGCCGCTTCGTGCCCCTGATCGCCGGGAAGCTGTCATCCTGAGGCGCAAGCCTTTCGCGCGTGCCGCTGCCTCCCGAAGGGGCGCTAGAATGCAGCCCACGACGCAAGCCATGGAGCAGCCTCAGGCGAACAGAAACTCCTTCGTCCGTAACTCCTTGATCTGATCCCGGAGCTTCGCCGCCTTCTCGAACTCGAAACGCTTCGCCGCTTCGCGCATGTCGCTTTCGAGCTTGCCGATATAGATATCGACTTCCTCCTGCGATTTGAATTCGGGTATGCCTTCGGACTCGCCTCCCGTCAGGTCGGCGTAATCGGCCGCGACAATTGCCGCCAACGTCATGTCCAGCGGACGCACGATCGATTCCGGCGTGATGCCATGCTCCTCGTTATATGCCGTCTGAATCGCGCGGCGGCGCAAGGTCTCATCCATCGCCCGCTTCATCGAGTCCGTCATGCGATCGGCATAGAGGATCGCGCGTCCGTTCAGATGGCGCGCGCAGCGCCCAATCGTCTGAATCAAAGATCCCGCCGATCGCAGGAACCCTTCCTTGTCGGCGTCGAGAATCGCCACCAGCGACACTTCCGGCAGATCCAGCCCCTCGCGCAGCAGATTGATGCCGATCAATACATCGAACTCGCCCTTGCGCAGGTCGCGCAGGATCTTCACCCGCTCCAGCGTTTCGATCTCCGAATGCATGTAGCGGCACTTCACTCCCACCTCGGCGTAATACTCGGCCAGGTCTTCGGACATGCGCTTGGTCAGCGTGGTTACAAGCACGCGTTCGCCCTTGGCCACCCGCGCCCGAATCTCGTGCAGCAGGTCGTCAATCTGTCCCTTGACCGGACGCACTTCGACTTCCGGATCGATCAATCCCGTTGGCCGGATGATCTGCTCCACCACCACGCCCGCCGACTTCGTCAGCTCATACGGACCCGGCGTAGCCGACACGTACACCAGCTGATTGGTGCGATGCTCGAACTCCTCAAATGTCAGCGGACGGTTATCGAGCGCCGACGGCATGCGGAATCCGTACTCGACCAGCACCTCTTTCCTTGAGCGGTCTCCGGCATACATCCCGCGCAATTGCGGAACCGTCTGGTGCGATTCGTCGATGAACATCAAGTAATCCCGCGGGAAATAATCCAGCAGCGTTGGCGGAGGCTCGCCCGGCAGCCGTCCCGTAAAATGCCGCGAATAATTCTCGATGCCATGGCAATATCCCATGGCCTTGATCATCTCCAGGTCAAACATCGTACGCTGATGAATGCGCTGCGATTCGACCAGCCGCCCTTGCTTTTCCAGTTCAATTTCCCACCACGCCAGTTCTTTTTTGATCGAATCCACGGCGGAGGACCGCGTCTCCTCTTTCATCACGTAGTGCGTCTTCGGATAAATCGGCAGCCGCACATACTTTTGCTTGACCGTGCCGAACAGCGGATCGATCTGGGTCAGCGACGACACTTCATCCCCCCACAGCTCGATGCGGTACGCCATGTCGTCGTATGTGGGATAGACTTCGATCACATCGCCGCGGACGCGGAACGTTCCGCGCCGAAACTCTCCGTTCGTGCGCTCGTAAAGAATGTCGACCAGCTTGCGCGTGATGTCCTCACGCTTGATCTTCTGACCCTTCTCCAGAAACAGCATCATCCCGTAATAGGCTTCCGGCGATCCCAGACCGTAGATGCAGCTCACCGATGCGACAATCAGCGCATCGTGCCGCTCAAACAGCGACCGCGTCGCCGACAGCCGCAGCTTGTCGAGCTCGTCGTTGATGGTGGCTTCTTTCTCGATGTAGAGGTCGGCGGCGGGAACGTAGGCCTCCGGTTGGTAGTAGTCGTAATACGACACGAAATATTCGACCGCATTGTGCGGAAAGAAGCTTTTGAACTCGTGATAAAGCTGCGCGGCCAGCGTCTTGTTGTGCGCCATCACCAGAGTGGGACGGTTCAGCGCCTCGATCACCTTGGCCATGGTGAAGGTCTTGCCCGAGCCGGTGACGCCGAGCAGCACCTGGTGTTGCTCGCGATCAAAGATGCCCCGCGTCAGCGCCTGTATCGCGGCGGCCTGATCTCCCTGCGGTTTGTAACTGGAAACTAGTTTGAAATCCATAACAGTCGTTGGTCGTTAGTCCTTAGTCGTTAGCGAGATCTCATGTGGCGACAGCCGCCCCCGAGTCCTTTGTCGTTAGCGAGAGCTTATGTGGCGACAGCCGCCCCCGGCTGTCGGGCCGAGCGAAGCTCGGCTCAAGTTCCGCCGGAAGCTACAGAGCTCATGTGGCGACAGCCGCCCCCGGCTCAAGTTCCGCCGGAAGCCCCACAAAAGCTCATGTGGCGACAGCCGCCCTCGGCTGTCGGGCCGAGCGAAGCTCGGCTCAGGTTCCGCCAGAAGCTACAGAGCTCATGTGGCGACAGCCGCCCCCGGCTGTCGAGCCGAGCGAAGCTCGGCTCAAGTTCCGCCGGAAGCTACACAGAGGCCAATTTCGCCGACAGAGAATCTTTCTATTATAACGCCCTGGGATTGCACCGCAGATGAAGGGCGGGGAATGTTACTTGTGTAGCTCGACGGCGATCAGTTGTGGGTTCATGGAAGGATCCGCCGATTCGACGTACTCAATTTTTGCGGGACGGTTCTCCAGGTCTGCGCACGGATTGAGTTCTTTGCTGGGCTGGAAACCAAGAGCGCTGAATTGGATCTTGTAGTAGTTATCCACGTGCAGCACTACCAGCTTGCCGCTGGCATTCACGGTCAAATCAAGTGCAGGATTATCGCAGTGCACGCCCTTCAGTACTCCCACCAAAAAGCGATGCGGCCCCTTGGCCACAAATTCCGGACGTTTTTTAAGTTGCGGGATCGAGCCATTCGTGACAGTCGTGGTGACCTGTCCCACACCTGAAGAGCTCCCCTCATCCATCTGGCGTTTCTGCTCGGCAAAGCGCGCCCGAGATTCTTCGTACTCCTGCGCGTGCGCGAGAATGTTGTACACCATCTGACTTTCTTCAGGAGTCTTCGCAACTTTCGCCGCCGCGCGCAACACG
>Ga0070731_10005120_pt1 | contig 10948 bp, 10 predicted proteins | sample Coa_R1_2_FD_66448 | JGI IMG/M metagenome (GOLD analysis project Ga0070731, IMG submission 66448) | Surface soil microbial communities from Centralia Pennsylvania, which are recovering from an underground coalmine fire - Coalmine... | ecosystem: Environmental > Terrestrial > Soil > Unclassified ... | reverse complement strand
CTTGTTAACGTCCTCTGCAATCCTGCTGCCGAGCGCCGCTTTCCTGGCCCTACCGGCGTGCGCACAATACAGCGAGACCTACGCGCGGGCGCCGTCGCGCGACGGCCAGGCCACTGGGGGCGCAGAGCCAACGCGCGTGATTGTCGCGCCCCAGTTCCCGGCCTTCTCGAATTGTTCTTTCGGTCCCCAGGGTACGCCCATGGGCTCGTCGGAGGCCCGCGCCAAACTGCTCGACCAGCAGGGACCGCAGCTGCCCCCTGTCTTTGGACTGAGCTCGCTGTCCGTGATGGGCTTCTCGCGAGGCAGCTGGCCGGTGGCGATCGACTATGCGCTCGAGCAGGACAGCCTGCTGCTAGTCGTCATCTCCCCGGAAGGCCAAACGCCGCTCATCTATCGCTTGGAGGGAAAGAAAGGCCACTGGGTGAGCAAGCTCCAGATCCCGCCTTCGGTTGGCGCAGATCTGCGCGTTTCGCAGTACCTGGTGCAAACCCTTGACGATAGCGTAGGCCGCGTGATGCCCTCTCACATCCACATCCACGGAATTGCGGCCGGACCAAAGGCCGTAGGATCGATCGGCATCGATCAGGTAAACTTCGCACCATCCAGCATCCACCTCGGGCACGAGAAAGCGCAATTTACCTATCACTCTATCTCGGATTTTGACGACACCGAAGTCTCTTTCGTACGTTTGGCCAAATCGCCGAGCGGAGAGATCCTGGCGGCGGCCGTAAACAAGAAGGCCATGGGGAGCATTGCGCAAAATCACGTGAAGAACGGCGATTGGGACGGAAGCATCAAGACCGAAGACCTGGTCAAGAACTTCAGCGCAGAAGTGAAACAGTGGCTGGTAGCTCCGACCGGACAACATATTCTGCAGGTGCGCGCTTGGCGCAGCAGAGATCATGGCGGCGACTTTGTCACGGCTCTATCGGAAACCATCGTCGCCGTGGAGTGAGCCTGCCAGCATCAAGCAAACGGACTGGCGGGACGGAATCAGTTCCCTAGATTTTCAGGAGCAAATCGGTGAAGTCGTTCCTGAACACAAGCCTGGCCACCAAGATCCTCTCGGTTGCCGCTCTGCTTCTGGCGGTGGCGGTGGAATGGATGCTGGTCAACGTTCCCGTGTCCGAGGTCAGCGGACAGTTCCCGGCCACGGTGCGGTCGAGAGACGAGATCGTGACCTTCGCAAATCCCGTGGCTGTGACTGGCGATTCCTTTCTGTTTGAATATGCGCAACCGAGCGAGTCAGAAAAAGTGCTGCTCGATGCTTTCTTCGATAACGCTCAACTCTCTGATTCAACCGTCGCGGCACTGAAGTCGTTGCAGGTCTTGGCGCCGACCACATCCGGGGTCATTGCCAACCTCACCAGCGACGTCGGCTCCGGCTCTTGCGCCACCAAACTCCGCGTAGAACCTGTCGGCGGGCCATTTGCGAGCGTCGAGTTTTCGCAGAACGGAGATGACATTTCGAGCGACTACCGGGCGCTCGGGGTTCGCCTAACCGGGGCCGATGGCTTGGTCACGCTCACTCCACAAGGTGCGTTTCAGAATGGCCTGTCTCCATGTAAAGTCGGGTTGTCGGTGGGTGAATGGAAACAGTCCACCCAAGGATTCCTGCCGATCAAGATCCGTGTACCGGCCGGCGAATCCTTCCGCTTCCATTGGCGAAATCTCACCGAGCACACCACCACCTGGAAAACCAGAAGTTCCGCGATCGCTCTACTCAGCTTTGGCGCCTCCGCCAACGACCAGTTCCTGTCGGGGGGCATCGCCATCCGTTCCCTGGACCCCAAAACCGGCAAGGCCGCTGATCCGCCGACCTTTGAGGCCCGAGGCGACAAGCACGACCCCTTGACCGTTTCTTTTTTTGGCATCAATCAGAATCAGCTGCAGATCAGTGCTTCCGGCAAGGGGCGCGCTCTGCGCCATGGCAGCGTGGTTCGCCAGAACCTTCTCGAGACGGTCGATAAATATCCGATTCCCGCGGCACTGCTGGGGGCTGGCAATCTCGCTTTGATCGCTTGGGTAAAGCGGGCGTTCTTTCCGCCCCGCCAGAAAGAGAATGGCTAGATCCGGAAGGATTGGTGACAAACTCTGATAGCTTCATAAGCATCACCTGACATCCTATTGAGATCGCTGGCCTGCCCGACAGGAGAGGAACCGATGACGACACAACCAGAGTTTTTACCCACAGCAGAATCTATCGCCAAATACGTAAAGCAGAACGCCAGGAAACTAGCCAAGTCCTCGTCCATGAAAAGCATGATGCATGGAAAAGGGGTTCAGGAAATCATCCGTCAGGACGACTATAAGGGACACCATGTCATGGTTAAAACCAGATACGAGATAACCATCGATGGCCAAGTTGTGACCGGACACATCATGCTCACCAACCTGGGCCAAGTGCAATATCACGGTTTGCCAAACCACAGCTTCGACTCCGCGGTGGAACTGGCCCGGGCTCTCATTGACAACTTTCCAGAGGACTTTGAAAAGAAAGCTGCGCCTGGTTCTCCCCGTAGCGGCAGCAAGGGTGGCTCCATGGGCGGAATGAAAATGCCCTCCAGCAAAGCTGCAAAATCTTCGAAGTCGAATAAATCCAGGTCCAAACCGCGGTAGAGGAAGCCAAATCTCTAGAGTTGGAGAAATTATGAGTATTACTCGCCCGAATGCTCTCAAGGACGCAACCGCTCTTGCGGACTACTGCGATGGAGTCAAAAAGCTCAAGAATGAATTCACAGGGCCGACCACCAAGGATTTAGGGATTACCGGGTCGGTCGAGAAGATCAGCACCTGCGATCTTTTTGTGGTATGGCACGTGAATGCGATGATGACCATGACGCCGGTACAAAATAATCCCGAGGGCAGGAATGCCGCCCACCGGGGTCCCGTCTTCCCCGCATGGCACCGATTTATGCTGCGGCAGCTGGAACTAAATCTCCAGCGCGTCCTCACGAAAAGTGATTTTGCCTTGCCCTATTGGGATTGGGCGATGGACGGAGAAGGTTCTCCCGAGGAGCAACTGAAATCGGGGCTGTGGACGAAAGATGGCATCGGCGGTTCCGGCGATCCCATTAGCTCAGGTCCATTTGTATTCGACCCGAGTGATAGCTCCTCATTTTGCGTGCGAATTGATACCGACTCGAACGGCAATTTACAGCAGTCAAAACGCGGCCTTGCGCGTGATTTGGGCCACGATATCGACACCCTTCCAAACAGGACAGATACCGCCGATGCGCTGAAATTGTCACTCTATGACGGACCGCCCTGGACGGTTAGTTCCTCTGGCTTTCGCAATCAAGTTGAAGGATGGGTAGGGACGACCGGTCCTGGATTGCACAATCGGGTGCACGTTTGGGTCGGAGGCGACATGAGCCCGGCGTCTTCACCCAATGACCCTGTCTTCTTCCTGAATCATTGCAATGTGGATCGCATCTGGGAAGCTTGGATGCAAAAGCATGGACGCGTCTACGTGCCCGCTGCGAACGCGTCGAATAACCTTAAGGGCCACCGCCTCAATGACGAGTTAGCATCGTTGCTTTCGCCTCCGACCACGCCGGCCGATGTGCTCGATGTCGGTACCCAGTATGTATATGACTCACTCGATGTCTAAGAGAATCTGGCTGTCAACGAGAGGAGAGCCCGTCAGAAAATTTGCCGTGCGACCGCCAGGATAAAAAGACGTCTCCAGTGATTCTGTCACTGGCAAAGGAGGGCAGATGCGGGAATTGACGCAAGGCAAGCGCCGCACCATCCCGTATCCCTGGCATATTGACGATAGTGATGATCTGGAGGCTCCCCATGACCAATGAGATCGTCTGCGCTGGGGCTTTCTGCTTTGGGTCTGTAATTGGATGGGTCACAAAAGAAGCTATGGTGCGTACAGACAAACTCTCAATCAGTCATGTTGCTGCGGTGGTTGGTACAGTCGGGGGTGCTGGTGTCACAAAACTGTTCGGCACAGAACTCCCCTTTGCAGCCTATTGTATCGGTCTAGCGATTTCGTTTTTCTCATTCACTCTGCTTTACGACATCGACCCCAGGTCCGGAAAGGTCATACTCAAGAGAGGAAAGATACTTCGTGAGGGGCCAAGGGAATAGCGGCTATCACCAAGCACAGGGCGAACGAAGTGATCGATACCCATGGACCGAGCGTCTTTCAGGTCGGCTTCTCCTTTCTCGCTCGAACCACCAAATTTTAGCCGTCTTCCGCAGTACGTACCTAGCGCTGCAAATTATTAGTGTTAGGTCACTACTATGATACGCTAACCCGGAAATCATTCGGAGCCCCCATGCCCACTCTGTATACCGTTCTCCGCGCTCAACACCGTCACGCCCCTTCCATTTCCCGATATAAAGGTACACCGACCCACGGCTTCCCTGGTCACAGCTCGCTCGATGCGCAGCGAAGGGCTCTGCTCAAACACTTCACGCCGCTTCAGCGCACTTCCTTCAGCAGCTCGCCGAACCGAAGCGTCATCATCGTGGGTGCGGGTCTCGCCGGTCTCTGCGCCGCCTATGAACTGAAGAACCTCGGCTATACCGTCTCGGTCTACGAAGCACGCCATCGCGTCGGCGGACGCGCTTACAGCTTCTCCTACGCTCGCAACAAGATCGTCGAAGGTGGCGGTGAACTGATAGGCCGTAACCATCCCCTCTGGTGTGGATACGCTCGAACCTTTAATCTGAAATTCTCCGATGTCCCCGACTACGGCAATTCACCGGTTCGGTTCAACGGCCGCACACTTACCTTCGAAGAGTCCAGATCCCTCGCCGACGCCATGGATCCCCACATCGAGCGACTCAATCATCTCGCCGATTCCATCGTTGACCCCTTCGAGCCCTGGACCAATGCCAACTCCGCCTGGCTCGATAAAACCTCGCTCGCCGATTGGCTCGCTTCTCTGAGATGTCCAACAAAAGATTCCAAGAACGGTCGCGACGCCGTCGCGCAACAACTTGTTGCCGATAACGGCCGTTCCGCCGATCAGCAGAGCCTGCTCGGCGTTCTTGCCATGATCAAGGGACACGGAGTCGACCGCTACTGGACTGATACCGAGGTGTACCGGTGCATCGGCGGGAATGCTCAGCTGGCACGGCGGTTCCAGGATGAGTTAGGCAGTAGAATTGTCCACACCGGAATTAAAGTCACCGCCATCTCGGAAGAAAACGGCGTTGTTTCGGTAGAACTCGCGTACACCACCAATCAAGACCTGAAAGACGACCTTGAGAAAAACCCACACTCACGAAAGCCAAAGTCTCAGAAACGCAAGAAGCTCGAACTCGTCCAGGCAGACGAGGTTGTTCTTGCCGTCCCTCCTTCTGTCTGGCACCTGATCCATTTCAAAAACCCGGACCTGCGCACGAAGCTGAGGCAACCTCCCCGCCTCGGCGTCAATACCAAAAACCTCTTCGCCCTGAAAAGCCGCTTCTGGCAAGACTTCGCCAGCAGTCCCACCCTTACTGACAGCAACGGACCCGCCGACATGACGTGGGAAACTACCGAGGACGTTGAGAAAGTCAAAATCAACAAGAAGCCGGATTTCGCGCTGGTCGCCTTTTCTGGTGCCCGCCATTCGCAGGATCTCGTCGATCTTGCCTCGGACCAGGCCCGCGAGACCGCGCTTCAGACCCAACTCATGAGCGTCTACCCGGGAATAGACCAACAGATCGTGAAGTCAGAATTCATGAACTGGCCCCACAAACTCTTCACTCAGGGTTCCTATTATTTTCCTGCCCCCAAGGAAGTCACCTCGTGGGGCCCCTTCTGGAAAACTGGCTACCTAAACTGGCTCCATTTCGCCGGCGAACATACCTCCTACGCTTTCATGGGCTACATGGAAGGCGCCCTTAGCTCTGGCTTCCGTCTGGCCCATCGCCTCGCCGTCCGCGATAAGCTTCTGCCGTAAACTGAGGCGGCCTGCCGCCCATTCCGACCAACATCGCCGAAGCGCAAGCCCGCTGACATTGGTAGGCAGCGAACTATGGTCGTTCATGATCGACCAGACGAATCTATAACGGAAGGTCGCTTTAGGCCTTTGACGTTATTCTCCCAGGAGAAATGGGATAGAGACAAGAAGACCGATCGCGAGAGCCAGTCCAACCGCGTTCCTCTGACGTTCTAACTGTAGCTCTTGGGTAGCACGAATCGTTTCCCATGATTCCCCGCTTAGCAGACGGATAACCTGCTGCATGGTCGGTCTCTCCTCGGGATCAGATTGAGTGCACAACAGAATGAGATCTCTCAACCGGCGCGGGCAGCGAACTCCGTTGGCCAGTAGGTCGAAGTTCTGTCGATCCGTAGGCCTATATCCAGTCGCCAAATGGTAGAGAGTTGCTCCAAACGAAAATACATCGGCTTGCTTCGAAACCGCTCCGTTGTTTTTGATCTCTGGCGCCCAATATCCTGGAGTCCCTCCCCGTGCTGGCGTGAAGAGAACGCTGAAGCCGAATCCATTCCCGGCAGGATCGCCGAGCTTGAGATTGCCGTCATGGGCAGCCAGAATATTGTCGGGTTTATAGTCTCCGTGAGCACCGCATTTGGTGTGAAAATCCGCGAGTACGGTCGCGAGTCCCGACGCCAGAGGCAACAACTCTGCTTGGGACAGTCTACCAGCGAACTTTGTCAGGGTGCCTCCGGGCAAGTATTCCATAACGTAGAAGGGTGGGTTCGCCAACTTGTTGAAGTCGAGCAGTCTTACCATCCCAGGAACTTGCTTTTTTAGCATGTCGATCTCGCGGAAAAAAGCTTGCTTCTGCTGCATCTTGTCAGAATCGCGCGGATACTTAATGGCGACTAAGAGGTTCGTCTGCCGGTCACGACCGAGATATACGTCGCCGCGCCCACCGGAATTCAAGAGGCGAATCAATTCAACTTGCATCAGGCTGACCTCCTATCTTTTCGCGTACGCCATTTTAAACAGGGCCAACAAAAAAGCACCGCGCTCCAGATTTGCTGCCTGTCGAACCGATTGAGGACTATAGCCAGCGCGAAGAGCGCCAGCGAGGGCGTCGTAGAGGTCCTTGGTAGGACCAGTGGGACTGGAGTGACCAGCCTCCCACCGGTTAACACTGACGAAGGATACACCAAGAACATGGGCCAGTTGCTCCTGCGTGAGTCCCAGCTTCTTTCGTACCATAACCAGCTGACGCGAATCGAGCATACCCAACACTATACTTTGTGTCGCTTCTTATAGCAATTGCTATAACACTTGTTATGCAATTAAGACCGAAAGTCAAATGCAGGCCAGATCCAGGATTCATCGCGAAGCTCTGCCATTTTCGGACGCGGGCAATCCACTAGCCAGCACCTGAAGATTTCCTGGGTGATGTAGGGCCCGCAGGTGCCTCTTCCTCGTAGGACAGTTACTATGTAATCGTTCTTGCCCTCTGTCCAATTCGGAATTGCACCAATACTGTTTGCACCTTTGTTCAGGTCTGAATCGTCGACCCTCTGGCGCAGCGCATTCTAACCAGCCACTGGTACGTCGGAATCCTCGGGTAACGCCACGGGGACTTCCGGCGAATCCTCGAAGGCGGCGTCAATCAGTTCCTCCGGCAGACACTTGGTGGGTTTTACCCCCAACTCTCGCAACATCTCCGCCTGACGAATTAGGTTTCCCCGACCCTTCTCGAATTTACCAATGGCTCCGTCGTAGCAATCCTGAGCTTGCCTCAAGCGGTCTCCCAGTTTGTGCATCTCTTCGAGAAACCCCGTAAATTTGTCATACAGCTCGGCGCCGCGCTTCGCAATTTCCTGAACGTTCCGGTTCTGTTGGTCCTGGCGCCAAATATGGGCGACCGTGCGAAGCACGAAGAGCAGCGTGCTCGGACAAACCAACAACACGTTCTTGCGCCAGGCGTACTCCCAGAGTTTCGTGTCAGTGGAGACGGCCAAAATGAAGGCGGGTTCGACGGGCACAAACATAATGACGCAGTCGAGCGACTTCAGTCCGTACAAATTCTGGTAGTTTTTATCGGCAAGCTCCTTGATGTGTGTGCGCACGGAATCAATGTGTCGAGCAAGCGCAATCTCGCGAGCGCGATCGGTGTCGGCCTTCGTATATTCCTCGTAGGCGACCAGCGATACCTTTGCGTCAATCACCAGCTCCTTGCTCTCTGGGAGATGGACCACCACGTCCGGTTGACCGCGGCTCCCGTCTTCACGCTTCACCGACTCCTTGACGTCGTATTCTTGTCCTTTCCGCAGGCCAGAGGATTCCAAAACCCGTTCGAGTATCAATTCACCCCAACTGCCTCGAGTATTGCTCGAACCTTTGAGCGCTTGCGTGAGACTGTGTGCATCCGTAGACAACTGCTGATTCAGCGACATTAACTGCCGCACCTGTTCTGCCAGCGCGGAGCGATCTTTGCCTTCCTGAACATACACCTCCTCGACCTTGCCTTGAAATTCTTGCAGTTTGGTGCGGAGCGGCTCAAGGATCTGTCCCATGTTTTCCTTGTTTTGATCCGTGAAACGCCTGGTCTTCTCTTCCAAGATGTCATTTGCCAGAGATTTGAAGTGATTGGCAAGCTGATCTTTCGCCTCATTAAGTAGCGCTAGCTTTTCGACCGTTTGCGTCCGCTCGGCTTCCAAAGTCGTAGTCGTCTCGGCGAGTTGCGTTTTGAGAAGTTCCTGTTGCTGCACGAGATCTTCACGGCTACGACGGAGGTCCACTACTTCGCCTTCGAGGCGCGCGATCTGGGTGCGCAAACTTTCGTTGCTTGAGACGGTTCCTCCCCAGCTCTCCCGAAGATCAGCGAGTTGCTGTTTCAGTCGTTCGCACATCGCCGTTTGCTCGAGAAGGCTCGCCTCCAAAGCCGGAACACGCGAGCTTTGTTCGGTTAACTTCGAGATACGCCCAGTTTCTTCTTGCAGCTGCCCGCGCAGCGATTCCAGCCTGTCCAGATCAGCCTTGTGCGCATTCTGCTCGGCACCCAGTCGCGCTTGCGTCCCCGTGAGAGCCTCCGTGCGCTCCGCCAGTTGCGCCGAGGTCCGACTGCTCTCGTCTCGTAGCGTTGTGAGTTCGACCTGACACACCTTCAATTGGTCCTCAAGCGTTGGAACCCTGCATGCCCGTTCCTCGAGTCGCGCTCGTTCGTCACTCACCTGTGCTAGTCGGACGACAGTTTCCGCCGCTCTCCCTTCGGCTTCTTGCAACTTGGCGCGATGCCTCACGCCCTCCTCCTGCAAGGACGCCACGCGTTCGTTCAACCGAGCGACTTCAATTTCGGTATCGACGGTTGTTTCTCGCGAAGCGCTCGCCGCGATCTTCCGGAATATCCAAACGAGAGCCGCAATTACTCCCAGCCCGACGGCAGCCGCTATCACCGTCGGAACCCATGGAGCGAAGTTTGCATTCATGATCACACCCGCCTTCAGCTTCAGAATTTCGAAACGATCTTGACCGGTAGCGATCCTATGTATTACTCACTATAGTATTCATTCCGGCCGTACCTAGTGAAACGGCCGGAATGCATCAATTTGCGCGGGCAGCTAGTAAAGGATATGCGACTGCTTGACCGTCAAACTTTCTGGTTTAGACGTCGAGACTCTAAGTGATTGATAAATAACCAGTTAGCTGGCCTCCAGAGTGGTTTTTACATATTTCTAAAGGGAGTGCGCGCATTTCGGTGCCTAACGGCCGTTTACCTAATTGTGGGCCCCGCAAAATAGGATGCGAAATGGCAAAAACGCGAGTTAACGCCGCCGAACCGGCTCCTGGGGAGTTGCCGCGGTTCGAACAAGTCTTTCAAGCACTTCCCCCTCTCGGTTCGGATGCTTACTTGGCGCATATCCAGTCCGCCGCCTCGGAGCTGCCGCCAGAAGTGTTAGCTCGTGCATTCCGTCAACTTCCATTGGATCACCCGGCTAGCCGGCCCACTTTTGACCGCCTTCTTGGTCGTGGTGCGGACGGCGCTTGGGACTATTTGAAGCCTTTGGTCGCTCGGGCTCGCAGGCGAAGTAAGATTTCGAAACACGATGACCACGAAGACATCCTCCAAGATGCCTTGCGTCGCATTGTGCAGACCATTCGAACGCCCCGCGGTGACCTAGCCGAACAGGCCTGGCACGCCTACTGTCTCCGGGAATCAACCGACGCATGGCGCGAGCGCTACGGCCGTCGCGGCGAGCGCCTCCCGCGCGAGACACAGGCGGAATTCAACCCGGAGGAGGGAGAAGAGGACCCGCTCTCTCTCGTGTGTGAGTCACCGGCATGGCATGGCAATGCGGACCCAGGACTTGTGATCAAGATTGAGGAGATTATCCGAACCGTGATCTCGCAAATTCCGGACAAATACATCTGCGAATTGGCGACTGCAGCCTGGCTCCGAGGCAAAAGGCCCAAAATCTCCCGAATCGCCGCAGCGCCCGGTGAGGAGTTTGCCCTGACCGATCTTTTTCCTGGGAAGAGTAGACATAAACTCACCCGGGACCTGCGCAAAGCGGATGCCCAGCTTGCCGCAGCGCTGCTCGCCGACCCGGCTCTGCGTCTAAACCCCGACGCCGTCGCTTGGCTGGAACAAATCAAAGCCGCTAGAAAATCTACAGCGCGCCGTCCGAAGGAGCAAGAGTCATGAATGAACAGATCAATCTCGATTTGTTTTCCGAGTTGTGTGCCCAGCTTGAGCGTGCTTGGCAAGACCATCAGGACCAATCACTCGTTTACGAGCTCAGCGGCCAATTTCCTCAATATAGTGAGTATTTGCACGAGTTCTTTGAGGACTTGGTCCTGGGTCCGGACGTTGCGCCCAATAAAAAGATTTCTCAGGCAGAAGACCGCGTGGCGGAATGGCTAAGTGCTTCAGCGTTTGACATCGTCGTAGCTGCCGCGGCGGCCGCGCCATCAACCACGACTACCGAGCAGATGAGGTCTGAGCAAGCTTTAGAGCCCAAACCTCGACACGACGCAAAGGAACAGGACGAAACCCCTTCTGCACGCGGAAC
>Ga0070731_10005119_pt1 | contig 10949 bp, 10 predicted proteins | sample Coa_R1_2_FD_66448 | JGI IMG/M metagenome (GOLD analysis project Ga0070731, IMG submission 66448) | Surface soil microbial communities from Centralia Pennsylvania, which are recovering from an underground coalmine fire - Coalmine... | ecosystem: Environmental > Terrestrial > Soil > Unclassified ... | reverse complement strand
CGGCTTCGCCTTCGCGCTCGGGAGGCGGGACGGGGGTGTGACGCTCGAGGAGCTCGCCGGCCACGTCTCCGCGCTCACCGAGTCGACGTCGCTTCCCGTCTCCGTCGACCTCGAGGACGGCTACGGCGACGCGCCGAGCGCGATCCGGCGCATGGCCGAGGCCGGAGCCGTCGGCGCGTCGATCGAGGACTGGGAGCGGTCGGGCTCGCTGCTCGCCGTCGAGCGGGCGGCGGAGCGCGTCGCCGCCGCGGCCGAGGCTGCGCACGGGCTCGGCTTCCCGTTCCTGCTCACCGCGCGCGCCGAGAACCACATTCGCGGCAATCCCGATCTCGACGACACGATCGCCCGCCTGCAGGCGTACGAGTCCGCCGGCGCCGACGTCCTCTACGCCCCGGGGCTCGCCACCGTCGACGAGATCCGCGCCGTGTGCGAAGCAGTGTCGCTGCCGGTCAACGTGCTCGCACGTCCGAACCTCGGCGTCGCCGAGATCGCGGGCGCGGGTGCGCGCCGCGTCAGCGTCGGCGGCGGGCTCACCTGGGTCGCGATGAACGCACTCGTGGAGGCCGCGACTGCGATCCGCGACGACGGCGACCTGTCCGTCCTCGCAGGACGCTCACACGTGCTCGATGATGCGCTCAGCGAGCGCTGAGTGGCGTCGTCGCCCTTCGCCGCGTGACACTGCCAACGTCAGGGCCCGCCGCTCGCCGACGATGATGCACAGCTTCTCGGCTCGGGTTACCGCCGTGTAGAGGAGCGGCCGCGAGAGCATGACGTTGTACGCCATCGACCAAGGCGCGACGACGGCGGGAAACTGCGAGCCCTGGGCGCGGTGCACGGTGAGCGCCCACGCGAGCATGTACGTCTCGAGAGCGGCCGCCGGCACGACGATCTCGCGCTCACCGTCGTCGAGCGACAGCGTCGCCTCCGCCTCCTCCTCGTCCCACGCGGTCACGAACGCGACCTCGCCGTTCATCACCTCGCGCTCAGGCGTGTAGTCGTTCTTCGTCTGCACGATGCGCGAGCCGAGCCGGATGCCGGCCCGCGCGAGCACGACCGGCGGCCTGCCGGGATTCAGCCGCTGCTCCAGCTCCTCGTTGAGCGCGTTCAGGCCGACGGTGCCTCGGCGCATCGGCACGAGCGTCATCACGTCCTTGCGCGGGTCGAGGCCGTACCGCGAGGGGATGCGCTCGCAGACGAGGTCGAGCACGGCTTCGCGCGCAGCCTCCTGCTCTTGCTTGGAGACGAAGAAGAAGTCGTCGTCCAGCTCCGTATCCTCGCCCAGGGCGGCGCGCGCGTCGTCCGGGGAGAGGAACGGGAGCTCGCCCGCGTTGATCCGCCGCGCGCTGCGCACGATGAGCGAGCGCGCGGCCTGGCGGTAGATCGCGGTCAGGTGCACGCGCGGGACGGCGCTGCTGTCGACGAGGTCGGCGAGCACCCGGCCCGGGCCGATCGGCGGCAGCTGGTCGGTGTCGCCGACGAGCAGCACATGGCAGTCGCCGACGGCGCGGAAGAGGGCATCCGCGAGCTCGAGCGAGAGCATCGAGGCCTCGTCGACGATGACGAGGTCGTAGTCGTCCGACAGCGGATCGTCCTCGGTGCGCTGGAAGCCGCCCTCGAACGGCGAGTAGCCGAGCGCGCGGTGGATCGTCATGGCATCGTGCCCGGTGAGGTCGCGCATGCGCCGAGCCGCCTTCCCCGTCGGGGCGCACAAGAGAACTCGCACGCGCGCCTTGCGCGCGATCTCGACGATGGCGCGCTGCGTGTGCGTCTTTCCGGCGCCCGGCAGGCCCGTCAGGAGCACGAGCAGGCGGGTGCGCACCAGCTCGACCACGGCCCACTGCTCGTCCGAGACTCCGTCTGCGCGCTCGGGCTCGGCGAAGAGCTCCGTCTCCGCAGGCCCGGTTCGCTCCGCGAACGCGGCCGCGAGACGCCGCTCCGTCTCCCACAGCTCCGTCCGGTAGACCCGGTCGCCCTCGACCACCGCCTCGGCCTCGGCGACGAGCGCGCGGAGCGCCGACTCGAGCGAGTCCACGTCCGCCACCTCGAGGAGCTTGGCCGCCCGAGGCCACAGCTCGCCGAGGGGCAGGAACGTGTTGCCGTCCGCCTCCGCCTCCTCGAGCGCGAACAGCAGCCCGGCGCGCAGGCGCTGCGGGTCGTCGAGCTCCACGCCGAGCGAGCGCGCGATGCGATCGGCGGTCTTGAAGCCGATCCCGGGCAGCTGGAGCACGCGATACGGATCGTGGGTCAGCACGTCCACGACCTCGTCGCCGTACTCGCGTACGAGGCGGCCGGCGAGCCCAGGCGTGATCCCGTGGCCGAAGAGGAACGTCTCGACCTCGCGGATGGTGGCGACCTCGCGCCACGCCGCGATTGCGCGCTCGACGCTGCGGCGGGAGACAGCGCGGCCTGCCTGCGTGCGCACCTCGCGCAGGCGCTCGGGGTCGCGGTCGAGCTCGACGAAGACGCTCTCCGCGCCGAAATGCTCGACGATGGCGCGGGCGAAGCGAGGCCCGATTCCCGGGACGCGCATGCGCAGCCAGCGGACGACGCCCTCCGCGGTCCGCGGCAGCGCCGACCGGAACGTCGCCACCGCGAACTGGCGTCCGTAGCGCGCGTGCTCGGCGAAGCCCCCGGCGACGACGAGCTGGTCGCCGGCCGCAACGTGGCCGAGGGGACCGGTCAGCGTCAGCTCCTCGCCTTCGTCGTCCTCTCCGACCCTCGCCGACCAGACGGCGAACTCCAGGTCGGGGGAGAGGTACCGCGGGCCGGAGCGCGAGAGGGTGACCTCGATCTCCAGCTCCGCCACCGTTCCGACGATATACGGAGGATGAGCCGCGCTCTCGGACTCCCCGCCCTCGTCGTCTCGCTCTGCATCGGCGGCTACCTCGCCGCAAAGAGCATGCAGTCGAACGGGACGACCTCGCCGCCCGTGCAGCAGGCGATCACGCAGGCGAGCGCGAACGTCGCGGCGACGAACTTCCAGGGCGCCGACACCGCCATGCAGGCCTTCTACGCGCAGAACGGGACGTATGCGGGCGCAACGCTGCCGCCCGGCTCCGGTGTCGTGCTCGTCCGCGCCGATGCGGCCTCGTACTGCCTCCAGGCCGGCGCCGAGCACGAGAACGGGCCCGGCGGCCAGGCCGAGCCCGGCGGCTGCTAGACCGCCGGCCGATCGGCGGCTCCCGCTTGACACGGGCGCGCCGATCTGAGAGATTGCCGTCTGCCAAGTCCCTGTGGGCCCTCGGGTTCGCGGGGACTAGGCATTTTCGGGCACGTTTTCCGCGATCGGCCGGCCCACGACGAGCGCCTCGCGCAGGCCGAGCTCGAGCTCGGCGAACGCGGCGTCGGGGAGGACCCCGAGCGCGTCCAGCGTCTTCGAGAAGAAGCAGCGTGCGGCGGCCGCGAGCACGACGTCCATGATCTCGACGTCGTTCAGGCCGAGGTCGCGGAGCGGCTGCAGGTCGCCGTCCTCGATCGAGGCGGCGTCGTCGACGACGCGCTCGGCGAGGTCCATGACGGCGACGTCGACCTCGCTCAACCCGGCCGACGATCGGTCGCGGACGATCTCCGCGACCGGCTCCGCGAAGGTCTCGTACAGGACCTTGCCGTGGGCGAGCGAGCAGTAGCTCGAGCGCAGGCGCTGCGCCGCGGCGAGCGTCGCGAGCTCGTACCGGCGGAGATCCATCCCCGCCTTGATCGCGCCGTTGAGCTGCACCCAGGCGGCGTACACCTCCGGCCGCTCGCTGAATGCCCGTTCGTAGTTCGTCGGCATGGCGCAGTTCTACAGGACGAGCTCCGCCATCACGCGCAGGGCGTCCGGGTGGGGCGAGCCGACGACGAGCGTCGTCATCGGGGTCTCGCGCCACGCGGCGAGCCGCTCGGCGATGCGCTGCTTCGGCCCGACGAGCGCGACTGCGTCGACGAGATCGTCGGGCACTGCGGCGATCGCCTCGCGTTGGCGCCCGGCGAGGTACAGCTCCTGCACGCGTTGCGCTGCGTCCTCCCAGCCGTACCGGCGCATGAGCGCGTTGTAGAAGTTCTTCCCCTTCGCACCCATGCCGCCGACGTAGAGCGCGAGGTGCGGCTTGAGCGAGTCGCGCAGAGCCTGCACGTCGTCGCCGACGAGGACGTTGGCGGTCGCGGCGATCTCGAAGCCCTGCGGCGGCGTCGGAAAAGCGTCGGCGAACCGCTCGGGGTCGACGAAGATCGGCAGCCAGCCGTCCGCGATCTCGAACGCGAGGCGGACGTTCTTCGGGCCGATCGCGGCGAGGTAGATCGGGATGTCGGGGCGCAGCGGCCGCAGCATCAGCTTGAGCGGCTTCCCGAGCCCGGTTGCTCCGGGGCCGTCATACGGGATGCGGTAGTGCTCGCCCTCGTGCTCGACGACCTCGCGCCGGAGCGCGGCGCGCACGATCTCGACGTACTCGCGCGTCTTGCCGAGCGGCTTGCCCCACGGCTCGCCGTGCCAGCCCTCGACCACCTGCGGTCCCGACGTCCCGAGGCCGAGGAGGAGTCGCCCGCCCGACATGAGGTCGAGGGTCGCCGCCGTCATCGCCGTGTTCGCCGGCGTCCGTCCGGGGATCTGCATGATCGCGGAGCCGACCTTGATGCGGCTCGTGCTCGCCGCCATCCACGCGAGGACGGTGACGGCGTCCGTTCCCCACGCCTCCGCCGCCCAGACGGAGTCGTAGCCGAGCCGCTCCGCCTCCTGGACGAGCGGGACGAGCGACGCCGGGTTCGTCCCCGGTGACGCATATCCGAGATTGAGGCCCAGCTTCACTAGGCTGACTCTATGGGCCATCCCGAGCTTGCGTCCGAGCAGGCGTACGTCGACAACGCGTACGCGCAGCTCGACAAGATGCGCTCCACCCTCGAGGGCGCACAGGACCGGATGGCGACCGAGTTCGCCGCCGTCGCCGTGGAGGCGTGGCTCAAGCGCCGCGTCCGCACGTTCCAGGACGCGGAGCGCGGCCTCGTCTTCGGCCGGCTGAGCCTCGACGGGACGCTTCGCCCCCTCTACATCGGCCGCCGCTGGGTGCACGACGACGCGCACGAGATGCTCGTCGTCAACTGGCAGGCGCCGGCGGCGCGGCCGTTCTACACGGCGACGCCGAGCGACCCGCAGCGAGTGACGCAGCGGCGGCGTTTCCGCAGCGAGGGCAGGACGCTCGTCGACATCTCCGACGAGTCCCTCGACGGCACCGTCGTCGAGGGTGGCGCGACGGTCTCCGACTTCCTGCTCGAGGAGCTCGAGCGCCGCCGCGAGGGGCGGATGCGCGACATCGTCGCCACCATCCAGTCGGACCAGTACCGGCTCATCACCGCCGACCCGGAGGGCGCGCTCGTCGTGCAGGGCGGCCCCGGCACCGGGAAGACCGCGGTCGGGCTCCACCGCGCGTCGTGGCTCCTCTTCACCCACCGCGAGCAGCTCCGGCGCGTGCTCGTCGTCGGGCCGAACCCGACGTTCATGGACTACGTCTCGCACGTGCTGCCCGCGCTCGGGGAGGAGGCGGTGGAGCAGCGCGCCGTGACGGAGCTCCTCGACCGCGTCGTCGTCGAGCGTGAGGAGGCGCTCGACGTCGCCCGGTTGAAGGCGGACCCGCGGCTGAGCGAGGTCGTGCAGCGCGCGGTCGAGCTGTCGGTGAAGCCGGCGCCCGAGGAGCTCGTCCTCTACGCCGACGGCGTCTTCGTCTCCGTAAAGGAGCGCGACGTGCGCAGCCTGCTCGATGCGGCGCTCGAGACCGGCGACGCGCTCGAGGTCGCCCGGGATCGGTTCCGCATGGCGCTGCTCCGCCGCTTCTACGAGCGCTACGGCGAGCTGCTCGGGCCGCGCGCGCTGCGGAGCTTCGACGACCTCGAGCGCGCGCTGAAGCGCAACGGATTCCTGACGAGATACCTCGACCGCGTCCTCCCGATCCCGCGCGCCGAGAAGCTCGTCGCGCGTCTGCTGACGTCGCCGGCTTCCGTGCGGGAGGCGGCGGACGGCATCCTCGAGCCCGGAGAGCAGAAGCTGCTCCTGCGCGACCGCCCCGGGCGGATGTCCGATCTGCGGTGGAGCGACCACGACCTGCCACTGCTCGACGTCGCGCGGACGCTGATCGAGGGGCCTGCGCGGACGTACGGGCACGTCATCGTCGACGAGGCACAGGACCTCTCGCCGATGCAGCTGCTGATGGTGTCCCGCCGCGCCGCCGACGGCTCCCTGACGATGCTCGGCGACGTCGCGCAGGCGACCGGCCCGGTGACGTACGGCCGCTGGCAGGAGCTCGAGCCGTATCTCCCGGAAGCGGGGGTGCGGATCGAGGAGCTCCGCCACGCGTACCGCGTCCCGGCCGAGATCATGGAGCTGGCGCTGCCGCTGCTCGACCGGATCGCGCCCGACGTCGAGCCGCCGCTCGCGTACCGGCAGGGCGGCACGCCGCCGAAGCTTGTGCGCGTTCCCGATCACGAGCTCATGACCGCCGCCGCCCACGAGGCGGCGGCATTCGAGGACGGGCTGCTCGCGATCATCGGGCCGCGCTCGCTCCTCGAGGCCGGCGTGCTGGACGAGACCTACGTGCTCACGCCGCCGCAGGCGAAGGGCCTCGAGTTCGATCACGTCGTCGTCGTGGAGCCGGCGCTGATCGTTCAGGAGGGCGGTGAGCGGGGGCTGCGCGAGCTGTACGTCGCACTGACACGTCCGACCAAGACCTTGGTCGTCGTGTTCTCGCGGGAATGGAGAGGGGACGTCACATGACCACACGGGCTCTCGCCGGTGGACCGACGAGGTACTGGGAGGACTTTCCCGTCGGCGACTGGACCGTCCACGGCGCGCACGAGATCACGGCCGAGGAGATCGTCCGCTTCGCACGCGAGTTCGACCCCCAGCCGTTCCATATCGATCCCGAGGTCGACGGCCCGTACGGCGGGCTGATCGCGAGCGGCTGGCACACCGCTGCGCTGTACATGGGCATGTTCGTCCGCAACGTCCTGCTCGGAAGCGCGAGCCTCGGCTCGCCCGGCATCGAGGAGCTGCGCTGGCTCGTCCCCGTGCGGCCCGGCGACGTGTTGACGGCGCGCAGCCGCGTCGTCGACGCCTGGGTGAGCGAGCGCGACCCGCGGCGTGGCACGATCGTCGGCGAGCACGAGCTGGTCAACCAGAGCGGGGAGGTCGTGATGCGCATGCGGGCAAGGGCGTTCATCGCACGGAGAGGCACGTAGTGCGCACACGGTCGCTCGGCGCGGAGGGGCCGGAGGTCACGGTTGTCGGCCTCGGCACGAACAACTTCGGCGGACGGACGGACTACGACCAGTCGCTCGCGGTCATCGACGAGGCGATCGAGCAGGGGATCACGCTCGTCGACACCGCCGACATCTACTCGCAGGGGACGAGCGAGGAGTTCATCGGCCGTGCGCTCGAGGGCCGGCGCGACGCGGTGCTCGTCGCGACGAAGTTCGGCAAGCCGATGAACGAGCGCCCGTCCGACTCGCGGGGCTCGCCGGAGTACGTCCGCTGGGCCGTCGAGGGATCGCTGCGCCGCCTGCGCAGCGACTACGTCGACGTCTACCAGATGCACGAGCCCGATCCGAGCACGCCGATCGAGGAGACGCTCGGCGCCCTCGACGAGCTCGTCCGCGAGGGCAAGGTGCGGTGGATCGGCTCGTCGAACTTCTCGCCGGCGGAGGTCGAGGAGGCCGATCGCATCGCGCGCGAGCGCGGATGGGCCCGCTTCGTCGCGGCGCAGAACGAGTACAGCCTCGTCGAGCGCGAGGCCGAGGACGAGCTGCTGCCTTCCTGCGATAGCCTCGGGATCGGCGTCCTGCCGTACTTTCCGCTCGCGAGCGGCCTGCTCACCGGCAAGCACCCGATCGGGCAGGTTCCCACCGAAGGACGGCTCGCCGGGCGCGATATCCCCGCCGAGCGCTGGGAGAAGGTCGAGGCGCTCCAGCGCTATGCCGACGAGCGCGGCGTCACGCTGCTCGACGTCGCCGTCGGCGGACTGCTGGCGATGCCGGCGATCGTGTCGGTCATCGCCGGGGCGACGAAGCCGGAGCAGGTGCGTGCCAACGTGAGAGCGGGGTCGTGGGAGCCGAGGCAGAACGACGTGGCCGAGCTCCGCAGATTGCGGTAGCCGACGACGTCGAGCTCGTCCGGACGCTCTTCCGCGAGTACGCGGGCTCGCTCGGCGTCGACCTCTCGTTCCAAGGTTTCGAGGAGGAGCTCGCCGCGCTGCCGGGCGGCTACGACGTCCTCCTCGTCGCGGGCTCCGAGGGCTGTGTCGGCGTCCGCCCGTTCGCGGACGGCGTCTGCGAGATGAAGCGGCTCTACGTGCGGCCGTCCGCGCGCGGGTCGGGCCTCGGGAAGGCACTCGCGCTGGCGGCGATCGAGCGTGCCCGGAGGCTCGGCTACGAGTCGATGCGGCTCGACACGATGCCTGCGATGGCCACCGCACAGGCGTTGTACGAGTCGCTCGGGTTCGTCGAGATCCCGCCGTACCGGCACAACCCCGTCGCGGGCAGCCGGTTCATGGAGCTCGACCTGCGCTCTCCACGAACAGGCACATGAGCGCGACGGCGTCGTCGGCGTCGAGCTCCTGCGCGGTGAGCGACCGCCATGTCGTGAACGAGACTGCGTGGCGGATTGCCGCTCTCGTACGGCGGGCTGCGCGGCCGCGCAACCCGCGGCCGCGCATGAGCAGGTCGGCGACCGAGTCGAGGTAGTCGTAGAAGACGCGCAGCCGGCGTCCGACGATCGGGAGCAGGGGCTCGTCGCGGATGAGGCTCGAGTACATCCGGTGCGTGCGCCCGTAGAACGCATAGAGGTCGCGAAGCGCCGCCTCCGTGCGCGCGCGGGGATCGCCGATCGGCTCCCAGGCGTGCGGATCGGGTGGCGGGTTTGCCGCCCGCCAGTGGGACGAGCAGGCGTCGAAGAGGGCCTCCTCGTCCGGAAAGTGGCGGTAGACGGTCGAGCGGCGGACGCCGGCGTGCTCGGCGATGGCGCTGACGGAGGTCCGGGCCGGGCCGAGCTGCTCGTGCAGGGCGACGGCGCTGTCGGTGATCCGCAGCCGCGTCTGCGCCTCCGACTCGGCGCGGAGCTTCATGCGATACGGGCGCTTTTGATCAGACATATCTGTCCTCTCAATATTGACACACGTGGGCCGGCGCGTCTAGATTCCATAGGACACTGATGTCCGATGAAAGGAGTCGAGTGATGGAGATCGCAACAGGCGTGAAGATCGTCGGCCCGTCCGATGCGCCGCAGGGCTTCCTCGGAAGCATCGGGGTACGGTTCATGATCGACGGCGCCGAGGCCGGCGAGCGCTTCTCCCTCGTGGAGCATCCGATGTCCCCGCGGGCGCTCGCGGCGCCGCTGCATCTGCATACGCGAGAGGACGAGTACAGCTACGTCCTGCAGGGCCGCATGGGCGCGCTGCTCGGCGACGACGTGGTGGAAGCCGGCCCCGGCGATCTCGTCCACAAGCCGCGCAACCAGTGGCACACGTTCTGGAACGCGGGCGACGAGCCCTGCCGGATCCTCGAGATCATCTCGCCGGCGGGCTTCGAGCGCTTCTTCCGCGAGCTCTCCGACCTGGGCGGAGCCGTGACCGCCGACCCGGAGGAGCTCGCACGGCTGTGCGAGCGCTACGGCTTCGAGATGCAGCCGGAGTCCGTTCCCGAGCTCGTCGAGCGCTTCGGCCTCCGCGTCGGCGAGCCGCTCAGCGGAGGCTGGGTACCAGCTTGAGCAGGCGCTTCCGCTCGGCCGGTAGGTAGAAGCCGAGCGCAGCGAGCGCGACCGGGTAGGCGAGCACGAGCAGGAACGACGGCGCGAGCGGCAGATGCGCCGCTCGCGCCGCGACCGTGAGGCCGACGGCGGCGCCGATGCACGTGACGATGCGCCGCCACTGGTACGGGACCGGATAGACGTGCTGTGCGTACAGCGTCATCCCGACGAAGAGGACGACGTACGCGGCGGCGGTCGAGATCGACGCTCCGACCATTCCCCACCGGGGAATGAGCCAGAAGTTCAGGCCGACGTTCACCCCGGCGCCGACTCCGGTCACGACCCAGTTCAGCTGCGTCCTGCGTGCGCGGCCGCTGCCGATGGCGAGCACGGTGTAGCCGGCGTAGACGGCGCCGGCGAAGGCGAGCAGCGCGACGCCCTTCTCCGCACGGGTGTAGTGCGGGCTCGTCAGGAGCCGGACCCACCAAGGCGCGAGCGCGCCGAGCGCGAGCGCGCACCAGGATGCGAACGTGAGCAGATACGTGAGCACGAACGCGTACGTCCGCTTTGCGTCGCGGTCGTCCTCGATCGAGTACGCGAAGGCCGGCCATGCCGTGCGGAAGGCGACCATCACGAACGTGATGACCGACGCGATCTTCACCGCCGCCGAGTAGACGCCCGCCTCGGCGAGACCCTTGTACCAGACGACGAACTCGCGGTCGACCCAGTTGATCGTCCACAGCGCGAGCGCGGACGGGACGAGCGGCAGGCCGAAGACCTGCATCTTCCGCAGCAGCGGACGGTCGAACTCGAGCCCGAGCTGCTCCGTGCGGTAGGCGACGAGCGCGGCGTACACGACGAGCGTGCCGGTGAAGTTGCCGACGACGAGGCCGACGGCTCCCCAGTGGAACACGGCGACGAAGACGACCATCGCGGCGACGGTGATGAGAACGTTGCAGACGCTTGCGATCGCGTACTGCACCGACCGTTCCTCCACACGGAACAGGGCCGTCAACTGCTGGTAGTTCGTCTGCGCCCACAACCCGACCGCGCCTGCGCGTACGAGCGTCGGGTCGTGGCCGAGCCCGAGCCAGTGCCCGATCGGCCCGGCGAAAACGACGCCGACGACGAGGCCGACCGTCGACATCGACATCGTGAACCAGAACGACGTCCGGATCACCGTCAGCTTCCCCGCTTCGGTCTTCTCGTCGAAGTAGAAGCGGAAGAACGCGCTCGCGATTCCCAGCTG
>Ga0070731_10005118_pt1 | contig 10950 bp, 4 predicted proteins | sample Coa_R1_2_FD_66448 | JGI IMG/M metagenome (GOLD analysis project Ga0070731, IMG submission 66448) | Surface soil microbial communities from Centralia Pennsylvania, which are recovering from an underground coalmine fire - Coalmine... | ecosystem: Environmental > Terrestrial > Soil > Unclassified ... | reverse complement strand
GCCATGTGCAGTGGCTGCCGCTGCTACAGAAACGCGTCGTGCTCGAAGTCGTGATGGACGACTGGCACATGCTCGTCGAACAGTTTGCGGACGGGACGACGAGCATGCCGCGTTTCGGCCGGCAGAAGCCCGGCGGCAAGCTGCCGGTCGAGATCCGTGCGTCATGGGTCTACGCGCAGCACGGCGAGTTCCAGTTCGAAGATCACGGCACGCCCTGGAGCGTGACGGCGCCCAATCTCAATCTCTCGATCGTCTGGGCAGACATGTTCAAGAAATATGTCGGCACCGCGAAGTTCTCGGACGGCGCGGTTCGCATTCTGAATTACCAGCCGATGCGGACAGATTTTTCGGCGCGGATCTCAATCGCCGCCGGCCAGCCCGTGCGGATCGAACACATCGATCTCATCACCGACGGCGCCGTGTCGCGCGTGTCGGGCGAAGTCGATTTCAATCGCTGGCCCGAGCAGCACTATGACGTCGAGTCGACCGTGAACTTTCCGCGGATGCGTGAGATCTTCTTTCCGGCCGACGCATGGCGCATCGCGGGGCAGGGCCAGTTCAAAGGCGTGTTCCATCTCTTCCAGGGCGGGCGTGAGCTGAAAGGCGGCTTCACGAGCTCGACCGCCGTGTTGCGGCTGGGCGAGCACGATCTGCCGTTTCCGAATCTCCGCGGATCGCTGCTGTGGTCGCGCGAGCGGTTTCAAGTCACCGACGCGACGGCCGGTTTCTTCGGCGGCACGACGGCATTCCGGTACCTGGTCGGGCCGTTCGGCCGGCCGGGCGGCGCGACGGCGACGTTTGCGACCGACTACGACGGGCTCGATCTGGCCGCGCTCGGTCAGCTGTTTCACTGGCGGACGGTGCGGATCGAAGGCGTGGCGAACGGCCATCAGACGATGACGTGGACGAACGGACACTTGCACGACACGTTGAGCGGCGACGGCGAGGTCGTCGCCGAGCCGGCGTCGGGCGCGCCGCTGGCCGGCTCGACGTTGCCGTCGCCGTTTCGCGCGCCGGCGCGACAGTCCGACGAGATCGAGAGAGCGCGACATCTGGGCGCGGTGCCGGTCGGCGGCGACGCGCGGTACCACCTCGATGCAGGCGGCCTCGATTTTCACGACAGCTGGGCGGCGACACCGTCGGCCTATGCGGGCTTTCAAGGCCGCTATGAATTCGATGACGGCCACCTGAACATGCCGGTGCATGTGGTCAGCCGCGATGCGCAAGACAGCGATCGCCTGCTCGCCGCAATCCTCACGGAGCGCGGATCGGCGACGGGCGTCATTCCCGTCGGCGGCGGATTCACGTTTGACGGCCGCTTGACCGAGACGTTCGCGACGCTGCGGGCGGAGGGCCATTTCGACGGCGAGTCGATTTACGCGTTCGCCAACACGTGGGGCCGCGTCGCCGGCAACATCGTGCTTCAGAACGGATTCGTCGACGTCGCCAAAGGCGTCGTCACGGGGACCGCGCCGGGCTCGCAGATCGATTTGAACGGGCGATTCGCGCTCGGCTACCGCAGCCAGCCGACCGTCGAAGAAATGCACGGCGTCTTTCACATCGAGAAGTGGCCGCTCGCGGATTTCAAGACCGCCTTCGGATTGACCGACTGGCCGATCGACGGCACCGGCACCGCCGATCTGAATTTGAAAGGCCCGTACAAGAGACTGGTCGGCGACGGCACCCTGCGCATCGACAACGGCGTCGCCTGGGGCGAGCCGTTCGACGCCGCCACCGGCAGGCTGACATTCCCCGACGGCACCGGCCTCGGGATCGTGCCGCTGCGGATCGACAAAGGCAGCGGAACCATCACGGGCAGCGCGTCGGTCGACTGGGTCACCAATTCGTACACGTTCGACGTCAAGGGCGACGGTGTGCGGGTCGAGACGCTCAAGAATTTCTCGTCGGACAAAGCGAAGCTGTCGGGCGTGCTGCAGTTTCGGGCCACCGGCGCCAGCACATTCGCGGCGCCCGAGTACAACTTCACGGGCAGCATCCCGGACCTGTTTGTGGCTGATCAGGGCATCGGCGCGGTGCGGGGATCGCTCCGAATCCGGAACCGGAACGTCGACATCTCGCAGCTCGATATCATCTCGCCGCTCGGCCAGGCCTCGGGGCACGGCAACATCCTGTTCGACAACGCGTATACCGCCGATCTCAGCGTGACGGTCCGCGACGCCTCGATCGATCCGTATTTCAAGTTTTTCACGGCGGCGACGTGGTTCGAGCACATCGGGCTGATTGCCGGCGGGTCGGCGCGGATTCGCGGGCCGCTGGCCGACGTGCATGCGCTCGACGTGCAAGCCTCGATCGACGAAGCGCATCTGAAGCTCTTCGACTACGAGCTCCACAATGACGCGCCGTTCACGCTCGGCTATCAGAGCAAGACGGTGACGATCGGACGCGCCGGCTGCAACGATGTCACGAAGCCCGAGTGCCATATCGAGCTGATCAGCGCCGACGGCGTCGAGACGCGGCTGCAGTTGAGCGGCAGCGCCTCGGCGACCGACATGCTTATCGATGCCAAGGGCGGCGCAAGTCTGGCGATTCTTCGGGCGTTCAAGGGATTCAGCGACGTCACCGCGTCGGGCGAAGCGACGATCGACGCGCGGCTGGCCGGCGATTACGCCGATCCGCATTTCTCGGGGCGAGCCGAGATCAAGAACGGCACACTGAAGTTTCCGTGGCTGCCGCGCACGGTCGAGAACCTCACCGGTCCCATCACGATGGATGCCACCGGGATCAACTTCGACGGCTTGCGCGGCCAGATGGGCGATGGCACGGTGCAATTCGGCGGCCTCATCGGCTTCCGCGATTACAAACCCGAGGAGTTCGATCTCACGCTGTCGGGCACCGGCGTCAACCTGCGCGGCTATCCGAAAGGCTTCGACACGACCGTTGACGCACGCCTGACGCTGCGCGGGCCGTTCGACTCGCCCTTGCTCGGCGGCGACGTCGAAGTGAAGCACGTGCGGCTGCAGACCCAAATCGAGCCGGACGTGTCGATCATCGCGCTGGCTGCCTCCGGCGGCGCCCCGGCGTCCGAGCCCGGCGTGGCGACCGAGTCGTCAATCGTGATTCGCGCCGACGTGCACATCCATGCCCAGCCCATGCGGCTGATCGATGTTCACGATCTGTGGCTGACGGGCGGCACCGACGACCTGGTCATTCAGGGCACCATCGACAAACCGGTGATCACCGGGCGCATCGACGTCACCGGCGGGCAGATGTTCTTCAACACGAACAACTTCCGGATTCAGCCCGGCTCGATCGATTTTTCGAATCCGTCCAAGTTCGATCCGTCCTTCAACATCGTCGCCGAAACCAGCGCGCGCGCGCCGGGTCAGACCTATCACGTGACGATTCGCGCCAGCGGCACGCTCGACAAGCCGGAGTTCGCTCTGACGTCAGAGCCGTGGCTGCCGCAAAACTACATCTATTCGCTGTTGTTGGGCGGCACTCCCGACGTCGGCAAGATCGAGCAGAGCTCGCTGCGGTCGCCGCAGCAGTACGAAACGCAGCTGATGGCGACGCTGGCGACACAGTTCGCGCTGGCCCGGTCGGGCGTCGGCAACATCTTCGAGCACGCGCCCCTCCTGCCGTTCGACACGATCCAGTTCACGCCCACGATGCTCGCCGGCGATCTGGCGTCGGTCCAGAGCCAGACCCTGAATCCGACCGCGCGGCTGACGCTGGGCAAGCGCATCTCCGATCGCGTGTACCTGATCTATTCGCGCGACCTGACGACGACGAGCACCGGGCTCAACGAATTCATCGTGCTGCAGTTCGACGAGAGCGATCGGCTGCAGTGGGCGCTCTCGCGCAATGAAGACCGGTCGTTCGCGCTCGATTTCCGGTTCCGCCACATCTTTTGATGCGTCTTCGATGGGCTCTCGCCGGGTGTCTCTTCGCGGCGGCTGCAGCCGTGCCGCAGCCGGCGGCCGCGCAACGCGCGCCCGATGCCATCGACACGCTCGTCAACCTGCCGGTCAGGTCGATCTCGTTCGTGATCGAAGGCGAGCCGGACACGTCTCCGGGGCTGTTTGCCACGGTCGATGTCAAAAAGGACGCGCCGCTGCAGCTCGAGGACGTGCACACCAGCATCCATCACCTCTACAGCGCAGGGTACGTCGCCGAGGTCTTCGGCACACCGAACGGGAACGGCGTCGACATCACGTTCGACCTCATCCCGTTCCATCCGGTGACCGGCTTTCGATTCGACGGCGCCACGGGGCTGTCGCCGCAGGAGCTGGACAAGCGCGCGCGCGATCACTTCGGAGCCGCGCTCGCGACGGCGACACCTGAAGCTGCGGCCGCGTTCGTCGCTGAGACACTGAAAAGCGAGGGTTATCTGCGCGCGGCGCCCACGGCCTCGAGGCTGTTGCAGCACGCCCCGCATCAGACCACGATCGTCGTCGACGTCAACGCCGGCGCTCAGGCGCATGTCGGAGAGGTCGGCGTCGAAGGCCATCTCGGGCCGCTCTCGAAAGACGACGTCATCAAGCTCACCCACACCGCGCGAGGCGAAGCGTATCGCCCGCAAAGCATCGAGGCGGGACTTTCGAGTGTGCGCGACAAGCTCCGGGCGCAGAAGCGGTACACGGCGACAGCGGAATGGGCTGCCTCACACGAATCGCCTGACGGGACCGTCGTGGATGTGACCCTGCACGTCGAGGCCGGTCCGGAGGTGCAGGTGCGCTATGACGGTCCGACGCCGCCTGGGAATCTGAAGGAGCTGGTCCCGATCGAGCGCGAGAGCTCCGCCGACAAGGATCTGCTCGACGACTCGAGTGGCAGCCTCGAGTCGTCCTGGCGCATGCAGGGCTACAAGGAAGCGCACGTCGATCACACGAGCGTGCCCAACGGCGACGGGCTCACAGTGACGTTCACGATTCATCGCGGCGATCGCTACGTGCTGCGTGATATTCACGTCGCAGGCAATCAGGCGTTCACGGCGCCGGACCTCGAAACGTCACTGGGACTCAAACGCGGCAATCCGTTCGTCGAAGCCGAGGTCAATGTCGCCCAGGAGCGCCTCAAGCAGAAATACCTCGCCGCCGGCTTCTACAACGTCGACATCAAGCACACGGACGAGAACCACGGCATGATCGGCGGCGCGGTGTCGGAGGCCGTGCGGTTCGACATCGTCGAGGGCCCGAAGGCCACGGTCACCGACATCAGCTTCCGGCGCTCGACAAGCGGCATCAGCGACAAGGACTTGTCTGAGGCGATGCTGTCCAAGAAAGACAAGCCGTACGTGGCCCAGAACGTTCGCAGCGACGAAGAGCGTCTGATCACGGCATATGCGGATCGGGGATTTCCCAACGCGGTCGCCCACATCACCACGGGCGGCAGCGACACGGCGAAGACTCTGACCGTCGACATCACGGAAGGCGTGCAGGTGATCGTCGGCGATATTCGCGTCGTCGGATACCGCCGGACGAAAGAGCAGGACATCTTGCACGCGCTCACGCTCAAGGTCGGCCAGCCGCTGGGCGACGCGGCTCGCCACGAGAGCGAGCTGCGCGTCATTCGGATGGGCTTGTTCAAGAACGTCCACGTCGCGGCCGAGCCGCTGGCCGCCGGTGAAACGCGAGCGCACGTCGTCGTGACGGTGGAAGAGGCGCCGGCGACCGTGCTCGGTTACGGCGGCGGCGTGGAAGCCGGACAGCGGACGAGAACCACGGACACGGGCGCCGTCGAGAATTTCTCGTACGTCGCGCCGCGCGGATTCTTCGAAATCACCCGGCAGAACTTCGGCGGCGTCAACCGCGCGCTCGATTGGTTTTCAAGCGTGAGCTTGAGCCCGTCGACCAGCGGAAGCGGTTACGGTTTCACGGAGTACCGCGTCGCGCTGAACTACACCGACCGGCTGATCTTCAATTCGAACAACGATCTGACGGGCACGGCCAGTTCCGAGCAGGCGATCCGCACCGAGTTCGAGTTCATCCGTCAGGCCCTCGGGATCAAGCTGCTGAACCGCATTTCGCCGCGGCTGCGCATTCAGGAAGGCTACACCCTGGAGTTCACGAAGCTGTTCAATCAGCAAATCCCGCTGGACGATCGACTGGAGGTCGACCGCGAATTCGCGCAGGTGCGCCTGTCGAAGCCGGCCGTCAGCATCCTGTGGGATCGGCGCAACGATCCGGTTGCGCCGACGACGGGTTCGCTGCTGTCAGCCGATACGGAGCTGGCCGCGCGCAACATTGGGTCGGAAGTCGGCTTCGTCAAGACGCTGCTGCAAGGATCGGTTTTTCACAGTCTGACGCCGTCGAAAGGGGTTGTCGCGGCCGCCCGGCTGCAGGTTGGCCTGGCGCACGGCTACCCGTATACCGATCCGACCACCGGCGATGTCATCACCGATCTGCCCGCGAGCGAGCGATTCTTCGCCGGCGGCGGCAACACGGTGCGGGGCTTTGCGCTCGACGCGCTCGGCGTGCCCGCGATCATCCACAGCGACGGCTTGTCGAACGGCGGCAGCGGACTGGTCGTGATCAACACGGAATTGCGGATGCGCGTGGCCAAGATATTCCGGCGCGACTTCGGCGTCGTGACGTTTGTCGATGCGGGCAACGTCTTCGCCAGGGCCGCCGATATCGATTTCAGCCAGCTGCGGAAGTCCGCCGGATTCGGCTTCCGGTACAACTCGCCGCTCGGCCCGATCCGGCTCGATTACGGCTTCAAGCTGAACAGGTTGATCATCGGCGGACAACTCGAATCGGCGTGGGCGTGGCACCTCAGCATCGGCGAGGCATTTTGATGCAGCGCCTGTGGCTCGCGATCGCGCTCCTCGTGTGTGCCGCCGCGGCCCTGTCGGCGCAGCAGGTGAAGATCGAATCGATTCTGAAATACGTCAACGACGACTTCGTCACCACGCTCGAGGTCCGTCAGGCCAGACTCCTCGATCTGGTGGATCCGGCCTCGAAGACCGACGACGAGATTGCGATGCGGATCATCGAACGGCGCCTGGAGCTGGCGGAGATCAAGCGCGTGGCTCCGCGCGATCCCGCGCCGCCCGCCGTCCAGGCGCGGCGAGCGGAATGGGAGGCGACGCTCGGTGGCGCGAACGTCGCGAACCTGCTCCGCGAGGCCGGCATGAGCGAGGTCAATCTGACGAACTGGCTGCGCGACGACGTGCGCATCCAGACGTACGAGGAGCAGGTCTTCGGCGCCCGCGCGACGCCGACGCGCGCGGAGATGCTGGACTATTTCCAGCGGCACATCGCGGAGTACACGAAAGACGGCGTGGCGCAGACGTTCGAGGCCGCCGGCGCCCAGGTGCGGCGCCAACTGCGCGACGCGAACATGGCCGTTCTCGTCAAAGCGTGGGCCGAATCGCTGGTCCGGCGCGCCGACGTGCGATAGCCGCTATCTGATCCTGAGAATCGTGAAGGTGCTTTCGCCCGGACGCGAGAACGCCGCGACGACATCGGTGGCCGCATAGATGCGCTTGTACGCGGCGACTTCCGCCGGATGCTGTTCGGGACGATCGAAATACTTTTCCGTCTCGCACGAACACGTCACCAGATACACCGCGCCTTGCGCGCGGTACGCCTCGATCGGCGCGCCGATCAGGCTGTTGGTGTTGCCGCTCTTGAGCACGGGCGGCAGGTGAATCCAGTCCGACTCGACGACGACCGGCTCGGCGCCCTTTCGAACGTGGTCGAGCAGCCACTGTCCCGCGAGTTCGGCGGTCTGGACTTCGGCGAGCGACTGCGCCTCTGCGTAGGCGTGGTACGCCGGAACGAGGAGCGTGCTCAACAGCACCGCGAGCACGATCCGCCGTCGCGCGGCCGATCCTCGAGGACCGGTCACGAGGTCTCGGACGAAGATGACGCCGACGCCGAACCAGATCGACAAGGCCGGCCAGATGGCCTGCTGATAGCGATCGAACGTCATGCTGACGCCGCCCTGATTCGAGACGAACCAGAAATAGGCGACCGGAAACAGCAGAATGGCGAACGCCGCCGCGCGCGTCTGGCGGGCCCGCATCTGCACGGCGATCGTGATGCCGCCGGCGAGCAGCAACAGGAAGCCCGGCGTCGCGGCAATCCGCGACAGATAGTAATCGCTGCCGATGCTGGGCGGAACGAAGACGGTCCTGATGTGTTTGAGATAGATGTCGTATTTGCCCTCGGCCGGCGGCGGGTACTTCGACAGCAGATCGCCGAAGCCGTTCAAGAACGCGGGCAGGTTGAGCACGGTGTACGGCGCCGCGATCACGAATCCGGCGACGGCGCCGGCAATCACCGCCAGCGCGGCGGCGGTGCGCCAGCGCAGCGCTGAATCGGACGGCAGGGCCACGAGCGCCGCGAGGGGCATCAGAATCGCCAGCGCGCCGTTGTACTTCGTGGCCGTCGCCAGTCCGGCGGCAATGCCCGCGCACAGAAACCAGGTCCACAGGCCGGTCTCGGCCGCGCAGAGCGACAGCAGCATCGCGAGCGCCACGAAAAACGTCATGGGCGAATCGGCCAGCACGTAATGCGCGTACTGCGTCAGTTGCGGCTGCACCGCCATCAACAGCGCGGCGACGATGGCGGCTGCGGAACCCCAGCGGATGCCGGCCCGGTACACGATGTAGATCGTCAAGACGCTCAAGAGCGCGATCGCGGCGCGGCACCAGAGATAGAACTGCCCCGACCAGACATCGTTCAGCGTTCGCCACTCGTGGTGCTGCGCGCCATCGAGAAACCGCACGCTCATCACCGCCGCACTCATGTACATCGGCAGCGTCGGGTAGTCGTAGAAGCCCTGGGGATCGAAGTTGCCCGTCTTCATCATCTGGAACGCGCGATCCATGATGTGCGGCTCGTCGAGGTTCGGGTGCAGGGGCAGGCCGCCGCCGATGCCCCAGAGACGCAGCGCGGCGCCGAGCGCCAGGATCGCGACGATCGCGTACTTGGCGAACGGCGACGTCGCGCGAGGGCCGGGCACGGCTGGAATTCTATCGTCTTTGCACGAGCTCGCTGTACAGCGCCAGGTATTGCTCGGCGAGCGTCGTCCAGGCGAAACGCTGCTCGACGATGCGGCGGCTGGACTCGCCCATCGTCAGGAGACGCGCCGGCGCCGACAGCGCGTCGACGATCGCGTCCGCCAGCGCGCCGGCATCGTCAGGCTCGACCAGCCAGCCGTTGACGCCCGGCCGGACTTTGTCGGGGAGACCGCCCGCGCGCGTCGCCACGATCGCGCGCCGGTGGGCCATCGCCTCGAGCGTGACGAGGGAACTGCCTTCGTATCGTGTCGGATGGACGAACAGGGTCGCGGATCGGTACCACGCGTGCAAGTCGCGATCGGAGACGCGTCCGAGCAAGCGAACGTGAGCTTCGATGCCGGCCGACTGGATGTGCCGTTCGAGCGACGACCGGTACGGACCGTCGCCGGCGATGACCCACGTCCACGGCTGCGATCGCCGCGGCGAATCGGCGCTGAAGACCTGACCCAGGGCGCGCGCGAGGACGTCGAGTCCTTTGTTGAATTCGATGCGTCCGGCGCTGACGAGCACTGGTGACCCGATGGCGATGCCGGCGTCTTTCGTCACGCGCTCGACGTCGGAGGCACTCGCGAGAGCGTCGACCGCCGCGAGGTCGATGCCATTCGGAATCGTGCGGACCTGTCCAGGGCGCGGACGCAAGTGGCGAGCGACGGTCGGTTCGAGCGCGGCGTCGGTCGCGATGATGACGTCGGCAGCGCGCGCGCAGGCTCGCACCGCGGCGCGCAGCGGCGCGTATCCGGCGCGTTTGCCGAACGATTGCCGTCCGGCCGTCGCGCCGAACTCCTCGAGGCCCTGCGGATTGAGCACGAGCGGCGCCCGGGCGTCTTTCGCGTGAATGGCACGAGCGCGCGCGTAGCCGAGCACGCTGGCGCCGAAGCCGTGCACGACGTCGATCGCACCGGCCGCAACCATCGCCCGAGCTTCGCCGCCCGCGCGGCGTCCGAAAATCGGATACGCCGTGCTGCGATCCAAGATCGTCGTGCCGCGCCGGTTCGCAAACGGAAACGTCACGTACGGCACGTCGCGCCTGGTGACCGACAGATCGCCGAAGACGTGTCTAAGATCCGGACTCGATGCGGCGGAGGGCGGCGCGATGAGCGTGACCATCACCCCGCGTCGCGCCAGATGCAGCACCAGATCGTGGACGGATCGCTCGAGGCCGCCGAATCCGTGAAACGGCATCACGGCCCTGGCGACCACAGCCACACGCAGCGGCGCGCTCGTGCTCACGCGGCGCTCGGCGGCAACAGGCTGCGGTACAACTGTTCGACACGGTCGACGACGGAGGTCGCGGCGAAACGCTGATGGACGTCGGCCCGCGCCGCCGATCCCAGCGCCGCTCGCAGCCGGTCATCGTGCGCGAGACGCGCGAGATCGCGGGCGAAACCCTCGGGGTCGGCCGACAGCAGGCCAGTCTCGTCGGGATGAATGATGTCGCGCGTGCCGCCGGTATCCATCGCGGCGATGGGCACGCCGAGCGCAGCGGCTTCGATCAGCACGCGGCTCAGCGACTCCGGACCGTAGGACGGGAACGCGAGGAGTGACGCGTGCCGCATCCACCGCCAGACCTGCTCGCGATCGAGCCAGCCGAACTCGCGCAAATCCATCCCGCGGCGCTTCGCATCAGCTTCGAGTGAGCCGGCCAGCGGACCGTCGCCGATGACGATCACCGGCCACGTGATGCCTGAAGCCGCGATCGCGTCGAGCAGATAGTGCACGCCCTTGTTCACGGCCAGCTTGCCTGCGTACAGCACGTACGGCCCTTCCAGCGGACGTCCCGCCGCTGTCGCGCGCGCGTACGCCTCGTCGAGGCTGCGCATGTCGATGGGATTCGGGATCGTGACGAGCGGCGTCGCCGAGATCTCGGGTGCACGCGATTCGAGATCGCGCGCGATCGCCGAACTGACGGCGATGACGGCGTCGGCGCGCGCGAGGGTTTGGCGCTTCGTGCGCAAGTT
>Ga0070731_10005117_pt1 | contig 10950 bp, 12 predicted proteins | sample Coa_R1_2_FD_66448 | JGI IMG/M metagenome (GOLD analysis project Ga0070731, IMG submission 66448) | Surface soil microbial communities from Centralia Pennsylvania, which are recovering from an underground coalmine fire - Coalmine... | ecosystem: Environmental > Terrestrial > Soil > Unclassified ... | reverse complement strand
CTTGCGGCGGTCGCCGAAGCCCGGCGCCTTGACCGCGACGGCCTGGAAGGTGCCGCGGAGCTTGTTGACCACGATCGTCGCGAGCGACTCGCCCTCGACGTCCTCGGCCACGATCAGCAGCGGCTTCCCGGCCTGGATCACCTGCTCGAGCACCGGCAGCAGGTCCTTGACCGCACCGATCTTCTGGTTGGCGATCAGGATGTACGGGTCCTCGAGCACCGCCTCCATGCGCTCGGAGTCGGTGATCATGTAGGGCGACAGGTAGCCCTTGTCGAACTGCATGCCCTCGGTGAACTCGAGCTCGAGGCCCAGCGTCTGGCCCTCCTCGACGTTCACGACGCCGTCCTTGCCGACCTTCTCGATCGCGTCCGCGATCACGTCGCCGATCTCGCGCTCGCGCGAGGAGATGGTCGCGACCCGGGCGATGTCCTCCTTGCCCGAGACGTCCTTGGACTGCGCCTTCAGGTTCTCCGTCACCTTCTCGACGGACTGCTCGATGCCGCGCTTGAGCGCCATCGGGTTCGCACCCGCCGCGACGTTCTTCAGGCCCTCGCGCACGATCGCCTGGGCGAGAACGGTCGCCGTGGTCGTGCCGTCGCCGGCGACGTCGTTGGTCGACGTCGCGACTTCGCGCACCAGCTGCGCGCCCTGGTTCTCGAACACGTCCTCGACCTCGATCTCGCGGGCGATCGTGACGCCGTCGTTGGTGATCGTCGGCGCGCCGAACTTCTTGTCGAGCACCACGTACCGGCCCTTCGGGCCCAGCGTCACCTTGACCGCGTCGGCGAGGATGTTGACGCCGCGCTCGAGCGAGCGACGCGCGTCCTCGTTGAACTTCAGCTCCTTGTGAGCCATTGCTTTCTCATCCCTCCCTACGCGACCGCTGCGCGGTCGCCGACGACCTTCGCGAGCACATCGGACTCGCGCAGGATCAGGACTTCGTCGGTCCCGAGCTTGATCTCGGTCCCGCCGTACTTGCTGAAGATGATCTCGTCGCCTTCCTCGAGATCCATCGGAACGTGCTCGCCGTTGTCGTCCCGAGCGCCGGGGCCGACGGCGAGGACGCGGCCGCGCTGCGGCTTCTCCTTCGCCGTGTCCGGCAGGACGATCCCGCTGACCGTCGTCTCCTCGTCCTCGAGGACCTCGACGATCAGGCGGTCGCCAAGCGGCTTCAGATCCATGTTGACCTCCACCTTGTGACAACCTTGTGCGTGTCGCTGGCACTCTAGCCCTGAGAGTGCCGACGGCGCAAGTTTAGCGCACGGATCTGAGCGCGCAAGACTAAGATCCTTGGAGGATGCGGCGCGAGTTCTCGGCCGGAGCGGTGCTCGTCCGGCGGCTGCGCGGGCGCTGGATGGTGGCTGCGATCCGCCCGGCCGGGAAGCCGGCCGGCGTGTGGGCGTTGCCGAAGGGCCAGATCGACGCCGGCGAGCGGGCCGAGGCCACGGCGCTCCGCGAGGCGGCCGAGGAGACGGGCGCCCAAGGCCGCTCGCTCGGCAAGCTCGGCGACATCCGCTACTGGTTCAACTGGCAGGGCGAGCGGGTCTTCAAGGTCGTCTCGTTCTTCCTCGTCCGCTACGAGCGAGGGCGGCTCGGCGACATATCCGCCGAGCACCGGCACGAAGTGGCGGAGACGCGCTGGCTCCCGCTCGACGACGCGCACCGGCTGCTCAGCTACCGGGGCGAGCGCGAGATGGCAGAGAAGGCGCGGGCCGAGCTTCGCCGGCTCGACATATGATCCCCGCTCCGGTGCCGGCCTTTGCACTGAACTTCTACTCCCCGATCGTCGAGCAGCAGCTGCGCTCGCACCGCAAGACGGCGACGATCCGGCTCGGCGACAAGTCCAGGAAGTACCAGAAGGGAATGATCGTCTCCGTGCTCTGCGGGGCGCGCTTCGGTCCGCGGCAGCACGTCTTCGACGCGGTGATCGACAAGGTCGAGGTGAAGACGCTGGGCGAGCTGTCGCCGAACGAGATCGAGCACGACAACCCGGAGATCCGCGACGCCGAGGGGCTCGCGCGCTTCCTCGGGCAGCTCTACAACCGCGACGTCGGCGAGGAGGACACCGTCACGGTGATCCGCTTCTCGGCGATCAAGAGCTAGCACTTCCGGATCCGGATCCCGTTCAGCTCCGGCTCGCGCAGCTGCGCGCCGCACTGCTCGCAATCGACCGCGAACGTCGACGAGAACGGCGCGCTGCAGGCAGGGCAGCGGTGGAGCATACGGCCGCCGCACGAAGGGCACGCCGACGGGAGCTCCGCCTCGAACTCCTCGAACCAGCGGCGGGCGGCGCCGCAGTCGAGGCAGACGGCGGTCCAGTGCCCAAGCACGTTGCGGCGCTCCTCCCGCAGCCAGTCCGACGCCTTGCCCATGCCGACACGGTAACGACCGGTCGGGTGTCGTCGTTACGATGCATCCGTGGCGATCGCGCGCGTGGCCGAGCCGAGCGGCTCGCTTCAGGACGTCAGGGAGTGGGGCCTCGACCGCGAGGACCTCCTGCAGGTCTACCGCAACATGCTCATCACGCGCGGCGTCGAGGAGCGCGGCCACATCCTCTACCGCCAGGGCAAGATCCCGGGCTCGTTCTACACCGGCCGCGGCAACGAAGCCGCGTCGGTCGGCGTCGCCAGCGCGATGGGCTCACAGGACGTCGGCACACCACTGCATCGCGACATGGGCGTGCACATCACGCGCGGCGTCGAGCCCTGGCGCGTCTTCGCGCAGTACATGGGGCGTGCCGACGGGCCGACGGGCGGCAAGGACGGAAACGTCCACATGGCCGATGCGCGCCTCGGGCTGATCGCGATGGTCAGCCACCTGCCTGCGATGCTGCCGGTGGCCGTCGGCTGCGCGCTCGCCTTCAGGATCCGCGAGGAGCGGCGCGTCGCCGTCGCCTGGTTCGGCGAGGGAGCCTCAGCCCGAGGCGACACGCACGAGGGCATGAACTTCGCCGGCGTGCGCCAGCTGCCGGTCGTGTTCATCTGCGACAACAACCAGTGGGCGTACTCGACGCCGACACATCTGGAGTACGCGGTGGAGCATCTCGCCGACCGCGCCCAGGCCTACGGCTTCGAGGGGGTCGTCGTCGACGGAACCGACGTGCTCGCCGTGTACCGCGAGGCGAAGCGCGCGATCGAGAAGGCGCGAGACGGTGGCGGCCCGACCCTGATCGAGTGTCAGACCCTCCGCATGGAGGGGCACGCGGTGCACGACGACGCGTTCTACGTGCCGAAGGAGCTGTTCGAGCGCTGGGCCGAGCGCGATCCGATCGAGCGCTACCGAAGCTGGCTGCGCGAGCGCGCCGGCCTGAGTGACGAGGAGGACGACGAGATCGGGACGCACGTCAAGAAGCTGCTGAACGACGCGCTCTCCCGCGCGGAGGAATCGCCGCAGCCGGACCCGGAGACGCTCCTCCACGGCGTCTATGCGACGCCCGAGGACCTCGACACGCCGCACCACAAGTGAGTGGTTCCCGTGGCGACAGTTAGTGAGTCCCTCGCGCGCGATCTGCTGCGCGGGGCCGCGTCCTCAGTCGCGTCGGTAGCTTTGGCCACCGACGCTCCCTGCGTCCTTGCCTCGCTCGCATCTCGCACTCGAGTGACACGAAACCGTCACCACGGGAACCACTAGTGGCCGAGCTCACCTACCTGCAGGCGATCAGCGACGGCCTCCGCACCGAGATGCGGCGCGACCAGCGCGTGTTCGTCATCGGCGAGGACGTCGGTGTGTACGGCGGCGCCTTCAAGGTCACGCTCGGCTTCCAGGAGGAGTTCGGCTCGTGGCGTGTGATCGACGCGCCGCTCTCCGAGACCGCGATCGTCGCCGGCGCCACCGGCGCGGCGATGATGGGCATGCGTCCCGTGGCCGAGATGCAGTTCGCGGACTTCGTCTCGTGCGCGTGGGATCACCTCGTCACCGTCGCGGCGAAGCAGCGCTGGCGCGTCGGCACGCCGGTGCCGATCGTGCTGCGGCTCCCGTCGGGCGGCGGCTTCTCGGGCGGCCCGTTCCACTCGCAGAACCCGGAGTCGTCGTTCGCGCACGTCCCCGGCCTCAAGTGCGTGTGCCCGGCGACGCCGGAGGACGCGAAGGGCCTGATCATCTCGGCGATCGAAGACCCGAACCCAGTGCTCTTCTTCGAGCACAAGCACCTCTACCGGCGGATCAAGGGCGAAGTACCCGAGGAGCGCTACACCGTCCCGATCGGCAAGGCGCGCCTGCACCAGGAGGGCGACGACGTGAGCGTGATCACGTGGGGCGCCATGGTGCACACCGCCGTCGAAGCTGCCAAGCAGGTCGACGCCTCGATCGAGATCGTCGACCTCCGCACGGTTCTGCCGTGGGACAAGCAGGCGGTGCTCGACTCTGTGCGCAAGACGTCGAAGGTGCTCGTCCTGCACGAGGACACACGCACCGGCGGCTTCGGCGGCGAGATCGCGGCGACGATCGCCGAGGAGGCGTTCGAGGATCTCGACGCCCCCGTGCGTCGGCTCACCGCGCCCGACAGCCCGGTCCCGTTCTCGCCGGTCCTGGAGAAGGCGTTCCTGCCGCAAGTCGACGATGTCGTCCGCGCGCTCGAGGAACTGGTCGCGTACTGATGGCGACCGGCACCGCCGTCGAGGTCGTCATGCCGCAGATGGGCGTCTCGGTCTCCGAGGGGACGATCACGAAGTGGCTGAAGCAGGTCGGTGAGGAGATTCAGTCCGACGAGGCGCTGCTCGAGATCTCGACCGACAAGGTCGACACCGAGGTGCCGTCGCCGGCCTCGGGCGTCGTGAGCGAGATCCTCGTCCAGGAAGGGCAGACGGTCCCGGTCGGGACGGTGCTGGCACGGATCGGCGGCGAGGTCGCCCCCGCCGCGCCGGAGGCCGAGCCGGAGCCGGCACCCGAGCCGGCGCCGCCGCCCGCCGCCGAGGAGCCGAAGCCCGCGCCGCCCCCGGCGGCACCGCCGCCCCCGGCTGCCGCGCCGCCTCCGCCGCCGGCCGGAGAGGGCGACGGCAGGACGTTCGTCTCCCCGGTCGTCGCGCGGATCGCGGGCGAGCACGGCGTCGACCCGGCGCAGGTGCCGGGCACCGGCACCGGCGGCCGCGTCACGAAGAAGGACATCCTGGCGTTCATCGAAGCCGGTCGACCGGCCCAGGCGCCCGCCCCGGAGGCACCGCCGGCAGAGGCGCCGCCACCTCCGCCGACCGCCGCGCCGGCTGCCCCGGCTCAGCCGGTCGCCGCACCGGCATCAGCGGCGCCGCCGGTCGCCGAGCAGGGAGAGTCGCTCGAGCCGATGTCGGCCATGCGCCGCGGCATCGCCGAGCACATGCGCCGCTCGCTCGACACGGCCGCGCACGTCACGAGCGCGATCGAGGTCGACATGACGAACGTCGCCCAGCTCCGCGCGAAGCTGAAGCGGGAGTACGAGTCGGCCTACGGGGTCAATCCGACGTATCTCGCATTCGTCGCGCGCGCGACGGTCGACACGTTGCGCGACTACCCGTGGGTGAACGGCGAGCTCCGCGGCGACCAGATCGTCACGAAGCGGTTCGTCAACCTCGGGATCGCCGTCGAGTTGACCGACGGCAAGGGACTGATCGTGCCGGTGATCAGGAACGCCGAGGGGCTCAACCTGCTCGGGATGGCGCGGGCGATCGCCGACATCGCCTCCCGTGCGCGCAACAAGCAGCTCACGCCGGACGACGTCACCGGCGGCTCGTTCACGATCACCAATCCGGGCGGCTACGGCACCTTCCACGGGACGCCGGTGATCAGCCAGCCCCAGTCGGGCATCCTCGGCACGTACGCGATCGTCAAGCGCCCCTGGGTGATCACCGATCCGAACGGCGCGGACGCGATCGCGATCCGCTCGATGATGAACCTGACGCTGACGTACGACCACCGGCTGGTGGACGGCGCCCTCGCAGGACGCTTCCTGCGCGACCTGCGGCAGCGCCTGCAGGACTGGGGCGAGTCGGACTACTAAAGCGGTCTAGGCGGCGACGCCCCAGACCTGGGGATACCGCCGGCGGGCGCCGTCGATCAGCTCGTCGCGGGTAGGCGGCTTGCCGAAGCGCCGCCGGTCGTAATCGGGCGAGAAGGGCCGCTCGAGCACGTCGAGCTCGTCGACGGCGGCGCGCAGCTCGGCGCGCCAGCCCGCGGCCGCGGGCCGCGGCGCCGCCAGCAGCGCCCGCACCTGGGTGACGAGCGCTTCTTTGCGGACGATGTTGTCGACCGTGGCATCACGCAGGCAGACGAAGTACGTCCCGTCGAGATACGACGACAGCTCGGCCTCGAGCTCCGGCCCGTTGAACGTGCGCCGGAACTCCTCCGCATCGGGCAGCTCGAAGTAACCGGCCGGCAGGTACTCGAGACCGGGATACGGCGCCGCCGGGAGCTCACGGCCCGCGATCCGCCGGCGAACCTCGGCGATGTCCCGGCCGGCCTCGGCGCACAGCTCCTCGAGCGGCACGAATTGCTCCCTGACGTAACGACGATCGGCGTCGGTCAGCATGCGTTGCACCGTAACCCACCGACCTTTCGGCTAACGCCGAAACGTCGCCGCGCTAGGCTCAGCCGGTGCTCGCCGACGTCGACATCTCGCCCGTCGCCGCCCTGCTCGGCGATCCGGCGCGCGCACGAATCGTGCAGGCGCTCCACGACGGGCGTGCGCTGCCGGCGGGCGAGCTCGCGCGCCGTGCTGGCGTGACCGCGTCGACGGCCAGCGAGCATCTGGGCAAGCTCGTCGAGGGGCAGCTTCTCGCCGTGGAGCGGACGGGGCGCCACCGCTACTTCCGGCTCGCGAACGCGGAGGTCGCGCGCGCAGTCGAGGCGCTGGCGGCGGTCGCCCCGCCGACCGTCGCGCGGTCGCTGCGCCAGGCGACGGTGGGGGAGGCGCTCGCCGCGGCGCGCACGTGCTACGACCACCTCGCCGGGCGGTTGGGCGTCGCCCTGGCCGATGCGCTGCTCGAACGCGAAGCGATCGTCGCAGTCCCCGACGGCTTCGCACTCGGCCCGTGCCTCGACGAGGTGCTGCACGCGTTCGGTGTCGACGTCTTGCCGCAGCGGCGGCAACCCGCCGTCCGCTGCCTCGACTGGAGCGAGCGCCGGCCGCACGTCGGCGGTGCGCTCGGAGCGGCGATCTGCTCTCGCGCGCTCGAGCAGCGCTGGGTCGAGCGGCTGCCGGGCTCGCGCGCGGTCCGGCTCACGCCGGCCGGCGGCGAGGCCTTCGCTAGCCTGGGCCTGTGACACGGGCCAACCTCGTCAACCTCGGCTCCGTGGACTACAACGAGGCCTGGAACCTGCAGCGCGCAGTCGCGGCGGGCGTCGGTGAAGGGACGCTGCCGGACACGGTCCTCCTGCTCGAGCACCCGCCGACGATCACGCTCGGCCGGCGCACCGAGCAAGGCGAGGTACACGTTCCGGACGGCGCAGACGTGGCCATCGTCGAGGTCGACCGCGGCGGCAGATCGACGTACCACGGACCGGGGCAACTCGTCTGCTATCCGATCCTCGACCTCACCCGCCACGGGCAGGACGTCAAGAGATACTGCCGCGACCTGGAGGAGGCGCTGGTCCAGACGCTCGCAGCCTTCGGGATCGCTGGTACGCGGATCGACGGGCTGACCGGCGTCTGGCTCGAGTCACCTCCTCGCAAGATCGCGTCCATCGGCATCCACCTCACGAGGTGGATCTCGACGCACGGCTACGCGCTGAACGTCGACCTCGACCCGGCGCCGTTCACGGACTGGATCACCGCGTGCGGGCTCGAAAACGCCGCGTTCACGTCGATGGCGCGCGAGCTGGGGCGGCCGCTGGGTGTGGACGAGATACGGCCCGCAGCAGCCGAGGCCCTGGCCGGCGTCTTCGGCTTCGGCTTCGAGGAACTACCCGCCGAGTCGCTGCTCGCCGCCGCGTAGACGGCTCCGTCCGGCCGCGGGCGCACCCTTCACCAGATGGACACAGCGCTGCGCCTCCTCGCGTGGACGAGCGTGCTCGGGCTCGGCGCCATCGCCGCCGCCTACATCGTCGGCGCGCTGTTCGGCTCCTAGGGCGCCGGCGGAGCCGCCCACTTGGCGCGCCGCGGCGGGCCTGCGGCCAGCTGCGCCAACCGGTCGAGCAGGTCGTCGGCATCCGGCCCGACGGCGATCGCCCCGAGGTCGGCCTCACGGACGAATCCCTCCTCGGTCGCGTGGCGCGCGAGGGCGATCAGCGAGCGCCAGTACCCCTCGACGTCGAGCAGGCCGACGGGCTTCGCGTGCAACCCGAGCTGCGACCAGGTGAGCTGCTCCATCAGCTCGTCGAGCGTGCCGAAGCCGCCCGGCAGCGCGACGAACGCGTCGGCCAGCTCGGCCATCAGCGCCTTGCGCTCGTGCAGCGAGCGGACGACGCGCAGCTCAGCCAGCCCCGCGTGGGCGAGCTCGCGGTCGACGAGCTCCTGCGGGATGACCCCGGTGACCTCGCCGCCCGCGCCCAGCGCACCGTCGGCGACGGCGCCCATGAGACCGACTCGCCCGCCGCCGTAGACGAGCCCGAGCCCGCGCCGCGCAAGCACGGCGCCGAATTCGCGCGCCGCGTCGGCGTACGCGGGCCGCCGGCCGCTCGAAGCCCCGCAGAAGACGCAGATCCGCTGCACCTCGCTAGATTGCCCAACATGCAGGGATCGCTGCCCGTCGCAGAGCGGCCGCGCCGGCCGGAGTGGATGAAGGTGCGCGCACCGAGCGCGAACTCGTCGTACTTCGACGTCCGCAAGCTCCTGCACGGCGCGCACCTGAACACGATCTGCGAGGAGGCGCGCTGCCCCAACATCGCCGAATGCTGGGGCCGCGGCACCGCGACGTTCCAGATCCTAGGCGACACGTGCACGCGCGCCTGCCGGTACTGCTACGTGACGAGCGGCAAGCCAAGCGAGCCGCCGGACCCGCTCGAGCCGCTGCGGCTGGCGGAGGCGGCGAAGCAGATGGGGCTGAAGCACGTGGTCGTGACCTCGGTCGACCGGGACGACGTGCCCGACAAGGGCGCCGGCCACTACGCGGCGACCATTCGCGCCCTGCACGCGAAGCTGCCGCAGTCGACCGTCGAGGTGCTTACCCCCGACTTCCTCGACGTCGAGGAGGAGGCGCTGCGGACCGTGCTCGCCGCGCGTCCGGATGTCTTCAACCACAACATCGAGACGGTTCGCAGGCTGCACCGGCGCATGCGCGGCGGCCGGGCGAGCTACGACGGCGCCCTTCGGCTGCTCCGGCGAGCCAAGGAGCTCGCCGACTACCCGGTGTTGACGAAGAGCGGCGTCATCGTCGGCCTCGGCGAGACGAACGACGAGGTGGTGGAGACGATGCGCGACCTGCGCGCCCACGACGTCGACGTCGTCACGATCGGGCAGTACCTCCAGCCCAGCCCGAAGCACGCCGCGATCGACCGCTGGGTACACCCGGACGAGTTCCGCTGGTTCCGCGAGCAGGGCGAGGCGCTCGGCTTCGGCTCCGTGTTCTCGGGGCCGCTCGTACGGTCCAGCTATCGCGCCGACGAGCAGCGCCACGCTGCGGCGACGGGTCGCGGCGCCGTCGCGTACTAGAGCCGAAGCTCTCGTCCTTGGGGCGTTGGAGGCGTCCTAAGGACGTGGGTCGTGCGGCTTCGCCATCTTGCGGTAGTCCAGCGCCTCGTCGAGCACCTCGTCCGGCACGCCGTCCTCGCGTGCGACGTCGCGTAGAGGGCGTCCGCTGGCGGCGGCCTTCTTCACGATCTCGGTCGCGCGGTCGTAGCCGATGTACGGGTTGAGCGCCGTCGCAGCGGACAGCGTCAGCTCCGCGTAGCGCTCGCACTGCTCGCGGTTCGCCTCGATCCCGGCGACGCACTTCTCGTCGAGCAGCCGGCAGGCCGCCGCGAGCAGCGACACCGACTGGAGGAGGTTGCGCGCGATCAGCGGCACGAACACGTTCAGCTCGAAGTGACCCTGCATCCCACCCACCGTGATCGCCTGGTCGTTGCCGATCACCTGCGCGGCGACCTGCGTGACGACCTCGGGGATGACGGGATTGACCTTCCCGGGCATGATCGACGAGCCCTTCTGCAACTCCGGCAAGAAGATCTCCGCGAGGCCGGCCCGCGGGCCCGAGCCGAGGAAGCGCAGGTCGTTCGCGATCTTCGTGAGGCTCACCGCGAGCGTCTTCAAGGCGCCCGACGCTTCGACGAGGCCGTCACGGGCCGCCTGGGCCTCGAACGGATCGGCCGGCGGCGAGATCTCGAGCCCGGTCTCCGCGGCGAGCCTGGCGCGGACGCGCGCGGCGAACTCCGGATGCGTGTTGAGACCGGTGCCGACGGCGGTGCCGCCGAGCGGGATCTGACCGAGCCTGCGCAGCGTCGACTCGATGCGGGCCCTTCCCTCGTGTACCTGGGCGGCGTAGCCGCCGAACTCCTGTCCCAGCGTCACCGGCACGGCGTCCATCCAGTGCGTGCGGCCGGACTTGACGACGTCGTCGAACTCGCTGGCCTTCGCCGCAAGCGCCTCGGCCAGCCCGTCGAGGGCGGGCAGCAGGTCGCGGACGATCTCGCCGAGCGCGGCGAGATGGACCGCCGACGGGAAGACGTCGTTGGAGCTCTGGCCCATGTTGACGTCGTCGTTCGCGTGGACGTCGTCCCCCGCGAGCGCCGCGATCACCTCGTTGGCGTTCATGTTCGACGACGTGCCGGAGCCGGTCTGGAACACGTCGATCGGGAACTGGTCGTCGAGCTCGCCGTTCGCAATCCGGTCGGCCGCAGCTGCGATCCGCGCGGCCTTGTCGTCATCGAGCAGCCCCAGCTCGGCGTTGACGTGGGCCGCCGCGGCCTTGATGCGCCCCAGCCAGCGCGCAACCGGCACCGGGATCGGCTCGCCGGAGACCGGGAAGTTGGCCACTGCCTTGCGCGTCTCGGCTCCCCAGAGCTCCTGCGTCGTCGCAGAGCTGCTCACGCCTTCGATCGTACCGAGCG
>Ga0070731_10005114_pt1 | contig 10957 bp, 7 predicted proteins | sample Coa_R1_2_FD_66448 | JGI IMG/M metagenome (GOLD analysis project Ga0070731, IMG submission 66448) | Surface soil microbial communities from Centralia Pennsylvania, which are recovering from an underground coalmine fire - Coalmine... | ecosystem: Environmental > Terrestrial > Soil > Unclassified ... | reverse complement strand
CTGTCGTCTTATCGCCGCCGGCCGGATTTGGCTTATATTTCTTGGCGTCGAGCGCCAGAGCACTGCTTCCCGTGTCCAGAAGAACATTCATCGGCTTCTGTGCTTTGCCAACGAGGATGCGGCCGGTATAGTCGCCTCCCGCATAGACATTGGTGATTGGAATACGAGCGATATTTGCCATCGGAAATTACCTCCGCTGAAGATGTGTGAATTCATTGCACGGCGAATCGCCGGCGGCTCGGCCTGAATACCCTGGGAAGGAAGAACGAACACATCCTACCCCCGTGCAACGTCTCTGAGCAAGATCCATCTTCCCGGTCAACGAAGCTGGAACATTGCATCCAGACCGGCTTTTGGCCGGAGCAGAGAAGGCAATTCGCTATTACGAAGAAACCGGCAGCAGGAGAGAAGCTTCCTTTCTACCAGGTCACTCCTACTGTACAGAGCTGGCTTCCGGCGTGTACCAGATTGGCGAACTCCAGGCGCGTTCCTGAATCGTAGCCGGGAACTTGGCCGACAACGCTGTCTTGGCTTGCAGAGCAGCTTCCGTGCTCCAGCGGCAGGTGGGATTTTCCAACACGCGTGCGTAATAGAATGCACGATCCGATTTGTCGAACTCCGGATCGGTCCATGTCACCGACAACTCGGCAGCGCCTTTTTTCGCGGTGACGCTGCAGTCGCTAAGATTAACTGTGGCGCGATTGTCCGGGCATCGATGCGATTGCGCATCAGGCCTCAGCCCGTCGGAGCACGCGACGTCAAAAACCTTCTCGAACGTTTCCGTGCCCCTGGACCAGCCTTTGACGATCTGTATCTTTTGCAGATTGGCGCTGTTGGCATCCTTGACTGCCCAAACCACGAGACGTGGAGCTTTTCCGTGCGCGCCATGAAGCTCGCCACCCATCGGAACCCCGCCCTTGTATCCGGCCGCTACAAGATCTTGCCGTTTGTCGAGGTCGTCGGGATAGTTCCATCCAGCGAATAGCCGCACACGAATGCGCCTTCCACTGGTGGCGAAAGTCTCGCGTCTTTTCATGGCATCGAAGATTGATTCGCGCGTATTCTGCTGCGCCCACACACCCGCGAGTCCACCCGGATTGAATGCGCCGCGGTTAATCGGGAAATCCTTGTTCAGTACATCATCGTCCTTGACGAACGTTGTGTACCCGAGTTCGCCCTTTTCCTCGGTAGCACCCGGATTGCTCGAGTGCGTGTCAGTATCGGAAATGAATCCATACTGAAAGGGGTTTACGCCGAATTCGTCCCCCAACACCAGCCCAGTTTTAAGAGCATTGCGCACATAATCGCGGGGAAGTGCGCAGAACGCATCTTCACCTTGTTTGCAAGGTTCGAAGAGTTGCTCGAAAGAGCACTGTTCATCTGTTGTGCCCAGGCCGGGCGCACACTCTGAATTGCCTTTCATCTGAAAGATCTCAATCAGCGGCTCGGTCCGGGCGCGACGTTGCAGGATTTCCTTTGTGAATGGCGTGCCATCGCTGTTCTTCGCATCAAGCGCGACGCCCCAGCCGAAATTTGTGTTGTGGGGGATGGATAAAGCCTGACAATCGCCGGTGCAAGTTTTCTCCAGCCACTCCCACAGCCGCTCGGGCCGGTTGTTCAACTCGACCGCGCTGGCAATCGCATCGGGAACGGTTGCGCTGCGGAAGATCACGTTCCGATGCAACATGCCAATCCGTTGCAGATTCGCGGTCCACTCAAAGCCAATGAAGGTTGTGAATTTGCCGGGCTCGTAAAACTCCTGCGCTATATGCTGCAGTTCGCTCCAAACGGACTTCGCACGCTCGTTGCAGTTGCCGGCCGCCGTATCAGCGCTGCCGCAAATGCGCGCGTCACGCTGGGCGGGGTTTTGTGCCTCGAAATGCCCGAAATCAAGTGGCGACCCGGCATGAGGATTCTTGTTGGGTTCCCGAATCCCCTGGCAAATCTCGCTTCCGTATACCGCTTCCTTCGGATCGGTGCATAGAGCCAGTTCGCCCAGCCAGACGTCATGGTCGGTTACTGCCATAAAGTCCAGGGGCACACGAAGCTGATTCTTCACACCTCCGGTAAGAGTGATCGGCTCACCTCGGCCGAAGCGATAGGCCGCTCGCGGATCGTTTCGGTTTCCTCCGATATAGGCGTCCAGCGAATAGCTGGTGTGGACATGGAGATCGCCGAAGTAGGGGTTGCGCAACGGATTCGGCGCAGGACCCGACGCGGGATGCGAAGTCTGCTGACCATGGAGTGCAGCCTGGAAGACGAGGATGGCAAGAATGTAAGCGCAGAATCGAATCACTACGAGGCTGAAAATCGCAGAATCTTTACCCGACACACACTTGATATTTCTCAAAACTCTTCTCCCGAGGATGACATTTTGTACTTCTTAATTTCTTTCCAGCTATCGCAGACCTAGAACAAGTATGCTCACCGCCGCGATCCAACTGCCGACCACTCGAACCGCGATCTGGGTCCACTCCCGTTTGAGATTGCGCACCAGACCGTTCCCATAGACAAGCAAAAGCAACCCAACCACGGCGAGCCCCGCAATGAAACGAAATCGGGATACCTGCCCGAAGACCTCGCTGGAGTTCCCCCAACCGACACAGATGGCCAGCACAGTCCCCAGCGCATTCAGAAGCCAACTTGGCACACGTCGTGCGAGGGCTACCAGGACACCGAAGCCCGCGGTCAGGGTGAGTTGGATAACGCCAAGGTAAGCGGGAGCATTGCCTCGCGTAGCCAGCAACGCACCGACGATGAGCGCTGCGGGAAAGGTCGCAAGGAGATAGGCTGCCGTCTCGCGCCGTTGCTGACCGGCGAGCAAGCTGAAGGCGATGAGCGGCAGCACGGTTTCTATGGTGACGACTGGATGCAACATACCCGCATAGAAATCGCCCACTCCTTGCATGGGGTGCGCGAATGCTGGCAGCGGGGCAAGTGCGCCGAGGCCAACGGCAAACATGATTGTCTTCCTGGACGCGCTCACGTGTGGCTCACCAAGGATGCGAGAAGAAAAAGTCCGGTCGTGGCAATGAGTCCGCCCGCAGTGCGGAGCAATCTGCCTCCAACTGGCAACAAATCGACCAGGCCAATCAGGATTCCGGACACGTGAAGAAGACCCGTCGCCACAACAAAACCCAAAGCGTAGGTGAGCCGCGAGGCCGCCTTGGGCAGCTCGGTGCCGTGCGCATGTCCGTGGAAAATGGCGAACGCCGACACAATCAAAGCGGCAACCCACAGTGGCGGCCGCAGTTCCAGTGCGATCACAACACCGAGAACCACCGCCGACGCCGCAACGCCGATTTCCACGCCGGGAAGCGGAACCCCGCGCATGCCAAGGAGTCCGCCGAAAGACATCACCATTGGAAAAGCTACGGGCAGAATCCAGATGGCTGGGCGTTTGAGCTGAGCGCCCCAGATTCCTACCGCGACCATCGCGAGAACGTGGTCAAGTCCCGACAACGGATGAAGGAACCCGGTGACGAATCCCTTCGCTTGGCCAGGGATTGCGTGAGCAAATGCCGGCGTAGAAAAAAAGCTAATTGCCGCGAGGGTGGCAACCCAGCGCAGCGGCGTCGTATCTCGATACTTCAAAAAATGATCGCGCATCTTTGTAGGAACCAGAAGGTAGCTACGGAGCCCATGGCATAAGCCGGAACGCGCTGCGTCCAGGCGGGCCAGCGGATCTCCAGACTTCGCAAGGAGTAAACAAACGCCAGAAATACGGCGACGAATGCGAGTTGTCCCGCTTCCACGCCGAGGTTGAAGAACAAGAGAGACTGAGGAATGTCTGCCGCCGGAATTCCGAGCCTGGAGAGCGTTCCGGCGAAGCCGAACCCATGCAGCAGGCCGAAAGCAAAGGCTACGATCCAAGGCTGCCGGTATGTCAAACCTTCTTTTCCTCGATAATTCTGCGCCAATTCCACGGCGAGGAAAACAATGCTCAGCGCGATGACCGCTTCCACCGGAGTGGTAGCGATGTGAACCACGCCGAAAACGGCCAAGCCAAGAGTGATTGTGTGGGCGATCGTGAAGGCAGTAATTGTTCGCAGGAGCGGCCCTAAACTGCGGACAATCAGCAGCAACCCCAATACGAATAGAAGATGATCGATGCCATAAAGGATATGGCTGACTCCAAGTGTGATATATCCCCAGGCATCGATTCTGTTCTTGCCATCTTTGTGGACGATGAAAGAGGTTTCCAAGGGCTTGAGCATGTGTTGGACAGTGCTGCCATCGGCAAATGTGATTCGCACGAGCACGTCGAGAATCGTTACATTGAGACCAGAAATTGCGATGGCCGCGCCCTCAACGCCGCCGGGCCCGCATTGGACGCTCCCGCGTTCAATGATCGCTCCTGGAGCTTGCTCCGCAACCAGTGGCTTCGTGATTGTGCAAGTCGGGGGAAGCACTGGATAAATGGCCGGCGGCGGACCCTCAGCGGTCGGCACTTTCCAAGTCAGATCGAATGATCCCGGAGCAGTCTCCTGCAGCGCCAGATAACCCGGGAGGCTAGTGTGCGCATGAACCGGGGCAGCGGCATAAAACAACACGCTCAGCACCAGCGCCCAGATATTTGTCCCGCGGCTTCGACCGCCTCGGCCAAGAAAATCAATCGACATCGGGCACCGTTGCGTCCGGAGAGCCGGAGTTACCGGAGTTATTGGAAGGCGAGGACCGCTGGGCTTCGACGGCCGAGAGGGCGCTCTTATCTACATCGACTTGATATTTCCTGCGGAGCTGCGCATAAAGAGCTTCACTTGCAGCCTGCAGGCGGTGATTCTTGAAATCCGTCAGAACCTGTCCGCGGACTTCGGCTAGTTCCGGGACGCGAGAGGGAAGCTTCTCGAGGATACGGACCAGATGAAACCCATAGCCGGATCGCAATGGACCTGCCCATGTCCCGGGTTCAAGCTCAAATAACTTTCGTGTGAACTCTTCTCCAAACAGTTCCTTGATCTGCTGTTGGGTTTGCAGGGGATATTGGCTCTGCAGCATGAAAGGATCGCCAATGCTCGACAATTGTGCCGAGGAAGTTCCTGGTGAACTGAGCCGCGCAAGCGCCCGACTCGCATCGTCTTGCGCTGATGATCCCCGCTTTGAAGTACTGAAGTAGACATGCGTAAAGGCGATCTGCGCCGGGACCTGGAACGTGCCACGATTCCGCTCAAAATATTCTTGAAGATCTTTGTCAGTAGGAGGCGCTGAGGCAAGCTCTTGAGAAAGAAATTCCATCTTCTCGACCAGCCGTCGCCGAATGATGGTGTCATCTTTGTCGAGGCCCGAGGCTAATGCTTCCCGGTACAAGATCTCATCGCGAACATAGTCGTTGATCAGGTTCTCCATCTCCTTGGAATCCGGCGAGCGGCCCCACTGCCTTACCCACACTTCCCGAAGCCGCTGAATCTCAGGGGCCGATACCTGAATTTGGTTGGGGTTCGAATTGGCATTTGTAATGTGCTCGAAAAGTGTTGCCAGCCCGAAGAGCACGGTTCCAGCAATGAGAAAATGAACCAGTGGCTCACGAACCAATCGCCGCAGCATCGCCGATCGACTGCGTCCTGCGACCGGAGGTTCCTTCAACTCCAGAGTCACGCACGCAACTCCGGCTGTCTCCGACGACAAATCAAGTTGTTCGGCGATGGAATGCACTTCATACCCTCCAGGCACGTCGTCCTAAACCTGCCGAAGCGGCGGTAGTTTATAAGATCCGTTAAACAGCGCGGGCTTCGGCTGATAAGTTCTCAATACGAGCTGATAAGCCCCCTCGGGCGCTGGAAGCCAGTTGGAGTTCCCCTGCGCCGGGGCTTGTCTTTGAATTTGAATCTCCAACGAACCGTCGGAACCATAGACAAGACCTGCCGTGCGGTCTCCGATGGAGTAACGATTGATGGAATTCTCGACCAAGCCAAAATCCACTGCGTTGTAGAGAGTCAGGGACCAGAACGCGTCGACTGGCGGAAGTGCGCCGGCATTGAACTTGAGAACATACTTGCTTGCGCCGCTTAGCGGCCGCGTCTCAGGCTTCGCGCTGAAGTAGAGTGCTTCCTGGGCGATGTGCGTCGCGGGCCCGAACCGATTGACTGAGGCTCGCAGAAGCGGGTCTTTGATGAAGTTTGTGACTTTGTAGTTCACGCTCCAGCCATTCAATTGAGTGGAATAATCTGCTTTCTTGATCCGGGCGTCTGCAGCAGGAACTGCGTCGCGCAAGACGGAAAGAATTGTCTGATCCTGCACCCGGGATGGCTGGACCCAGGGCCCAATGCCGACTTTGGCGAAGCGTTTTACAGAGACCAGGTCATCGGCTGGGGGCGGTGCCGCCACCAATCCTGCGGCCAGGTCGTCAAAGAACTCAACCCCCAGAGCTCCGAAGTGCGGGATCGGAAACAGACTCAAGTCGGCATCGGCTAATTTTTCCGGCGCTTGAATGCGAGGATATGCACTGAGCGGAGCCAGTGCATATTGCCGCTGTATAGATTGCGCCGCAGACAAGTCGGCGTCGCCCGAAACCAGGGTCCGCGTAAATGCCAGCACCAGATTGGTGGGAGCGTCTATCCGCTGAACGCCTGCGGGGATCGTCCCCTGCCACTTCGGTCCGACGATGGCGTAGGTACCTTCCTTCGTACCCGTCGCGCGGCGCCCAACATACCGAAACGTATTTGCATACGCATCCAGCAACTGGATCGAGTAGTAGCGGTCATTCGTATCCGGGACATGAAGAAGTTGAGGTTCCTTGGTCAGGTCCAACCACGCATATCCGTACAACGTGTCGATGTTGGGCCCGATTATTTTATCGGCAGGCCTCGACAGGTGCTGTTTGCCTAAGAATCTGTTCACCGGGATGTTTTTCTGGTGAGCTGACTCGGCATACCATTGCATTAGGACCAGGGGAAACCCCCAGATGTAGGCGTCCTGCGCGATCGCCGCAGTTTCTTCGGACTCGGCCGCCTTTGCGTATTTAGTGAAAGACATTGCGCCGGCACCGGCAGTAGTGACTCCCGCCAGCCAAAGAAATCGTCGCCGGTTGATTTCAGATAGATTCGACATACTTTTTCCTCCCGAATTGTGTCTACGAACCGTGTGTTTATCCCGCCCATTACCTGGAGCTTTTGAGACCGTTCGCCGGCGGCGTGAACCAAATCGGAGAACTCCATGCCCGCTCCTGAATCGTAGGAGGGACATCCTCCGGCAGCGCTACGTTTGCCCGGTGGGCATCGTAGGTGCTCCAGCGGCAGGTTGGATTTTCCAAGACGCGGACATAATAGAAAGCCCGGTCCGCCGGCTTGAAGTCCGGGTCCGACCAGCTCGCCAAAAGCTCAGGCGCGCCCTTGTCGTTGGAGTAGCCGCAATCCGTCAAACGGACCGTCGCGCCGTTGTCGGCGCAGCGGTGAGTCTTGCTGTCTGGTTTCAGGCCATCCGAACAGGCAATGTCGTACACCTTTTCGTGAGACTCGCCGCCTTCGGCCCATCCCTTGACGATTTGGATCTTCTGCAGATTGGTGCTGGCGGGATCTTTTGTGGCCCAAGCGACGAAATGAGGAGCCTTCACCTGGTCTGGCTTTGCCGGTAGATCCCCGCCCATCGGAACTCCGCTGTGGTAGGCCGTTTCCACCAAATCGCGCCGGCGATGTAGGTCGGCCGGATAGTTCCATCCACCAAAGAAACGAACTCGAATGCGGGTCCCGCTGGTCGCAAATGATTCACGGCGCTTCAGTGCGTCAAAAATCGATTCACGAGTGTTCTCTTCCGCCCAAACCCCGGCCAGCCCTCCGGGATTGTTCAACACCGACTTAACGGGAAACTCAGGACCTACGCTGTGGTTGAGCCGGGTCTCAGGCCGGTTGTCGCCCAGCGATCCAGTCCCGGGCCAGTTGCCTTCTTCGGTGGCTCCGGCAGCGCTGGAGTGCGTATCGGTGCTGCCGATGAAACCATACTTAAACGGATTTACTCCGTATTGATCTTCAAGCGTCAACCCGGTTTTGAGCGCATTGCGTACATAGTTGCTGGCCACTGCGCAGAAAGCTTCTTCGCCCGGCTTGCAGGGCTTAAAAAGTTGTTCGAAGTTGCACTGTTCGTCGTTTGTTCCCAGACCCGGCGAACATTCCGAGTTGCCCTTGCTCTGGAAAAGCTCGATCACCGGCTCGGTCTTGGCGCGGCGAGTCAAGCCTTCGGTCGTAAACGCAGTTCCATCGCTGTTGTTGGACGCAAGTGCGATTCCCCAGCCAAAATTGGTGTTGTGTGGAATCGAAATTACCTGGCAATCCCCGGTGCAAGCCTGCTCCAACCACTTCCAAAGGCGCTCGGGAGAGTTGTTCAAATCCACCGCGCTGTACACAGCCTGTGGGACTTGTCCACCACGGAAAATCACGTTGCGATGTAACATTCCGACGCGCTTGAATCCGGCCGACCATTCGTATCCGGCAAACGTGGTGAACTTGCCGGGCTCGTAGAACTCGTCGGCGTTTTTCTGAATCTGCTGCCAAACGCTTTGTGCGCGCTGAAAGCATTTGTTGTTTTCGTCTGCGTCAGCGCTGCCGCAAACTTCAGCACTGCGGCCGGCGGGCTTCTTCATCATTTGAGCCGCCATGCCCCACATCCCCTTTAGCCCCTTCTCGGGATCTTGCGTAGACGAACGCAGAGTTTGGCACGCCTCGGTTTTGTACGCTGCATCGTTCGGGTCCTGGCATAGCGACAGTTCGCCCAGCCAGACGTCGTGATCTGTGACAGCCATGAAATCAAGAGGCGCCTTGAGTTGGCTCTCCACACCTCCCGGCAAAGCAATGGTTTCGCCGCGTCCATAGCGATAGGCCATGCGAGGATCGTTGCGATTGCCCATGGAATAGGCGTCCAACGAATAACTGGTGTGTACATGCAGGTCGCCAAAGTAGGCGTTGCGCAGCGGATTCGGCTCCGGACGCGACGCTCCTTGCGGGTTTGGCTTGGGCTCGTGTGGCTTAGGCTCGTCGGCGCCCCAGGCGGCGCATATTGAAAACAGCACCATGAACAGAATCAATCCGAAACGGCGCACGTTAGTTGTTGTTTCTATTGCTGTCTCGATTGTTGTTTGGATTGTTGTCTGGATCGATGTTTCCGATTTGCCTGCGAACCGTTGTGCCATATATGCTCCGCTTTTATTTTTCTTTTCGGTATTCAAAGCTGCGCAGTTGGAACGGCCTCTGCCCCGGCTGCGTCTTTCAGCCTGATGTCTCCAGCAGCCCAGCAATATTCAGAACGTCAAATGCAATGCCACCTGAACGATGCGTGACTGGTTGCCCGACTGCAGGCCAGTTACCTTGCCGAAGAGTTGGCTCCCAAACGTTGTGTTGGGATTGGCCCAGTTCGGGTGGTTAAGAACATTGAGAGCCTCCGCACGGAATTGCAGATTCGTGCTCTCGCCCAGGGGGAAGCTTTTCAGCAGTGACGCGTCTACTTGCGCCGTGCCCGGCCCCGTGCCGAATGTCCTCGGAGAATTGCCGAATGTGTAAGCCGGATTTTGCTCGAACGCGGCAGTGTTGAACCATTGGGCTGAGCTACGCTGGCTGCTGCTCAGCACAGGATCGCCTACCAGATTCGGCCGCACTCCGTCAGAGAACGAACCGGTGTTGTTGACCGCATCAACCACGCTCAGCGGTGTTCCTGTATGCAACTCGGCGATGGCGCCGAACGACCACCCGCCAACGACCCCTTCCAGGACCGGCGAGCTCGGAGAAAATCTTCGGCCACGTCCGAAGGGCAACTCGTACAATCCGCTAACCACAAGGCGGTGGCGAATATCACTTCCCGAAAGACCCCAGCGAGATTGCGGATTGTAGTAGTCGGTGAAACTGTTGTCGCCGGGAAATCCAGCCAGCTCCAGATAACTGTCGGCATTGTCCTCAAACTTCGAAAAAGTGTAATTAGCCTGAAACTGCAATCCCTGCGAATATCGTTTCTGAACGCCAACATTCACACCGTTGTACTTTGACGCTCCGATGTTCGGATCAAGGATCTGAACATTCTGATACTGCGGGAAGGGCCGCAGCGATTGAGCAATCGCGGGATTTGCTGCCACCAGCGAAAGATCGGTGTCCGGAACCTGGTTGATGCTGTAGTTCCCAGTACCGCCGAAGACTGGCATGCTGTGGCCGAATGTTCCCAGGTAGGTCACGTCCAGCAGTAGATTGGGGCCGAACTGGTGTTGAATGTCGAAGTTGGTCTGATAGATGTAACCATTGACGTGATTCTGAGCCCAGTAGGTGACAACGGTATGTGCGGGTTGTCCTGGGGCAGCCGCGCCGAAGCCCGGGGTTAGGTCGGACGCGCTTGGAGTGGTCCAGAACACCGGGATAGAACTGATCTCGAACGCGGGAGAAAGGATTCCAGTCGTGGAGTTGTACACGCCGGTTGTTGCTCCCGAGGTTCCGTAGCCCAGATTGCCTTCCTGGGGAGTTCCGGAAGCATATTCTCCGGTGTAGAGCACACCGAATCCTCCTCGCACTACCCACTGGTCGCGGGGTGACCAGGAGAAACCGAAACGCGGACCAAAATTATTCAAGTCCCACTGATTCGCGTATACGCTGGCTCCATTCAGTCCTGAGAAAACGAGCGCGCCTGGAGTATTTGAAATTGGATTGATGGCCGTTGGATTGAAGGAGTTCTGCCGGTTCGGATCGGTCTTGCGCGGCGAATCCACATCGTAGCGTAGCCCGTAGTTCAGCGTTAGGCGCGGCGTTACCTTCCAGTCGTCCTGGGCGAAAGCCGAATACGAATCGGCAATGGAATGGATCGTCTCGAATGAGTTGACCGAAGCCGTGTATACATTGCCCAGCAGCAGATTTGCGATTGAGCCCGCAGCGGTATTCGTGCTGGTGCCGTCGTTATTGAAGGTGAAGTTCCCTCCTGCCGACTGCGGGAACGTCGCGTCCATATACGAAGTCCGGACCTCTACTCCGAACTTGAACTGGTGCGTTCCGCGCAC
>Ga0070731_10005112_pt1 | contig 10957 bp, 6 predicted proteins | sample Coa_R1_2_FD_66448 | JGI IMG/M metagenome (GOLD analysis project Ga0070731, IMG submission 66448) | Surface soil microbial communities from Centralia Pennsylvania, which are recovering from an underground coalmine fire - Coalmine... | ecosystem: Environmental > Terrestrial > Soil > Unclassified ... | reverse complement strand
CGTCGCTGAAAGTCTCAGCAAATCTCACGGAAACTCATGAGTGGTGGGCGCACCTCAGAATCCGGCACCGCCATCGTCGCAGCCGCCACGGTCTCTGACAGCTTTCCAGTGCATGAGTCATGGCAAAGACCGTTGGCCTTCTAAGCCGAGGGGCCCTGGTCAAATCCAGGCGCGCGCGCCATTCCCAATTGGTCGCTGGCGCATCGCTCTTCGTTCGCCAGCGCCCGGCCTCCGAACCGACCGAGCTCGATCACTACCGGAAGGTCAGATGCTTGACTTGACCTGTTTGTCTTGCAGTCGGCGTCTGTGAGATCAGGTTCATGGAGCCGTTCTTGTGGCCCCAAATTTCCTTGATGTATCGAACGGTCGGCGCACCGTCGGCCGTGGTTGCTGGCACAAGTTCCTCGCCGACGAAAATGGCCGTGACCGCAGACGCTGCGTACCAAGTCAGTCTTCCGGCGCGGTCCTCCTGGCCGCGGTCGTACTCCACGTGGACAGCATTCTCCAAGGGCGCCAAATGCGAACCGTCATTGAGGTACGCGACGAAACTCTCGCGGCCATTGCCATGGTTACCGTAGGCGGCCACGTCGATGAGCACGTCCTGCTGCCCGTCGGCATCCAGATCGATGCCAGCGACATAGCGTGGCACACCGTCGATGCGTCCCTCGAAGAGCAGGCGGTTCGCTTGATCGCGGATGAGATAGACATCGCGCTTCTCGTCATGGAGCATCGTGAAGAACCGGCTGAACGACGGATCGACGTTTGTCAGGATGAATTGCCCATCGGCTCCCGGCTGTTTGAATTTGCCGTCGTTAATGACGTCAGCGAGCGAAGGGAGAGCTCGATCGTCGAATGAGAAGCTTGGAGTTCCTGGCGGAGGGTCGTCCAGGATCTTGGGCAGTGTCGCGACGGCCGGTACGGCCACCGTTGGCGGCGTCGCGCGCGCCGTTTGAGTTCCGGGCCGCGGCCCTCCGCAAGCTCCGAGGACGCTCGGAAGGGTCGCAAGAATTGCCAGCGACTTGAGCGCGAGCGGAATGTCACGCCGGATGCGAAAGGCGACGCTTCGAGCCATCTTTATCTCCGATATTGGCGAATCAACTCTCCCGTATGAGCATTGAAGAGCGCCGCCGGGATTCCCGACGGCGTGACGACAGCGATCGATCCGCCGTCCGGCGAAAAGCCGACGAGTCCGTTCCGTTGCCACGAGATTCCCAGTCCGACCTTGTCCAACTCAGGACAGAATCGTCTGATCTCCCGGCCTGATTCGACGTCCCATAAGGACGCGCAGCCGCCTTGGCCGTGGCTGTCTTCAGGGTAATCAGGAGGGAAGGCCCACCTAGTCAGCAATCGCGTGCCGTCACGGCTTACGAGCATCGCCTCGACTCCGCCAGGGTGCTCGTAGCGCCGCAGCTCGCGCCCGGACCTGGCATCCCAGAGACGCGCGGATCGGTCCAACGACGCCGTGATGATCGATCGGCCACCGGCGATGAATGACGCCTGCACGACGTAGACCGTGTCCCCAGCGAACACCTGAACCGGTCGGCAAGTCTCGGCATCCCATGTGCGCGTAGTTCCCGGGCCCGGGATGACGACGAGGCTGGCGTCCGGGCTGAATTGGCTGAACTGGGTCGAAAAGACGGGGGCGGCCGGAATCGGGATCGTGCAAAGAGCTTGTCCACCAGGCCCATAGGAAGTGACGATCGTTCCCTTGTCGTTCGTGCCCAGAAGCCTGCGGCCGTCCAAACTGAAGAGGCGTCCGCCTGCCACCGCGAGAACCTGCCGGCCGGTGTGAACATCCCACACCTCCGCACCACGACCGGCGATCGAAAAAACGCGCGTGCCGTCCGGACTGAACTGAAGGCGTCCCACCGAGGAGGTGCTCTCGAAGCGCCGCAATTCCATGCCCGTGTCCGCATCCCAGAGCCGGATCGACGTGTCCTTCGGCGGAATGACGCTGTGTCCCGCTCCGGTGAGAACCTGCCGGCCATCGGGGCTGAAGGCGACGGCCTGCACTTCATCCGTATGTCCGTGGAAAACCTGGAGCGGCTGTCCGGTGGTCATGTCCCAGAGAGTGGGACCGGGTTCAGCGGTCAAGAGCCGCTTGCCATCGAAGGCAAATCGCGAATCGAAGACGGGACCGGTGGCGAAGTCTGACAGTCGCGCGGATCTCGCCTGTGCCGCGAGGGCAACGATCAACAGTAGTGCGACATTCAGACCTGCAAGATGAAAAACGCGTTTCAATGGTCTGCCCCCAGGGGCGCGTCCGAACTACCGGATGGTTTCTCGCACGCAGCGAAACCCAATATCGAAATTCTTGAAACTGGGCGCGCTGACGGAACGAGACGACAACCGAATGTCGCGCGCGATGCTGTCCCAGGCGCCGCCGCGAACGAGCCGTTCACCCCATGCGAAGCCCGGGGGATCGGTGGCGTCGCCGGGCAAATACCTGCCAGGGCGATCGTGCACCCATTCCCAGACGTTGCCTTCCATATCGTAGAGCCCCCAGCTGTTGGGCGCCTTCTGTCCGACCGGGTGGCTGCGGCCGCCCGAGTTGTCGCGACTCCAGCCAACTGAATTCACCGACGCCGCATATGGCGCGGTGCTGCTGGCTCGCGCCGCGTACTCCCATTCCGCTTCGGTCGGGAAGCGGTACCGGTATCCGTCATGCCAGGCATTCAGCTTGCGTAGGAATTGGTCGACGTCTTCCCAGCTGATGTCCTCGACGGGACCGCGATCGTCTCGAAATTGACTGGGATTGCTGCCCACTACGGATTGCCATTGCGCCTGGGTGACTTCGTATTTCCCGATCTCGAATCCCTTGGTAAGCCGCACGTGATGCGCAGGCTTCTCGTATTCAGCGCACTCGACGTCACCGGCAGAGCAGCCCATCGTGAACTCGCCAGGCTCGATCCGCACGAACTCCATCCCGATCCGATTTGGCTCAGTTGACGGAACCGGCGAACAACTGCTGCGCTCGGATGAGCCCCACCACCATGTGCCCGTTCCATCTTGATACGCCCAGTACAAAGCGGGACGAGGACACCAGATGATCCATCGTCCGGCTTTGCCGCCTCTATGCTCAACAGTTGCGACCAGCGCCGGCCGAGCATCGCCCCAGGACCACACGTGCCATCGGTAGCTCGTGGTGTGCCTGCTCGTCAACAATTCCCGCAACAGACCTTGAACCTGCGACTCGTCCTTGAATCGATCGGTGTCTGACCATGTCACGCGAATTGACGCAATCCTGTTGGCGATCATGTCTACTAATGGACCATGCTCGTTGGGCCCATCGTTGCTGCCGCCGGGCGGATATGCCGCGTCTCTTGGTACGCCGCTATCCACAGGCGGAGCATCTGGCGGTCGCGCGAAAGTTATCTTGGGATGCCGAAGACCGGTGGCCGCAAGAAAGGCACGCCGAATAAAGTCACGCTCCAGGCACGCGAAGCGGCGGCGGAAATCATCGACGACCCGGAATATCGCGCGAATCTCAAGGCCCGCGCGATCGCTGGCGATCTCGCGCCGGGCCTCGAGCAAATGCTTTGGGCGCATGCGAAAGGGGCGCCCCCCACGCGTGTTGAAGTCGGCACGCCTGGCGATTTTTCTCAGATGAGCGACGCCGAACTCAGGGCGGAGTTGGAAGCGATTCTCGGGAGAGGATAGGCTTCCAGTCATCAGCGAGATGATCCGATGACCGATGACCGCCCGATCGGCGAATGATGATGACGCTAGTGAAACCGCGCATTCGTCTGGGTGCCTATCGGCCCAGATGACCCACGCCTGTCGGTTCCGATAGCAGCCTTGCTTGCGCGATAGCGCCGCGAGCGTGCGCAGCGCCCGTCCTCACCCTTGGGCACCCAATGCGGTCACGGCGCCCCAATTGAGCGTCAACCATATCCAACGCCGCGTGCGCGGTGACGAGATAGACAAGACTTCCGTCCACTTCGAGTCGCGACGAACGGGCGATTCAAACTCCTCGAATGGGGCCGTCACGTCCGCTGCGGGAGTACGCATCTCATCGGTGGCCTGTTGGGTTTCGTCCGGCGGCCTCGGCAGTCAGGGCGTAGGAGAACAATCAGACTGCCCAAAACAGACAGCCAAAACAGACTGTCGTTGACTTCGTCTCTCTTGGTTGCATATGCTCTCGCCGCCAGTTCCTGTCGGATGGAGTTGAGTCGTGGCCACAACGACTTTTCTCAGTGCCGATTTTGAATTTCACTTCGATGACGTCCCGGTTCCGGGCCGAAGCGTCCGCCATCGCGCACTCACACGAACTGCAGATGGCAGGCCGAAGATCCTGTGGATTGACGACGACGAGCTGATCCTCAAATACGGCGAGCGCCTGCTGCACGCGGGTCGTTTCGCGATGGTCAAAGCGCCGCTCGCCAGGATTGGGCTGGACCTAGCAGCGTCCTGCGAATTGATTGTCCTTGATCTCCGGCTGCCAGACCTGGATGGGCTTCGCGTTCTCCGTGAGCTCGAGCGGCGGGCTATTGAAACCCCCGTGGTGCTCGCGACCGGGTTTGCCAATCCGGCCGCGGTGATTCAGGGGATGCGATTGGAGTGCGATGGTTTTTCGAGAAACCGTTCAATTCGGAGGACTTCATCGCGAAGCTCTCCGAACTCATTCAGCGCCGGCCGCCAGGTCCGCCCCTCCCGATTCTCGAGAAACTCGCTGGTTCGCTCCATAGCGCCGGTGTGACAGCCATTTTTTGCGAGAGCGAATCGCGCCGTCAGTTATTCTCGACACTGGTCGACTGCCTAACGAGCCCGCTGATTCCTGTCCCTGTCCTTGTAGCCTGCGGGCGCTTGCTGAGTTGCCTTCTCCTGCAATCTAGCTGCGATCCCGCACGCGCCGAGCGTGCCCTGGGACAGGCCAAAACGCTTGCGGCAACGCCGCACGTCTTTGGTCGAATCGATTACCGTGTGCTCGACCTGATCGAATGGATGGAGAGCGCCGATGTGACTCAGCCCTTGTCGCTGGAGCGATTTGCGCCGAGCTGCCGTGCCGCCAAGGATCTGGGCAAGAAGCTGCGAGAGCAAACGACCTTGAGCTTCGTGGACTGGCATCGGGCCCTTCGGCTTCGCAGATGTCTCAGTCCGCTCATAGACGGCCGGCTGTCCGTCGGTCAGATCGGCCACGCGAAGGGCTATCAACACGAAAGCCAGTTCAGTCGAGAATTCAAGGAAACATTTGGGTTGCCGCCGAAGCTGTTCCAGCAGTGCTTGATTGCGGAATCGCGCCTTCGATAGAAACGTCCAAAACTGTTAAGGCAGACGTGCCATTCTGTTAAGGCCGGGCCGGTTTTCCAGCGTGCGCTAGCGATATGGTCGCCGGGATCAATTATCCCGGGGGTGACCGTGTCTCGATCGCTGGCCATTCTTGCCCTTTGCTGCGCGCTCGCCGGCGGAGCCGTCTCCGCGCAAGTCCAATCCGTGTCCGTACCGGATTTCAGTGGGCGTTGGACGACCGACGTCGATAAAACCAAAGCCGCGTTTCCGGCCCCCGCCCAGTCCACGACACCGGGACCCTCGCTGCCTGGCGCAGTCGCCGTCAAGCCGGGCACCGGAAAGATCGATCCTGCGCCGACGCCGCCGTTTTCAGTCGTCGAAACATTTGTCCTGAGACAAACCGACACGACCCTGACGCGAGAGTCCGATGGACCGCGCGGCGTCCAATCGGTGACATACACGTTCGGAACGACCAAACCCGTCGATCCGACAGGGCAAGTTGCTGGCAACCACGTCGTCGACGTGCGCTGGGTCAACGAATCGCTGGTGATTTCGACGACGCAGGACAACGGCAAGGACCGCACGACGTCGACGACCACGTATTCGTTCGACGGCCCGTCGCTCGTGGTCACGACGACGCAAGCGGCACGGCCCGCGACCGCTGCATCGAAGGCATTCGCACCACGGACCCGGACCATCTACTACAAGCAGGTGGTGCACTAGTGGCGGCCCGCCGCTCGGCTCGCCGTCGCGCACTTGTCGCACGGAACTCGATTCGATCCAACACGCCTTGGGGCGTAGCGCTCGTCCTGGTGATTGTCGCCCTGACCGGGAGGGGAGCCCGCGCGATTCTCGACACTCCCGGATTCGATCCCGTCGGGCTGCAGGCCGGGCGGAGCTATTTCTCGCAGTTGCCGTTCGAGGCGATCGATATGGCAACGGGGGACCTCATCTTTACGTTTACCGACGTCGTGCTGCCTGGCAATGGCGGCATGAGCCTCGGGATCACGCGGTCCATGAATTACGGACTGGCTGATGCGCAGAAATGGACCATTGGACTGAGCGGTCTGCCGATCGCGATGGTCGGCATGCAAAGTGGTGCCACACAGGTTGGCGTGGAAATGAGCGACGGCACGACGCACATGGTGGCCTATTCCTCGGGCGTTGACGTGTATGTGCTGGATAACTTCATGCGGGTGACGCTCAGCACACGGACGGTCGAGTTTCCAAATGGCTGGGTCGCGACCTACGACACCTATACCGGCGCTACAGAGGCCGAACTGGTGCAGGTTGTCGATCCGTACAGCAACACGATCTCGGTAGCCTGGGATTCTCGCGGAACGGGCGTCACCGGCAAGACTCGCATCAACTCAGCGTCCCTCGCGGGCGGCACGGACAGCACGCGCACGATTTCGTTCACATATACGGGCACCGATCTGACGAGCATCTCGTCCGAGAGCCGGACATGGACGTACGGCTGGGACACCTCGCACCGCCTGACCAGCGTCACCCTGCCGAACTTAGACGTGTGGGACTTCGCATATGCCGATCACGAGTTGACCGTTACGAACCCGCTCGGCGGCACCGTCGACTACACTTTCCAGGACTACACGGATTCCGGCGGGACACATCCCGGCATGTACCAGCGGACCATCGGCGGACGGGCGATGCCGAGCGGTGCCACATGGACGTTCAGCTTTGATCGATCCGATCCGGCCGTTGGGGACGTGACAACGCCAGACGGACGCGTGTTGGAATTCCACCACATGTCCGTGACCGGTGTCGGCGGCGCACATGTCTGGCGCGGCGAACACCAAGCGCTGTCGCGCGGCTCAACTGTGCTGGCGACCTTCGATCGAAGTTATGTCAGTTGCCACGACGGGAGCGGTAACCCGGATGGGCTGTCGCCAGTGCCCTCAGAGGATACGGTGGTGCACGATGGTCACACGTTTACGACCACCTATTCGTACAACGATTCATCAACGCATCTCTGCGACTTTCACCGGCCGTATCAGACCGAGCACTCGAGCGATTGGACGACCGACACGAACGAGACGTTTTACTATCCGTCGTCGGGCCAATGGCGCGGCGATCTGGTTGCGTCGAACACATTTTCGCAGTCGGGTTCCTCGTGGAGCACGTCCTACGGCTTCGACACCAGCGGGTTCTTGACTAGCAGCACGACTGACAGTGCCGAGACGGACTATGCGCGCGACAGCTCGGGCAACCTCGCGAGCGTGACGGATCCGGACAGTCATACGACCACCTTCACGTACGAGAACGGCGGCGTCGCCAGCACCGTCACGCCGAATTTCGAGATCGACGCCGTCGTCAATTCGAAGGGCTTCGTGACAAGTCAGACGCGTCACGGCCACACGACCACGTTCACGTACGATTCGCTCGGCCGCGTGACCGCGGTATCGTCACCCTCGCGCACCGATCGGTCTATCACGTACAACTCCGACTCGATCGTTGCCACTCAGGGCTCGACGAGCGCGACGACCTACATCGACGGATTCGGTCGGACGACGAGCGCAACCGGCAGCGCCGGTGTGACAGTCAGCACGACGTACGACGCGGATGGACACCGCGTCACCCAGACGTATCCGGTCACCAGCGGCACGCCGGGCTACGATTCGTTTTCGTACGACGATCTCGGCCGCGTCACCGGCGTGGCGCACTCGGTCGGCGGATCGATTTCCATTTCGTACTCCGGCCTCGACATCACCGTGACCGACGAAAACAGTCACTCGACGACCCAACACCGGGCGGCCGCGACCGATGGTGCCTATCGGATCACTTCCGTCACCGATGCAACATCGACTGACTGGGGCTATGCGTACAATCCACTCGGCTCGCTAACGACGGTCACGCAGCCGGGCAGTTCGCCGACATACCGGACGTTCAGCTATGACGCCCGAAACCGGCTGACCTCCGAAACGCACCCGGAATCGGGAACGACGAATTATGGGTACGACAACGCTGGCTTCCTGACCTCGAAGGAAGACGCGAATCACAACGTGCTTCGATATGGCTACGATGCCAGCGGCCGGCTCACGGGAGTCACGGGTGCCGGCGATGACGACACCGCGATCACGTACGATGACGACGGCAATCGGGCCTCGGTGTCGAACGGCACCGCCACGACGACGTTCACGTACGACTCTGGCAATCGGATGACCGGCCGGCAGGACATCATTTCGGGGCACGAGTTCGATACGACCTACAGCTATGACGGCAAGGACAACGTCACGCAAATCACGTATCCCAGCGGGCGCACTGTCTGCTACGGGTACGATTCCGCCAATCGCGTCAACGACGTGTCGGACTGCGGGTCAACGCACTACGCGTCGAGCTTGAGCTATCACGCGTCGGGCGCCCTCGCGGGCATGACGTTTGGCAACGGGGAGTCGGAAGCGACCACGTTTGATTCGCACTATCGTCCCAGCGAGCGCACCAGCGGGCCCCTCGATGTGACCTACGGATACGACGCCGTGGGCAATGTGACGAGCATCAGCGATCCGCGATCCGGAATGAGCTCGACGTTCAGCTACGACGCTCTCGATCGGCTGACCAACGTGTACGGGTTTGGCGCGAACGCCTTCGAGTACGACGCACTCGGAAACCGCACGTACGAGGCGAACGTCAACAAGTACACGGATTACACGGGCCAACTTCGGATCGATCACACCTGGGACGGCAGTTCCTATGTCGTGCCGCATTACGATGCGGTCGGCAACATCAAGAGCGAGGAAACGCTCTACAATCCGATCAACAAGCGCTACGAGTACACGGCGTTCAATCAAATGAAATCGGCGACGATCAACGGCGTGTCGACCGCCTACGGCTATGACGGCGACGGGGCGCGCGTGGTGAAGACCGATGCGGCCGGTACGACGATCACCCTGCACGGTCTGGCGGATTACGAAGTCGTCGGCGGCGCGCCGTCATTGGTGCGCGAGTACATTTATCTCGGCGGGAAACTGATCGCGTCTATCGGCCGTGCGGACGCTGATGCGCCGACCATGTCGGTGTCGCTGCAGACGCCGACCGATCATCAAACCTTCATGGCGGGCTCGCCCGTGACATTCTCAGCCGAGACGACGGTGCCCTCGGGCACCGCCGTGAGCGAAGTCGATTTCTATGCAAACGGCCAATCGCTCGGATCGGTGACGTCGGCACCGTATCGATTGACGCGGACGGATTTGCTGGGGAACTGCAGCGGCACGCCGGTCCAGTGCACCTATAGTGTCATCGCGCGCATGGTTACCGGAGCCGGCGCCGTTGTCGAATCCGCGGTGTCGACGATCACGGTCGTGACGCCGGATTCGGTGCCGATTACGACGGGCCAGGATTTTGACGGCGACGGCAAGGCCGATTTGGCGTGGTTCACGCCGGGCGCGACCTCCAACAACTTCGCGATCGCCAAATCGAGCACGGGCTATGCGGCCGAGATGTATTTCACGCTCGGGCAGACCGGCGATGTTCCCGTGCCCGCCGATTACGATGGCGACGGCAAGGCCGATCCGGCCGTGTATCGCCCGTCCAATCACACGTTCTATATTCTGATGTCGGGTGACAGCACGCCGTACACGCTCCACTCCTTCGTCGAGGGGTGGGCGTCGGACGACATGCCGATGATCGGCGACTTCGATGGCGACGGCATCAATGATCTGGTGATCTATCAGCCGTCGACGGGGTATTGGTTCATGCGGACGTCGACGAGCGGGTTTGCGACGACGACGTTCATGGCGGGTTGGGGAGCGACCGGGGATATTCCCGTGATGGGCCGCGATTTCGACGGCGACGGCAAGGCCGATCCGACGATTTTCCGTCCGTCGACCGGCACGTGGTACATCCTCTATTCGAGCAGCGGGTACCTGACCGGGGCGTCCTATGCCTGGGGCGAAGCGGGCGACATCCCGCTGACGGGCGACTACGATCGCGACGGCGTGTCGGACCTGACGGTGTATCGGCCGTGGACGGGCGAGTGGTTTTCGCTCAACTCGGCGACGGGATTCTCGTTCTATTACCAGCAGTTTCAGTGGCTGGTGCCCGGGGATCTTCCGGTGATGGGTGACTATGACGGCGACGGCGTGATGGATCCGGCGGTGATCCACGGCGAGACGTGGATCGCGCTACTGAGCGGGCTGTATGACACGACGATGCTCGAGGTTGACTGGCCGGGGTGGCCCGAGCCGGATCTGTCGGCGGAGCCGAGCGCGCTGGGCAGCGATGTATCCGCGCTGGCGCCACTGGCGCCGCTGCTCCTGCCGCCATTGATCGACCCGCCATCGTCTGATGGATCAATGAGGATTGACGCCCAGACCATCGAGCCTCTCGCCGATGTGCTGTCGGCGACCGATCGCGACGCCGACTCGTCGCCGCCAGCCGAGGCGGCAGCGGCACCGCTGCTGACATCGGTGACGCTGACGGTGGATGTGACTGGCACCGCGGCCGGGACGGTCACGAGCAGTCCGAGCGGCATCAGCTGCACGGGGACGCGGACGAGTTGCACGGGCACGTTCACCGACGGCGCGAGCGTGACGTTGACGGCGAGCGCAGGCAGCGGCATTGCATTTGTCGGCTGGCCGCCGGGCTTCTGCGGCAGCTCGACGTCGACGACCTGCACGGTGACGGCGCACGATGGCCGGCTCGTCATCGCGTCCTTCGCGGCGGCGGTGTCGACGATTCAGTATTACCATCTCGACATCATGGGCTCGGTGCG
>Ga0070731_10005111_pt1 | contig 10957 bp, 6 predicted proteins | sample Coa_R1_2_FD_66448 | JGI IMG/M metagenome (GOLD analysis project Ga0070731, IMG submission 66448) | Surface soil microbial communities from Centralia Pennsylvania, which are recovering from an underground coalmine fire - Coalmine... | ecosystem: Environmental > Terrestrial > Soil > Unclassified ... | reverse complement strand
GCTTCAAGCGCTTCGCGCCCGTTGCGCGCGATCGTGCAGCGGCAGTCCAGGACCTCGAGCATGTGCAACGCGAGCTCCTGGTTCACGGCGTTGTCCTCGACGAGGAGGATGCTCGCGCGAAGCTGGCGGTACGTCGCGCGCTCCTGCAGCGATGCGCCCTCGAAAACCTTGCCCCTCAACGAGCTCATCAGGCAATCGAAGAGGCGCGACTGCCGGACGGGCCGCACCAGGAACTGGCCGACTCCGGCCTCGACGCCTTCGTTCTCGTCCTGGCCCACGGAGCTCAGCATGACCAGGGGTAGATCGCGGAACGCCGTGTCGGCCAGGATCGCGCGCGCGAGCTCCACGCCGCGCATGCCGGGCATCTGGTCGTCGAGGATCACGATGTCGTACGGATGGCCCGCGTCGCGCGCGGAGCGCAGCCTGTCGAGCGCGCGCGGTCCCGAATCCGCTTCGTCCTGCGCGAGGCCGAGCGCCGCGAGCTGGTGGCGCAGGATCTCGCGATTGATCGCGTTGTCGTCGACCACGAGGGCGCGAAGCCCCGCCATCTGGTGCCGGATGTCCCGCTCCTGCGCGGGCGATGCCGCGGGGGGAGCCTTCGCGACCTTCAGCTCGAACCAGAACGTGGAGCCCTTCCCCGGCGCGCTCGCAACGCCGATCGACCCGCCCATCTTCTCGATTAGCTGCTTGCAGATTGAAAGGCCCAACCCGGTGCCGCCCTGCTTATGGGAAGGAATATCGATGAGCTGCGTGAAAGGCTCGAAGATGCGCCGATGCTGGTCCTCGGGGATGCCGACGCCGGAGTCGATCACCTCGAAGCGCAGCTGCGTCGATTCGGCTTCGTCTCCCAGCACGACCACGCGCACGAGGACGGAGCCGCGCGCGGTGAACTTGATCGCATTGCCCACGAGGTTGATCAGCACCTGGCGCAGGTGGCTTCCGCTGCCGAGAAGGTGGGTGGGCGCGCTCGCGGGAATGAGGCTGTTCAGCTCGAGCATCTTGCGGCGCGCGGGTTCGGCCAGCGTGTCGGTCACTTCCTCGACGAGCTCGCGAAGGTCGAAGGGCTCGCTGCGCAGCTCGAGGCCTCCCGCCTCGATCTTCGAGAAGTCGAGGATGTCGTTGATGACCGAGAGCAAGGCGACGCCGGAGCGGTGCGCGACGTCGGCGAAGCGCCGCTGCCGCGGATCGAGGCGTGTCGAGAGCAGGAGCTCGGTCATCCCGAGCACGCCGTTCATGGGCGTGCGGATCTCGTGGCTCATCGTGGCGAGGAACTGGCTCTTCGCGCGGCTGCCCGCTTCGGCCGCGTCGCGCGCGAGCGAAAGCTCGGCCGTGCGCTGGTCGACAAGCACCTGGAGGTTGTCCCGGTGATGCTGGAGCTCCGCCTCCGCGCGGCGCCGCTGCTCGACTTCGTCGCGCAGCAGGCGGTTCTGCTCGCGAAGCGTGCGCGACAGGAGCTGGCTTTGCAGGGAGACCGAGAGCGCGACGCCCATGATGAGGAGCGTGACGGCGGCGATCGCGGCGGCGAGCGGCACCGGATCGAGGCCCGCGCCCGTCCCCGTCGCTCCCGACGATATGCACACGGTCGCATACATGCCGGTGTAGTGCATTCCGCAGATCGCCACGCCCATGACCAGCGCGGCGCCGACCTTCAAGGGAAGGCTGTTGCCCCTGCCGAGGCGGAACACGAGCCATATCGCGACGGTCGAGCACACGATCGCGTTCACGATCGAGAGCAGCCATCCGCCCAGGTAATACATGACGAGCGCGTCCATGCGCAGCGCCGCCATGCCGGTGTAGTGCATCGTGGCGATTCCGATGCCCATGATCGCGCCGCCCGTGAGCAGGCGCCACCACGACAGGACGCCGCGCGTGACGACGTAGAGGGCGAAGCCGGAGGTGGCGATGGCGGCCGCCATCGAGGCGAGCGTGGTCCACGGCTCGTAGCGCACCGCGATCGGCAGCTTGTAGGCGAGCATGGCCACGAAGTGCATCGACCAGATTCCGGCGCCCATCGCGAACGCGCCGCCGGCGAGCCAGGCGGCCGCCCTGCGCGGTTCGGAGCGATAGTCGCTCACGCGCCCCGCGAGGTCGATCGCCGTGTACGCGGCGAGGGAGGCCACGAGGTACGAAAGCACGACGAGCCACAGGTCGTACCCGGCGGGAAGGGCGGGTCCGGGCAGCGGGCCGGTCACGAATTGCAGGAACTTGTCCACGCATGTCTCCCTGCGGAAGGGCGCGGGATAAATATTGCGGCAAATTCGCCCGGGGAAATGTGACGTGCTTCACATTCCGCGTTAAAGCTGTAATGGAGGGCGCCCCTGCCGGGCGCACGAATTCAGTGCGCCTGCCGCCGGCGAAACACCACGGTGAGGTTGTTCGCGGGCATGGGCACCGCCTCGTCGAGCTCCAGCCCCTCGGCCTTCGCGGCCGCGGCCACTTCCTCCAGGTCGCGCACGCCGAAACGAGGGTCGCGCTCCTTGAGCCACGCATCGAACGTCTCGTTGCTCGGGGCCGTGTGCGCGCCGTCGCGCCTGTACGGTCCATAGGTCACCAGCACGCCGCCGGGCCGGAGGATCTCGCCCGCGCCGCGCATCAGCGCGAGCGTCGCCTCCCAGGGCGAGATGTGGATCACGTTGATGCAGACGATGGCGTCGGCCGACCGCACCGGCCACGGGAACTGGGTCACATCGAACGAGATCGGCGCACGGACGTTGGTGAGTTGCTCGTGGCTCGTCCAGGCGGCGATGGAAGCGTGCCGCGCAACCTCCATCTCGCTCGGCCGGAACGTGAGCCGCGGAAGCGCCTTGGCGAAATGGGCTACGTGCTGGCCGGTTCCGCTGCCGATCTCGAGCACGAAGCCGCTGGACGGCAGCACCCGCGCCAGCACCTCGAGGATCGCCTGCTTGTTGCGCTCGGCCGGTGCCGCGGTCTCGCGCGCATCCATCGACGCTATTTCGCCGCCCCGCCGTCGCCCTTCTTCATCTGCTTCGCGAGCCCCACCGCCATGAAGCCGAGCACGATCACCGCGATCAGCAGCGCGCCCCACAGCACGAGCTTCCTCTTGTTCACGTCGCCCACGAGCTTCGTCATCGGGCTCTCGACCACGGTCACGGTCGCCACGCGCAGCACCTGGTCCTCGGGGATCTTCATCTCGGCGCCGGTCTTGTAGTCGGGGACCACCTGGTTCAGCGCGAGGATCGTGCGCTTCGCCTCCGGGTTGCCGAAGGCGAGCGTGAACGGAGCGTCGCCGCGCGCCACGAAGACGATCTGCGCGGGCCTCCATTGCACCTCGAGCGTGGGCATGTCGCCGCCGAGGCTCGGGACGTGCGAGTCGAGCGTGAGCTGCACCCACCGCATGCTCCGGCGCCCGATCTCCACCGCGGGCGATTCGACCGATGCACCGCCGCGAGTCATGCGATAGAACGTCGCGGACGTGAGCGGCACCCACGGTCCTGTTTCAGTCTCGCGCGTTGCAATCGCGATCGGCGCCACGGTGTTCGCCGGGACGTCGACCTTCATCGCGTCGATCGGCAATCGCGCGCCGAGATCGATCTCGAATGTTCCGGCCTTCGCGCCGGCGGACGCACGAAACGATCGCGTGAGGCGCGTAGGCGGCGCCACGGTGAGCACGGACTGCGCCTGCACGGACTTCAGCGCGAAGCCCGCCGTGTCGCCGGTGATGCGCAGGTACTTCGCCTTGAGGGATCCGACCTCCACGCGATGCTGCTCGAGGCTGAGCCCTTCCTGCCGAAGGACCACGAGCTGCGAATGCGAGGAGACGCGGCGCCATTCCTTGAGGTCATCGCTCGCGTCGACGTTCACGTGCACGATCTCGGTGCCGGGCCCCACGTCCCATTGGAAATCGAGCGCGCGGATCGGCGTGGTGAGCTGGCTCGCATCGAGCAGCCACGCCACGGGCTTCGGCGTGAGCTTGCCAACCGGCCGACCCTGCACCGACACGATCGTCCCGTTGGGGCCGCTCTTCACGTACACGTCCATGCCCTCGGGCGCCCTTCCCTTCGCCTGCGGCGCCGCGGAGACCGGGAACATCGGCAACCCCGCTGCCGGCGCCTCGTTCTTCACCGCTTCGGGCTCTCCCGTGAACGCGATCGGCAGCGCCTCACCCGCCGCATTGAACACGCGCAGGTCGCTGAAGTCGGTCTTCGCATCCCGATACGCCTCGAACGGCAGCGCGATTCGATGGAGAGCGTCCGATGAAGTCGTGGCGATGCGGGCGGTGGATTTGAAGCCGGAAGGATCCTCGGCGAACGCTGTCATTCCCGTGACCATCAACGTCACCCCCGTGAAGACGGGGGCCCAAGCAACGAGGTAACGAGCTTTCATGCGGCAACCTCCACTTTCTTGGGCGGCACCGGCGAAAAATACCCGATCACGAGCATCAGCACGCCCACCCCGATGAACGACACGATCCTCTCGATTCCACCGAGATGCGAGAGATCCACGAGCAGCAGCTTCACGACAACCACCGCCATCAACGCCGCGCCCACGATCCAGATCGCGCGCCGCCCGAGGCGCGTCGCCACCACCATGAGCGAAAGTGCCAGCACCGTCCAGAAGATCGAGAGCGACGTCTGCACCACCACGCTATCCCAGAGCGGATCGAAGTCGTACTCGACCCCCGCCCAGTGGTGGATCGTGCGCAGAAGCACCGCGTTCAGCCAGAAGAACGTGACCGCCGAGCCCAGCGTCACGCCCAGCTTGCCGCGAAAGATCTTCGGCGCTTCGAGATTGCTTCGCTTGAGCGCCATCCATGCCGACACCACCGCGAATCCCGCGAAGATGTGCGCGAGGTCGATCGCGTTGAGGAACGGCAGGTACGGGAGCGGATCGCTCGCGCCGGCCTCCTCGAAATTGATGTAGAGCGACCAGAGGCCCGCGACCGCGACGAGGGGCATCACCGTGCCTTTGCGATAGGCCGCGGTATGTTCGCTCACCGGCCAGATGTCGTCGGCACGGCGGCTCGAGATCATGAGGATCAGCGCCGCGGGAACCACGATGATCGACGAAAGCGCCCAGGCGGAGTGACGCACCGTGTTGGTCTCGGCGAGCCACTCGAACTCCATCGCGCCGAGGAACGCGAGCGTGACCGCGCCGATCGCGTGCATCCACGGCGTCCATGCGACCGGCAACTTCTCCTGCTGTCGCCGTAGCACCGCGAAATGCACGATGTACGCGAAGGGCCACGCCACCCACCCCATGTTGGCGAACGGGTGCTCGAGATCGATGAGGCTGCCGAACGCGAGGAAGAGCAGCGCCGGAGCGTAGGGCCACGTCGGCCACTGCCCCGCCTCCCAATGTTCACGCTCTCCAAGGAGCGAGAAGAGCAGCACCGTCGCCGCGATGAACGCGACCTGCGAGTTCACCTGGAAGCCCACGTCGAGGAAGTGCATCGTCTCGTGCACGCCCGCGCCCAGCCACCACACCACGCCCCAGATGAAGAAGAGCGACGCTACCACTGCTACGACGGGGTCAGACCCCGAGGGACTGCCGCCTTCGGGGTCTGACCCCGAAGGAACCCAAGCGTTGAGCACGCGATACGTGACGAGGCCCGCGAACGACACCAGCACCGCGCCGATGAAGACCGCATTGGCGAGCGGCGGGCCCTCGGGCATGAATTGCCAGGCCTTGAGGAACGCGAGGCCCGCGAGGAGCTGCAGGAGCACGCCAAATGCGACCGCGAGCTTGCGATCCTGCCGGACGCCCATCCACACGATCGCCGCGCCCTCGAGCGCCCACGCGGCGCTGGTCCAGCGGGCGTCGAGCGCAAGCGGAATCGCGAGTGACACGAAGACCACGCCCAGCGCGAGGAAGGACTCCGAGAGCATCTGCCAGCGTTCCTTCGCCACGCGCACGAGCACCGTCGCGAGGATGATGTAGAGCGCGCCACCGGCGAGGCTCGAATACGCGAGCCCGAACTCCGAACCCTTCATCAAGCCCGCCTGCAACCCGAATGCCGCGATCGGCACGCCGAAGACGATCGTCCCATCCACGTACGACTTGTGCGCCGCGACCTGCCCACGCGCGAAGAGGATCGCGATCGTCACATACATGAGGAAGAACGCGACGAGGAACGGTTCCGTCGAATCGAAGAGCTCGCTCCGATACGAGAACACGCCCCACGCGAGCCCGATGCCGAACGTGAAGAGGAATCCGACCACGTTGAGAACGCGCCACGACCGGAACCACGCGATCACGACGATGCCGGCGTTCAGCACGAGGTAGTACGAGAAGAGCATCACGTGGCTGCCGCCGCCGGTGGAGGCGAAGATCGGCGCGAGGAAGCCGCCCGCCGCGCCGAAGACCGCGAGCGCGAGCGAGTTCTGCGCGATGGCGAGGAAGGCCGACAGCACCGCGATGATCACGAGGAGCGCGAACGCCATCCCCGCCGGCAGCAGGTGATAGAGCTTGAGAGAGCCGAAGATCGTGAGGTAGAGCACCGCGACACCCGCGCCCTGCATGCTGAGCGCGTAGCCCGCGCGCTTCCCGCGCAGCCTCCATCCGAGCACGAGGAGCGCGATTCCAGCCGCCGCGACCGCCGCGACGCGAAACTCGACGGGAATCATCTCGTGGTCCACGCCGTACTTCACGAGGAACGCGAGCCCGAAGAAGAGGATCACGAGCCCCACGCGCACGATCGTATTGCCGCCCGTGAACCACTTCACGATGAAGTTGGGCTCGGACGGCACGGGTGGCGGAGGGGGCGCTCGTTCTTCGGGGTCAGACCCCGAAGCAATCGGAGAGGGAACGGGCTCGACCACGACTTCGGCGATGGGCTCCCGAACCGGTTCTGCAATCGGCGCCGTGACCACGGGCTCGGGGTCTGACCCCGAAGCAACGCGAGGCATCGCCAATTGCCGCTCCAGCGCGGCGACGCGCTTCTCCAGCGCCTGCAATCTCGCATCGGCGGTGAGCGGCGGCGCGAGCGGCTGCACCGGCTGGCGATTCGACTTGATGATGAAGCCCGCGATCCAGCCGAGGAAGCCGAGCGAGAAGAAGCCTGCCCAACCTCCGATGGCCGCACCGATCAACGCACCGACGATCGTCAGGATCCAGGTCATTTCCAGTCTCCCCGCATCGCTTGTACTTGTTGTTGTAGCAGCTCGCGCGTCGCGACCGCGGGCGCCACTGCCGGACCCCCCACGAGCGCGATCTTACGGAAGATTCCCAACAGGCGATGAGGTTTCGAGAACGCGGGGCCGCCTTCGCGGCTGAAATAGCTTCCCCACAAGCCTCGCAGCGCGAGCGGAATCACGGGCACCGGGTCACGCTCCACGATGCGCTCGATGCCCGACCGGAAAGGATAGAGCTCGCCATTGTCCGTGATGCGCCCCTCGGGAAAGATCGCCACGAGCTCGCCGTTCTCCAGCGCCCTCGACACCTCGTCGTACGCGGCATCGAGGAGCTTCGGATCGTCCTTGGCCGGCGCGATCGGGATCGCCTTCCCAGTGCGGAACACGAACGAGATGATGGGCATCTTGAAGATGCGATGGTCCATCACGAAGCGGATCGGCCGCGGGCTCGCCGCGAGGATCACGAGCGGATCCACGAAGCTCACGTGGTTGCACACCAGCACGGCGGGACCGTGCGCGGGGATGTTCTCCAGGCCGCTCTTCTCCAGGCGATAGATCGTGTGGATGAGCACCCAGCAGATGAACCGCATCAGGAACTCGGGCACCAGGAAGTAGATGTACAACGCCACCGCGGCGTTCATGAGGCCCACCACGAGGAAAAGCTCCGGGAGCGTGAGCCCCAGGTCCAGGAGCACCATCGCCATGAGCGAGGCCACGCACATGAAGAGCGCGTTCATGATGTTGTTGGCGGCGATGATCCGCGCGCGATGCGAGGGCTCGGCGAGCGCCTGGATCAGCGCATAGAGCGGCACCGAGAAGAATCCGCCGAAGAGCGCGACCAGGAAGAGGTCGATCATCACGTGCCACGACTGATGGTCCGCGAGGAATGTGGCGACGTTGCGCATCCCCGAGGCCTCGACGCCCGAGGACGAATACCAGATGTCCACGGCGAAGAGCGTCATGCCGATGGAGCCGAACGGCACGAGGCCGATCTCGATCTTGCGATCCGAAAGCCGCTCGCACAGCAGCGAGCCCGCGCCGATGCCGAACGAGAAGATCGCGAGCAGCAGCGTCACCACGTTCTCGTCGCCGTGAAGCACGTCGCGAGCGAACGGCGTGAACGACGTGAGGAAGATCGACCCGAAGAACCACAGCCACGAGATGCCGATCAGCGAGTTGAAGACGGCTTGCCGCTTGGCCGCGATCTTGAGATTGCGCCACGTCTCGCTCACCGGATTCCAGTTGATCTCGAGCTCCGGCTCCGAAGAAGGCGACGGCGGAACGAACTGCGCCGCGATCCGCCCGAGGAGCGCGACGCCGACGCATGCCGCGGCGACGACCGTTGCGCTCGTCTCGCTCACGAGGATGCCGCCCGCCATCGTGCCGAGGAGGATCGCCACGAAGGTCCCCATCTCCACGAGGCCGTTTCCGCCCGTGAGCTCCGAGGTCGAGAGATGCTGCGGCAGGTACGCGTACTTCACGGGGCCGAAGAGCGTCGAATGGCAGCCCATGAGGAAGACGCACGTGTAGAGCGCCGCCGCGTGGTACGTGGCGAATCCGTAGGCCGCGATCGCCATGATCACGATCTCGAGGTTCTTCACGAAGCGCATCACGTCGCCCTTGTCGTACTTGTCGGCCACCTGGCCCGACGTCGCAGAGAAGAGGATGTACGGAAGGATGAAGATCGCGGCGATCGCGAAGCCCACCTTCGTCGCGTCGAACCCGCCCCACTCCGCCGCCTTGTAGGTGGCGAGCAGCGTGAAGGCGAACTTGAAGAGGTTGTCGTTGGCCGCGCCGAGGAACTGCGTCCAGAAGAGCGCCGAGAAGCGCCGTTCGCCCAGCAGCTTGTATTGGGAGCTCATGCGGCGGTGCGTTCGAAGTAGCGGCGGGTTTCGAAGACGGGCGCGCCGAAGCGTTGCCCCTTCCAGCTCAAGTTGCGCTTGAGGACGAAATCGAAGAGCAGCGCGTTCGCGTGGCGCAGTTCGGAGAGGAAACCCACGCGCGACGGATCCAGCACGCCTTCGTTCGCCAGCGCCTTCAGCGAGAAGAGCGGCATCACGCCCGGCAACGGATAGTCGGAGCCGTTGAGCAACCGGCGCTGCCACTCGGGATGGGAAAGGATCTTCGGCACGACGCCGCCGCGGTTCGCCTGCGTGATCGCGGAGATGTCGCCGGAAAGCTGCTTTTCGTATCGTGGATTCGCCATGAGGCTCGCGAAGAGATCGAGGTTCCCTTCTCCCAGCGATGCGCAGTGTGCCACGATCATCCGGACGCCCCTTTCGAGCGGAGTGCGCAGCAGGAGCGGATTGGCGAGGTCGTCGCGCTTCGCTCCGGGCACCGCCTTCTCTTCTCCCATGTGGATGAGCAGCGGCAGGTCGAGCTTCATCAACGCATCGTAGGCCGCGTTGCACCGCGGGCTCCTCAAGTCGATCCCCATCGTGGGAGGAAGCCACTTCACGCATCGCGCTCCGCCCGCCTTCGCCGCGGCGAGCGCTTCGGCCGCGTCCGCGCGATAGGGATGCACCGACGCCGTCCACTCGAACCGGTCGGGCGCGGACTTCGCCACGCGCTGCGCGTATTCGTTCGAGATCGCGAACGTGGTCTGGTCCTCGCGCTTCTTTCCGCTCTCGTCGTAGGTGAAATCGAATGCGAGCAGCATCGCCTTGGCGCCCGCCGGGAACTCGTCCAGCTGCTTGAGCAGACGCGCGACGATGCCCTGGTCCACGTGCGCCTCGTCGTCGCCGGCGCATGCGGCATTCATGAAGAACGTGTGGCGGATGCGGTCGAAGCCGGGATTGAGCCACACGCCGTCGTTCCCGAGGCCATTGCCGAAGAGATGCACGTGCACGTCCCACACCTGGTCGGCCTGCAATCCCTTCCACGCTTCCAGCACGATCGGATGCTGCGAAAGATTCCCCCCGTGCGGATCGCGGCAATCGTTGAAGAGGCCCTGCTCGAGGGAGAACTGGCTGCAGCCGGCGAGCGTCGAGGCGCCCATCGCCGCGAGGAACCCACGACGGTTCATGAATGCTCCCGGATGTAGGCGAGGACCGCATGAAGCGATTCCTCGAGGAATTTCTTGTCGACCCAGTACCACACCTCCTTGCCGACTTTCTCGGACTCGAGGACGCCGGCATCGCGAAGGCGGTGCAGGTGGTGCGAGACCGCCGAGCGCGAGAGCGTCGAGACCTCGACGATCTGGCCCACGTGGAGGCGCTCGCCCTTCTCGAAGGTGAGGAGGATGCGCTGGCGGTGCTCGTCGCCCAGCGCCGTGAAGGCCCGCGAGATGATTCGCCATTCGCGCGGGATCGACCGCAGGTAGTTTCGATTCATAACCATATTCTTAGTTATATCGTTACGATAAGTCAACCGTGGCCTCGCCGTGATACACTGTTTCCCCTAAAAAACGGTTGTCACTCAGACAGTTAGCCATGCTACCCGACGACCTGCGAAAAGCCGCGCTCGAGTACCACCGCCTGCCCGTGCCGGGCAAGGTGGAGGTCACCGCAACCAAGTCCCTGATCACGCAGCATGACCTCGCCCTCGCCTATACGCCGGGTGTCGCGGCCGCCTGCGAGGCGATCGTCGAGAATCCCGCCGCCGCCCGTGAGCTCACGGTGCGCGGCAACCTGGTCGCCGTCGTGACCAACGGGACCGCCGTATTGGGGCTGGGAGCCATCGGCCCCCTCGCCGGAAAGCCGGTCATGGAGGGCAAGGCGGTCCTCTTCAAGAAGTTCGCCGGCATCAACGTCTTCGACATCGAGCTCGCCGAGCTCGACCCCGACAAGCTCGTCGACATCATCGCCGCGCTCGAGCCCACGTTCGGCGGCATCAACCTCGAGGACATCAAGGCGCCCGAGTGCTTC
>Ga0070731_10005110_pt1 | contig 10957 bp, 9 predicted proteins | sample Coa_R1_2_FD_66448 | JGI IMG/M metagenome (GOLD analysis project Ga0070731, IMG submission 66448) | Surface soil microbial communities from Centralia Pennsylvania, which are recovering from an underground coalmine fire - Coalmine... | ecosystem: Environmental > Terrestrial > Soil > Unclassified ... | reverse complement strand
CTCCTCACTTTGTATTGAAGGGAGAAGTGAATTGAAACGCCTGCGTCGTCTCCTTATAGGAGTCCTATCCAGTCTTCTCTTCGCCGCGTGCGGCACAGGCATGCCGGGCACAACGCAACAATCCGCCGTTCGGAATGCGCCGGCTGCGCAGTGGTCGGCGAGCGCGCCAGGGAGGCATGTCTGCCCGAAGCCGACGCGGGACAAGGCGGAGTGCGGGGTTATCATTCTCAAATCGGGAGTAACCCCGGATCGTGCGGGATGGGGGCCGCCTGACTTACAAGCGGCGTATAATCTGCCTTCAACTTCGAGGGGAACAGGGCAAGTCGTCGCGATCGTGGATGCCTACGATAACCCTAACGTTGCGTCAGATCTCGCTGCGTATCGTTCGTACTACGGCCTACCGCGGGCAAACTTCACTAAGTACAACGAAAAGGGGCAGCAAGGCCACTATCCAAAGGGCGACGCTAACTGGGGTTACGAGATCGATCTCGATGTCCAAATGGTTTCTGCCGTCTGTCCGAATTGCACGATCTACCTGGTCGAAGCAAACGATGACAGCGATCTAGGCACGGCGGAACTAGAAGCGGTAAAATTAGGCGCCCACATAGTCAGCAATAGCTGGGGATGGGATTCGATCCCGGAGTCCGACTTCGATCATCGGGACGTCGTTTATATAGCGGCTTCCGGTGACAGCGGCTATGGGTCATCGGTGCCTGCAAAGTTTCCGAACGTTGTCTCAGTCGGCGGCACACTTTTGGCGAAGCGAGGCTCACATTACAAAGAAATTGTGTGGCCGTTCACCGGCGGAGGCTGTGCCGACGGCGTTGCGAAACCGCCGTGGCAACACGATCCGGGCTGTACGTCCCGCACGCAGAACGATATCGCTGCTGTCGCCTCGGACGTTGCTGAGTACGACTCGTACGGCTACCGCGGGTGGTTCACCGACGGCGGCACGAGCGTTTCTTCACCCCTGATCGCCGGCATCTATGGTCTGGCCGGCAATGCGACGTCACAACATGCGGCCAAGCGGCTGTGGTCGCTGTCGCAGCGACAACGCAATAGATACCTTCACGCTATTACCGAGGGCAGCGACGGCAGCTGTGGCGGAAGCTATCTTTGCACCGCAGGAACGGGACAATTCGGGACTTACTCCGGCCCAGCCGGATGGGGAACGCCATATGGCATCGGCGCATTTTAAGTTCGATAACGAAGAGCAGAGACTCATGAATCGCATGAAACCTTCGAACACCTCGTCGGCATGCTCTGTAGCGTCCAGCATTTGGGCCGCAATGCTAGCGCTAACCGGCTGCGGCGGACCTGGTGCCACGCACTTCCAATACGCTCCGAGTGTCAAACCGATTCACGGCGAGGCGCCTAGCTCGCAGAAATACCGCGTGTTGTATAGCTTCCAGACTGCACCTGACGGGGATGCTCCGCAGGCCGGACTTACGGACGTCAATGGCACACTCTTCGGCACTACCGAATTTGGCGGCGCGTACGACGGAGGCGGTACGGTCTTTAGCATCACGACAAGCGGCTCGGAAAAAGTGCTTCACAGCTTCGGAAACGGAACCGACGGCATTTCCCCTCTAGCGCCGCTGATCGCTGTAAAGGGCACGCTCTACGGCACAACCGAGGGGGCCGGTGCATATACCTGCTTTGGGAGGAGTGTCGGTTGCGGCACGGTGTTTAGCATCACCAAAGATGGTACCGAGAAGGTGTTGCACAGCTTTAGCAAAGGCACCGACGGCGCTTATCCCTACGCCGGCCTGATTGACGTACATGGTACGCTCTTCGGCACCACTGCGGGGGGTGGAGCGTACGGCGACGGCGGCACGTTCTTCAGCATCACAACGGACGGCACGGAGGCGGTACTTCACAGCTTCGGCGGTGGCACCGACGGCACTTACCCCGCGGCGGCCTTGATTGACGTGAACGGTAAGCTTCTGAGCACAACTCAGAACGGCGGCGCTTTTGGCATGGGAACCGTCTTCAGCGTTACGACAGCAGGCGACGAGAAGGTGCTTCATAGTTTTGGCAAAGGAAAAGACGGCGCTTCCCCGGTGTCTGGCCTGATTGATGTGCGCGGCACCCTTTACGGCACAAGCGCCGCCGGAGGGACGTATGGCAAAGGAACCATTTTTCGCATGAGCCTAAGCGGCGAAGAAAAGGTCATCCATAACTTCGGCAAAGGCACCGACGGCGCTAGCCCCGAGGCTGGCTTAGTGAGCGCGAAAGGAGCGCTCTACGGGGCTACCGCCGCTGGAGGCGCATACGGCAAAGGAACTGTCTTTCGCGTACGCCTTAGCGGCAAAGAAAAGATACTTCATAGTTTCGGCTATGCCTCCGACGGCATTAGCCCGGACGGCAGCTTGATCGACGTAAACGGTACGCTCTTCGGTACGACGTATGGGGGAGGCACGAACGGTCAGTACGGCTACGGCGTGGTCTTCATGCTCAACCCATAAGGTAGTTTACCAACCGATGCCTTTGCATTATGACAGCCGAATCGTCCTTGCGATCTCTGTGGCAGTTGCAGGTACGCTTCTGGCCGCGTGCAGCACTGCCGATCGCAGGGCACTACCGAGCGCCAATGACTTTAGCGGCCCATCCGCTGTGACGTCGCTAACGGTCGACGTCGGCAGGGCGCTTTTTGTAGATGGAAGGAGCGCCGCCATCGCCGATCTTGGTTGTTTGGTTACAGCGATCCAGATTTAGCGTGATTGCGCGTGAGCAAGCACTCCTTATTTTGCCTCAGCGTAGACCGTCGCTGATCAGCGCAGATAGCACGCCGACGTGGTTAGGAGTCCCCTGCTCTATCCAGATTGAGCTACGGGCGCGCACTTTGTTCGTCTTATTTTATCCGGGTTGACGCCGTGGTGCCCTGCTTTTGCGACCCCTCGATTGACGCAAACGGTGCAATTCTTGTGCAACCGTCCGTGCGTGGCCTGTCTTCTTACGGGCCCCATTGTTTCCGCAAGCATTCCGCGCTCGGCTATTTCTCCAACCAGCTTCGACCGTGAATGGATCAAGCCGCTTGATGTCTAAAAAACTAGCTCTCCACGAAAGCGGGTCAACTCCAAATCATGTTTATTACATCCGCGGTCTCACAGTTAGCGTAGCGCCGAAGTGACCATCATCCGCTATGCCCTTAGCATCGGCGCAGCTGCGCTTTTTGCCGGCTGCCGCGGACCAGCGTCGCCGCTCGGCGCGCCGTTGGTTCCACAACCCAAAGCGTTCTCGACACACGCTGCCAAGGCTCAGTACCAAGTCCTCTTCAGTTTCGGAAGCAACGTTCACGCGTATGACGGGTTCCGGCCCGAAGCCAACTTGATCAACTTCAACGGCAACTTGTACGGGACGACGGCTGGTGGCGGCAGCGGTGGCCTGTACAACGGTTACGGCACCGTCTTTAGAATCAGCACTTCCGGCAAGGTTAAGGTCATCTACAGTTTCAAAGGCGGCACGGACGGGGCCACGCCGCAAGCGGCGCTCGTCGAGCTTAACGGGGTGCTTTACGGCACAACGTCTGCCGGTGGTGGGGGATGCTACAGCAGCTACGGCCCCTACAGCGGCTGCGGCACTGTCTTTAGCGTTACGCCGACCGGCGAGGAAACGGTGCTGCACCGCTTTGGCGGCCCCGTTGCCGCCGACGGCGTCCACCCTTCTGTTCCTCTTGTCGCCGTCGGCAAGGTTCTCTACGGAACGACATTAAACGGCGGAACCTGCAGGGGAGAAGGCGTCATTTTCCGTGTGACAACCGACGGCAAAGAGCGGATACTTCACAATTTTTGCGCTACGACCGCTAACCATGACGGCGCATATCCGATGGCCGGACTCATCAACGTCGGCGGCGTTCTCTACGGAACGGCAAGCGAAGGGCAAGGCCGATATTATAACGGCGGCGCTGTATTTAAGATCACGACCTCCGGCCAGGAGACGATCTTGTACAATTTCGGCGATACCAAGAGCGGCGGTCTTGAACCCGCAGCGCCGCTGGTCGCCGTGGGCAATCGTCTCTACAGCACGACAAAGGCTGGCGGGGTCTTTGGTCACGGCGTCGTCTTTACACTTTCGACAACCGGCGCGAACGAGCATGTACTCTGGAACTTTGGCGAACGTACCGATGACGGCACTACTCCCGAGACGGGACTCATCTCGATCAATAACGTGCTTTATGGAACGACGACCAGCGGTGGCAGCATTGGAGGCGGCACCCTCTTCAGCGTGACCACACACGGAGTGGAGCATATCTTACACGACTTCGGCTCCATTCAGAACGACGGTTATGGTCAGCCATCTGCCGTGCTGGACTTCCGACACCTGCTCTACGGCACCACTGCAGGCGGCGGCGAATCGCCGCCGAGTTGTCCCTATTCGTATGGATGTCAGTTCGGCACCGTCTACGCGTTTCGGCGATGAAGAGCTGAGCCCGGCTACATCGAACATTCCTAGCCGCGAGTCCATTCAGCTTCCGGGAGGTTCGCTCATGGGATACTTGGTTCGCTCGGCGTTCATCATCGGCGTGGCTGCGCTATTTGCGGGCTGCGGTGGATCGCAGCCGCCGATAAGCCCCTCTGATAGCAACCTAACAACGCCAACGCTCTCGCGCAATCAGAATTTTACGTACACGGGCAGCAAGCAAACGTTCAAAGTTCCGGCGGGCGTTACGAACGTTACGATCACCGCATACGGTGCGCGGGGCGCGCCGGGCGGAAATTTCGCCTCGGGCAACGTCGCGATAGGCGGCCATGGGGCAGCGGTGACGGCAACGATACCGGTAACCCCCGGAGAGCGGCTGGCGATTTTCGTCGGCGGCGCCGGCGTCCAGGGCGGCTTTAACGGCGGTGGCAAAGCCGGCGCCGCGTACACGTGGAGCTACGGCGGCGGCGCCTCGGACGTGCGACAGGGTGGCGACGGGTTGGCCGATCGCGTCATTGTCGCGGGCGGCGGTGGCGGAGCCGGGGTCGACGGTTATTATTGCGACGGTTCGAGCTGCAGCAGCTCGTACACGCGCCCGCTTGGCGGTGGCGGCGGGCCCGGCGGCGGACGAAAGGGCGGATCAGGAGGTCTGGGCGGCTACTCTTCCAGCTCGAACTTGTTCAGCGGAGCTGGCGGAACCGGCGGTACGCAAGGTCGCGGCGGCAACGGTGGCGCGGGGGGCGGCGGCAGCAATTGCGGCGGCGCCGACGGAACGCTCGCTGACGGTGGCCTCGGTGGTTGGAACCATTGCGGCCCAAGCGGTGGCGGTGGCGGAGGAGGCTACTACGGCGGAGGTGGCGGTGGCGCGGGTGTGCGCTACGGCACGTCCGACAATGATTCCGGCGCGGGAGGCGGCGGAGGCGGCGGCTCGTCCTTCGTGGAGAGCGCTGCCAAGCACGTAAAAATCACGCCTGGTGCGAACAATAAGGGCAACGGAAGGATCGTCATCCGCTGGTAAGTCAACGCTTCTCTGCCGCCGTTTGACGTCTCGTTCACGTCGACTAAGCCGGGAGCATGAGAGGTCTGCGCGCGGGCGCGCTCATCGCAATCGGCATTGCTCTAGGCTCTTCGATTGGAGTCGCTAACCATTCGCTCGCGGTGGGTGTTGCGCTCGGCGCAGCATTCGGCGCCGCAGCGGCAGCGTTTGCCGGTCGCCGGTGAACTGGAGCGCAGAATCGCTACGTCTATTTGACAACAGCTCGGGTTTCGCCGCGGGACTGATAGAGCTCCCAATGCTTTTCGGCGATGACCGAGGGATCGACCGCGCCATCATCGTTCGGCGTCGTGCCTTTGATCGTCCGATACACCACGACCTCGCCGACGTAGACTCCGTCGTTCTTGAGCCGTTGCGCGAGCAAACCGACGAGCTTGTGCTTTGCCCCGCTCGAAATCGCGAGGCCCATCATATGAAAATTGACGGCAGCGGCGTCGGTCTCCGGCGAGACGACGCCGAGTGCACCGTTCGATACGAGGAGCGCGCTGCTGTTGTCTTGTTTGAGATCCGGCAGCGCTTCATCGGTCGCGGCGAGCAGCCCGAACACCGCTACGTCGAAGAGTTTGTGTAACGACGCCGCATCTGCCGTAAGCAGGTCCCCGACTTCGATCCCGCCGTACGCATTCCAATGCAGAATGGTAATCGGCCCAAGCTGCGATCGCACGCTGCGTACCGCCGCGCGGATCGATTCGGGGTCTCCAGCGTCCGCGGGAAACGCGTGCGCGTCGATCCCCTGCGCCTTCAACGCCGACGCTCCCGTAGTCAAGCGGTCTTCGTTGCGCCCGACGAGCGCCACCGAGAATCCGTTTTTCCCGAATTTCTCCGCGACGGCCGTGGCGGTGCCGGGGCCAAACCCCACGAGCATAATCGTTTTCGACATGCAATCTTCTCCTTAGGTTGGCTGCAGCAGCGGATTGAGCTTCGTGCGGTAGCGCCACGCCACAATAAACCACAAGACGGTGACGAGCGCCGGGAACGGAACAATCGTAGCAGGCCACATCGCGATGTGGAAGGCTAAAATGTTCGCGATCACACCGGCAAGCATCACGAGCGCGAGGGGCACGAAGCGATTGATCACGAGAAGTATGCCGGCAATCAGCTGCACGCCGAAGACGAAGTAGGCGAAGTGCGATTGCACCATGGCTCCGAAAAAGGCGCCCGCGTGCTCCGGAATCGACGGTGGGTAAGGAATGAACGGCACGAAGTCGTTGAGGCCGAACATAATGAATATCAAACCCAGCACGGTCCGGGCGATGGCGTAGAGGCTCGAGGCGAGGGCAGTCAGCTGCCGGCCGACCGATTGATCTCCCGCGTCTAAATGAAGTGCTTTCATGATTCTGGTCCTTTGTAGGCCGCCCAGTTGCCTTGCTCCGCAAGGCTTCTACAACAACTGTTGCTTAATCGGCCCGTGCCGGGTATAATACGGCTGTCGGGAAGCAACGTCAACCGACAAAACGGCGAAAGTGTCGCTTACCCAACGAGGATGGAAAACTGATGGTTACCAGCGCAGTCGTGCAAGAGCCGCGGGTCGACCCGCGAGTTACGCGCACGCAGAAATTGATCCGCGACGCGCTCAAGTCATTGCTTGCAGAGCAGAGTTTCGAGTCGATCAGCGTGCAGGATATTGCCGCGCGCGCAACGGTAAACCGCGCGACGTTCTACGCGCATTTTCTTGATAAGTTCGCGCTGCTCGACGCGATCATTCGCGATGACGTTGCCGCGAAACTCTCCGAAGGAGATCCGCTGAGCGTCTTCGATACGCGTGAACTGCTGCTGGCTGTCGGCAAGAACGTCTTCGGATTCGTCGGACAGCACCGCGCCTGCAAGATCGATCGCGACTTCGAACCGCAGTTCGAGAGCGCCATCGAAGCCCAGCTCGCTGAGTTTCTCCAACCTACATTCGATCATTGCGCCGCGCTTCTCATCGCCTCCGCATTGGTCGGCGCTGCGATGAGCTGGCGTCATCAGGCGCCGAAGATGAACCCGGATGCGATCGTCACCAATATCGTCGGTATCCTCGTCGAGGGCGTCAAAAAGCAAAAGACGTCCTGACTAGCGATATCGCCTAGCGCTCGAGCCGCCGAGGATGACGCGCCGCATGCTCGAATAACGCTCACCTTTCACTGCGTTGAGGAGGGCGTATATGCGTATCTACACCCGTTGCTTTCTCTTTTTTTCTTTAGCCCTGGGGCTCGCTGCCTGCAGCGGGGCCGCCCAAGGTCCGACACCTACCGTCGATGCCGCTGAACGCGGCTCACAACCGTCGATCGATGCAATCCTCGATTCGGCGCCCGCAGCATCCGGCGGCCACGAGGTCTTCCAAAGTATTCGCGTGCGTCCCGACGCTGGCGCACCCGCGCTGATGATGAATTTCGTTGCCGACGGACCCGCGCAAGGCGGCGTTCCGTGCATCAATTGCGTAAACGGCGCTTCGACGAGCTTCAACATCGGTCTGACCGGCCCATCCAGTTACGTGCTCAGCGGCGATTACTGGCAGTACGGAATCTCGTTTACCGACGTGAGCTATAAAGGCAAATGCAAAGTCTCGTTCGCGATCACCTCCGGAAAAAAGACCATCGACAGTTTCTCGGCCTCGTTTGATATCACAAGTGCCGGCGGCTTCGTGGTGTATGCACTCAACCGCAGCCGGCCTAAGTACTCCGGTGCCGCAACGTTGACCGGAAAATACGTTTGCGGGAAAAATTCGGCCTCGACTCAGGCGCCGCTTTACTTCCAGTAGCGCGGGGATCCGCAAGTGAAATTCCGAGCACGCTCGGCGCGAATCGCGGCGGCGGTGCTCGCACTGGCGGCGTGCAGCCGAGTCGGTAGCGGCGGCTACGTGCCCGCTGCCGGCTTATTCGAGCCGACGCCGCTCGACGCTCGCGTTTTGATCAAGGGCCACGGCTCGGATAGCGCGCTCGATAAGCTGGTGGTGCGCTTCATGGTCGCGCAGGAGGTGCCCAACGCACAGCTCGCGGTCTCGGTCAAGGGCAAGACGACGTTTTCGCACGCGTACACGTATCGCGGTTTGGCTAAGTCGACCGCGACGCCCGCCACGATCATGCGCCTTGCGAGCAATACGAAGGCGTGGGTCGACGGTGCCCTCTACAACCTGATCGCCGAAAAGAAGATCGATCCGGCAGCGAAGGTTTTTGCGTACCTCGGCATCACCGAACCGCTGCCGAAGGGCGTGAAGGTCGATAAGCGGGTCTACGACATCACTATCGAGGACATGATCGTCCACAAGTCGGGCTGGGACGACTCCAAGCCGCCCTACTACGATCCAACCTTCAAAATGCGCGAGATCGCGCTCGCGCTGCACTTGAAGAAGGCTGTCGGCGACGTCGATTACGTGCGCTATCAGCTTGGGCAACCGCTGCAAGAGCCGCCGGGGAAAGTCTACGCCTATTGCAACTTCTGCTACACGGTGCTCGGCATGGTGATCGAAAGGGCGTCGGGCATGCGGTTCGGCGACTACATCGCCAAACGCGTTGCCGGTCCGCTTGGCCTGCGCAACGTGCTGGTATCGCCGACCGTCGGTCTGCGTTTGCCCGACGAGGTCGGCAAGTACTATTCCAACTACAAGGGCCTCTCGGCCGTGTACGTTCTTTCCGGCAAGCGCTATCGGTATCCATACGGCGGCGACGACATGGTCCTCGAGGTCGCGGGCGGCGCTGCGGCGCTCGCGACGAACGCCGACTCGATGCTAGCGTTCATGAATAAGTATTTGATCTGGGGCGTCGGAACGCCGGAACCCGGCGCCGATTGGGCGCGGGAAGGATCGATGCCCGGCACCAACACCTGGGCCGAGCAGTTGCCAAACGGCAACAACTATGCGTTCCTGGTCAACACGCGTCAATATATTTACGGCAGCGACCCAACGGCTTTCGAAACGCTTCAGGCCGAGTTAGAACGCAAGATCGATCCAGCTTCAACGGGCCCCTTACGTTCTGCGAGGCAATCAACGCGAACGGGGTCATAGCGCAGCCTCGAGGCCATTCCAAAACTCGCCGACCGCAGCGAGCATCGCTTCGCCCGCGATGAGGAACCGCTCGCAGGAAAAGCCCTCTTTCCCAAATGCCTCGCGCAGTTCTTCGTCGGTATGCGCGGCGTGATTATCCTCGAGTGCGTCATGCCACGTCCAGAATCCCAGCGGCAGTTCCGGCAACGAGCGTCCCTTAATGATTCGCAATCCGGCGATCAGCTGTTTCCAAAAGCCCGCTGCGGCCCAATGCTCGATTGCGTACGAAGCTCCCGCCGCCATCGATTCGTCTGCCGAGCTGTACCACGCCATAAGCGCGTCGCAGAACGCGAGCGTCGACGCGCGCCCCAACGGCCGCTTTCCGATCTCGTGCCACCGTAATCCCAACGCGTGCGCAAAGTTCGCAAGCCACTCGAAATGGCCGGCGGTGAAACGAAACGTCCCGCCCTCGATCGATCCAGACGGCGTAAAAACGACGCCCAGCTCGTTCATCAAGATCTCTTTGCCGGCCCGATAGCTCTGAAGGTCGGGCGCGTTGATGCACTTGCGTAGCTGTGCCTCGATGAAGAGATGACTGAAGACCGAGAATTGAACCGTGAAATCGCGCAGCTGCTCGAGCGTCGCTTCGCCCTGCGCGAACCAACTCGTATAGGCGTTCCGCCGCACGATGGGATGGTCATCGATACATCGCGCGACCGCTTCCTCAAACGCGGCGAGATCGGTGGGTAAGGCTACTGCGGACATCGGGCGCTCCTTGCTAAAAAAAGAGCCGCCTCGCATCGGCGAGGCGGCTTTGCATTCTTTCGAACTCGTTCGTTACTGCAATGACCTACCGGGCCGACTTGTACTCAAGCAGCCGTAATAATAGTAAGCCGAAACGTAAAGACCGAACATCGTGGGGCCCAATATAGCACAGCATCCGCCGACCTGCAAGCAGTGCCGCCGCTTGCTCTGCTTAAAGTTCCTTACGGGCCGGACTTATGCAAGATGCGTCCGGTCTTGACGACTTCAAAGGCCGAGCTTGGAACGTTCTTGAGCTGATCCAAATCGTTGTCGTTCCAACATGACGACTGCCGCCCGCCCTGGCCCTGGAAGTACCAGTTCGAGCCGTTGTCGGCGACGAACATGCCGTACTTCTTCATCGCGACCGCGATGACGGACGCTTGTCCGGTGATGCCGGAGATGTCGTACGAGGCTTTCATTCGGATGCGCAAGCCCATCGGCGGCAGGTCTTTCTTGCGGCTGTTGCTCGCGAAGTGCGTCGCGGGATGAATGTAGCCGCGCTGCGTTTCGTTGAACGTGACGCGCAGTGCGTGATCGATTTCGCCCGCGGCGACTTCGTCGCACTTCACGAGCGCGGGAATTATCGGTAAGCCGGCGGCATCCGCCGACGTCCAGCCATTCGGACGAAGCTTGTTCGAGTTGAGGTGAAAAATCGCGCCCGATCCGGCGCGCCAGCTCTTGCCGCCGTGCTCGGGGTACGCATCCCACATCTCGTA
>Ga0070731_10005109_pt1 | contig 10958 bp, 9 predicted proteins | sample Coa_R1_2_FD_66448 | JGI IMG/M metagenome (GOLD analysis project Ga0070731, IMG submission 66448) | Surface soil microbial communities from Centralia Pennsylvania, which are recovering from an underground coalmine fire - Coalmine... | ecosystem: Environmental > Terrestrial > Soil > Unclassified ... | reverse complement strand
GCATTCCAGGCGGCCAGCAGCGGTCTCAGGTTGAACGGGAATCCGAGCCTGGTCGCGGGGGGGCGGGCGCTCACCGGCGGTCTCGACATGAGATAGGCGTAAAGCGCCTCCATGTCGGCATCCGTCACGAGGGTAAAGGCGGTGTAGGGGAAAGCCGGATAGAGCCGCCTTCCGTCACGATGGACCCCCTGGCGCATGGCCCGGTCGAACGCGTCGTAGGACCAACTGCCGATCCCGGTCTCGGGATCGGGTGTGATATTGGTCGAGTAGATCGTCCCGAACGGGGTGTCGAGCCCAAGTCCGCCGGCGTTCTCGATGCCGTGCTCCGCCGTGTGGCAGACGGCGCAATCGCCGAGCGCGGCGAGTTGACGACCACGCTCGACCGTCTCCGACGAGTAGAGTCCGGGCGCCGGCGCGGCAATTGGCGGTATTTCTTTATGCCCCAACGCCAGCGTCGTCGCGACACCTGCACCGGCACCAATCGCGGCCCACCAGCGGCGCCACGCTGATCTCGGCCGGTCTGCCGGCGGCTCGCCGGGAGCTGCCGCACGCAAGGCGGCCCTGACCCGTTCGGGCGTGAAGGGCGGCTCGCGCAAGCGCACGCCCGTCGCATCGAAGATCGCATTCGCGATCGCCGCCGCACTCGGTACAGAGGTGGACTCGCCGGCGCCCAGGGGCGGTTCCTCCGGCCGCGGCACGACGACGACCTGAATAACCGGCACTTCCGGGAAGGTGAGGATCGGGTAGGTTCCCCACTCCCTGCTCGTGACCGCCTGTCGATCGAAGTTCACCTGCTCCTTGAGCGCCCGGCTGACCGACTGGATGACATTGCCGTGGATCTGGTGCTGTACGCCGGCAGGGTTGATGACCAGCCCGGAATCTTGCCCGACCACGACGCGGGTGACCTGGACGAGCCCCGAGCGGATGTCGACCTCGACATCTGCCGCCCAAGCGGCCCAAGCCGCGGCAGTGCCCGGAAACTCGCCGTGCACATACCTCGCATAGGCGAATCCCTGGCCGTACTGCACCCCCTCACGAACGACCCGCTTGCGCGGACCGGTTCGCTCTTCCCAATCGGCCCGCTCGGCGACCGACCTGACGAGCGCGGCCGCGCGGGAATCTTCGAGATAGCGCAGGCGGTACGCGACCGGATCGACCCCGGCGGCCGCGGCCAGCTCGTCGATATACGATTCGTGGGCGAAAGTGTTCGGCAGCGCAGAGACGCCACGAAGCCAGGACGCCCGGACGATCGGCGCCATGTCATGGACGGTGATCCGCATCGCCTCGAACCCGTAGGGCGGAATCGCGGTCCGATCGCCCATCCGCGATGCCTGGGCGACCGGCGGAACCACACCCGTCAGGAGCAGCGCCAGTGTCGGCGCCAGGTTGGACGGGTACCGCGTGTGGAAGTCGTAGGCTGCGGGAGACGCATCCGCCTTGAGCCCTCCGTCGACCTCCATGATCTGCGCGGCACCCTTGGGCTCCCACAGATGCTCCTGTTCCCGGGTGAGCTGGACACGGACCGGTCGGCCGACGGCCCGCGACAAGAGCGCCGCGTCGGCGCTCACGTCGTCCGCGCAGTTTCGGCCGTAGCACCCGGCGGCTTCCAGGCGGACTATCTCGACGGCCTCTTCGGGCATTGCGAGGAGGCAAGCTAGATCGGCCCGGAGCAGATGCGGGTTCTGAGTCCCGGACCAGACCGTCAGGCCCTCCGGCCGCCAATCCGCTACTGCGCAAGAGGGCCCGATGGACGCATGCATCTGGAACGGCCAGAGATAGGTGCGCTGCATCCGGACGGCGGCTGCGGCGATCGCCCGATCGACCTCGCCGCGATCGAGAAGCACCCTCGGTTGGCTGGGATTTGCCTTGAGCGCGGTCGCGATGTCGGCAAGGTCCGGCAGGCGCGGTCCGGGCTTCCAGGAGACATGGAGCTGCTCGGCCGCCGCTGCCGCCTGTTCCTCGCGTTCCGCAACGATGCCGACGAAGTCCCGGATGACCACGATGGCAACGATCCCGGGCACGTCCTCGACTGACGCCTCGTCGACCGACAGAAGACTGTTGCCGACGAAGTCTCCGCTGTCGACGCCTGCATAAGGCGGCCTGACCACCCGGCCGTGCAACATGCCAGGCAGGCGGAAATCGTGCACGTACGGCCAAGTGCCCGTCGCCTTTGCCGGGATGTCGACACGCCGCACCGCGCGGCCCACGATCCGATAGTCCGCGACCGGCTTGACGGGAACGCCAGGCGAAAGGCCCAGGCGGAAGCGCCTGTCCTCGAGCAACGCGCCGAACGCGAGGCGAACATTCGGATGGCGGTCGGCGATGACGACACCGTCCTCGATTCGCAGTTCCTCTGCTGACATGTCCAGTGCCGCCGAGGCCAGGCCGATCAGGAAATGCCTCGCCTGGGCGGCAGCCTGGCGTAGCGGGACGGCGGAAACCTGGATCGTCTCGCTGGCGATTGTCGCGCCTTGGTTCGGTGCGAGGCCGGTATCCCCCAGTACCATCTCGATCCGCTCGACCGGCACGTCGAGCTCGTCGGCGACGATCTGGGCCAGCGCCGTTCGGATGCCCGTGCCGAGATCGACGTGCCCGCTGAAGGCAGTGACGCCACCGTCCGCCCTGACGATGAGAAAGAGATCGAGCCGGTCTGGCGGAATCTCCTCCGGCGGCGCCTCTCCGTCGGCAGAAGAGATCGGCCGGACGACGGCGAGCGTCCCCGGACGATCGAGAAGACCTCGCTTCGAGTCGCGGGCACCGGTCGGATCGGTCATAGGCCGTCTCCTGCTGCCGCCCGCAGTCGGACGGCCGCACGGCGGACGGCGTCGAGGATTTCGACATGGGTACCGCACCGACAGAGATTGTACCGCAGCGCCTGCCCGATTTCCCGATCGGTCGGCGCCGGGTTTCGATCGAGGAGCGCCTTGGCGGTCATGATCATGCCGTTGAGGCAGTAGCCGCACTGTGCTGCCTGGGCCTCGATGAATGCCGACTGGACGGGATGCAGCTGGTCGGTCGTGCCCAGCCCCTCCAACGTGACGACCTCGCGGCCGACGGCAGCGGCCACAGGCAACACGCAGGCGCGCGCGACCAACCCGTCGAGGAGCACGGTACAGGCCCCGCATTCGCCGAGGCCGCAACCGAATTTCGGGCCATTCAGTTTCAAATCGTTCCGCAGGACGTAGAGCAGCCGCGTTTCTGGAGGGACGTCGAGGCGGTGGATCCGGCCGTTGACTCGGAGCTCGATCGGGCCGCGACTATTGGATGCCAATTTTCCCTCACTCATCCCCTGGCGACGCGCCTGCCGTTCGAGCCCGGATGTCCAGCGTGAGCAACGTAAACCGTTTCTATGCTAATGAAATCGGCGAAGGATAGGCAAGGCGTTCAATCCGATGCCCCATGTTCCTTCCGGCTTGACACGCATTCCGCTCCACGTGCATGTTTGTACACGAATAATTTCGTACTCCAGAGACGGCCAGGACAGCCATGCTGTGAGCCGACCCCGTAGCGGCCCCGGATGATCGAGGAAAATGTCTGAGATTCGCGACAAGATTCGGTGCGATGCCTGCCCGGTTCTCTGTTACATCAAGGACGGAATGACGGGCGCATGCGACCGCTACGCCAATCGCGGCGGCGAACTCGTCCGTGTCGATCCGCATCTGCTTCTCGACCGAACGCTCGCCCAAGGCGGGCCTGTCGTTCCGTTTCGGAAGCGCGACGAATGGGACGGCGATCTGGTCGCCGATCAGCCGCGCTTCGTCACGGCTATCGGCGCGGGCACAACCTATCCCGACTACAAGCCCGCGCCTTTCATCATTGCGACCAAGCTCAACGGGATCGACATGGTCACTGTGGTGACCGAGGGGATCTTCAGCTATTGCGGCGTCAAGGTGAAAATCGACACCGACCGCCATGTCGGCCCGGAATGCGCCATCGTTCGTGCCCAGGGGGAGCCGGTGGGGCATGTCACGACCGGTGAGTACGGTTCCCAGATGCTGTCGCTCGGCGGCGTCAACCATCTGACGCATGGCGGCAAGAAGGAAGGGCGCGTCACCTGTGAGACGCTGCTCGATTTGTGCAACGGCAAGCCGGTCGAGCTCAGCATCGACAACGGCGTCACGGTCGTCGTGCACGCCGGTGAGCCCCCTATCGTCAATGGCGAGGTCGAGCAGCGGATGCGCGTCGGGTGCGGCTCGGCGACGATCGGCATGTTCGCCCAGCAGTGGTTCGGGAAGGTCGACGATGTGGTTGTGGTCGACGACCACATCACCGGCGTGCTGTCGGAACATCAGGCCGGCAAGGTGCTCGGGGTGACGGAGACCGGCATAAGAATTCGCGGCCGGAAGTCGACGCCAGGACGATATTTCCATGTGGCCGAGCCGGGTATCGGGTGGGGCGGGACAAATCTCGCCGATCCGCTGACGATCGTCGAAGGGTTCGATCCGGCCAAGGCATGGCCAGGGCTGCGGCTGTTCATGGTCAGCACGACCGGCGAGCATTCGGCATATTATGTTCTGGACGAAGCGCTGCGGCCGGTCGAGGCGGAGCTTCCGCCCGAGCTCGTGGCGTCGGTAGCCCGAGTCCGGGAGAATTGCGAGCCGGCGCTCTCGACCGTCCTCTTCATGGGAGGCGCGGGCGGATCGCTTCGCGCCGGCGTCACCGAGAATCCGGTACGCCTGACCCGCTCGGTCAAGGACATGCTGACTCGGGTCACGAGCGGCGGCGCACCCGTGTATATTTGGCCCGGCGGCGGAATTACCTTCATGGTGGATGTGACCCGCCTCCCCGAAAACGCCTTCGGCTACGTTCCGACCCCTGCTCTCGTCGCGCCGATCGAGTTCACCATGACGCTGGAGGATTATGCGGCGCTGGGTGGTCACGTGGACCACATTCGTCCCGTCGAGTCGCTGCGCCCCGATTACGGCCAAACCGTCGGACCGTCAGAGGAGAATCCGTGGCCGCTCGAGCCCTCCTCTCCAGGCAGGAGACGGCAGCGGTGAGCGAACGCCCGAGCGTCTGCCGGCTCCCCGACGGACGGCTTCATCTCAGTCATGGTCCGATCGATCTGGTGATCGAGGCGTTCGGCCGGAAAGATGCCGTGCGGGCGGCCTATGCCGGGGCGATCGACCGGTTCGAAACAATCCTCGATGAGCTTTGCGAGGAGTTGCCGCTGATCCGGACACCAGCCGACCGGCTTGCGCGCGTACCTGAAGGCGTCGTCGCTCGACGCATGGTCGCTGCGGTTGCCCCGTATTGTCGCAATATGTTCATTACGCCGATGGCTGCGGTCGCCGGTGCCGTCGCCGACGAAATCCTTGAGGCAATGACCGCCGTCGCTACGCTCGATCGAGCCTATGTGAACAACGGCGGTGATATAGCGCTGGCGCTCGGTCCGCATGCCGAGTTTTCGGTGGGGATCGTGGACCGGCCGGACAGGCCGAGCCTCGTGGGTACCGCCCAGGTCACCGGGGGGAGTCCGGTGCGCGGCGTCGCCACGAGCGGCTGGCGAGGCCGAAGCTTTTCTCTCGGTATCGCCGACGCGGTTACGGTGCTCGCGAATTCCTCCGCGGCGGCTGATGCTGCGGCCACCGTCGTCGCCAACGCGGTCGACCTGCCGGGACATCCGCTCGTAGAGCGGGTACCGGCAGTTGAATTGCAGCCTGACAGCGACCTCGGCGATCGCCTGGTGACGGTCGCCGTCGGAACTCTATCATCCGACGATATCGAACTCGCGCTCGCAACGGGCCGCAAGGCTGCCGACCTTCTGGTCCGCGAATGTCGGATCGAGGCCGCAGCGTTGTTTTTGGCGGGATTCGGCCGTGTCGTTGGAGAACTCCCGATCGCCGGCGCCATGTCGGTTGCCTTCATCCCGCAGTCCGAATCAGAGCGAAGGCCTGTCTATGCCAGACATTATCTTACGTAAGACAATCGTCACGATCGAAGAGATCTTCCATGAAGGCGGCCCGGTCGCGGCCGTTCCCTTGCTGCGTGGAAGCGTTTGCAGCGTAATCGCAAACCCCTTCGCCGGCCGGTATGTCGAGGAGATCGCCGGCTTCATGGACGATCTCAAGCCCTTGGGCCTGATGATGGCGAAGAGGCTGGTGGCCGCGCTCGGCGGCGACCCACACCGGATAGAGGGGTACGGCAAGGGAGCAATCGTCGGCGCAGCCGGAGAACTGGAGCATGGCGCGCTGTGGCACGTCCCGGGAGGTTATGCGATGCGCGAGGTGCTCGGCGGTGCCAAAGCGATCGTTTCGTCCGCCAAGAAGGTCGGCGGGCCGGGTACCAGGCTCGATGTTCCGGTGACTCATATAAATGCCTCATACGTGCGGAGCCACTTCGATGCCGTGGAAGTGGGTGTCACGGACGCCCCACGCGCCGATGAATTGCTGCTGGCGCTCGTCATGACCACCGGCCCGCGCATCCATGCCCGGGTCGGCGGCTTGAAAGCGTCCGATATCGTCGGTGAGGACGGCCTCCGGTGATTGGGCCTGGAGATCGGAGATGAAGGCAAGGATCCGGAAGCTGATCACGGTGGTCGAAGAGATCGAGCGCGAGGGTGGCCTGACGCTCGAACGTCCCTCCCGTCGCGCTGCGGCGATCGCGGTGATCGAGAACCCGCTATCGGGCATGTATAGCGAGGACCTCTCGCAGTTGATCGACATCGGCGAGGAGCTGGGCGACTTGTTGGCACGAAAGGCCCTGGCTGCAATCGCCGAGGATGCCTTTCAGATCGAGAGTTACGGCAAAGCGGCGATCGTGGGCGAGGCTGGCGAGCTCGAGCATGCGGCGGCCATTCTCCATCCCAAGCTCGGCGGCCCGTTCCGCGCGGTGCTCGGCCACGGCGCGGCGTTGATTCCTTCGTCGAAGAAGCGCGGTGGCCTGGATTGTCCGATCGACATACCCTTGGGCCACAAGGATGCGGCCTATGTACGAAGCCATTTCGATGGCATGGAGGTGCACGTTCCCGATGCCCCCCGATCGAACGAAATTGTCGTCGCGCTCGCGATCACGGATTCCGGTCGTCCGCTCGCCCGAATTGGCGGGTTATCGAAGGACGAAATCGTCGGGAAAGACGGGTTAAGGTAGCTTGGCTCCGCTTGCCGACTACGGCGGGGTCGTCTAGTCAGAAGCCGAGTGCCGGAGACTAACGAAGCACAACTGTCGCACCCCAAACATCGTTGAGGCCATGTCGAACTCGGATGTCCCGGCGAAACGTCCTCGTCGGAAGATGGGTAAGCGCTACGTGCTGGAGGACCAAGTAGGGTTCATCCTACGGCAGGTCAGCCAGCGGCATGCCACCATTTTCGGTGGGCGGATAAACAACGAGCTGACCCCAACCCAGTTCTCGGCGATGGTGAAGCTGTTGGGCGAGGGCCCGCTGTCCCAAAATTTGCTGGGCCGTCTGACCGCGATGGACGCGGCGACGATCAAGGGAGTCATAGACCGACTCTCGGCCCGAGGCTACGTGGACGCCCGCCCTGCTCCCGAAGACGGGCGAATGCGGCTCATCGATCTGACCGAGTTGGGTAGGGTCGTCGCCGAACGGGCCGTTCCTATCGCGACGGCAATCACGGAAGAGACATTGGCGCCGCTTGACGACGACGAGCGGAAGAGCCTGCTCGGTCTTTTGAAGCGGCTCTGCTAGCGCGCAATCGTGTTGGGCCTGCACGCCTCGGTCTCTCGATCCCTACGCGGCTTCGCACTCTGATGTCGGACGGATCGGCGCCAGCGGCTCTTGACCGGGTCGGCCTACCGGTTGACGACCTTCGACGGCATCGCGAGCGCCAGTCCCGCGCCGATGATCAAGCATAGTGCGAACGCAAGAAGCGCAATGTTTGCCGAGTGAGCGACGTCCAGCAGCCAGCCCACGAGCGACGTCGAGAAGAACCCTGCAAGGTTCGCGAGTGAACCGGCAAGGGCGAGTCCCGCCGCCGCGCCCGCTCCGCGCAGGAATGTTCCGGGAACGCACCAAAGTGGGGGGATCGCGCTCAGGATCGCGGCGTTTGCGATGCTGAACAGAACCACGGTTGGGACGAGACTGCCGGACGCCAATGGACTGAGGGCGAGCGCGGCGGCACCGACAAGCATCGGCACGGCGACATGCCAGCGGCGTTCGCGCTGCCTGTCGGAGTGCCGCCCGACGACAAGCATCGCAGCCATCGCTACGAGATGCGGGATCGCCACAAGGCAGCCGATTGTAAAGGGATCGACGACGCCAGTGTTCCGTATGAAGGTCGGCAGCCAGAACGCCACCGAATAGAGCCCCAATAGCAGGGCGGCGTCGATGACCCCGACCAGCCAGATCAGCGGATTCGCGAGGGCGTGCGTCAGCCTGTGGGCGTCAGGCCCCGGCGGGTCGTCATCCTTCCTCGCCGCAATCATTTCCCTCTCTTGCGGGGTCAGCCAGCGGGCCGTCGCGGGGGAAGCCGGCACGGCGCCGTAAATGCAGAAGCCGAGAATGATCGCGGGGAAGGCCTCGATGACGAACAGCCACTGCCAGCCGGCGAGGTGACCGACACCTTGTAGGACGGTCATGATCGCTCCGGACATCGGCCCGCCGATCACGCTCGCCAGCGGGATACCCAGCATGAAGAGGGCCGTCACTCGGCTGCGCCGCGCCGTTGGATACCAAGCCGAAAGAAGGTACAGGACGCCGGGCATGAATCCGGCTTCGGCGACGCCGAGAAGAAGTCGCAGCATGTAGAAGCTGATCGGCGACGAGACGAAGACCATCGCCCCGGATATCAGCCCCCAGGTGATCATAATGCGCGCGATCCACAGCCTCGCGCCCACCCTATGGAGCATGAGGTTGCTCGGGACCTCGCAGGCGATATAGCCGAGAAAGAACAGCCCTGCTCCGAAGCCGTAGACGGTTTCCGTCCAGCCGAGGTCCCCAAGCATCTGAAGCTTGGCAAATCCGACATTGGCCCGATCGATGTAGGCAGCGACGAAGCCGAGGCAGAGCAGCGGCACGATTCGCAAGGTTATCTTCCGGTAGACCTCGTCCTCGGTGGCGACCTGGTCGCGCAGTCGAGCCGTCACCACGCCCTCGCCCCCGAGAACCGACATGAACGGCTTCCGCTACAGCGGGACGATTTCGGGAAGCCGCGCGGCCGGCGGCGTGTTCCGGCTGCGATGCGTGCGGACGATGCCGTCGATGATCGTCATTCCCACGCCCGGGAGATCGCCGAGCCGGACACTATCGAGGACGTCTCGGCCGGCCGAGTGCTGTGCCTTGTCGATGAGCACGAAATCCGCCGTCCGCCCGACCTCGATCAGGCCCTGGTCGAGCCCGCGGATGCGCGCCGTGTTGCCCGTGGCGAAGCAAAACGCAACCTCGGGCGCCACGTCGCCGAGGCTCGACAGCATGGCGATCATGCGCAGGATCCCCAGCGGCTGCACCCCGGAGCCTGCAGGCGCATCGGTACCGAGGATGACGCGGTCGAGCTGCTTCAGCCCGGCGGCCACGCGCAGGGTGTGGAGCGCCGCTCGCTCGTTGCCGTTGTGCACCAATTCGAGCGCGCGGCCGCATTGCTCGCACAGGCATGTGATCTGGTCATCCGGAAGCGCGGTATGGCCGCCGTTGATGTGGCCAATGACGTCCGCGTCGGCGGCAAGCACCACGTCCTTGTCGATCAGGCCGGAGCCGGGGATCGACGGCCCGCCGGTATGGATCGTGCTTTGAATGCCGTACTTGCGCGCCCAGGCGACCATCTCTTGAGCCGTCTCGGCGTCCTTGACCGACCCCAGCCCGACCTCGCCCAGCAACCGCACGCCAGCCGCGGCGAGTTCCCTGAAGTCGTCCTCGACCATCCCATGCTCAATGATGGGAGCGCCCGCCAGGACCTTGACCCCGCCCGGACGGAACGCTTCGAAGCAACGTTGCGACGCGACCGCGAGAGCCTTGAGGCCGACGACGTCCTTCGGCCTGCCGGGCATATGCACCTCTCCGGCCGATATCATCGTTGTCACGCCGCCGTGTTGGCAGGAATCGATCCAGCCCAATTGGTTCTGGCGAGGGGTCCAATCCCCGGCGACCGGATGGACGTGACTGTCGATGAGTCCTGGGGCAAGCGCGACGCCGTGAGCGTCGACAATGCAGGCGGCCCCGCTCTCATCGACATCCTTTCGCGGGCCTACTGCTGCGATCCGTCCGTCGATCGCGACAATCGTATCGGCATCCAGGATCGGCTCGGCGATATCCCCTGTCAGCAAGAGCCCGATGTTGCGGATGACGAGCTTCGATCCCGACACGGGTCTGCCGGCATCTTCTTGAGCCATTCGGTCTCTCCGTCGCGACAATCATCTCATTTGTATACGAATAGTCCGTATATTGCGAGGTCGCAAGCCGATTGGTTACGATGGCTTCGACGACCTCCATCGGCGAAGCGATCAAGTCGCAGTCGTCAACAACGGCCTTGGCAACACCATATCGTTTGTGTACAAATGATATATCGTGGCGGTGTGGGCCCTGGCCCTGCCCTCCGCCATCGCCTGGAGCGCCGAGGGACCATGACTTACGTCGTCACCGAAGGATGCATACGCTGCAAGTACCAGGACTGCGTCGAAGTATGTCCGGTCGATTGCTTCTATGCGGGGGAATCGATGCTCGTCATTCACCCGGACGAATGCATCGATTGCGGCGTTTGCGAACCGGAATGCCCAGCGGACGCTATCGTCCCGAAGGGCGAAGAGCGGGCCGCGAAGTGGATATTGATCAACCGGCGCTTGGCTGAGCGATGGCCGAACATCACTCGGCGAGGCGATGTGCCGGCCGATGCTGACTACTGGAAGGAGATGAAAGACAAGACAGCCCTGCTGTCCGAATCCCCTGCCACATCATGACGGGCGAACTTGGTTTCGGCCTCGCCTTCGACGATCTCTACGCCCGCGAGGGGTTGATCCGGGTCGACCGGGCGTTCCTCGATCACCTTGCGGCCGCCGAGCCGGCGCTG
>Ga0070731_10005108_pt1 | contig 10959 bp, 9 predicted proteins | sample Coa_R1_2_FD_66448 | JGI IMG/M metagenome (GOLD analysis project Ga0070731, IMG submission 66448) | Surface soil microbial communities from Centralia Pennsylvania, which are recovering from an underground coalmine fire - Coalmine... | ecosystem: Environmental > Terrestrial > Soil > Unclassified ... | reverse complement strand
AGTTGACAGAGGCTGAATGCCGCGAAAACCGCCCCCACTGCAATGACTGGAGCATGGTGCCTGCGAAGCACAAATGGGATGAGCGGTACGACGGCCGCGTAGCCCAGGGTATCGACAAAGATGACCACGAGGATAGAGGGGAAGATGTCTCGCTCACGGCTCATCTCTATGCCCCCTTAGGAACCTTTAGGAGCGCACGTGATCGCGAGCTGGGCATACGTTGGAATGATGACATTCCGGGAGGCGTGGCGGCGGATGACACGCCAGGGTCGCTCCTGCGCCAGAAGGGTCTGGAGCAGATAGGTAATCTCCGCGCGAGCAAGCGGCGCTCCCAGGCAGACATGGGCTCCGGCGCCAAACCACAACTGGCGAATCTTCCGGTCAGGGGAGCGCCGTATGTCGAACCGGCCAACCGCATTATTGGTCGTGTAGGTGAGAATCAACACCCGATCACCACTGCGGAGCATCTTTCCTGACGCCTCGACATCTGCCGTGATGTGCCGCCCGATCACAGCGGCTGGCGTTGTCACACGTAGGATCTCCCAGACAGCTCCCGGCAGCAGGGTCGGCTCAGCGCGGAGGTCATGCTGTTGTCCAGTATCGTAGAGGAGCGCCACTCCCCGCGCCATAGCGGATGCCGCTGTTTCCGTTCCAGCGACAAGCAGCAGGCTGGCGAGACCCCGAGCTTCACGCAGCGGAATGCCCGCCTCGCGACAGCGACCCAGGAGGGCGTTCTTGTCCGCTGTCTCGTATGCCTCCGGGACGCTGGCGGTGAGATGTTCGAGGATCTCCCTGGCTTCTGCGAGGACGGCTGGGGGGATGATCGTCGAGCTTATCGTTGTGCGCGCAAGGGCCGCCAGACGCTCGCCGTGAGCGAAGATCGTGCGAAATGACGCATCGTCTGCGTCGTGTGCAAGAGGTAAGCCAAGCAGATCCGCCACCATGCGGCCAACCCAGACCCGCGCTGTCTCGGCAATGTCAACAGTCTCATTGCGCCGCAGCGCATCTGCGAGTCTCGCTGCTGGCTCAGCAAAGACACGCGCAACGTGCCGCTTCGAGCTTGCGTCTGTGAAGAGGTCGCGCGCTTTCAGGCGAAGCTCGTCATGGCCAGGGCCGTCAAACGCCTGGTTGACCCAATCACCGAGGAGCTGCGCCCACAGGTGACCGACGCCCCCTTCGCCAAGCAGACTCGTATGCCTGGAATCGGTGAGCAACTGCCGGGCAACCGTAGGATCCGTGATGATCCACCCAATTCGCGGTGCTTTCCATACCCGCCCGGTGACACGCCCCAGCGTCAGGAGGCCAAAGAGCGCAGGATTGGCGGCAAGAATGAGCCGCGCCTCGTGTCGCGCTTCGCGTGGTAAGAGTGGCGCCCATTTCATCGTTGTTGCTCCTCTCAAAACGTCAGCGCCATCGCTCCGAGCGTCAGCCCTGCCCCCGTCCCGACGAGCAGTACCCTGGCGCCGCGTTTGATGCGCCCCTTTGCCACTGCCTCGGCCAGGGTAAGCGGCAACGAGGCTCCTACGCAATTCCCTCGCTCAGACAGCCCCCAGATCACCTGATCATCCCGAAAGCCATAGCGGCGTGTGAGTTGCTCGACAGCGTGTCGGCTGGCCTGATGCGGCACAACAGCATCCACCTCTGATCGCTCCCAGTTCACCGTCGCAAAGAAGCGATCCAGAAAGGGATCAACCAGCGCTGTCGCCTGTCGAAAGATAGCCAGGCCGTCCATGTGGAACAGGTGCATCTCCGGCGTGGTGCGGGGATCGTTAGGGTGGTGCAACGTGCCTCCGCCTTTGATCTCGGTCGCCTTCGCGCCGCTGCTATGCGTTTCAAAGGCGGTATGCCAGATGGCGCTGGACTCGTCCGATGCGGCCCGTGTGACGACTGCCGCTGCCGCAGCGTCGCCAAACAGCGCCGCGCTCTGCGGTTCTTTGGGATTCAACGACAGGGAATTGATCTCGCTGCTATAAATCAGCGCGTTTCGATAGGCGCCGACGGCGATGAAATGCGCAGCGATATGCAGCGCGAAAAGAAAGCTCAGGCAGGTTGCATTGATGTCAAAGCAAGCGCTGCGGCCATCTGGGGCGCCCAGTTCACTTTGTACCAACGCGGCGGTACAGGGGATCGCCTGTTGCGGGCCAGTGGAGGCCCCGATGATCACGTCGATCTGCGCCAGATCCATTGCGGCATCGGTGAGCGCACGCCGCGCCGCCACGGCGCCCATGCCCGCAGAGGTTTCAAAGGTCGCATAGCGGCGTTCGCGCACGCCACTCGCCTTCTCGATCCAATCGGGATCGACACCCCATTGCTCGGCCAATTCTGCATTACGCACCCGCCGTTCCGGCAGATACCATCCCAAACCCATGATTTTAACTGGTAAAATAGTGTGCCTCCTCCATTGATTTAGAATGGTCATGAACACATCGTCACACGCGCCGCAGTTTGTCTCTGGCCGATTGGATTCAAATGATTTATTATCTGCTTTTATTTGCATATCTACGGTAGGTGGCGCGCCCAGGTTGTTCTTGGTGATCGCTCCAGTCTTTGCGGATTTATGCGAATCGCACTCCCTCGCGGGCGAACGTCTCAGGGCAATGGCTGGGAATGATCGTGATGTCAGGGTGCGCCTGGGCGAAGGCGGCGAGATGGTCAATAGTCGTGTGGACAGCGCGGGGGTCGTCCACCAGCAGGTTCGTGATAGGATGCGGTGTTCGATGCTCACGGATCGAGCGCGCCAACCAGCAGGCGTCCGCTGCAAAGAGCGCCTTGCCCTGGGTGGTATGCGCCAGCATTCCCATCTGGCCGCGTGCGTGACCAGGCAGCGCCACGAAGAGCAGCGATCCGTCTCCGAAGAGATCGTGCGTTGGCCCCAATCCGGGCAACGCAGGCCCGACGAAGTCCGGCAGCAATTCGGCTCGCGTCGCGAAATCCTCTGGCAGCAGTCTGGGGATCATACCTCGACGCAGCGCCGAAAAGCCATGCCGACCAGCGACGCTCTGATAGGCGCTGGCGCTGGTAATGAACTGCGCGCGAGGAAAGTCGCGTAACCCCGCAATGTGATCGGCGTGGAAGTGCGAGATGATCACCCGTTCGATATCTGACGCTGTGAGGCCCCACCGCCCGATCTGCTCCACCGCAGCAAGTTCAGGACGCAGCCGGAGCGGCGTGACAACACGATAGAGCACATAGGGCGCTCGGCGCGTTTCCTCCAGCATGCGCGGCGCGTAACCGGCATCCCAGAGAAACCAGCCGTGTGTGGGATGGCGCAACAATGCCACCAGCGAGTGGCACTCTACCCTCACGCGCCTTCCGCCGCGAATCAGATAGTTTTCGCTGGCCAGGCAATGCCCCGTGCCGAATAGGTGACATTCCAGCGCAGGTGGGTCTCTATGATCTTGCTCTTGCATCATCTCACCTCAACATTCAACCCATAATGTCCGATAACGTGAGTTCGGGATAATTAGGGGCGCCAGCGTTGAACGGCGGAAATAAGGCACTGCTCACCGTGTTCCCACGCATCGCAGAGAAGCTATTCGAGTTCAAGGCCCTCGCTTTATGTTCTTCCCAGAGACGGCCGTCTGCAATTGCTCTTCACTCACTTTGGCCGCACGCAAATCAGCCTCGTCGAGGACTGCCCAGGTGAGCGTCGCCCCGCTCAGATCGGTTCCCTGCAAATTCGCGCCAAGCAACACAGCCTCGATGAGTGTCACCCCGCTCAGATCAGCCCCCTGCAAATTCGCATAACTGAGATTGGCCCTGGTGAGATCAACTCCCTGCAAAGTAGCCCCGCCCAGATCAGCGCCAACGAGATCGGCTTCACGCAGCCTGGCATGAGAGAGCAGAGCATGCGACAGGTTTGCTCTGAGGGCTGGCACGCGATGAGTTCCTACCTGCGCCTGAACGGCGGAAGCATCACGTCCTGCTTTTTCCAGCGCCATGCGAGACTCACTCAAATCAGCGCCAGTGAGATTGGCTCCAGCTAAATTGACCCCTCTCAGGTCAGCTCTGGTGAGGCTCGCTTGGGACAGATTGGCGCCGGAAAGGTCGGCACGATATAACGTCGCATCGCTGAGATCGGCTTCACAGAGATTCGCCTCGCTGAATTTCACGCGACTCAAATTCGCCCGTGCGAACTGTATCTGAGGCAGTTCAATCCGCTGGAGGTCTGCTCCGGCAAGGCCAGTGCTTCCTTTCAAGGCGTCGCCGATAAAGGTCGCAGGCAAGCCGTTGTCGCTGAAAAACCGCAGCATACTGGCCTGTTGCTCGCCACGCAAGGTTTGCAGCACCTGGCCCAGCCGTTGTTGTGCCAGGTGGGAGATCGCTGGCTTGTCGGCCAGGAGTGTGAGGAAATAGGTCTGGAAGACCATCTCCTGCAACATCGTCATCCATTGCTTCCCGGTCTGCTCCTGCCTGTACCCTTGCCAGGCAGTGATGCTCAGGCTGAACAACATGGCGAAGATGAGTGTGATCCAGAGCAGTTGCGAGGTCTTCCCTCCACTGGCCAGGTTGAGGAGAAAGCCGATGAGCGCGCCGAGCAATCCAGAGAATACCGCCAGGGTCGAGGGATGAAACACGACTCGGTTCACGCGAACAGAACGTTTCATGTGTGATGACTCCTTTTGGAGCGCAAAGCCCCCGGTTTTAGCCGTAGAGTGGTGTCACAAAGCATCCAACGTACATGCAATTCCTTTTGAAAGAGGGACAGGCGGCGTATAGCCCAGGTCACGTTTCGCCGCCGTGATGTCATAGGTTTGCGTGCGAGCCAGGATCAGCGCGGAATAGCGCGTGAGCGTTGGTTCTCTGCCGGTGACAGTGGCTACAGCCTCCATCGCGGTCGCGACGGCCAGCGCCACACCGAGTGGAATCCGACGAAGCTGTGTCGAAAGATGTTGAGAGCGCAGCGCCTCGCGGATCAGATCCCAGAGCGCAGGATGCTCATCGTTTGTGATCGTATAGGTTCTGCCAGCGGCGGTAGGGGATTCCAGAGCCAGGACGAGCGCCTGGGCAACATTTTCGACATATGTAAGATCCACCAGATTCTTGCCATCGCCGATCTGGGGGAGGCGTCTGCGCCGGGCCGCCGCGATGAGGCGAGGCAACAGCGCGCGGTCACCAGGGACAAAGATCGCTTTAGGCCGCACGATGACGGTCTCCATCTCGCCGCGCGCCGCATTCACCGCATCCTCTCCCAGCTTCTTCGTCAACGAATAGACCGAGGCAAAGCGGGCTGGGTAGGGAGTTGTTTCAGAGGCGTCGATCTGATCAGTTCCGTCAAAGACAACACTTGGCGAAGAGACATAGATCAACCGCCGTACACCGTGTATACGGCAGCCCGAGACTACCGCCAACGTCCCGCCAACGTTGACGGCGTGGAAATCGGCATGTTTGCCCCACGGCTCGGATTTTGCGCCAACATGAAAAAGCGCCTCTTTCCCAGCGCATGCGGCCTGCACGGCGCTATGATCACGCAGATCCACGCTGACAGGCCTGGCTCCGCGTGCGATGAGATCCTGCACAGGCGCAAAGTCGCGTCCCATAATAGCCACGTCGTGACCCCGATCCAGCAAGCGCCTCACCAGATAGCGTCCCAGGAATCCCGTCCCGCCGGTGACAAGGATTTTCATGTGCATCTCCGATGAATCTCAGAATCTCGCCCGTTGTTACGGAACACACCTCCGTTAATACGTTTTTGCCACCTACCTGCTCACTGCGATGCTCACAAGAGCACAATAGGTTGGGTCTGTATTCTATGGCTATAAGAAAATGTCAGGCGGCTACGCGCCTCTTGACAGGTGTATCATTCTCTGGCATACTTCTCTCACCATTATTCAACCGCTTGACGTGTTTTCTGTGCTGCTATGCCGCCAGTCTTGCGAATGGGAGGTCGCGCCATGACCCGCGAGACTCTGCGCGACGCCCGCCGCTCCGCCATCCTGGCTGCCGTCATTCGGGCGCTGGCGCGCGATGGTGTCGCCGAAAGCACCACCCGCACCCTCGCTGCCTCCGCAGAGGTCAACCAGGCCACCCTGCGCTATTACTTCGGCAGCAAAGACGACCTGCTGTTGGCAGTGTTGCAAGAGTTGATGCGCAACACGCGCGAGGTGGTGCTGGGGGTCATCACACCTGGCGCTCTGGCCGAGCAAGCCGATATTCGTCAGGTGATCGCCGACGGCATGACTGCCTTCTGGACGTACGTGGAGAAACAGCCTGAGCTACAAATGATTCAGCTTGAGTTGACGCTCTACACTCAACGCCGCGCAGAGTCCGCCTGGCTGGCGCGCGAACAGTATGCAGGCTACGTCTCAGTCATCGAGACGATCCTGCGTGAATCGTTTTCGCTACTGGGCAGAACAAGCGCCACACCGTTCGAGCAGATCGCGCGCTTCCTGGTCGCTGGCTTCGATGGGCTGACATTGCAGTACCTCAGCGACCACGACAACGCTCGTGCGCGCCGTGATTTGCATACGTTGATCGTCGCCGTCATCGCGCTGGTCGGCGCGCAACCTCCCCCTCTCCATTCGGGAGAGGAGGGTAGGAGGTGAGGTATGATTACACAGCAGACTGTTCCTGACGCAGCGCACGACTCAGGAAACACACCTTCAACGCCTGCGCGCCTGCCTGACTACGAATCCTATCGGCGCATCTTCCAGGGGCGCCGCATGCCCTTCGCCTTCGTTGACCTCGACCTGCTCGACGCCAACATCCACACCGTGGCCGCCAACGCCGGGGGCAAGCATATCCGCCTTGCCTCGAAGTCGGTGCGCAGCGTCGCTATCTTGCGCCGCATTCTGGCGAGCGATCCCTGCTTCCAGGGGATTATGTGCTTCACAGCGCGCGAGGCGGTCTATCTGGCCAGCCAGGGCTTCGATGATCTGCTGATAGGCTATCCCTGCTGGCATGAGGATGACATCGCCCCCATCGCTCAGGCGACGGCCAACGGCGCACACATCACGCTGATGGTGGATAGTCTCGCGCACATCGAGCAGGTCGAAACCATCGCCGCGCGCGCAAATGTGCGTCTTCCGCTCTGCCTGGATATTGATATGGCGCTGGATGTACCTGGCCTACACTTCGGTGTCTGGCGCTCGGCGATTCGCACACCCGCGCAGGCGCGCCCGATTATCGAGCGCATAGCCGCCTCGTCACACGTCTGGCTGGATGGCCTGATGGGCTACGAGGCGCAGATCGCAGGTGTCGGCGACAACTATCGCGGCCAGACGCTCAAAAATCAGCTTGTGCGGCTGCTCCAACGTCGCTCAGTGAGCGAGGTCGCGCATCGCCGCGCCGGGTTAGTTGCGCTTGCCCAGTCTGCCGCAACGCCTGAGCGCCCGTTGCGCTTCGTGAATGGTGGCGGCACAGGCAGCCTCTTCACCACTCGTGCGGAATCTGTTGTCACCGAAGTAACCGTCGGCTCGGCGTTCTATGGCCCGGCGCTCTTTGACAACTATCGCGCATTTCGCTATCTGCCCGCCGCTGGCTATGCTATCGAGATCGTGCGGCGTCCGCGCGCCGACATCTACACCTGTCTGGGCGGCGGCTACGTCGCGTCGGGTGGCCTGGGCGCCGACAAGCTACCCGCGCCCTATCTGCCACCTGGGGCACGACTCGATCCCCTGGAAGCCGGGGGTGAGGTGCAGACACCCATCCACTACAGCGGGCCGATCACGCTCAACCTGGGCGATCCGATCTTCCTGCGCCATAGCAAGGCGGGCGAACTCTGCGAACGCTTCACTCATCTGCTGCTCGTCTCGAATGGCACAGTGGTGGATGAGATCACTACCTATCGCGGCGATGGTCAATGTTTTCTCTAATGCCCCCACCCAGTGTCCCATTCCTCCTCGCCTATTGCATGGGGAAGAGGAATAAAGGAAATAACCCGCTATAAAGGAGGCCTCGTATGCGCTGGCATAACTGGTCTGGCTCCGTGCAGTCGCAGCCACGTGAGATCATCAAGCCGACGAGTATAGACGACCTCGCCCAACGCATCAAAAAGTATGCGATCGAGGGACGTCACGCGCGGGTGGTCGGCTCTGGCCACTCGTTCACGCCGCTTGTGCAGACCGACGACGTGTTAGTCTCGCTCGATGGCATACAGGGCGTGCAGGCGGTTGACGAGGCTGCGGGGACAGCGACTGTGCTGGGCGGCACGAAGCTGAAGGCGTTAGGTGAGGCGTTGCTGGCGCATGGCGTCGCGCAGGAAAACCTCGGCGACATTGATGTGCAGAGCATCGCCGGAGCCATCAGCACAGGAACACACGGCACAGGCGTGCGCTTTGGCACACTCTCGACCCAGGTGGTCGGACTGACCCTGGTGACGGCCAGTGGCGACCTGCTGGAATGCTCGGCGGAGCGCAATCCCGACATCTTCAAGGCGGCGCAGGTCTCGGTTGGCGCGCTGGGTGTGATCGCCTCGGTCACGCTGCGGGTTGTTCCGGCGAAACGGCTGCGTTTCCAGGTGCGCCGTGAAAAGGTGGACTACTGCATCGCCAACGTCGAGCGCCTGAAGCAGGAAAACACGCACTTTGAGTTCTTCTGGCTGCCCTACACACAGTGGGCGCAGGCAAAGTATCTCAACGAGACTGACGCCAAAGCCACCGGCGGCAACCTGTGGGGCGAGTTCAACAAGATCGTGCTCGAAAACGGCGTCTACTGGGCGCTGTCGGAGATGTGTCGCCTCGCGCCGCCCGCGACGAAGACGGTGAGCAAGATTTCGGCCAGCGCGATCTCCTCGGCCGAGGAGATTGACTACAGCCACCGGCTCTATGCCACGCCGCGCGCCGTGCGTTTCCAGGAGATGGAATACAACATCCCGGCGCAAGAGTTCGCGACAGTTCTGAATGAGATACGCGCCTGCATCAATCAGCGACAGTTCAACGTCCACTTCCCCATCGAGTGCCGCTTCGTGCATGGGGACGACATCTGGTTGAGTCCGGCGTATGGGCGCGACTCGGCCTACATCGCCGTGCATATGTATCGCGGGATGGAATATGTGCCCTACTTCCAGGCCATCGAGGAGATTTTCCGGCGCTATCAAGGCCGCCCACACTGGGGCAAGATGCACACGCAGACAGCGGACAGCCTGGCGACGCTCTATCCCCATTGGGAAGACTTCCTCCGGGTGCGCGCCTCACTCGATCCGCAGGGGATGTTTCTCAACCCGTATCTGCGCGGGCTGTTTGGCGTGAGCTAGTGGAAAGGATAACATCATGAGCGCAGTCCCATCCCCGGAAGCCAACACAGCGCCAGCCAATGGTGTGCGCCCGTTGCGCAAAGGCTCCCTGGGTCTCTGGCATGCCATCATCATCTCGGTGGGAGTCATGTCGCCTGCCGCCTCGATCTTCTTCAACACCATTCCCCAGGCGAAGTATGCAGGCGCAGCGATCCCGCTCTGTTATGCGGTCGGCTTTATCGTGGCGCTGCTGGTCGCCAACCCATATAGCGAGTTGGCGCGTGAGATGCCGTCCAGTGGCTCGGCCTACACCTTCGTCAGCGAGGGAATTGGCGCACGCTGGGGCTTTCTGACCGGCTGGGTGGGACTGATCGCCATTGGTCTGGGCGCGCCGTTCACCTTCATGATGATGAGCGCCAACCTGCAAACTCTGATGTCGCGCTGGTTTGGCTTCAACCTGCACTGGGGCTTCTACCTGATCATTATCACCGCCATCGTCTTTACCCTCAGCGTGATCGGCGCGCGTGAGTCATTGCGCGTAGACCTGATCTTCCTGACTTTTGAGCTAGGGGTCTGTTTGCTGCTGGCGGGCGTGATCATCTGGCGCGCCAGTGCGACGAACACGCTGACTGCCGCGCCCTTCACACCTGCGGTCGTTCCGCCGGGCGGCGATCTCATTGTTGGTATCGTGCTGGGTGTTTTGAGCTTCATCGGCTTCGAGACGGCAACCACGCTCGGCGAAGAGACCAATAACCCACACCGGAATATCCCACGCGCGGTCTATGCCTCGATGATTGTGATTGGTGTCTTCTATGTGATCATGGCCTATGGCGCCACGATTGGGTATCCTGGAGCCATAACGACCGGCTATGGAAACGATCCTGCGCCATTCGATACGATTGCCCGTCACGTCGGTGGTCCGGTCTTCGCGGCGTTTATCGATCTGGTTGGATTATTCTCGTTTTTCTCAGCATCGCTGGCCATCGTCAACGGCGGCTCACGCATCCTCTACGCCGTCGCGCGCGACAATCTGCTGCCCCGCTGGCTTGCCTGGACTCATCCCCAGCGCCACACGCCTGCGGGCGCGATCACACTGCTTTGCGCGCTTGGGCTTGTCATCGGCCTCGGCGCAGGCCTCGCCCTCACACCGCTCGGCGCATATACCTTCCTCAGCCTGCTTGACGCCGTTTTCATCTTGATCATCTACACACTGGTATGCGTCGCCTGCATCCTCTACTTCACACGCAAACGTCGGGAGCAATTCAATGCGCTGCGCCACGGCATTCTTCCGGCGCTGGGCGCGCTAATCACGGCGTTGATCTTCGTGGCAGTGATCATCCCCTCACCCGGCGCTGGTGTGTTGAACTATGCGCCCGTGGTGGTAGCCGTCTGGCTCGCGCTGGGGCTTGTGGCAATCTTTGCCCTGCGCAAACAGTTTGGGCTGATCAAGACGCCTGGCGTAGTTATCACTGAGCAGACGCCTCCTCAATCTGAGCCATCAGCGTTGGCGGCGCCAACTGAGGCTCATGTAGACAAGATGGCCGAAGCCCAGGATTAAGGCAAGCGACCAATCATAATGAGGTGACACGCTCTCCACGCATGAGGCCGATCAGGAAGGCAGGGGTGGGATGCCTCGCTTGCCCGATGACTTTGATGACCTCGAGGCGGTCATACTCAACATGACACAACTGAATATGATAGTCCTGTGCGTCGGCTTCCAGCAGCGCATAGGTTGCCTGCAAGCCCGGCGTGACCGGATTGCTCGCGCTACTCAGATTGATGTCCGC